>ERZ1292644.162-Hain-H14-01um-R2-162-length-46692-cov-7_pt1 | contig 46692 bp, 62 predicted proteins | sample MGYA00564402_ERZ1292644 | MGnify/ENA primary metagenome ERZ1292644 (study PRJEB36523, sample SAMEA6512644) | groundwater metagenome | collected 2019-01-09 | study: AquaDiva: Metagenomics assemblies of 32 groundwater samples
CGCCAACGGCTCCATCTAGCTTGAGCCACCCTCCCGCTTCCAGGAACCGCCGGGCGTCTCGGAGAGGTCGTTCGCTGAGGCCGCACGTCTCCCCCAACTCCTTCACGCCCGCATAGACCCGGCCCGTCCTGTGATCGCAGACGCCAGCGCAGACCGCGTAGAGAGCGACCGCGTTCGGGTTGCCTGCCGTCAGGAGATCGTTCGGGATCGCCTGCCAGGACATTGTGAGCGAGAGCTTCACCGAGCCCACCATAGGACCCCGAGCCGGTGTGTGGGCACCGACGCGGAGTAGCTCCACGGGTGGAAACTACGTGGTAGGAGCCCCACAGCCCCCACCCGTAAAGCGACCCCGACCGAGGCCGGGTGACGATCGAGGGAGCGACCCGCCGACCGACCCGCGAGACGTACCGCGAGACGATCGGATCCGTCAACCACGATCCGCGGCGAACTGCTCGATCCAGGCGAGCGCCGATTCAACGTCGTCGGGCTTCACGCCGTCGCTGAATAGGTCACCCTCGCCGTTCTCGAGGTTGACCCGCACGAGCGGAACGATCTGAGCGAGCCCTCGCCGCACCTTCGCGGTCAGCGGTCGCTTCCTTTGCTTGGATGCCATCACCTTCTCCTTCGCGGATCGTGTCCGCTCTCGTTCATCGTAGCCGCGGACCCGCGCCCGACGAGGCCCGCGGATCCGCCCGGATTCGAGCATTTTCAGATCCGGTTGAGGATCTCCCACGCACGGCCGGAGACGCCCAAGCCCGAGACGACGTTCAGCTCCCGCCGCGCCTGCCGATCTTCCGGCGTCTCGCCCCGCGTCGGAACAAGGTGGTTGTCGTAGGCCGTGAACGCCTCGAGCAGCGTGTACGCGGTGACGTCGCCCGCGGGGATGAACCGGCCGTCGCGCGCCTCCACCATTTCGATCACGGCGTCGATCTTCTTCTTGAGCTGCGGGCTCTCCTTCTCGCGCTTCTCCGGGGAGAGCACCTCCCCGACGATCTCCCGCACCCGCTCCGCACCGAGCGGCTTCGCGTCGAGCCGTTGCGTCGCCTGCCCGATCTCCGCCAGGGAGCCGCCCGCCTCACGAAGCCACTTGCCCATCTTCTCCGTGAGCTTCTCCACTTGGGGCGTGTGCTTCATCTTGAACGGCCGGTGCAGGACCGCGTGCCGGATCATCATCCCGTTCTCACAGAGGAGCCGGAACACCGCGATCTCCGCCGACAGAGCCGCGCTCCCGTCATGGCTCCACCGGAGGACCATCCGGGCGAGCCGCTTGGAGTCGTCGCGCCGCACGGACAGGAGCGACTCGAGCGCCGGAGGCAGGTTGAGGAACACCGAGCAGACGCGCCCGCCGTCGAACGCCCGCCCTCGCGTCGGTTGTGCGAGCCGGATGCCGCCGAGCGGCCCCATGATCGCGTCCAGGGTGCGACCCACGTCCGTGTTCTGGACGATCTGGTAGTCGGGACCGACAGTGCCGAGCTGCTTTCCGTCGAACTTCCCACCTCCGACGCGACGGATGCCGCGGGAGAACCACGCTTCCCCGCTGTCGAGCGCGATGAGCGGGACGGGCTCGACGTCGAAAGCGAGGACGCCGCGCTTCATGTGCTCTTCGAACGTAGCCGCCTCTGTGGTGAGGGTGCCGGCACGGAGCGCGACGAGCGCGGTTCCGGCATCATTGAGAGACTCGGTGACTTCCTGTTGTTGGATCATCTGCCTTCTCCTTTGCGGTTTCTGGCCGCTCTACTTGTTGTTCTGCATGGTGCACGCCAGGTCGAATCCGACCGCGCACCGTTCCTCGTGTGTGCCGTCCTCGCGCTCGCAGAGCGAGCACAGCAATTCGCGCGTCTCAGGCGTCCACGGCCCCGGTTCCCACACGCGCCCGTTGTACGAGACGCGAGCGACCGGCGTTTCCCACCGACCGCCAAGCACATCGGCCACCAATGAGCCCTGACCGACCGAGCACACCTCGCCGAAACCCTCGAGCATGTCGGACCCGCCGAGCCCGTAGGATTCGATCTCCGTCCGCACTACCTCCGACGCCTCCGCGAGAGAGTCGACGGCGACGACGGCTTCCGGGTCGAGACGATGGTGCATCTTCACGGTGAACTTCATACGGTCCCCTTCGGAGGAGTAGCCCTGAGACACTTCCGACACTTCTTCTCGTAGGGGATTGCCCCCACGTCCTCCTCGGTCCCGCGTTCATGCCAGGCGCGTGTTCGCATTCCGCAGGCCGCGAATCCGTTTCGATACAGGTGCGCGATTCCACGCTTGACGTGATGGTATGCCCAGACGTTCACGCGGCCCCCTTCCAGCCGCAGAGGCGGCGATGGATCTTGACGATCTCGTCACCCTGACGGCTCGACGGCACGTTCGCCGCCAGGACTTCCCAACCCCCTTCACGAAGGAGGACCGCGACCTCGCAGGAGGTCCATTGCGGAACCCCTCCCCGCTTCTTGCCCGTCGGTTCGATCCTGTAGACGTCGCGGTACTTGACCTTCACAGGGCACCCCCGACGAGGCAGGTGCGACCGTAGGTGTAGCCCGTCACCTTATCGTGCAGCACGAGCGCGACGACATCATCGCCAACGAGCGCGCCGCGAGTGACGATCCACGACGCGGTGCGGTGCTCGTTGCGATCGGTGGGGTCACGACGGACGTCGAGGCCCTGAGCGGCGTAAACCCTCAGGACATCACCGAGACGACCGTAGATGCAGCGACGGCCGTTGGCGATTTCGGTCGTGAGCCCGAGCGCGGCGACGTCAGCGAGTAGGGTGGCGGTGTTCATCGTGCTCTCCTTCGCGGCTCTCCGCTCGTTCCTATCCCTACTGCCAGAACTCTGCCAGCCTGCACAGAATCCGCGCTTGGCGTCCTGACGCCACGGTGGCTTGGCTCGCCTCTAGCGTCGTGTCGAATAGCGTCACTCCGGTGTGTTGAGCCGTGCCGCTATTCGTCACACCTAGTGATTGCGCGCCGTTAGCGTCCGCGTTATGCGGTGTTTCGACGCTCGCTCCAGTCGCATCGACCAAAACAGGTGACGTAGAACGTCACCTTGCAGGATCGGGACGGGATACAGACGCGACGCAAGATCTGGCACAAAACCTGTATAGAGATAGAGCACGAGCGGCACCCTCGCCGCGAAGGAGAAGCCAGATGAACGATACCCTGACCCCCGCAGCCGTCCGTACCGTCATCCTCGCGACGATCCGTCTCAAGGATTGCATCCTCGACATGGCCGAGCGCGCCCGCGTCGAGCGCATGATCGACACGTCGATCCGCTTCATGCCCAACGGAGATCGCGGACCGTGTTTCAACGCGGCCATCTGCGCCGACGAGGCGCACGCCGCGGCCGTCGTCGCGCTCGCCATGCAGGCGAGCTAGGCGGGCCGTGCGGCCCCGGTCGCCCCTCCGCCCGTGTGAGGGACGACCGGGAGCGCACGGCGCGCCACAGAGCGGCCCAGGCCGCACAGGAGCCCACCGATGAACCGTCGCCCCTCTCGCACCCTGACCGCCCCCGTCTCCCCCGCTGCGCTGCGCCGGCTGCGCCGCGCCAGGGCCGCCGGCTTCACCATCCTGTTTTCCCCCGAGGCGTTCGCCGCCGAGGCTCACGGTTTGTTGGTCGGGACCGCGATCCGCACGCTCGGGGATCGTTACGAGGCGGTGTCGGTGTTCGCCGACGGCACCGCCAAGCGCATCTGTAACGTCCCCCTCTCGTCCGTGGACGTCGGTCCTGAATACGACGGCTGCAGCGAGCGCGCGATCGAGCTGCGTAACCACGACTGGACGGTGGCTAACTGGAGCCAGGAGGAGATGGACGACGCGATGGGCAACAACGACCCCGCGCTCGGCTAGAAGCTCGCAGACGATCCGCACACCAACCGCCAACACGGAGATCCAACATGGCGACCATCAACCCCAAGACCGCGCTCGAACCCGCTCCCTCCCTCTCCCCCTCCCCCTCGCGTGGCTTCATCGCCACCCCCGCCCACGAGGCGATCTTCGACGCCATCCGCGAGAAGGCGCGGAACATCGTCATCGAAGCCGTCGCCGGGGCCGGCAAGACCACGACGATCATCGAAGCGCTCAGGCTCGTGCCCTCCACCGAGCGATGCGTGTTCCTGGCCTTTAACGCGAGCATCGCGAAGGAGTTGGCCCGTCGCGTCCCGTCGCACGTCGAGGCCCGGACGCTGAACAGCCTCGGGCACCGCGCGTGGGGCCGCCACGTCGAACAGACCACCGGCAAGCGAAACGCCGTGAAGGTCGACGGGGACAAGCTCATGTCGATCCTGCGCTCCGCCCAGGAACGCGGCCTGCTCTCCCGCGACGAGGATCGCTGCGGGATGGCCGCGCTCAAGCTCGCCCGGCTCGGCAAGAGCAACGGGATCATCGTCGACAACGTGCCGCGCGCCGGGCTCATCCCCGACACGCACGCGGAGTGGACGCGCATCGCGGATCACTTCGACGTCGAGCCGCCCGAGTTCCTGCGGAACGGGCTCGAGGTCACGATCGAGGTCGCCCGCAAGTTGCTCAAGGCGAGCACCCAAGACCTCCTGACGATCGACTTCGACGACCAGCTCTACCTCCCGTTCACCTACAACGTCGACTGCTTCCGGTACGACCGGGTGTTCGTCGACGAGTCGCAGGACCTCTCGCCTCTGCAACATGACCTCCTGGCCCGCTCGCTCCGCAAGGGTGGGCAAGTCGTCGCGGTGGGAGACCCGGCGCAGGCAATCTATGGGTTCCGCGGAGCCGACAGCCGCAGCATGGCGACGCTGCGGGAGGCGTTCAATGCGATCACGCTCCCGCTCCACGTCTCCTACCGCTGCCCCCGCGCCGTCGTCGCCAGGGCGCAACGGTGCGTGCAGCACATCCAAGCGCACCCGGAAGCGCCGCTCGGCACCGTCGATGAAACACGCCACGCGGCCGACAAGGCGGACCTCCGTCCAGGCGATCTCGTGGTCAGCCGAACGAGCGCACCTGTGGTCGCCCTGGCCTACCTCCTCCTCCGCCGCCGCGTCCCCGTCGAGGTGCTCGGGCGTGACGTCGGCAAGGGCCTGACCGTCCTGATCAAGAAGCTCAAGCCGAGCACCGTCGCTGACCTCCTCGCCAAGCTCGACAAGTGGGAAGTGCGCGAGGTCGAGAAGGCCCGCGCGCGCAACGCCGATGCGAAGGTGGCCGCGATCGAGGACAAGGCGGACACCGTGCGCGTGCTCTGCGACGACGCTGAAACCGTCCCCGAGGTGCTCAGCACGATTGAGCATCTGTTCAGCGGGGACCGCGACGCTAACCGCGTCTGCCTGGCGACGGTCCACAAGGCGAAGGGGCTCGAGGCTGACCGGGTGTGGATCCTGAACCCCCACCTCATGCCGCATCCGATGGCGAAACAGGCGTGGCAGCGCGAGCAGGAACGCAACCTCGAATACGTCGCCGTGACCCGTGCCAAGGCCGAGCTGCGATTCGCCGTGTACGACGTGAAGGACCGCCGGCCGGGCTGATCCGGTCCGGGTGTCAGCGGCCCCCCCGCGGGCCGCGTCTACAGAGAGAAGGGCACGAGAGCCCCACAGGAGAGAAGATGAAGCCGTCCCCCACCGCCGCCCCCGTCAACATCAAGCCGATGCGCATAACCATGACACTCAAGGAAGCCGTCAACGTGGCCCTACGTGCCAACGACGCGAAACTCGCGTGCAGCATCGCCGAGCGCATCCGGCACGGGAACGTGCGTGTCGGCGGGCAGCCGGTGATCTTCACCTACAACGACATGCTCTCGTTCGTGGCGCGCTGCACCGGGCGTGACGTCTCCGAGGTCGGCCCCGAGTGGGAAGCCCTCCTGGCAGAAGGCGATGGTTCCGTGGTGCGAGGCTGGCGTTGATCCGCACCAGGACGAAAACGACGATCCGCCGCCGCGCGATTGGGGCGACTTGTAGATCAGGGCTCGACGCGCGCCCGATGCGCGCCTACGGTGCAGAGACGAGCGGCACGCGCCGCGGAGGGAAAACGGATCAGCATGACTATCATCACCGGCAACACCTATCCGGTACGGACGCAGCTCGCCGCGCTCGGCAGAAAGTGGGATCCCAAGCTGAGGGCGTGGATCGTCCCCGACGACAAAGCGGAGGAGGCGAGGGCTCTAGCCAACAGCGTGCCCGACAAACGCCAGCGCAAGCGCGCGTTCATCCCCTGCGGATACCCTGGGTGTAACTCGTCCTATTGCGACGAGTGCGACGGCAAGGGTCGCTATGGGGGTGATTGGTGAAGCGTCGCTCCCTGCTCCGGGTGCTCACCAACAGCGAACGCAGCTCGTTCGCGTGTCAGCGACTTTGGTGGTTCGGCTACCACGAGGGGTTGACGCAACAGCTCACCCCCGCCCCGCTCCGGCACGGCTCGCTGATTCACAACGGGATCGCCGCATGGGCTCGGGCCGCGTGCAAGCTGACCGTCCCCGAGATCGAGCAAGCCGTGATCGAACCGTGGATCGAGAAGCGGCGCGCGTGGAGCGAGCAGCAGAGCAGCGAGGCCGCCGAGGAGGCGTTCAGGGAGGACCTCGAGTTCGCCGAGCTGTCCCGCGGCATCCTCGCCGGCTATCTGACGGAGTGGGCCGCCGACGCCGAGGAATGGGAGTACGTCGCCGTGGAGGCGCAGGTTGCCCGGTGGCTCGAGCACCCTGGGACAGGAGGGCAGATCGAAGATCGCCCCGTCATCGGTGGAGCCCGGCGCCGTCGGCGGTGGGCCTACGGTGGGAGCGTTGATCGCGTCGGTCGCCGACGGAGCGACGGAACGTGGTGGCTCTTTGAGACCAAGACCGCGAAGATCGCGTCGACGGGTTTCGACTCCTATCTCCGCAAGCTGCACTTCGATCCGCAGATCCGCGGCTACGGGTGGGCGCTCCAACAGCCGATCGTGAGCAAGGTTCACCCGGCCCTGGCCCACCCGATTCAGATCGAAGGCGTGATCTACGACGTGGTGCGCAAGAGTGTCCCGCGCAAGCCGGACCTGCTCAAGAGCGGGAAGGGCGTCTCCCGTGCAGCCTGCGACACAACGCGCGCGCTCTACCTGTCGACCCTACTCGAGCACGGCTTCAACCCGGACGAGTACGCGGACCAGCTCGAGGCGCTCGAGCACGCCCGCTTCTTCCACCGCGAGACGTACACCTTCACGGAAGGTGACTTCATCGACTTCGGACGCGACGCCGCGCACGCCGCGCTCGACGTCATCCGAGCCGAGGCCGCCACCTACCACCCCCGGCAAGTGCAGGTGTGCCGCGGCGGGGCCGGGTTCGGCTGTCCGGGCGGGTTCGAGTCGATCTGTCTCGAGGACGGTCCGATGGCGCGCGCGTCCTATCGCGTAATGACGATCCGTCACCCGGAGCTGACCGGCGACCTCGCCGAACCGTGGATGGGGCCGCAGCGAGGGCAGGCGTCGACGCCGGTTCCCGTCGGCCGCCCCGACGATACCAATCCCAACGAGCCGGACCTGTTCGGTCCAGCGGAGGAATGACGATGGCGACCAAGAAGAAACCGGAGCCGGAACAGACCGAGACGCCGCCAGAGAAGGCGCCCGAAAACGATCCATGGGCCTCGGTGAAACCTGCCTCGAGCTTCGACGCCTACGACAAAATCAAGGTGCTCTTGTACGGCCCCTCCGGCGCCGGAAAAAGCCGGTGCGCGAGCCTCTTTCGCCGCCCACTGATCGGGCTCACCGAGCACCAGGCGATTCCCACGATCCGCCGCGCCAACCCGGACGCGCAGATCAAGATGATCCACAACGCAAAGGACCTGACGGACTTCAAGGTACTCGCTCGGCATCCGCGCACCGCAAAGGAGTGCGACGCCGTGGTCCTCGATTCGCTCACGGACGCGCAGCGGATCATTCGCGCCTACTACACCAGCCGCCAGAGCGAGAAGGCGGGACGGGAGAAGACCTCCCAGGAGTCGTGGGGCCTCGTGATCGACGCAACCGCCCGCTACGCGCGCGAGCTGCGGGACCTCCCGCTTCACGTCTGCGTGATCACGCTCGACGATGAAGCGACCGTGGACGGAGTCGGCATCGTCCATCGCCCAGGCGTGAGCGGGAAGCGGCTTCCGAACGACCTCGCGCAGTATTTCAACGCGGTCGGCTACGTCCATGTCGCTGAGCAGGAGGGCGGCCTTCGCCATCAAGTCCTGTTCCGCGGGAATGACCGCTACCGCGTGAAGGGGATCGAAGGGCTCGAGGATCTCGAGCCGCCCGAACCTCTCGCGTGGATCTCTCGCACGTCAGGGGGCGACGTCCCCGCCGATGTGCGTACCCGTATCGAACGGTGGACAGCCCTCGGGCTTTCCGCCGACGATGCCGCCGAGGCCGCCGACGTTGGCGACCCGGCGGACGACTGAACAACAAGGCAACGGAGCAGGAGAAGAAGATGGCGAAGATCAATCCCAAGCAGCACACCGAGACGTACAAGGAGCAGAAGGCGTTCGACCGCACGGTCCCCGTCACCGGGACCTTCGACGTGGTTGGCGTGAAGATGCAGTGGCAGAAGGTCGGCCAGAAGGGGACCGAACGTCTCCGCATCGTGACGCACGTCCTCCGGGTGGTCGAGGCCGCGGACGAGGAGGGAGCCCGCAAGATGGTGGGCGGCTCGTTCGGCCGCGACGTGTGGTGGAACCTCTACAAGGACGATGGCACCACGCTCTCGTTCAACGGGCAACAGCTCGTCCATGCCGCAATCGCCTGCGGGTGCTCGGAGGAGTTCGACCCCGAGGACCGCGACGAGTTGGTGAAGATTCTCACCGGCACGCCCTACCGCATCAAGATCGACGTGAAGCCCAACAAGCAGGGCGACCGCGTGTTCTACAACGTGGACGTGGTGGAGGCGAAACACCTCTCGGCGGACGCGCGGAAGCGGTACACGTCCGCGCCCGACTGGAGCAAGACGGTCCCGAAGCTTGAGGATCGTCTGCTCGAGGACGCCGACTACAGCAAGCCGAAGGACGATGGCGGCGGCAACGGGAAGTCATCGAGCAAGCCGGACAAGAGCGACGCCGGGTTCACGGATGACGATCAGCTCCCCTTCTGATCTCCGTCGGGAGTCCCCCCGACCGACGTAGAGCCGCGATGGGCGCCCGCGGTAGTGGCGCCTCTTTCTCTCGACGGAGTCAACATGGACACGATCCCCGAAGCGGCCGCGAAGCTGATCGCCTCCTCGCAGGAGCACACGCGCGCGCTCTACAACCTCGTCTCAGTGCAGTGGCCCATGAACCAGATCCCCGAGCCGATCGCCAGGGCCGCCGCGCAGATGATGGCGAGCGCCGCCGAGCTCGAGGCCGCCATCGAGACCCTCGCCGAGACGACGCGGCTCGAACTGCGCACGCCCGAGCAGGAGGCCGAGGAGGTGGCACGGGAGAACCTCGCCGCGCTGCAGGCCGCCGAGCGCGCGCGCAGCGCCCACCGACCGGAGCACAGGTGAGCGACCACAACTCGCAGCGGGTCATGCTGCAAGCCGTCGCCAGCGACCTCGAGCGCGAGTCGTACCTGGCACCGAGCGATCTCGCTGCGCGGCAGCGCGACGCCCTGCGTGAAGCCGATCGCTTGCTCGTCGAGACGCGGGACTACCTGCGCCGGCACGCAGGCGGCGGCGACCGCGTGGACGCGCTCATCGCGGCGCTCGACAGGTGGGGCGCGTGATGACCGACCGGCCCCCCGAGCCCTGCCGCTACTGCGACCTCGGGGCGCGCGGCACGCACCGTCAGGTGGAGCCGAGCTCGCCGCTGGCCACCGCCATCAACAACTTGCGCCGTGCCTGCGGGCTCGTGGAGCGCCCATGAACCTCGACGAGCATCTGTCGGACTACTTCACGCTGCGTGACTTGGTGCGCAGCCAGACTGCCGTGCGCCGCGGCATCGGCAACACGCCGAGTCAGCCGGCGGTCGAGAACCTCCGCGCGCTGTGCGTCGAGGTGCTCGAGCCGCTGATCGAAATGCAGGGCAGCGACGACTTGTTCGTGGCGTCCGGCTACCGCTCGCCCGAGCTGAACCGCCACGTCGGCGGTAGTATCGGCAGCCAGCACACGCGCGGCGAGGCGGCGGACGTCGAGGCACCCAGCATGTCGAACCTCGCCCTGGCGCGCGCGCTGGCGGCGAGCCGCCTGCCGTTTGACCAACTCATCCTCGAGTTCCACGTGGAAGGCGATCCGAGCAGCGGGTGGGTCCACGTCTCGCACAGGCGGGGAGGCCCGCAGCGCGGCCAGGTGCTCACGGCGTGGCGTCAGGCGGGCGCTGTTCGTTACTCGGCGGGACTGCCGCTGCTAGGCTGACGCGACCGCGTATCCCATCAGGAGCAGCGTGCGCAGGTTCGGCGTGTCGTCCGCGATGGCGTCGCCCGCGGCGATGGCCGGATCGCTGCCGTGAAAGTCCACGCGCGCCTCGAAGGCGTAGGTGGCGAGGTCCAGGAGTTGGAGGCGCACGACGGCCTTGCGCTGACGACGGCGGGGGTTGGCTGCGGCCATGGCTCACCTCACGGCCCAACATGACATCGCGGGATGCGGCCGTCCATCGTGGCGCCCTGATGGAATCCCAGATGCGCGCGCTGGTGAGGAAGCACCCGACCGGGGTGCCGGTGCCGGTGATCGATAGTCGGCGGCGTCCACCTACGCGGTGCGTACCGGCAGGTCAACAGTGCCGACCAAGGTCCGCCCGCCGCTGGTCGTGATGATCACTCGCAGTTCGTACAGGCAGCCGTCGACGCCGTTCCTGACCATGTGCTTGAAAACCGGGGCGTCGCCATTCGCTGGCGTCCCCTGCAGCATGGCGGCGGCCGCGGCATCGGTCCCCACGCGCACGGCGCAGGTCCATGTGATCGTCGCCATCGACTCCGCACCTAGCAGGGCCGAGAAGTCGAGGCCGACCATGATCACCTCGGCCGGGTCTTTCGGGGTCAGAATCTCGCCGTTCATGCGGTCACTCCAGGATCACGGTGTTGGTCGCCCCGCCCATCGTAGCCGAGGCATCGCCCGTCACGGTCACGTCGAACACTCGTGCCTCGACCTCGGCCGTGCGTGCAGGTGGGTTGCTCGCCGGCAGCGTGGTCAGGACGAGCGCGAGCGAGCCCGGGCGCACGACCACTGGCCGCACGATCGTCACCGGCCACGTCGTCGAGGTGAGCGCCACGGATCCCGGCTGGACCGCGGTGCCCATCACGATTGACGGTGCCAGCGTCACAGTGGCGAGCGCGGCGGTGGGTGGCACCACCGTGACCGGCGACTGCACCACGGGCGCGAACCCGGCCACCGACAGGCCCAGGGTAGGCGGCACCGCGACGACCGGCGCGAGAACGAGCGGCGCGAACGGGGTGGTGCCGAGCGCCGCCGTGGCCGGGATGACGACGACGCCACCCGTCGTGACGGTCGGCGCGAACCCAACAGTGGCGAGCACGGCCGCGCTCGGCGTGCAGGTGCGCGGGGCGAGCACTGCGGGCGCGAAGGTCGCCGTGCCCAGGCTCGGTGCCGGCGGCACCACGATCAGGCCGACCACCGCGCTTGGCGCGAACGTCGCGCTGCCGATCGCCGCGACGCCCGGGACCGACGTGCGGGGCGCGAGCACCGCCGGGGCGTGGCCGGTGGTGGTGAGCGCGGCGGGAGCCGGCACGAGCACGAGCGGCGCGATGATGGTCGGCGCGAACGTCGCCGTCGCGAGCGACCCCTGGCCGGGCGTGACCACGCGCGGCGTCTGCACCGTCGGCGTGAACGTCGCCACCGCGAGCGATGCCGTCGCGGGGATGGCGGTGCGCGGCGTGAGCGTCGTCGGCGCGAACGTCGCGGATGTGATCGACGCCAGGCCAGGGATACAGGTCTGCGGGGCAACGATCGTGGGCGCGTAGCCGATCAACGCCAACGCCAGCGTCGACGGGACAACGGCGGTGCCGATCGAAACCGTCGGCGTGAACGCAGCGAGCACGGACGTCAGCGCCGACGGGATGCAGACCCGCGGGGCTTGCACCGTCGGGGCGAAACCAGCGAGCGCGAGGGTCGCGGTGCTCGGGACGACGGTCACCCCGCCACCGGCGGTCACGGTTGGCGCGAAGCCAGTCAGCGCCAACGCCAGATTGTTCGGGGTGACGGCGAGCGCGATCACCGGGGCGAACGTCGCCGTCGTCAACGCACCGGCGCTCGGGGTGACGCCGACCCCCACGCTCGGGGCGAACGCAGCGGTGGTGAGCGCGACGCTCGACGGGACCACGGTGCGGGGCGCGAGCACCGTCGGCGCGAACGACGTCAACGAGGTGGCGGCGGTCGACGGAACGACGGTGCGGGGCGCAAGTACCGTCGGCGCGAAGGCAGCGGTAGTGAGCGACGCGATGGCCGGGACGCAGACCCGTGGGGCCAGCACCGTCGGGGCAAACGTCGCCGTGGCGAGTGCGGCGGTCGCAGGCGTCACGATCGTCCCGACCACGATGGCCGGCGCGTAGCCAGTGGTCGTCAAGGACGCGGCGCTCGGCACCACCACGCGAGGCGCGAGCACCGTTGGTGCGTACTGCGTATCGGTGAGGCTGGCCGTGGTCGGGACGACGACGACGCCGCTGCCCGTCGTCACCGTCGGGGCAAACCCCGTCAGCGCCAGGGCGACCGTGCCCGGGATGGCCACGCGAGGGGCCAGCACCGTCGGCGCGAACCCGGCCAGCGTCGGCCCCTCGAGCCACGCGAGGACCGTTGCGATCTCGGCCTCGGTCAGCACTCGATCCCAGGTGAGCACGTCGCTGATGCGGCCGATGAAGTGCCCGCCCGACCCGCCCGAGTACCCGAGCCGCGCAAAGTTGGTCAGGCTCGCTGTGTTCCCCGACGCGCCGCTGACCGGTGTGCTGGTGCCGCGCCGCACCTCGATGTTGCCGCCCGTGTGCCGAGCGACGATGGTCTGCTTGACGTTCGTCGTGATCGTGGCGACCACGGTGTCCACCGTGCCGTCGTTATTGGCGCAGACCGCCTCGACGCCGCCGCCGGCTTTGGGCCGCACCCCGACGCTCCAGTTGGGCGGCCCGCCGCCATCGGCAAGGACGCCGTCCCCGTAGGCGTTGCTGTCGGACACCTGGGTGTCGATCTGCCGAATCCGCGCGATGACGGTGAAGGCGTCGTTGTTGAGGTACCCGTCGCTGGTCGTCGCGTCAGAGAACATTTTCTGGTAGTTGAAGTCGGCGGCCCATCCGAGCTCGCCGTCGTACAGCCGCGTGGGGCCAGTGCTGTCGTCATAGAAATGCCTCCCGTTGCCCGAGAGGTCGTTCACCTGCGCGATGTTGGCGCCCGTGAACGTCAGCGACGAGAGGTCGGAGAAGTCGAGCCTGCAGGTCAGGCCCGAGGGCAGCGAGTCGCCGCCCAGGGTGCTCGGGATCGCCACGCGCGGCGTGAGCGCAGTCGGAGCGAAGGTCGCGGTGGTGAGCGCGGCGACGCCCGGCGTGACCGTGACGCCGGACCCGATGGTGACCGTCGGCGCAAAGCCGGTCAGCGCGAGAGCCAGCAGCGCGGGGATGCAAACACGCGGCGCGAGCACCGTCGGCGTGAACTGCGTGTCGCCCAGGGCCAGCACTCCCGGCGTGACGAGGACGTTCGCGCCGGCTGTGACCGTGGGCGCGAACTGCGTGTCACTCAGGCTCAGTACGCCCGGCGTGACGCTGATGTCCTCGCCGACCGTGATCCACCCGCACACCGTGTCGACGGAGAGACCGAGCGTCGGGTTGTAGGTCTGCGTCGCGGTAGCGGTGACGACCTTTTGCTGCGACGCGATGCAGTTGCCACTCGTGGTCGAGCCCACCTCCGAGTACTGCTGCGTCGACCACGTGCCGTTGGTGGTGTCGCCATCCTCGGTGCATGCCTGCGTGGTGCCGGCCTCCATAGCGACCATCGCAACGATGGCCTGGCCATTCGGGACACTTGCCGACGTGATGGTCGGGGCGTTCGTCGCGGCGCCCGTTCCTGCTCCTTCCGCCTTATAGGCCGGCGTGCCGACGGAGCCCGTGAACTCGTCGAGCGTGTAGCTTTTGGCCGTCGTGGTGGCGCCAAAGGTGACGGTGATTGTCGAACTGGTCGTGAGCGTGCCGACGTCCTGCGGCGACGTGAAGATCGCGCCTTGGATGCCAGCGTTCGCAGCGCCGGGGTCGTAGATCGTCGAGTTGCGCTTGGTCCATGTGTTGCCGAGCGAGTCGGCCACGCTGTTGATGTTGTTCGATGCGTTGCCGCTGTTGTCGGCGCTGACGCACAGCACGGCGAGCGCGCCCGCCGTGAGGTTGCTGGCGGGCGAGAACACGAAGGTGGTGTTCGAGTTTGGCGAGGTGACGGAGTTGCTTGCGGCCGTGCCCCTGCTTGTTCCCGTCAGCGCCACGTCGTCACCACGGCGAGTGCTTGTGCCTCGGCTTCGGCGAATGTGGCATCGCTACCATCCGCGTGGCGGAAGTCGCCGGCATCTTCATTGGCCTTCCACGCGAATGCACCCGACGCGGTGTGCTTGATCGTGATGGTCGCGCGCGCATCGCCGGTGACGGTGATGACGGTTTTGCTGCCGAAGGTGCGCTCGACCATGGTCAACACGTCGTCACCTCACGTCGCCGTTCGTGATGAAGCCGTGCCAACACGAGCCACCCGGCGACGTGCTGTTCACGTCGATCGACGGCGTGAGCGTGAGGTCATCGAGCGTGGTGCCGGTGCGCTGCCACCGCCCGCCCGTGCGCGACAGTCCGCCGCGCGTCGTGGGCTCGGTGTCGATCGTGGGCTCGAAGGCGATGAGGTTGTGGTGCTTGCCGCACGGGCACTGAAACCAGATCGCGTGCGCGCCTTTGGCGTCTGGGACTCGCGTGAACGAGCCGTCTACATCAATGGCGACGAACGTGGCGTCTGGAATGTCGCGGAGCTTCACGTCGTCACCTCAAACGAAAAGGCCGGGCGACCCCTCGCGGAGCGCGCCCGGCCCGTGCCCGCATCGGGCGGAACGTCAGGGCTTGACTGTCTCTCGCAGGTGCGCCTCGCACGCTTGTAGCAGCGCCTCCTCTTCGAGGGCTCGCAGCTCGGTGGCGTCCTTCGGGAGCGCGGTGCCCTTCGCCTGCGTTTGCCCTCGTGCGATCACGACCTCACCGTCCTTGTTCTTGACGAGGACGGTGCACGTGATGCTCTTGGCGCCGTGCTTGTTCGCGATCACGAGCCCGCGCTTGGTGAGGGCTGCGGTGAACTTCTCCCCGTAGATCACTAGCGAACCGTGCAGCGGCACGAGCGCGTCCCGCACGGCCTCCGCGACGGCGCTGGTCCCCTTCTTGGCGAGCGCGATCATGCTATCCATCTTGGTCTTGCGCATCGGTGACTCCTGGCAACGGGTGTCGTCAGCAAAGCACGGACGCGCCTTCGCGTCTACCGAGCGCCGCAGGTGCAGGTTGGGCAGTGGCGATGTTCCTCCGCGCGCTGGCCGGGCGGTTGGTGTTTCACCCAAAGCTCGAGGTTCTCGGGGCGGTTGTCGTCGCGCACGCCGTTCTTGTGGTGGACGTTCTCTTTCGGCGCGAGATGGCGGCCAAGCACCTGCTCCATGACGAGGCGGTGCTCGAGCACATAGAGCTTGCGCGTCCCCGGCCGCATCCGCTGTGCCGCTTCTGGATTCCAAACCCAGACGTAGCCCCGGACGACTTGGCGTCCGCCCTTCCAGTGGCCCCCGTGTTTGCCCTTGAATCGGTCTGGGTGCGCCTCGGCAGATGCCTTGAGCCCGCACGAGCGAGAGCAGTGTCGCGCGCCGCGGTGGTAGATCGCGACAAGAAACGGGCTGCCGCATCGAGCGCACTCCTTGATGTGCGCCCGCGTCCTGGCGTGCATCTTCGGCCCACCGGGCGTGTACCACCATTGCCCATTGGCATCTTTCGAGAAGCGCGGATTGTCGGAGTTGCGTAGTGCGACAGCCGGTACGTCGTGGGTAGTCGTTGGCCGCTGCTGATGCATGAACGCAGCGCCGCACGGGTGTGAGCAGGTTTTGCTCGTGTCGGCCGAGAGGAATCTGCCTCGGCAGACAGGGCAACGCCGCACCCACGCTCGTTTGCGTGGGCTGTTCGGCGCCTTGTACCACCATCGTTTCCGTGCATCTTGCGTGAACCTCGGATTGTCGCTGCGCTTGATTGTGTTCGTGTTCGCCATGCGAACAGCTTAACACTTCTAATAGCTTCAGGCCAATGTGAAGATTCCGCTCGCATGAATTTGCACAGTGAGCGTATTTCCATCGGTCGCGGTGACGTCGGCTGGCGTGCTGTCGAGGAGGCAGTAGCAAAGCACGTTGCCGGCCGACTCGTAGAGGCAAGCGAAGCGTGCGGTGATGCTCCCGCCACTGGCGGTCCACGTCTCATCGGTGCAGTCGACCGTGACGGTCGTGGTGCCGCTCAAAGAGAGCGCCGTCGCGTTGCCGCCCGTGGTGTAGCCGTTCGCGTTCGCGTGCTGGTTCGTCACGGCCGCATAGGTCGTGGTCGCCGCGCCAAGGTCCGAGGTCGACAAGAACAGCGCCATCAGAAAGGTGTCGGTGTCGATATCGAAGGAGCCGTTCAGCAGGTAGGTGCGGCTGTTATTCGTGAAGGTCCACGCGCCGGCCGCGAGCAGCACCCACGGTCCGACCAGCTCGGCGGCGACCCGCGCGAGCACCCGCCGCGCCCGGCTCGCCGGCATGAAAGCGAGCAGGCCGAGCGTCGAACTGGCGATGCGCTGGCGGGCGGACGTGACCTTGCGCGGCGCCTCGCACGGGCCGGCGATGAGCCATCGTAGGAAGTCGAGCGCGAAGTGGACGGCGGCGGCGATGAGGCCCGGGCGCGCGACGGCGGCGGGCGGTGCGAGGGCGAGGGCTGCGGCGGGCATCGGGGAACCTCCGGGTTCACGCGTACCAAAGCACGCGCGCGGCCCGGCGTCCACCTACTCCGCGATGAGCAAGGTCCCCTGCAGGTACGTGATGTCCACGGCGCCCGCGTCGAGGGCGTTGCCGTAGGCCCAGACGAGGGTGCTGCCGGCACCGGCCGCGAAGTTGCGAATGTCCAGCGTGATGAGATCCCCGGTTCGCAGTCGCGTCTCGACTTGCGCTCGGAAGCAGGCGATCCCGCCCGCCTGCAGGAACAGCAACGGCTGGAAGCGAAAGGACTCGAGGATGGTGCCGCCGCCAGGCAACGCGGCGCGTACCCCGGTCCCAGCGACGTAGGTGCCGTTGAGTACGAGGTCGATCGCCGCGAAGTCACCCGCCGCGAAGGCCACGGGAGTCATCCAGACCTTTGCCGAGAGCCTCCACACCCCGTCAAACGGGACGCGCATGTAGCCGGCCGCTGCCGTCGGCACCGCCTTGAAGGGGCAGTTCGCCACGACGTCGTGCTGATCGACGATTCCGAAGCCGCCACCTTGCTGCGCGACGTCGCCAAGCGGGACATTGAGGGCGATGCCACCCGCGCCCGCGATCGGCACCGCGTAACCGGCCCATCCCGGGTACGCGACCACGTCCAGCACACCGCACTTGAACTTCGACGCGACCTTGTAGAATGAGACGTCGTCAACGTCGACCGCATTGAATCCGCCGCCGACCTGTCGGCCGCGCACCGTGAGGTCTGCGAACCGGGCATTCGTAGGTGGCGCGAATCCCTCGGCCCTCGACTTGAACCATACGCCGACGGCAGCGCCGACGGCTTGGAAGTTGTCGGTCTGGATGGCCGCTGACACGGCGCCGCCGGGATAGATCGTCCTCGATGAGATGAAGGTTCCGGTCGCGTCGTACCAGCGGAGGTTGATTTCGACGAGGTCATCACCGGCCGCGCGTGTCCATGAGCACTCGAGGCCGAGCGCTTGGTACGGGTCACCTGAGATCGGGACGAGGTCTGAGCGGAGCTGCGCGGTGGTGGTCGAGAGGCGGATCGCCTTGCCACCAGAGAGTTGCGAGGACACCTCGACGTTGGCGTCGGTGGCCCATGCGCCAGCCGCCATGCTCCACCCGTCGGGCGGGTTGCTCAACCCCGCCGAGAACGACGCGAAGTCCGGGTTGCGCACCTGCACGAACTTACCTCCCGTCAGGTACGAGCTGCGGTCGAGGATGTTCCGGAACACCTGCAGCATGGATCCAACCGGCTCGGCGGTGAGCGCGGCCGAGGGATCGAGCACGCCGGGCTTGCCGTTGCCGGGTCGCGCCTCGAGGCGCAGCCACCGCTTGAACCCCACCGACGGCTTGCCGCGGAGCTGTACGGTGGTGGTCGAGCGCTCGCCGAACGAGTGTGTGACTTGCTGGACCGCGAGAGTCTGCGCGGCGGTGAACAGCCCAGGCGTCGGACGAAACCGGAGCATGTCGTTGAGGTCGGCCTCCCAGGCGGACGGCAGCGTGATCGACTTGGCGATGCCCGGCTCCTCGAGGTCGCGCAGCGCGCCGAAGGCCATGTCGTACGCCTCGTTAACGGTGCTGATCTGCGAGGCCGAGTCCTCCACCACTTCCATGAACTGGCGCTTTCCGGTCGCGGTGATGGCGGCGTCGCTCTGCACCGACACCCACGCCGTCAGTCGGTTGCCGTCGCCGTCGACGTTGTACCACCCGCCCGTCGCGGTGTAGCCGGCCGGCGGTGTCGGCACGGTGGGCAGCGTCGTCTCCGAGGACGGGTAGATCACGCGCACGTTGGTGCGTCGGCCGAACGTCGAGCGCCGCAGCGCGCGCACGTCAATCACGTCGTCGGGGTCGATCACCGCGTCCGCCGCGATGCGTGCGCGGTCGGGCTCGTAGAACGTCAGCCGCCAGCGGCGCTGGTCGGGGTCCGGGTCGTAGCGGTAGCGACACTCCCACCCGATCTGCGCGGCGAGCGCGCGCAGCGCCGGCAGCACCGGTTCCCTGCGCTGCCGCCAACCCAGCACCGACCACGACGGCGAGACGGGGGTGAACAGCGTGATCGGCTGGTAGGAGCCCGTGCGTGCGGTGAGCCCAGCCACCGAGTTGTTCGCCCCGTCGTCGTCGTTGTCGTTGAGGATGAATTGCATCTCCCCCTCGACGGCGAACGGGGTGACGGGATCGGAGTAGTCGACTTCCTGCTCGATGTGCGTGTCGATGAGCCTCCCGCCGCTGTCGCGCGCCTCCACCACGATCTGCTCGCCGCCCTCGTCGATCTCGTCGATCTCGCCCGTGAAGATCACGCCCATCTCGAACTCGTCCGCGGTGGCGATGACGCCCAGCGGCACGCGCGCGGCGCGCACCTCGAGCACCGCCGATTCGCGCAGCAGCGAGAGCACGTAGCTCGTCGGGTCCTCCACGTCGGAGAGGTTGAGCTTCGAGGACGTGACAAGGCCAGCAAGCGTCAACTGCTCTTGCTCGCGCAGCAGCGACAGCCGAACGGTCTTGGTCGCCTGGTCGATCTGATCCGTGACGTCCAGGTTGTCGACGAAATCCACGCCGTCGAGGTCGGTCAGGTCGCGCGTGTTATCGTTCGCGTCGACGGTGAGCACGGAGAGGTCGTGCCGCGTGAAGAACGCCGAGCGACGCAGGCGCCGCGCGTCATCCTCGATCTCAGCGTTGGTCAGGGCCTCGGCGTGCACGAACACGCCGGCCACGTCGATGTCGCCCTGCAGCGCCGACACGCCCGCATCCGGCGTCGCACCGACGCTCCAGATGCCGGACCCGCCATCGCTCGAGTTGACGAGCCCGGTCTGGCTCGACACCGGCGAGCCGTTGACGAACAGGTCGGCGGCGCAGGTCCCGCCCGGACCAGGCCCTGTGACGTCGCGGATGCGCAGGTGGATCAGCGTCCACACGAACGGCTCGAGCGTGAACCCGGTGAACGTCCCGGCGACGTCCGTGCCGGCCGAGTGCTCCCACAGGACGCGCAGCTCGCGGGCCGCCGTGAAGCGCAGCGAGCGCACCACGTTGTCAGCCGCCAGGTCCGAGCCGATCGCGCCCCCGTAGATCCAGATCAGCCGCGTGCCCGGCGGCGCGGTCCTGCTGTTAAGCCGCACGAGGCACGCGATCGTCGAGTCCTCGAGCAGGGCGTCCCGAAGCTCGACGTCAGCGGCGGCCTCGCCGAGCGAGTTGCCGACGTTGTCGACGAACCGGCGAGCGCGGGGGGTCGGCGCCTCGATGACGGGCGGTGGACCGTCCGTGGCGATCGGCACCATGGATGCGCCGCGGGCCAGGTCGTAGGCGGTCCCCGACGTCGGCCCCGCGATGGTGGCCTCGTCGAGCGGGTAGGCGCGAACGGTGGAGGGCCGCAGGCGCGGGAAGCAGGCGCGGCCGGTGTCAGGGAGCCTCATCGTTCACCTCACCACGCCGCGGCGGCCAGCGCGCCAGATCGCGTTGACTTGCTCGGGGGTCAGCACCCCGTTGTAGACCGCGACGGTGGCGATGGTGCCAGCCCACGGGTTCGCGATGCCACCCGAGCAACCGATCGCGCACTCGGCGGCGTGCGCCTCGGCCGAGAACTCGGTGGCGGTGAAGGCAGCCGCCGCCGTCTCGTAGAACCCCGTCGCGGCCGCCGGCTGCCCAGCGTCGTCGAGGAACGCACCCATCAGGTCGTTCGCGACGTCGACGAACCCGCCGATCAAGTGGTGGCGCACGGTGTCCGTCAGCAAACCCGCCGACGTGATGGTCCGCAGCGTGTCGGTCGAGGCGCCACGAGCGCGCAACGCGACGTTCACGCCAGCCGCCAGGTAGAGCTCGAGCTTCGCGTTGCCCGCGGCGTGGGCCAGCGTCAGCACGCCGCGCTCGACGGCGGTCGAGGTCCGCTGCACCCACGCGAGCGCGGTCACCGCCTTGTGGCCGGCGAGCGTCGCCGCGTGCTGCGCCGCGAGGTCCACGCGGTTCGTCGTGCTCGCCCCGATGTCCCGCGCGCGCCCCGAGTAGTACGGGCCGATGACGAACGTCCCGGCAGCTGCCAGCGCCCCGGCCGGCACGCCACCGTCGCGGGGACGGATGACGAGCGCGTCAACGTAGCGCTCATCCAGCGCGAACGACCAGATCGGTCGGGGCATGGACACGCGCTCGAGCGGCCTTGCCTGCGCGGCCTTGAACGCCACGCGGCGGGCGTTGTTGTGCCACTGGGGCGTCGGCGGGGTGTCGGGGTACGTGATGGGGGGAGGCACGATCCCGGTGTGGTAGATCTCGGAGGCCCACACGCCGAAGGCCGCGGCGCACGCACTACCCCAGGTCACCACCGTGCCGGTGAATCCCGGCCCGCGGGTCACGTATTCCTGCCCGTTGTCCGGCGTCGCGTATCCGTTGTCCTGGCGCTCCGTCCAGCCAGTAGGCGGCGTGACGCTCGGTCCGCTCGAGTCCCCGGCGCTGACCCCGCAGATCGTGACGTTGTCCGTCAGGACCGCTGTGCCGAACGTGCGCGTCGGCGTGTTGCCGGCGGCGACGCTCGCGCTCGTCGTCTGCTTGATGGCGGCCGTCCCGTAGTAGAGCGGGTTGCGGACCCGCAGCACCGTGATGCAGCAGCCACCGACCGGGTTGCCGGCGCCAAGGTTCGAGAAGCCGGTCCACGTCGCGGTCATCGACGACGCTGGCGCAGCTGTGGTGCGGTAGTACGTGCGCACGAAATCGGACGGTGCGGGGCCGTACGAGCGATTTAAGTTGTTGAACCACGAGCCGCCCGCGGAATCGGTCACCGTGCCCGGTGATGCTGCGTTCCCGTCCGAGACGGTCACGATCGCGACGAGCAGGTCGCCCGCGGTCGGCACGAAGGCCGGCGTCGTGTAGCTCAGCGCGTCGGTCGAGGAGACAAGCTCGGCTGCGTGGACGAACGGCACGATCGCCCCCTCAGAAGAACGCCTGCATGACCTGCTGCTCGGTCACCTCGCCGAGCACCTCACGGGGACGGTAGCCGACCACGGCGCCGTCGAACACCAGGCGCGGCAGTGACGAGAACGGACGCGGCTCGGCGCCCGTCACGCCCTCGAGCGTCGCCGCCCATCGCTCCGTGACCTCCTCGTCGGTCGGCTCGAGCCCGTAGAAGCGCACCCCGCCGATCCGCGCGTTCGCCGGCACCGCCCCGGTCGAATCGTTGCCGAGCCGCAGCGAAGCCGCCGCGTCGTTCGCCGGCGCCGCCGCGAAGTCCGCGAAGCTCCCCGCCACGCGTGGCACACGATCGCCATTGATCCACATCGTCACCTCACCGCTCGTCATGTCCCACGAGAACACGACGTGGTTCCACGTCAGCGGCACGAGGCTGTTGACGATGTCGGTGGGCGCCGTCTGCAGGTACGCCGTGCCGCTGCCGGTCCTCGCGCGGGCGCGCACGCCGATTCGCCCCGTCGGGGTGTTGGCCTGCAGGTCGAGGTCCCAGCCAGCGCCGCCCGTGACATGGTTCGCCACGACGCCCGCGGTGCCGGCGGCGAGCGGGTAGACGAGCGCCTCGACCGCGAACTCTGCCCTCCCGTTCATCGACACCGCTGCGCTGGCCGCGTAGGTCACGACCTCGGCGGCCGCGTCGGCGATAATGCAACCCCCGGTCTTGCCCCCCGCGCGCAGCACCGAGACGGTCCCGCCCAGCGTCGGAGCCGCGACGTTCATCAGCGTGTCGCGCGCGGAGCCGTCGAGGAGCGGCGCGTGGAACAGCAGGCCGCCAGCCACCATCCACCGGTAGCAGTCTTGGCAGAACGAGCGCGGTGCGATCCACGGAAGGATCACGAGGTCGTCATAGGACCCAGCGGAGAGCGCGACGGCGCCGAGGTCCTCGTCGACCGTCAGCTCGGTCGTGGCGAGCAGATCGTCGCGCACGCCGTCTGCGAACTTCATCCCGTCGGAGCGCACGATCACGTGCTCGGCGGAGGAACGTGTCCCGGCGCCGCGCCAGTACATGACCGTCCAGTCGCTCGCCGGCAGCAGCGCATCCCACACGATCGAGGTCGTCACCGTGAGGTAGCCGGCGCCGAGCACGCCAGCGCCGCTCAGCCCCGGCGTGGCGTAGCCGATCGACCAGTTACCCGCCGCCGCTGTGTCCGGCCCGAGGCCGCTCTCTGCGTGCGCGTCCACATCGAAGGGGAAGTGGTGACCCCTGCCCTCGAGCAGCGCCGCGAGCGCGTCGGCGTCGGACTCATGCAGCAGCGGCACTTCGAGGTCGAGGTCGTCCAGCACGGCGCGGCGGCTCCGTATCGGGCGCCCCGTCCTTGCGCGCACCCCGGGCTCCCACTCCACGCGGTCGCCGGACACGGTCCCGTCACGCGCCAGCACGCGCCATCCGTTGATGCGCAGGAAGCTCATCCGGGGAAATCCTCGTAGCGCGCCGCGAGGTACGCATCGACCTCGGCCAGGTCGACGGCGCCGGACCAGACGAGCACCTCGGCGATGTCGCCGCCGAGTGGGCTTGCGCCCGCGTCGGTCGCACCGAGCGTGAAGCCACCGGTCCCAGTGGTGTCGGACAGGTCCGCCGCCTCCTGTTCCTCTGCGCCGTTCAGGCGCTGCAGGGAGTCGGCCGCGCCGAGCACCGCCGCACTGGCGTTCCAGTCGTCGGCCACGACGGCGGTCGCGTGCGTGGCGGTCGTGGCCTCCGACCCGATCGTGTGCACCGCGGCCGCACGGAAGATGCGTGCGCGGAAGGCGGCGGTCAGAGCGCGGTCCACCACGTAGGCCGTGCCCGCGACGCCGGTGCTGCGCCACACCGCGGCCACCGTGACTGGGCTCGAGAGGTTCGGCGCCGCCGCAGCCGTCGCCATGTAGTCGTCCGCCCCGTCGAAGCGCACCGCGGCCGACGACGCGAGGCGACGACGCGAGGCGATCCGCTGGAACGTCGGGCGCAGTCCGGCCGTCCCTTGTGTGGCGTTCGACGCGCGCGAGCCGCGGTCGACCCAAGTGGCGAGCGAAGCGCCCTGGGCGATGGTGGTGGAGCGTCGACCATCGACGTCGGCCGCGTCGAACCAAGCGATCGGTGAGCCAGGCGGGGTCGGGGTCGTCGTCTCCTGGTCCTCGATCTCATGCACGAACAGTGGATCCATTTCGTCGACGCGAAACGAGATCACCTTCGCGTTGGTCACCCACCCGATCCCCTCGATGTGGCTCGGCTTCTGGATGTACTCGGCGCCGGTGACGGAGCACATGACCAGGCGCGTCCCGCCGAGCATGTCGCCATCGGCGCGCAGCACCGGCATCGGCCCCCACTTCGGCACGTCGGCGATCGCGTCGGTGAACGCCTCGAGCATCGCGTCGGAGGCGCGCCACGGGAGGATCACGAGGTCGTCGACCACCTCGTTCGTCGCGGTCTGGTCCTTGGTCAACTCGACCACGCCGTCGCGCACCACGAACAGGAGCCCGGCGCCGCCCGCCGATGCGGGCAAGCCGAAGGTCGACGACGCGACCCCGCCGACGTAGGCGGTCCCGTCCGAGCGTTGCGCACAGCCGACGAAGGCGCCGGCCACCAGGCGCCGGATGAGCACCGTCCACTCGTCGCCGAGCTGCGCGTCCCACGCGGCGGCGACGCCCGAGAACGCCTGCGGGATGGCGGCGAGCCCGCGGCCGTAGGCGCCCCACGAACCCGGGAAGAACTGCAACGACGACGAGTAGCCGGGCCTCGGCATCAGCGATGTGGACGCCTCGACACCGCGAGCGAGGTCGACCATGTGCCCCTCGCCGGCGAGCAGGTGCTCGAGCGACCGGGCGTCGTCGTGATCGAGCACGCAGGCGCGGCACGACCACGAGCGCCGAACGTGCCGACGGGCGTCGCGGGCCTGCCCGCGGAACGAGCGTCCACGCCGCCCGCTGCGCTCGTGCTTGCGCACCGGGGTGGCGTCGAACACCGGCACCACCCACCCGTTCAGGCGCAGGAAGCTCATCGGCCCTTCCCGCGCCACTGCGCATCGATCGTCCCCGTCGTCCCCGTGTTGCGGAAAGCGGCTTGCTCGGCGGCCTCCTCGACCTGCGCGATGATCTCGTCGAGCGTTGACGCGCGCACGTCGACGTTCTCGATGATCACGGTGCGCCCAGTGGCCCCCGTGCCGGGTGCACCAGGCGTGGGCGCCGCCGAGCCACCACCGAAGTCATCGGCGACGATGGCGCGAAAACGCGCGGTGGCGACCTTGAATCCCTGTGGCACGTTCGTCATCGAGGCGTTCATCTCGTCAAGGCCGCTGGCCGCGTCCGCGACTGCGTCGCCGAAGTTTTTGAGCGGCACATCGACCATCCGCCACGTCGACGGGTCGAACGGGTTGAACGCCCCAGGTCGTGCCCTGCGCGGGCCGTCGGCGTCCTCACTCTCGCGGCCAGCGACGATGTCCACCTTCTTGAGCACCTCGCCGAAGTCCTGGTTGTTCGTCAAGTCACGGAAGATGTAGAGCAGCTGGTTCGCGATCGTGACGAGGACGTTCACGAAGTCCTCGAGCCCCTGCAGCGTCGGCGTGATGAACGCGCGCTCGAACTCGCGCACCCTCTGCCCGATGACGTCGATCCACTGGATCAGCAGCGTGGCGAACGTGATCACGGCGATCACCCCGAGCGCGAGCGCCATGTAGAAGTCGACCTGCAGCGAGCCAAGCGCGCCGATCTGCTGCGCTACGAGGCTGACGGCGGGGACCATCGAGATCAGGATCGCACCGAGCGCCTCGAACATCGTCCGCACCGGGACGAGCGCAGGCCCGAACGCGCGCATGACCACCCCGACGGCATCGAACAGCGGACGCACGACGCCCAGGCTCTCGATCAGCGCGTCGAGTGCATCGCCGAGGACGCCACCGAGCAGCGAACCGATGATACCGCCGATCTCCCCGGTCGGGTCGCCGAGCGCCATTCCGATAGCTGCACCGCCAGCGCCCGCGAGTGCCGTCACCGCGCCGCCCGCACTCCCTGCCGTCGCCATCCCCTTGAGCAAGTCCTGCGCGCTCATCGAGAACGACGCCAGCGCGGCCTTGGCCTCGTAGACTTCGCCGGTGATGCCCTGGAACCCGCCACCGAGGTCATCCGCCGTCTGCGCCAGCGCGGCGTTCGCGGCGATCAGGTCGCCACCGGCGTGGCCCATCGCCTCCACGACCTCGACCGCGTCACCGAAAGCGAACGCCAACTGCTCGACGGGGAGCGACGCGAGATGGTCGGCGAGCTTCTTGATCACGAGGCGATCGAAGTCGTCCGCGATCGAGGAGAGCACGAGCGCAGGGTCCTGGCCCGCCGTCATCGCCCGTGCAGCGATGCCAGCCTCTGCCGCGCGTCGTTCCTGCAAGATCCCCGTGATCTCGGGGGTCACCGACGATGCGATCTCTGCCTGGCTCTGCACGTCCTTGATGGCGTCGTTGAGGTCGTTGAACGCCTTCCGTTGCTCCTCGAGCGCCTTGGTGTGATCGCGCGTCGCAGTCTCCGCGAGCCGCTGCTGCTTCTCCTCCCACGCCACGCGCTCGGCGAGCGTCGCACCGGCCTCAGTGGCGGCGCCCATGCTCTGACCGTTGGCGTCCAGCTCGGTGCTCATGTCGCCCGTCGCCTCGGCCGCCTCCTTCATCGTTCGCTGCGTCGCCTCGAACTGTTCCTGCAGGTGCGCCGTCGTCCCGGCCGCATTCTCTTCCGCCGTGAGCAGTCGATCGGCCGCCGCACGCGCGGACTCGAAAGCGTCTTTGATCATCGGGCCGACACCCGGGATCAACTCGAACAGGACGAACAGGGCCTCGGCGACCGCGAGCCACGCGTTGATGACCACTTTGGCGAAGCCACGCGCGCCCTCGCCTGCGGTGTCGAGCGCTGAGTCGAGCGCGATGACCGCGCCCCTCGCGCCCGTGTTCTTGACGCCGAACTCCTCGAGCGCGACGCTGGCGATCGTGAATGACGCCGCGAACACCCCGACGGCGAGTGCAGCCGGCCCCGCGACGCTGCCGATGAACGCCAACTCCTTCCCCATCCCGAGCGCCTTGATCACCGCGATGCCGTCGGCGACCTTGGCGATGACCACGATCAGTCCGCCGAGCGCTGCCGCGAATGCGGCCGCCGCGCCCGCCGCCATGATTGCCTTGCCGATCCACTCCTTCGTTGTCGGCGACAAGCTGTTCAGCGTGCGCAGGAACTCGTTGACGGACTTGGTCGCAGCGATCAGGTGCGGGAGCACGAGCGCGCCGAGGTCCCGCCCGAGCGCGCCGAGCGCCTCCCTGGCAACGGCCGACTGCGTGCCGAGCGTGCCGGTGTCCTTCGCCGCCTCGCCGGCATACTTCGCACCCTGCTCGAGCATCGCCGCCAGGCGCGCGGCCGTCTGCTCCTGCTGGCTCATCTTCGATGTGGCGTCCTGGATGCCGAGCGCGAGCCCGGCCTGCGCCAGCTCGTCATCCTTGAGGATGATGCCGAACGACGCGAGCCCACGCGTCGCGCCTCGGGCCGCCGCCGACACGGCGCCCATGGCCTCGGCGAACGGTACGTTCTTGGCCGCCGCGAGGTCGGCGGCGAGCTGCACGAGCGCGCGGCTCTGCGCCTCGGCCGCCTCAGTGCTGCCAAGCTGCTGCGTGAGTTGCATCCCGAGGTCTGCCACCGCCTTGCGGGCGTCGAGCGCCGCGACCCCGAGGTCACGCGAGAGTGCATCGGCGAAGTCCTTCATGGCCGGCGCGCGGTCGCCGAAGGCTCGCTCGATCTCATCGCCCAGCTCGGCGAAGTCCTCGGCGCTCTTGGCCGTGTAGACCCCGAGCGCACCGATCGCCGCTGCCGCGAGCCCGGCGTGCTTGGCGAGCCCGGCGCCGAAGTCCTTGAGGGCGTCGAGCTTGCCGGCCTCCTTCGCCGCTTTCGACATGGCCGCCGACATGCCCTCGAGCTTCGCCGCCGCCGCGCCGGCCGCAGCCGGCAACTTGTTCAGCAGGTCGTTGGCCTTGCGGATCGCGTCCTGAAAGTGCGACGCATCGGCTTCAACCTCAACGCGGACCGTCCCGGCTGTGACCGCCATGACCTACTCCTCCGCGTCATCGAGCAACGCCACCATCCTACGACCCTCGGGGCTCGCCTGGAAGCGCTCCGCGTCCTCCCGTTCCGCTCGCTCCCTCGCCCGTCGCTTGGATGCCTCCACGCGGTCCTTCGGGTCATCGCCTGCGTCGATCTCCAACTCGGCGTCCGCCTGCTTCCTGCGCTTCGTCGAGCGTGGCAGGAGTTGGTCCGGCCTCACGCGCCGGCCCTTCCCCACGTGAACGTTGATGAGATTGGCCTGCACCCACGCGAGCACCTCGAGCGCCCAGTCGTCGCGTTCGCGGCGGCCCTCGATGAACAGCTCGGTCTCGCGGAAGGTCATCTCGTAGACCTGCCCAGCGGTGAGCCCGACGGTGGCCGCCACGCGCAGGAGTGAGTCCCGCTCGTGACCAGCCGCGAGCCGTCGGGCTAAGGGGCCTTTCCCTCGACCGCCTCCGCGCTCGGGGTGCCGAACGCCTCGTCGAGCGCCTTGACCATCTTCTCGGCCTCGAGCTTCGACTTACCGCGCGCGATGGCGTAGAGGATCGACCGCTGGAACTGCTCGCGGTCCAGGTCCGCGGCGTCGTCGAGCCAACCCGCCACTTTCGTCGGTGTCAACTTGAGCCCGCGGTCGGCCGACAGGCCAGCGAGCGTCGCATCGACCAGGAACTTGGTCTGCCCGCCACCGCGCGCGAGGAACGTCAGCGGATCGCAGCCGAGGCGGTCCTCGAGCAACATCGACTCCACCGCGCGGAACCGCAGCGTCCGCGTCTGTTCGCCGAGGTGAACGTCGATTTCCCCACGATCCGCGTTTGCAACCATGCCGGGCCTCCTCTGCCATCAGTGTGTGGCAAGGGTAGGCCCGGCATGGCGCGCGGCGCAACGGCTACTGCGTCGAGATCGTCACGCCCGAGCAGCGCAGCGTGATGTCCACGGCTCCCGTGTCGTCGAGCGGACCCGACGGGCTGTAGGTCGTCGCGAACGCCGTCCCCGTGAACAGCTTGCGCTGCAGGGCGGTCTCCATCGTGAAGCGGAACGGGAAGGTCGTCTTCGCGAACACGGCGCCGAGCACGATCTCCTGCCCCGGGTCGCCGTCCATCCAGCGCGCGCTGATGTCGAGGCTGACGTCGGAGTGGTTCGGGAGGTACTCCCTGATCCCGTTGCTGTCGTGCGACGTGCACTCCAACTCGTCGATGTTCAGGTTCATCGTCACGTCGACGATGCCGCCGAGGTTCTCGTAGGTCGTTCCTCCGTCGGGGCTGATCTCGACCTTGGCGAGTCGGCCGGGGATACACATGCTGGGCATCGGGTCCTCCTGGGAGTGAGCGGGTGTGGGTCAGCCCTTGAGGATCAGCGCAGCTTGCGCAGGCGTACGAGCCCGAGCGTCATGCTGGTGAGCGCCGACAGCGTGGTCGTGACCTTGCCGCCGCCGTTCCACATCGCGGGGTTCAGCAGCGAGATCATGGCGAGGTCGCCGGCCGCGATGACCACCGCCATGTCGCCGACGACGCCGCCGCCGCGCCCGAACGGGTCGGGCTGCGACTCGATGGTGATCGTGTGGGGTGCGGCGTCGCCGTTGTTCACGAACAGGATCAGGTTCCCGTCGTTGAAGAAGTCGTTCGACAGGTCGACCGCCGCCGACAGGCCCGCGACGAGGTCGAGGATCGACTCGCCGGAGTCATCCAGGGTGTTGAACGGGGTGAGAGTCGCCATGTCGTTCCTCCTTGTTTCAGGCGGTCGCCCGCCTCAGTGCCACGTTGATCGTCCAGACGTGCTGGTTCTGCTCGTCCTCGTGCAGGTACGCAGGGCCGCCCGAGAACGCGCGCGCCTCGTGGTAGCCGGCGGGCGGCGTGAGGTTGATCGCGCGGTAGGCGGCCTCGGCCCACACCGAGCCGGTGTCGTAGTCGCGCGGCGGGGAACGCACGACGATCTGCACCGTCGGTCGCTCCTCCTCGCCCTTCGCGCCGCCATCGACGAACGGGACCGACGTGAACCCGCCGGTCGGCAGCACGAACACACACAACGACGGCACCGAGCCGGCGATCGCCTGGCTCTGCGACGCCGGGCGCACGGGGCCTGGACGCACGGCGGACGACGTGGCGTTGTACGGCGGCCCGGCGAGAGCGCCCTGCAGGTGCAGCGCGACGTCTGACTCGACGCTCACGCGGCCTCCTTCATGGCCCGCTCGACCTCATCGGCGATCGTCTGCTCGATCCTGGGCTCGAGCCGCTTGAACGGGTCCTCGAGGTACTTCCACTTGCCGTTGCTCGCGGCCGGGCGCGGGATCTCATGAACGAGCGCGGCGTAGGGCGCCTGGTAGGTGATGTCGCCGAGCACCGGCGCACTCGACTTGACCGCGATGCGCATCGAGTTGGCGAGGTTACCGGTGATGCGCGGCACTTCGGCCTGCGACTCGGCCGCGACCATCTCGAGCCACACCCGCACACCGCGGCGCATGGCGCGCACGCTGGCGTTGCCGATGTTCCGCAGTCTGCCGGTGGTGAAGGCGACGCCCTTGGTCCGCACGGTCACAGCGTCACCTCGTAGTGCGAGAGCGCGCCGGTCAGCGGGTCCTTGTAGGTCGTCACATCGTCGGGCCTGCCCGAGAACGTCGGGTCGGACGCCGAGGCGCCCTCGAGCCAGAAGCGGTCGTCCGCCGTCAGCGTGCCGAGCGCGCTGGCCGCCACGTCCACCGGGTCGACGATGGCGACATGGGTGGTGCGTCGCTCGGTGCCGCCCGGGCCGCGCCCGTTGGCGCGCCGCACCTCGACGTAGGCCGGCAGCACGACAGCCGCCGCCAGCACCTCGGTGCCCGCCGGCGTATACGACGACACGCGCCGCACGCTGACGGTCGAGTTGAGCAGGGAGCGGATCGAGCGGTCCACGTCAGGCATCCTCCCCGAGATCGTTCGCCTCGGTCGTGGTGCCAGGGTGGTCGTCCTTACCGAGCCGGAAGCTCGGGAGGATGGCGTCGTCGTCGGCGTACTGCTCGAGCCGCTCGTCGCGAGAGATGCCGCCAACGTACATGGTGGATGCCGTCGGGCCGGTGCCGTCACCACCCGCGATAGTCCCGCCGGCGGCGCGCAGGCGGGCCGCCAGCTCGCGGTACTGCGCGGCGAGCGCCGAGTTGCTGACTGAGGTCTGCCCGACACGAACGTCCGGCTTGCCGGCGAAGCGCGCCGCCAGGCTCTCGGCGATAGCCGCCGCCGCGAACGTCTCGATCGGCTGGATCGAGAGCGTGTAGGTGATCTCCTGGTTCTCGACCAGGTGCCCCGCGTCCACCGTGTCGCCGATCAGGAATCGGACGCGGTGCAGTGGGCTCGGCAGCGATGGCGAGTAGGAGAAGGTCACGCGGCACCGGCCGCGCTGATTGCCGCCGCGCGCAGCAGCAGCAGTTCGTCCTTGGAGGCGTTCGGCGGCAGCGCGACCCCAACGGCCGCGAGCGCAGCACGGATCGCGTGCTTCTTCGACCCCGCGCCGACCGCGCACAAGGCGTCGAAGGCTCGGGGTCGATCAGCGACCGCCGGCGGCTCGCGCACGGTGGCGATGTAGCCGCGCTTGACGTGCGACGCGAGCACGCCGGGCGCCCACCCGCGCGCCCTCTCCGTCACGTCCTGCCCGGGCTCGAGCACCACGCCGTCACCCGGGATTGCCCGCGTGACGATGAAGCGCAGCCCCGCCGGGTCCGCGAGGACCCGGGCGAGCTGACGGACGGAGAGGATGCGGCGGGTCATGGCTCAGGCCACGGCCGCCGAAAAGAACACGCCGAGCACGCTCGACACGAGCTTCTGGTCCCAGGCGCTCTCGCCCTGGATCTGATCGCTGTCGAGCACGTCGCGGCGGAACCGCTTCATGCGCACGCCAGCGCCCTGCGCGCCGGTGAGCCCGGTCCACGCGAACGTGTAGCCGGCGCTCGGCATGTTCAGGCCCGCCGCCGGGGGCGAGTACGTGAGCAGCGCGCTCTTGCCGTGGATGTACGCCATCGTCGCCGCGAGGTTCTCGGCCGCGCTGTTGTGCACGGACATCGGCACGACCACCTCGCCGATCCCGAGCACGCTCGCCATGAGCGCCTCGTTGAGGATCGACGCCTGCACTTGCTCGAACCGCTCGATGAACTTCGGGTGGTCGAGCAGCTGCTGGAACACCTCGGCACCCAGCGTGAGCTTCATGTCCTTCATGGCGACGCCGAGCTTCGCCATGTGGAACGCCTGGCCCCGGATGTACGACACCGGGTCGGACGCGGCGTAGTTGCTCCACACCGTGAAGTCGGCGCCGCCGACGAGGTCGGCCCCCGTGGTCGAGCCGATCCACTTCCCCGTGGTGAAGTAGTTGGTGGCCCAGTTGCGCTCGCGTCGGATGAGCAGCTTGCGCGTGACGTCCTCGGTCTTGGCGCGGTCGAGGTCGACGGCCTCGTCCTGGTTCGCGCGCTCCTGGTCCGAGATCAGGTGGGCGAACTTGTAGACCTTCGCGTTGTAGCTGTCGGTCGACAGTCGCAGCGCGCCGATCGGGGCCGCAGCACCCGGACCGACCTCCTCGGCCTCGTCGCGGTGGAAGTCCGCGCGCTCCCACACGTAGTAGGAATCGCTCTGCTTCGCCACCGGCACGGTCGGGAACACCCGACCGGCGACGAAGTTGCGCTCCTCCTGCATGAAGGCGATCGAGACGTTGGTGAGTGGGCGGTTGACGTGGACGTCGCCCGGAGTGGGAAGGCTCGGCATCTGTCTTTCTCCTTGTCCGGGCGACGATCAGGCCGCCGGCTGCAGCTGTGAATCAGGAATCAGGATCAGGCGAACACGAGGCTGATGAACGTGGTCAGGCCGTTCTCGGGCCGGACTTCGATGATGACCGTCTCGGCGGCGACGTCGGTCACGTCGATCTCAAGCAGGCCGGTCCCATCGCTCGTCGCGATGACCTCGACCGTGCCAGTGCCGAAGTCGACGGTGCCGGCGCCGCCATCGGTGAGCGTCGCGCCCGCGTCGTAGCTGGTCACGACACAGCGGACGGCCGAGGCGACGGCCGCATCGGTGAGCGCGTTCCTGATCTGCGCCGCCACCTTGATCACGTTCGCCGCCTCGGCGCCCGCGGTCAGGGCCGCCCGGCGCGGGGGATTGACGGCCGCGATGGTGCCCGAGCCGCCGCCGACGGCGAGCAGCACGGTGAAGATCGCGTTGTCGCCGCTCGCCGCGGTCTTGGCGATGCCCACGATCGGGTCGCCGGCCGACGCGGTGACGAGCTTGCCGCTCGCCGCGGTCGTGACCTGCGCCATTTCTGCGATGGCCGCGCTGGCGATGGCGCGCGACTGGCCGACCTGCATCACGTCGCCCGAGGCACCAGACGTCGGGTCGTTCTGCAGGATGCCGAGCGCGACTTGTCCGGCCGTGGTCAGCGCGAGCGCGGCCGAGCCGTTCAGGCGCACGGCCTTGAACTGGTGAGTGGACAGGTCGGACGCTGCGGCGTGCGACTTGACGAGGACGGGATTCTCCGAGGCCATGGTGTGCTCCTGTGCGGGGTCGTTCGTGAGGGTGGGGTGTCGGGGCGCTCGGGCCTAGCCCTCGTCGCCGACGGCCTTCTGCTTGCGGATGGCCGCACGCGCCAGCTCCGCGTTGCGGTCGAGCGCCTTGCCGTAGGCGACGTGGTAGCTGCACTTCTCGGCCTCGGCGATCTTCTTCGCCTCGACCTCGAGCCGCGCCTCGGGGCTATCGGCACCGCCGCCAGCATCCGAGCCGACCACGGTCAAGAGCGCGCCCTTCCGCACCTGGGCCGCCTGCGCGCGGAGGATGCGCTCGAGCACCTCGCCCTCCTTCGGGTCGCGCGCGTGCGCGGACTTGAGCAGCATGGCCACGTCGGCGACGTCGCCCGCGCCGATCTCCCGCGCCTTCGCGGTGAACTCGGCGGTCAGCTTCTCGTCCTTCATCTTCGCGATCGTCGCCTCGGCGTCCGACACGCGCTTGGCCAGGTCCGCCTTCTCGGCGTCGGCCTTCGCGGTCGCCTGCTTGGTGGCCTCGACCTTGACGGCCTCGGCGTCGGCGGTCGCCTTCGCGGCTGCGTCGAGCGACTCCTTGACGGCGGCTCGGTCGGCCTCGGGGAGCGCCGCGAGGATCTCATCGACCGTCTTGGCTGCGGGAGCGGTGGTGCTGGACTTCTGCGACACGTGGTCCTCCGTGGTCTTTTTGGGCGCGAGCCCGTCGAGGGCGGCGACCGCCCGGGTGATCTCCCCGCGTGCTTCCGCGGGCTCGACGGCGCACGCCGCCTTGAGCTTCTCGAGCGCGTCCGTCACCGCTTGCTTGGCGGCCGGCGCCATCTTCCCGACTGATGCGATCAACTCGCCGACCACGGCGGTGAACTCGTCGGTGGTTCGGGTCAAGAGCGCGCCCATCTTCGCCGGCTCGACCATGGCGAGGATCGACCCGACGGAGTCCTGGTAGGCCCAGCGCAGGTCACAGAACGCGGAGTGGAACTCGCGCTCCGCGAGGATCTCGGCGGTCGTGCGCACCATCCCCTGCGGGTACTCGTGCGAGTCCTTGCGCGGCTCCGCGTCGCGCTTCGACGGCCTGGCGGCGGGCGCGCTGGAGGGCTTCGACGATGAGGCGTTCGGATCGACGTCGGGCTTCGTCATGCACGCGGTGTCCTTGAGCTTGAACAGCTTGATGTGAGCCTCGGGGTTGTCCCCGGAGTCGACCAGCGAGCCTTCGTCGATCGACAGGTCGTGCAGGCGAAAGCGTGGTTCCGTCATGCAGCACCCATCGCGGCGCGAACGGCGCGTCCACCGAGCGAGAGCATCTTGAAGCGGCCCGACTTCACGCCCTCCCAGGCGGCGTCGTCATCGATCTTGAACCCGACCCATGTCCCGAGCGGCAGCACGCCGGCCGGCACGCCGAGCGCCTCGGCCTTCTCGGCGGTGAAGCACACCACCTCGACCAGCCGCCCGACCTGCTTGACCGCTTCGTCCTCGCCCTTCTCGTGCATCTGTCCCGCTTTGCGGGCGCGCAGCGCGAAGTCGTAGGTCGCGGCCTCGAGGTCCTCGATCGCCACCGTCTCGCCCGAGTGATCCACAACGGGCGTGCCGTCGGCCTTCTGGCAGACGTAGAGCCAGCCGAAAACGAGACGCTTCTCCGCGTCCACCTTGCTGATGGTCACGTTCGTGCGCCAAGTCGAGACGGTTCCGCCCACGTTCGGGTGTAAAGCACGGGACGGGTCGGCTTGTCCAGCATCCTTGGTGAGCCACCTGCGCCCGACCGTGGCCCATGCCACCGCACGAGAAGCGCACCGACCTTTATCCTCGCACAAGCACGACGGAGCATTTACAGTTGTGCACGACGATGCGGCCCGAGAGGAACCACCCCGCATCTGTCTCGAGGTTGAACACATGACCGCGAAACGGGACGACATCGACGCGCACGATCTGATCGAACGCTACCGCTCCGGCGAGAGCGAGTTTGCCTTGTCCAAACGGCTGCGGGTGAGCCGCACCGTCATCACCCGTCTGCTGCGCTCGGCCGGTGTTGCCCGACGCGGGTGCAGCGCCGCCGCCTACCTGCGCATGGCGGCCGAGACCCCGGAGCGGCGCGCGTACCTGGCCTCCGCAGCGCACGATGCGGTGCGCGGTCGCACGCACACCACCGAAGAAAAGGTCGCGCGCGCGGCCACGAACGCTCGGCGACGTGTTGGCTCCAAAGCCGAACAGCGCCTCGCGGTGATGCTCGCAGCGCGCGGCGTCATGGTGGAGCCGCAGCGGGCGATCGGCCCGTACAACTGCGACCTGGCCGCCCATCCCGTCGCCGTGGAAATCTTCGGCGGAGGTTGGCACTGGTGCGGCCGGCATCTGGCGCGCTCGGCCGATCGACTGCGCCACCTGCTCGATGCGGGCTGGGACGTGTTCATCTTGCACGTCCCCAGGAGCGCCGCGTTGACCGGGCGCGATGCGGACGAGGTGGCGGCCTACGTGGAGCGCCGACGCCGGGAGCCAACCGCGGTCCGTGAGTATCGGGTGGTTCGGTGTGGCGGCGATCTGCTCACCACTGGTCGTGCGAACGACCACGAGGTCTCCATCAAACCAGCGTTCACTGCTGGCCGTAACACGCGAACGGGACGATACCAGTGCGTCCCCAGGTAGGCAGTTCGGGTGCGCGGGGGGCCGCATAATCGGGTCACCTTTGATCGTCGTGAACGGCTCCATGAGGCCGACCGGCTCATGCTCGGACAAGCCGATGCACACGTCGCAGGGGTCCTTGGCGACCCACCTGCGCCGCATGTCCCGCGGCAGCTCGCCCTCGGAAACGGCGATGCTCCATTCCGCGGCGCGCCCCTCGTTGTAGGCCATCTGCAGCTCGGTGCGAGCGATCGTCTCGGCGCGGCGGTTGACCATCGCCCCCGACCGGCGCGCGATGCGAGCGTCGATGCGGTCGGCGCTCAGCCCATCGACGGTCAGCTCGGCGCGCATCCGGCGCAGGGCCGCGGCGTCGCGCTGCAGGAGCCCGACCGACTCCCGCACCTGCCGGGCCACTTGAGGCACCGTCAGGTTCTCGCGGATGCCGGCGGCCACCACGTCGCGCAGCGTGGCGCGCACGCCCGCCGTCACACGCGAGACGAGCGTCGCCGCCGCCTGCTGCGCGTAGTCCTGCGAGAGCTGCGTCACGAGCTGGAACCGTTCCTCGGCCCATGACGGCACCTGGCTCGGGCTCAGTCGTCGCGCGGCCTTGGTCGCCGCGGTCACGTCGCGCGCGGCGGTACGTGCGGCCCCGAGGCCCGCCTCGAGCAGCGCTTCGGCCACCGCGCGTTCCATGCCGTCGAACGCCGCCTCGACGCGCAGCGCGCGCACGGCGCCCACCACGTCGAAGGTCGGCTCGCGCTCGGCCCGCGACACCAGCGCACCGATCACGATGCGCAGCGCCTCGACGCCGGCTAGGAACGCGCGCTCGACCTTGCGCTCGGACGCGCGACGTGCGCGTTCCTGCGACGTGCGAGCTTGCTGGCGGGTCGCCACGGCTCAGCCCTCCTCGGGCGGCACCTGCGGGGCGGCGGTCGGGATCGTGTCGAGCGCGGGCGGCGCCGGGATGCCGAGCACCTGGGCGATCGCCTGCCGCGTCGAGTTGACGAGCGACAGGTCACCAGCGCGCGCGAGGCGCTCCATCGCCAACGTCAACTCGTTGAACGACGGGCCAGCGTCGGTCGCCACGTTCATCGCCGCGAGGGCCTGCGCCACCGGGTCGTTCGGGTCGACGACGCCTGGCGCGGGTGGCACCACCGACTCGTCGCGGTCGGGCAGGCGCCCCTCCTTGCGCAGGTAGTCCTCGAGCGTCGAGTCGGGCGTGAGCAGGCCGCCGTCGACCAGGTTGACCAGCGCCTCGGCGAGCGGGCGGATGTCCTGCCGCTCGATATCGCCGTGCTTGAGCCGCGGCCACGCCTCGACCGGGTAGCCATTCAGTTCCATCAGCTCGGCGGTGGCGAAGCGGTGGAACGTCTCCTCGATCGTGTCGAGCAGCGCGCCGAGTGCGGTGGCGAACAGCGTTGTCATGTCGGACGACAGCGAGAACGACCCGACCTTGTCCATGCCGAGGAACAGGAACTGCGTGAGCAGCACCTGCGCGATGCGCTGCTCGTAGCGCACGATCGAGCCGCCGATGTCGAGCGCACGCGTGCCGCCCGACGAGAGCAGCGACAGCTTGAAGCCGGTCGGCATCCCCTTCTCGTCAAGCTCGGGCGGGAGGCAGACGCCCTCGTGCTCGTTGCGGCGGATCTGCACGAGCATCTTGGCGTAGTTGCTCAGCGCCTGTTTCTTGTCCGCAGGTGCGCCCGAGCCGAAGTAGCTCATCGGGAGCGTGAGCACCGGGAGGCCGACGAGGTCGCGTTCGATGCCGATCGCCTCCAACTCCTGCAGCCGCTTGAGGAAGAACCACGAGCGGTAGGCGTTCCTCAGGAGCGAGCGGCCCTCGGGGTTGCCCTTCACGATCTGCGGGCGGAACAGGATCGAGCGCTCGATCGGCACGAACACGCGGCGGTACTCGGGCGCGGCCACCTGCCACATGCCCTTGATGCCGCCGTGTTCGTCGAACTCCCACCCGTCGAGCGTCTCCTGTGCGCGGATCGCAATCTTCCGCCAGCCGAGCTTGCCGTCGGCGTGCTGCGAGCGCGGCTTGGCGGTCGGGCCGGCGCGGCGCTTGTAGACTTTCTCGAAGTACGACCAGCCGAACCAGGCGCACGAGAACACCTCGGAGAGCAGGTCCGTGAAGGTGTGGCTCATGTCGCCGATGCATGACTCGAGGTGCGCAGCGGCGTCCTCGGCCTGCGGGTGGTCCGGCGCCGGCTCGACCCGCCACGGCACCTGCCGCACCATCGAGTCCATCACGTAGAGCGACGAGCCGATCGTGCTGCAGTTGTCGCGCATCTCGCGCAGCACGCGCACGCCCTGGCGGCCCTGCAGCGCGGAGTGCCACTCCTCGGAGACGTCGACCCCGTAGCGGACGAGCCCGCTCGCGCCGATCTCATCCGTCCCTCCGCGGGCCGTTGGGACCGCAACCACCGCGTCGCCCTGCTGCTTCCGAGCCACCATGCCGACCTCCGCTCGCGCCCGATCCTACACGTCAGCCATCATCGCGCGAAGGGAACCGGCGCAGCGCGCGCTCGGCGACGTTCAGCGCGACGTTGACCTTGAGCCCGAGCGTGTTGCGCACGCCGGCCGCCATGCGCACCTCCAGCACGAGGTTCTCGAGCGCGCCCCGCAGCAAGCGCACCTCCTCGTCCGGCTGGTGCGCGCCCATGGTGTTCGGCGCCTCGATCTTGCTCGTGTCCTTCATCCATCCCTCCACGGGTTGCCGTAGCGCAGGTGCTCAGTGTCGACCACGGGGACCGTCGCATCTGTGAACCTGGCGACGGCGTAGGCCACCGCGTCCGCGTTGTCCGGGCTGCGCCCGAGCCGGGCCTTGAGGTCGACCTTCGGCTCGACCGCCACGAGTCCCTTCGGCGACAGGTCCCATCGCAGCGCGACCAGCTCGCGCGCAAGCTCGGGGTCGGGTGGCAGCGCGATCGGCGCGTCCCCGTTCGGGTCGAGCGCGAGCCGCAGCTGCCACAGCATCTCGGAGCGGCGGTTGACGTAGCGGTCGGGCTCGTCGGCGCGCACCCCGCTGCGCACCTCGACCGCGAGGGTGCCGTGCAGCTCGCGCATCCGGTCGTAGACGCCCGAGCCGAGCCCGTCGGCATCGATGTGCACCGCCTCGACGTGCACGCCGGCAGAGCGCAGCTCGAGCAGGTCGCCGTTGAGCGTCGCCACCGTGGCCATGGTGTCCTGCTTCGGCGCGGTCCTGAGCAAGCGCACACCGGCGCCGGGCCGGTGGTCGGCGCGCACCGTCGAGTCGTCGCCGAGCCGCGCCACGTCCACGCCAAGCCGCGCGCGCATCGGCCAGGACTGCTCGGCCTCGAACACCTTCCAGCGCTCGACCGCCTCGTCGATCCACGGGCTCGGGATCAGCGCGCGGTCAGCGTCGGCCGGGAACTGCGCCATCACGCGCGACTGCCAGCGCGGGTCCTGCTCACCCCATTCGAGCCACTTCTCCCGCACCCACGTCGGGTTAACGAGTTGCGGGAACGGCAGCGGGCCGGTGATCTTGTCCTTCCACGGCCCCGACTCCATCCCGACGCCCTGCCTGATGTCCTCGAGCGTGATGCCGAACTTGGTGAAGTTGGGCGTGTCGAACGCCGCGACAATGAACTTAGCGACCTCGGCGCGCTTGAACGCTGCACCGAACGGCCCGCTATCGTCCGTTGGGTTCCCGATCATCAGCATCCGGGCGTGGCCAGCGGCAATCGCCGAGTCGAGCCCCTCGTACACCGTGGGTGCAACGCCAGCCGCCTCGTCCACTACCACGAGCACGTAGGGCGCGTGGAAGCCCTGAAACTGGGTCGCGTCGTAGTCGCGCGCCGTGAATCCCCACGCCCACCAGTCGTCCGCCATCTTGAGCGTCGTTGCCGTGAGTGGGAGGGTGCCCCCGAGCGGGAAGCGAGCCCCTCGATAGAGCGTGCGCAGCTCACGCCACAGGATGCCGCTCACCTGTCGGTGACTCGAGGCCGTGGTGATGATGATGGCGCGCGGGTGATTCGCCAGGAACCACAGCACCGCTACAGCGGCAATCGTGGACTTCCCGATCGCGTGCGACGAGCGGACAGCGGTCACGCGATTATCTCGGATCGACTCGAGCACGAGCCTTTGTAGCGACCACGGACGGAACCCGAGCACCGTGCGTGACCACCAGACCGGGTCAGCGCAAGCACGATCGACCGCGTCGATCTCGTCCGCGGAAAGCACGCTACCTCCCTGCCTGACCCGTCACTCCGCACGCCTCGTCAACCTGCTCGAGCATGGCCATGCACCGATCGAGAAGGTCCAGCCGATCCGCACGAACTCGGCGATCCTGTTCCCATCCGTCGACGCACACGCTAGTCGACTGCTGCGCTGCGTGCGCAACGACCAGGGCGTCGTTCCGCCATGCCAACGCAGCGCATGCAAGCGCCAGGAACAACGCAGCAATAATCCAACCCGCGTCGGTCACAAGTCCTCCTCGTCATCCTGACCCTGCTTGCGAGCCGCATTTACGATCTCGCTCCACGTCATGTTGACCCGCTGCGTTTCTTCGTGCGTCGTCTCCGGCTCACCGCGGTTTAGGCGCTCGAGCCGTAACCCACGCTCCGCGAGGTCGGCCGCCGTCCTAACCTCGATTGTCGGTTTGTCCTTGCTCTCCTGCGACTTCCTGGCGTGCTTTCCGATCTCGTTCATGCCAAGCCCCTGTAGGGCCTGTGCCATCTTGATGTGACGCTCCCGCATGTCGCGGATCGCCTTGAGGTCGGCGTCTCGCTTCACCCGATCGACGTGAGCGTCCCAGGCGACGGTCCGTTCACGCCAACGATTCCGGTAGGAGAACGTCGTCAACGTCCCGTACTTGAGCTGAGTCTGCTCGACCACCTTCGCGAAGGCGCGATTGCCGGGACCGAGGTCGCGCCAGGTCTGAAACGCACGCCAGGCGCTATCCGATTCGCGGGGTTGCCGTGTCCACGGATCCCGATCGTCCGCTAGCTTGGCCTGAAAGCGCTTCACCGGAACGGTCACGACGAACTACCTCCGGCACCACTCGAGGATGCGCTCCGCTGGACGGTCCCCGAGCTTCTCACGGACGAGCTTGCCCTCGTCCCCGGTGAACACCACCTGGAGCTTGTAGATGGCCGCGTCCCGCTTCGCTGCGTCCTTCTCCTCCTCGGAGCGAGCTTCGACAAGGCGCTTCTCGAGCGCGCGCTGCGGGGAAGCGGTCCAGCAACCACCCGGTGCCGCACGCAAGGTCGGCCATGTAGCCGTGGTCCTGCACTACCTCGCGCACGAACGGACCAACCAGGCGAGCCACAGCATCATCCTCGGCACGATCCACGGCCCTCGGGTGCGCCGAGTCGTAGCGGTCGGCGATCGCGTCGTAGGCGCGCGACACCAGAGTTGTCTCGGTGCCATCCACGCTACTTCTCGAGCCCGTTGAGCATGGCAGCTGCGGACGGCGCCTTGACAAGCTTGACGTGGTTCCGCTCGAACGTCGCCAGGATGGCCTCCCCCCGCCGAGCATCGAGCGTGTACGCCGTCGGGATGCGAACGAACAAGAGCCCGTCCGTCTCCTGTACCAAGTAGGCCCTCGTCTCCCCGACCTGCGGAGGGGGCTTTCCTCGCCAGCGTCCGTCGAGGAACTCCTTCTCCACCTCGTCGGCCAGGTCGCCCCGCCTCATCCGACGCAGCTCGTCGCACGCCTTGGAAAGCGTCCGTCGACTCGGCCTGCTCGGGAGGTCGGCCAACCCAACTAGACCGTGAGCAAGCACGACCATCGCCACTTGGGTATACGGGATCGAACGTGAGTCGTTCACGCATCAAGCGTGCCGGTAGACGCGGGCCGCGTCAAGCCACCATCTAGCGGTCCTGCTCGTCCTCGCGCCTGGCGGCGGTCCCCTGCACGTCGTAGCCGCGCACCCGGAGCATCTCGGCAAGCTCCTCATCAGAGAGTGGGCGCCCCCGAACGAGGATGCCGCAGCGTTCCAACTCAGAGAACATCCACCCTCGGGTAGGATGCCGCGGGTAGACCGCTGGAACCGTCGCCGGGGTGGATGCCTCGGGCGGGCGTTCCACCACGTCGGCAACCTTTTTCCACCGCCTCGAATCCTTACTGACCTTGCGTGCCGCCATGCTGCACAGCGTAGGCGCCGCATCAGCCCGATTAGATCGGATCCGAGCGTTTCTTTTGTGCGTCGTAGGCGAGCATCGCCATGATGCAGCCGGACGCGGCGGTGACGACGGCGTGGATCGGCGGCTTGCCGGTCATCAGTCCGGCGGCGACGTTGGCGGCGACGCACACGCCGAGCGCGACGGCCTTCTGGATCGGCTTCGGGATGTAGGGCGCCCCGGTGCGCTCGTCGTCTTTGTCGTTCAGCGTGCGCCTGCGCAGCGTGACGAGCGGGAAGGCGACGGTGCGCGCGAACGCGGCGGTGCCGAGCGCCATGCCGCCGAGTTGTGGGTCGAGTCCTTCGAGCAGGTCCATGTCACCTCCGCTGGGGAGCCTACCACGCGAACGTCAACGCGGGCGTTTGGCCTCAAGGTCGCGCAAGCGCTTCTCGTGGTCGGAGTCGACGAGGTCGAATCGGGCGTGATCGCGCTCGGTGGCGCGACTTTCGGATCGCATCGCATCGAGGCCGCGCTGCACCTCGGCCAGTTGTACGGTGACCTTCTCGAGCGCGACCCTTACCTCGGCGATCTCGGCGCGGCTCGGGCTGCCCCCGAGCGTAGTGGCGACGCCCGTCATCCCGCCGCCGGCGCCGAGGGCGAGTGCCATCCAGACGCCGATCGTCTTGAGGTCGAAGGCACCACCTCGATCGACGACGATGTGCGCGGGCTGCGGTGGGGCGGACGGGGAGGCGAGGTGCGGGCCGCTCTGTTCGCTCATGCCCCATCGTTCCGCGCGAGCGGTCGGTCGTCAAGGGCGCGGGCGTGGGCCGATCACGAGCGCGGCCCGACCGGAGACGAAGTCCTGCAGGGCAACGTAGCCGCGCGTGCGACCTGGAGTAGCCCACTCGATGAGCAACCAACGGGCGTCGTCGGCCGCAGCCTCAACGCTCACGACGACCCCGCGACCGGCGGCGGTTGAGACGACGGAGCCCGTGCTGGTCAGGTGGAATGCCGCCTCGCCGTCCTGCACGATCGACCATTCGACCGGCGCGGGGCCGACCGCGAGTTGATCGACCTCACGGCGCAGCGCAAGCACCTCTACGCGCAGGCCGTCGAGCATCGTCGCGTGCTGGTCACGCACACGGAGCGCCTCGGCCGCCAGGTCCATGATCTCGACCGTCAGCCTGGTTGCTCGGGCCGCGAGGGCGTCAACGTCGCCGTCAGGCAGGTCGTCCGGCTCGAGCCGAGCGGCGTCGTCCTCGATCTCCGGTACTGCGTGTCCGTTTAGGCCGCCCATGATCACACCCCCGTCGGCTGCGGGCCGCGCTTGCGCGGCGGCTCGGGCCTGTAGCGCATGGGTGCCAGCAAGATCGCCTCGCGCACCGGCTGACGCCCGTAGGCGCGGGCGAGGGCGCGGGCAGCGAGCACACCGGCAGCGATGTGCACGGGGCAGCCGCGGGACAACGCGCGGTTCGCCTCCTGCACGTCGAGCAATACCCACGGGTCCGAGCCCGACGGCGTGCGCCACGCGGACGGATCGATCGGGATGCAGGCGTTGACGAGTCGATCGACGTCGCGCTCCCAGATGGCGCGCAGCTCGCGTGGTTGCATGGGTTACTCCTACGACTTCTTGTCGGTCCCGCCAAGCGGCGCCGTCCCAGGATGCGGGATCGGACGCGCGCCGGGGTTGTGCTCGTAGGGATCACGCTCGCCAACGACCGGAACCACCGCCACCTCGATGTTCTCCGCGATGAGCCCGTCTACGTTTACGTCGGATGCAAGCACCTCGATTTGCAAAACGGCTACGCCATCGAGCGGGCAGCGCAACACGATGTCACGCACGCCATGAAGCGGCTGGTCGTCGTAGGTGACCTCAGCGAGCCTCCCGGCCACAGCCGTCTTGCCATCACCACTGAGTTTCAGTCCCCACTTTCTAACCGTCATCGTTCTACCTCCCGGTACTCGTAGAGGAACTCCACGAGCACGCCGTTGGAAATCCACCCCTGCACAACCTCGTCCGCCTCACGCTCGAGCCGTCTCCGTTCTGCCGGCCGAAGCTCGGTCCACACCACGCCTTGCAGTCGAGCGGCGAGCAGCGCAACGCTGCGAGATACGGCCTTTCGGCGTCCACTGACGTAGGGCACGGTCGGGGTTCGCGACACGTTGCTACTTCCCGCCCCGCGCCTTGGCGATGGCGGTTTTCACGAGGCAGCGGACACAGCCGGCCTTATCATCGCCGTCGCAGATGCAGTCGATGACCTCCGTCGCCGCCTCGCACGCCGCGAGCAAGTCGGGCGCGGCGGCGATGAGATGGGCGTTGGCGTTGGCTTCACCGCCGGTGAAGTTGATCGAGCGCGTATCCGCCTCGGCGATCCGCTGACCTTCGGCCGCGATGATCTCCGTCTCGTGCTCGACGCACCACGGCCCCGGGGTGTGCTTTGTCGTCGTCACGGCTTCCCCTTCGCCGCGTCGACGTGCTCGCCGCGCTTGATGTCACCGGCGCAGTAGTCAGCCACGACGTATTCACGGTCGCGCTTCCGCAGCCACGCCACCACGTCGGCCCGCTCGTCGGCGCGGCCTTGGGCGCGTCCGAGGTTGTAGGCCACCTCGCGCTCATGCTCGCGTCGCTTCTCGTCGTCAGACCAGTTGCCCATCACCCACCACCTTTCATTGCCACTTCCTGCGCGGCCTCGACAATGCGCGCATCACTGATGAGGTCGGAGCAGCGACGCAGCCCCCGCTCTCTCGCGTCGGGCACGAGTAGCGTATTCGCCACTACATTGTCCTCGTAGTCCCTGGACATCACCCGCAGCGCCGCCGGCCCGGCCGCGAGGGCGGCACGGAGGCGGGTGAGGTCGGCCATCAGCTGGTCCACGTCGGTGAGCAGCCGCGCGATCTCAGCGTCGCGGGGGTCGGGCTGGTAGGTGACCGCCGCGCCGTGGACCGGGCAGCGGATCGTCGAGTAGCGTGCGCCCTCGTCAGCGCATGTGCAGCGTGCTGGGTGACAGATTGAGCAATGAGCGCCCCACTCGTCCCATGCCCCATGCGTGCTTCCGCAGATGATTCGCGTCGTCGTCATCACCCACCACCTTTCAGTGCGCGTTCCTGCGCGGCCTCGACCTCTTCCCAGGCCGAGCGAGCATAGACGTCTCCGCCGGCAAACTTCCGCAGCGCCGCCGGCCCGGCCGCGAGGGCGCGCTTGTGCGCGGCGAGGTCCGCCTCTGCCTTCTCAGCCCGCACCTGGAACCGGTCGACCGTGTCGGCCATGAGTTGTACGCGGGTGTCGGCCTCCGCCTTGAGCCGCGCGATCTCGGCGTCGCGGGGGTCGGGGGTGTAGGGACACCCCATCTGATGCCGGTTCACCTCGACGGCGGTGGAGTACGACGCCGGGCACCATGCGCACTTGTGTGTCGCCATCACCCACCGCCTTGCTTGAGCAGCGCGCCACGTTTGTCAGACGTGCGCCCGATGACCCGTCCCTCGTTGTCGATGATGTCGTCTGCCAGACACGTCGGGCACGGTGACGGGTATTTGTCACCGCCGATCGAGCCGATGCCGGCGCACGTTTGGCACTCGCTACAGATTTTGATCCGCAGCGCCAGCACGATGGTGCTCGCCGCCCTATTCCCATGCCATGCCTTGAGGTCGTACTTCTTCAGCATCGCTTTTTGGCGTGGCGTCATGGCTTCTCCTTTCCGAGCAGCGCGTCGAGGTCGGCGAGGAGCACGGCGGCTTCCTTGCTGTCGTCGCTCCAAGCGCCATGCCGGGGACCGAGCATCGGCAGACTGCGGCGTAGCCTTTCGCACACCCGCTCCACCACCTCCCTCGGCACCACCACCACGCCGGCCCCGAGGTCGGTGCGGGAGAGGGCGTCGCGGGCGGCCTCGAATCCCGTGCACGTGCATGGTGGAGCAGCGCACTCACACCGCTGGTGGATAGCGTAGGCAGCCTCCAGCGCCGCCCGCATCTCCGCGTTGGTGGCGAGGGCGGCGTCGCGCTTGATCTTCCCGCCACCGCGCTCGCGTTTCCAAGCCGGGTCGAGCACGCCGAGGAATCGATCAACCATCACTCACCTCCACGATGATCGGCCTGTGCACCACGCGGATCTCGCGCTGCAAAAGCCACGCTGCCGCTTCCTCCCGCGTCATGTCGACGACGGTCACACCAAACAAGCGCAGTAAGGCACGCAGCATCACACGTCGCTGAGCACGTCGTTGAAGTTGTCAATCTCACCGCTCAACCTATCGGCGGCTTTCCGAACGTCCTCCCAACTGACCCGATACTTTTCGGTGGCGCCCGTGGTGTCTTGCTGCGCACGACGCAGTTGCTTCTCGAGCGAACTCACACGCTCGTTCAGCGTGGCGATCGTCTGGTGCTGCTCGGGGCTGCCGGCGTGATGCACCTTCGACAACAGCGGCCCGAGTTGGCGGACGTGCGGCCGGCAGAACGGGAGCACCTCCGCGTTGAACAACACGGTGCCGGCGAGCAAACCACCGCACAGGATGCAGCGATCATCCTTGCCGCTCTCCGCGATGATGTGCTCGACCTCGGGTGACCTTCGCATGGTTCTCTTCGCTGACTTCTTCTTCATTATTCGTTCTCCTGATTGCCGTCGCTCTTCGCGAGCGAACCGAAACGGGGTGGCGCGTCGGATGGGTCGTCCGAGTGCCTCCCGAAGTGGAGGGACACGACCCCGGTGGGGCCGTTCCGGTGCTTGGCG
>ERZ1292644.164-Hain-H14-01um-R2-164-length-46562-cov-13_pt1 | contig 46562 bp, 69 predicted proteins | sample MGYA00564402_ERZ1292644 | MGnify/ENA primary metagenome ERZ1292644 (study PRJEB36523, sample SAMEA6512644) | groundwater metagenome | collected 2019-01-09 | study: AquaDiva: Metagenomics assemblies of 32 groundwater samples
CCTTCAAAAACTCTGATTCTGAACCAGCCAAAATCATCGCGCCGATCGTCGTATGCGTCTTCATGATCTCAAACTCTTCCGGCGTCAGCCTTCCGGGCTTCAGGAGGATATGGTCCGGTATTCCAATCTTGCCCACGTCATGAGTAAGGCTCCCATAGACCAAAGCCGCTACTTCCTTTTTATAAAGCCCCAATCGGGACGCTAAAATTCTGGAGTAACAACCAATCCTTTGAATGTGCGATCCGATGTTCTCGTCTCGATATTCTGCCGCCAGAGTTAAACGATAAATTGTCTCTTTCAGGCCCCCATCAAGAAAAACATCTATACCCAGAATCCGCTCAATTAAATCTTTCATTTCAAAAAGTTTTGGCAGGCTCATTTTGAGCCTCCTAAAATATCATGTCAATGGTTTCTATTAGATTCTATTGTCTTTCCATCACATAACTACTAGAGAAAGAACCATTTATTTTTTCCATTCCTCACATAAAGCAAACCAATAAAAATTCTTATGGCAATCAGAACAATTTTTACAAATATCACCACAAGAGTGACAATTTCCTACTCCACAAACATATTTTTCTTTCTCTTTTTGCTCTTCCAATACATATATAACCTCTTCTTCATTATCTCGCAAATTTGGGGGTATTAGAGGGGTTTTATTGGTAATTTCTAGATGGTTCATTAGTACCCCTTTCATGTTACTATTTTTTTCCACCAACAATTTGCAGAATGGCTTCTACCACTCTTTGAGTAGCTTGTCCATCGTTGACAAAAGCAACTGACTCCAAAAAAGCTGGTATTTTCTGTCTATCTTCTTTACTTTCAAGACAAAGACCTAATTCTTTTGAAAAACTCTCATAAGTCGGAGAAACCACTCTACCAGAGTTTGAGAATTTATCCGTATTCTCCCCCACATTAAGGATAATTGTTGGTTTTCCTAGAATCATTGAATCTACTCCACAAGTAGAAGTAGAAGAAACTACAACCTTAGCACATCGAATAAGTTTTTGTATGGGGGCATTATAACATACCTGCACTCTGACTCTACCCCCTATCCTAGAATATGACTGAAAGAAATTTTTGTGATTCGGATGTTCCTTAAAATAAAAATGAAGAGTAGGATTCTCCTCCCATATCTTCTCTAAATTTAACGCCTTATAACAATCTACACCCGTTCCCGCTATAAATAAAACATAACCGTGGTCTTCAGTTTTTGACTCATAATATTTGTCCCAATTAGGGTTCCCAACTATTATCATTCTCTCTTTAGATAATCCTCCAGCATAATTCCTGGCGATCTGTTGTTTTCCCCACACTAACTGATAGTCTAGATACCAGCCCCCCTCTCTTCTAATATCTTTATAGAATTCTTCTGTTTTTCCTCCAAAAGAATTCTGAATAGAAACGATAGGAATATTAGGAAAAGACGAACGAAACACCTTATGAATCTTCACCCAAGAATAAATTGAAGGTTCTACAGGAATAATAACATCTGGATTAAACTTAGAAATATAATGAATAGCATCCTTTCCATCATAGTCTTCCATTGAGACGCCTTGCAATACAAGAAATCCTCTTCTGCGATAGGCTTCTATAACACCCTCATTTGCCTCAAGATTATGCATGTGTAACCAAAAAACTACTTCATGGCCCTTATTTTTCAAAGATTCCCAAACAGTAGAATTGCTGTCAAGATACCTACGTTCCGACGAATGTACCAAAATTTTCACTGGTTTCTCCATCATCTATTAATAACCTGTACTTTAACCTCTAAAAATCCAAAAATCTTATCTAGATATTTTATAATATCCTCTTCTTCAAAAGGCCTGCACGAAAACATATCAAAGTGTAGAGTTCTTTTCTCTGGAAAGGTATGAAAAGAAATATGAGAGGTTGAAATTATAATAAATCCCGTTAAACCCCAAGAAATATCTGGAGGATTAAGATATTTTAGAATGAAAGGAGGACACAAAGCCACCATATCAATTTTTTTTGGAAGATTCTCCAATAAATCATAAAAAAAAGAAAAACTACTCAGATATTTGTCACCCCCATCCTTCCCACAAACCCCATCCAAAATAAGGTGTTTTCCAAGAAAAGTCATCCATAAACCCCCCTAAGTTTGAGCCATTATTTCTCCCGAAAAATCAATATCATCCATAGACCAAGCGTTATTTTTTGACGTAAAATTAATGAAAGAATACTTATCCATAGAAAATCGGTGAGGGGTATTCTGCATAGAGTCTTCCATCAAAACCAGCCAGCCACAAGGACTGTTCACAACGAAACGAATCTTTAATTGTAATGGTTGATTTTTTATTAAATCTCTTCCAAAAGCTTCCCAGTTTTCTACTTTATAGCTTGAACAAATTTTCCAATCCCCAGTATAAGCATCACAAACCCCTTCTTTATAAATCTCCCCGTCAACAATTGCACACATAGAAGTAGGGTTAAAATGGTGACAAAATTCACACCTAGATGCTGGGCTGCTTGCCCCTCTATAGTTTACAAATTCTTGACTTAGTAAAGGTCCTTCTTCCTCCATATTTTTAACAACTTCAAGATTCTTTTCAAGTACACTTAGAAGATTATCTTTTAAATTGTTCATTATTTACTCCTTAGAAAATTAACTCATTTTCAAAACACTCTCAACAGAAGTCATAATATTTATCGCTTTTCCTCCATCTTCTACAGTTGGATCTATCTGTAGATCAATTTCCCCCAAAACCTCAAGGTACACACGAGGCGTTTCTTGCCCCTCAAAAATACAGACCGTTTTCTTAATAAAACCTGTGACATCTTTACCATCAGGATCATAGATTCGGTTAAGCCCTTGAGATCCTAAAGAGATGATTTTCCATTTTCTATCCATTAGACAAACCCCTCAAACTATTATTTTCACAGCTGAAAATGCCTCCATATAACCAACCCCAAACTTCTGCCCCCAAAAACGGGCTCTTGCTTCTATTGCAGTCAACCAACCCTCCCCATACTTTTCAATTTGAGTTTTGTGACACAATAACGAAGCCAACTTAATTTCTATTTCAGAGGAAATATCAACAAAATAATTTAAAGTAAAAGCTTCAGGAGTAATTCCGCTAGGTATTGCCGGTTCGTATTGGATCAAATCACAGGTATTCTTTCTACACACAGAAAATAACACGCGAGCACAAAACGCATGGTCGCTGTGAGAATCAACATGACAAGGAATAAAAACTCGTCTATAAGGTTTTTTTGAGAAGTATTCATCCAGCTTTTCTACTAGCTCTGTTTGTGGTATATCTCTAAATCTACTTTCAACAAGATCCATAACTTCAAGATTTGCTCCCAAAACGGCAGCAGCAGCTTGGGATTCTTCAATTCTAAGAGAAATATCCTTAATTCGAGATAGGTTACAAATAAGCAAAAAGTCTACAGTGGCCCCCTCTTTTACCAACCATGACACAGTTCCAGAACTTGAGACCTCAATATCATCCGCATGAGACCCAACAAACAACACATTCATTTATTATTATCCTTCTTTTCTCTTGCTCTTCTCTTTAGTGTTTCGCTTATCTTATCCTTTGTTTCTTGAGACTTAAGTTTTCCTGTTAGCCCCTCTGAAATTCTTTCCTTCCATTCCTCTGTAAAAACTCTTCTTTTCAAAGCTTGACTAAGTTTTTCTTTGGTCTCTTCTGAAGTAACATAACCTTCATGAGATCTTGTCCATTTTTCTCTTAACTCTTTATCTTCCCATGCTTTCTTTAAAGATTCAGATTGCTTCTTTCGAGTCTGCTCTGACGCCTTCATACCGCTTCTATTAATGTTTTTCAAAGAATTTGGATTTACAGGTTTGTTCTTCAAAGCCTTACTTATATTCAAACAATGTTCTTCTGAAAGCTTTCTTCCTGTTAGAGTTTCACTTATCTTGTCTTTTGTTTCTTGCGTTATTTCTCTTCTTTTTGAATGCAAAGAAGTGTGTTCTCCATGGAGTAACATTTCCAAGTTATCTACGTCATCATTAGTCTCATCTCCATTCCTATGATGAATGACATATCCAACAGGAATATTTTGTCCATTCAAAACGAAATTTTGGTAAACAACATGAGACCAAAGAAATCCTCCTTTTCTTTCCCTTACAAACCAACGATTTTTGCTCTTATCAAAAAAAACACCTTCATTATATTTTAAACTCCCCCAAATCTCAAGGTCATCTGCATGGCTTCCAACAAATAGAACATTTTTTGCCATTACAAAATTTCCCTCATTCATTTTCACAGCAACAATGTTGTTCAACCACATTATAAACAGGTTGAGTTTGACGAGGGCAAACCTGTTGAATAACACCCAATAAAATAGTCAAAGTAGTAGTTCGAACAATCTCCTGCTTCGTGTCTGGATCCGAAAAGAAAAGAGGACCAAAAACTTCTTCCACGGAGGCTTTGATTACCTTAAGAGACTCAGTCAAATCATATTGACTTGTGACCCCAGAAAACTGATTCTTGTTATTTTCCTCTTTTTCAAAAGCGTTCAACTCAGCATGAAGTAAGTGATCAAATTCGGTAGCCTTGGATTTTTTCATCAAATGCCCCTCCTAAAAATAAGTATTCTTCCCCCTAAAGGAAAAGATGGAATAACATCTAAAAACTTAATTCCTGTATTTTTGGTAATCTCCATAATATAATCAACAACAGTTCTGTATTTTATGTGAATTTTGTTAATTTTTCTATCGGGAAGAAATCTATCCCCCAAAATAATATAACCCCCTTTTTCTACCCTTCTACCCAAATTTATACAAGCTGTTTTAAACTTTTCATCATCTACAACATGGACTAAAGTTTGAGCACAGTGAACCAAATAATATTTCTGATTACCAAAAGGAAACTCTTCTTCAGAAGAAAAATCCCATAAAGCTGCTTTCTTTCCCTCTTTACGCATTCTTTCGACAACCACATTAGAGACATCTACACTCAAAACATAAGCGGATTTTCTCCTATAAAATTCGGTGTAAAACCCTCGACCACAACCTACGTCTAAAACACTCTTTTCGCTTAGATCAACTTTATGTTTCGTTAAAATATTCTTCAATCCTTTCAAAGTATATTTATACATATATAACGGAGCACAAATATAGCCTTTTTCATTCTCCCATCTATTTATCCAAAAGTCTGCACTACTACTTTCCAAAATCCTACCCCACACAATTCTTATTTACCAATAATTTTATTTAAACAAGAACTAAATCTTTTAGAATACAAACGTTCGATCCAGTATTCACGATTAGTATTAGTTTTAGGATGACAGGAAGGACATAAAGTAATTCTATTCCAAGGTACATGATTATTTTTATCGTAGTCTATATGATGAGGATGAAATTTCTTTTCTACCCCATTCCAAACTACACCACACTCTTGACAGATATAATTATCTCTAGCTCTAATTTTGTCTCTTAGTTCTTCATCATCTCCTACACCATAAAACTGACCAGTAATTCCCCCTTGCCACCAATTACAATTTTCTCCACTCTTTGCAATAGACATTTTTCTTATGGATTCTTCAGAATGACGTCTTCCAAAGAAGGGACCATTTACCCCAGAGAGATCCTTCCCAAAGTTAGGATTATTTTCCCCACTCTTTGCAATAGACATTTTTCTTCTGGTTTCTTCAGAATGTTTTTTACCAAAATTTGGGCCATTTTTCCCAGAGTAGTCTTTCCCAAAGTTAGGATTATTTTCTCCACTTAAAGCAAGAGAAATTTTAGCTTTAGTTTCTTCAGAAACAAAATGTCCTGTGTGTACCAAAGACATTTTAGCTCTAGTTTCCTCAGAAAGTTTTTGTCCTCTTCGATTATGCTTATAAATATATTTTTTCCCAAACTTTACCTCTTCCCCACACCCACAAACACAATAAAATTTTTCTATTTCTTCAATCATATTCTCCTTCCTCTTCTACCTCTTCTAAGAACCACAAAAAATTTACAAGGGTCTGTCTTCCCCTCAATAAGAGAAATTTGCGTCACCTTAATCAACCCCAATTCCTTCCATAGATTTTGATGGTAACTTAGAGGTCTAGGAAAAGAATTGAAATCCCTGCTGCCCTGCGAAAATTTATCCACAAGAATAACCAATCCTTTTTCTTCTAAATGCCTTAAAATTACATTGTACAAAGCCTTGACATCAGATTCCTCCATCATATGTTGGAACAAGAAACAAGAAATAACCACATTAAACTTTCTTTCTAAAGAGACAAAACGGGCATCTGCTTGAGTGACTTCGTAACCTTCTTTTTTAAGATATTCTACAGGAGCAGCTCCAATTTCTACTCCAAAAACTTTACAACCTTTTTCAGAAGCCAACCAAGATATAATCTCCCCTCTGCCACAACCAAGATCCAACACAGTTTTATTTAACAAATTAAGAGTTTTGTCTTTTTCAAGTTCCATAAAACGGACCTTAATCGCTTCATAAGTTTTTGGCATAGCCCCAGAAAAATCAGGTTTTCTGATCCAACGGTCTTTCCAGAAATCAATAGAATCAAACATTTATTTTACTCCTAAATAAGCCAACAAATCCAGGTACAGTTTGTGAAGAATCGAAAGATGTCCTTCCTGAGAGATTTGAGTGTTATCAGAAAAAGTACATAAATATAAATCAGCAACATTTTCACAAAGATAATCTCTTTTACTAACAAGAAAAACAGACTTAATTCTAAGATTACTTGCTGTGGTTATAGCATTAAGAATATTTTGGGATTTCCCACTTGTAGAAACCCCTATAAACACATCCCCTTCTTGTCCTAAAGCAGTAAGATAAGAAGAAAAAACATACTCATATCCTAAATCATTTGCTAAAGCGGTTATTACTGACGAGTCATTTAAAGCAACACAACTGAATCCTTTCCCAATAAGTTCAGCAGAGAAATGAGAAGCTTGACTTGAACTACCCCCATTACCAGCAATAAAAATAGTTCTTTTTCTTTTTAAACAATCAATAATAACCTTTAACACTTGCTCATAATCATCTTCTATCATTATATCATTTTCCTTTCTAGTTCCTTTTATTCCCTACAGCGATCATGAAATAGATTGTTCTTAAATCATAACATCTTTCGCCACTTTCAGTGAGTCCATATATCTTTGGAGGAGAAGAAAGATATGAAGCCATTAGCTTACTAAGAGTGAGAGGGCTATATGCACGCACGTGATCTGGATCAGGATGTGGCCCATTTGGTGTCGAGATAATTATTCTATCTCTTGATACTCTCACTAATTCTTTAACCAAAATATCGGGGTTCAAACAGTGTTCAATAACCTCAGACAACAAAATTGTATCAAAACTATTATCCTCAAATGGCAAGTTTTCTCCCAAAGTCTTATGAAATTTTATATTAGGATATGTTTCAACCGCTTTCTTAAACGCCCAGTTTGTTGGCTCAATTCCCTGAAACTCCACATCAGTTATTCCAAGCGATTTCAAATGTTTAATCATAGTATCTGTAGAAAAACCATTTGCACAACCCACATCCAAAGTTTTACCACGACAAAACTCTGCTGTGTATTGGATACGTGCTTGGTGACGCGGATAATGAAGGTGATTGTGAAATTGCCACACCCCAACCATATAACTTTCAATTCTGCTTTTATATTCTTCCATGGTCCCTTTACTCTTCATAATCAAAGGATGTCCCTCCATAACTTCAGGGTGTTTTCCACTATATCCTACTACTACATCTACCTGAGAGCCCACAGTTCCAGCAATCTGAAGCCCTTCAGGCCCATATCTAGGTTGGTTAAAATTACCTGAAAAGTGAGGGTGTCTTTTCACAAATAAATTAACATTTTTTAAATTAACGTTAGGATTATCTCTCAACATATAATACTTAATTTTATTTCTTACTTTCTCTTCAGGTTTACAATGAGAATAATGATAAATAGTTACAGCATCTGTTGAGTATCCAGGACTCTTACAAAGTAAATTCCCATTTAAACTTACAGCATGATGAATATTATAAACCAGACTAGGAATATTACGAAAGAATGTTTCAAACTTTTGATCCCAGTGATGACCATGAACTACATGCCCACCATCCTTCCAAAACCAAAGCATTTTAAAAAAAATCTCATTGTATTTAACAGCATCATTTGACTGAATAAACTTCCTAAGCCACTCTAACGGACTTGAAGCATAGACCTCATCATCATCAATAACCATCACCCATTCTGATTTAGCCCTCTTCAAATATTCGTTACGTTGCTTTCGTTTGTCTTGTCCATAATCTCCTTGTACTAACGTTATTTTATCTTGTGGAAAGGATTTAATAATTTTTATTGTAGCATCCGTCGAACCATCATCTACAAAAATGAACTCATCTACATAATTCCACACTGATTTTATAGAATACCAAAGGAAATCCTCTCCATTCCGCAGAATGTAGCAAGCTGAAATCAAAGGTTTCTTCTTCATTTAATATGTTTCCATATTCTTCCCAATCTAATATTATAAATAGTACAACTACTTACTTTATATATGATGGCAATATTTTTCGGGAGAACACCATCACTTAAAAGTTTCTTTATTTCAATAACATCTATTTCTTTTAATTTTGCTTTAACATTATTCTCTCCCAATACCTGTTTTGATTTATTCTTTCTATTCCACTCAACTAAATCAGGTCTTTTCCAACTATTTTTATTATCGCTTTCCTCTAAAACATCTTCACAATACTTTTCAGAAAGATTCCTTCTTTTATTCCAACTCTCTTTTTGTGATTCAGACATTTTTTCCCTTGTTTCTAGAGAAGAAGAAACCCTCATCTTTCCTTCCCAATGCCTTGCATTATTTTCACTCATTTTTGCTTTGGTCTCTAAAGAAATAGGTCCCTTTTTCTTTCCTTTTTGAGAAGCAGACATCTTCTCTCGGGACTCAAGAGAATGTTTCCTTCCAAGACTATGAAGACGTCTATGGTCTGCTTTAGACAACATTTCCAAATTATCTATATCATCATCTTCTTGGTTTTCATTCCTATGATGAATCTCATACCCTTCAAGAATTTCTCTACCATTTAAAACATCATTTTGGTAAATGATACGAGACCAAAACTCCCACCCCTTTCGACAAATTACTACCCATCTATATTTCCCTTTCCATTTTCCCTTGGACCAAATACGTTCTTCTATCCCAAACCTTCCATCCTTCGATCTGTTACGCCCCACCTTCTACTCCTTCTCTTCCTTCACACCCCATAACTCAATCCTTTTTCCAAGGACCTTAGAATAAGAGATCATCAAACCTAACTGTCGTTCCAATAGAATTTGTTCTGCCGAAGGAAGAATTATGTAAACAGGACCCCCAATGAAATCACTAAGCTTCTCTATCTTCTTACTCAATTCTGACCTCTCTTCTACTACCCTATTTTGATAATCTTCCATTCTACACGCTCCCTTTCTGCCATACACCATGAGATAATTTTTCCATTCCAGCCCCCTTCATAAAAGATTCAAATTGATTAACAGTCCAAGATTCCAAGCCAAGAAGATCATGACTCTGCCAAGGTGTGTCCTCCAACAATAAACCAGAGTTTTTCAGACATTTAATCAAATGCTCTAACAACTTTCCAGGCAAAATCACATGCTCCAAAACTTGGGATAAACAAATAACATCAAAAGTTCCTTGCACTGAATAAATAGGGTCAAACACATAATTATGTGCCCTTGTTCCTCGACTAATGTAAGGGTCAATTATATTTATTACCCAACCCCTTCGAAGACAACGAAACTTAAAAAACTCTCTTTGTATAATAGAAATCTCGAAATAAGAAGGAATAGCTTTTAAATCCATACGAACATGAATCGAATTTTGCCCTGTACCAGCACCATAATCTAGAACAAGCATTCCTGGCTTAACCCACTTATCCAGAACAGGCCAACCTTTCTTTCCTTGGATACGGTCATGATATTTTGTCGCATTATGAACAAATTCCGAACGACAACATCTATAGTACCAAATCAATTGTTCAAGAGTTTGAGGACGTACAAACTTATCTAACTCTATTCGAGTATGGTCACATTCAGACTTATCAAAATAATTTTCAATAGAATCAATGGACATTCCAGTAAAAGCAGCCAAATCTTCTAAAATATATTCGTCAAATTTTATAATTCTTCTCCCAGCAACCATAACCTTTTACTCCTATAATTCATCCCATATTCGAACCACGTTCGGGCTCCAATTCGTAGGGCTCAAGCGACGGACTTTCTTTTTCGGCCAATTTGAAGCATCACTTAACAAAATCTATTAATTCAGTATAGTCAACTTGCCAGCCACATGTTTTAATTGCCTCAACAAGTGTACCCAAAAAACTGTTCTGTTAACAAAGGCCTCAGTAGATTTTCCTTGTCCATTTAGAATACACTCCTTCTACTCCCAACATTCGGGGGCTTTAATATAAGAAATTCCCATTCCCTCTGCTTTTTCTCGAATCCTCTCATCGTCATCGGCCCAGAACCAACATTGTCCATCTTTCCCGTAAACAGTCTTCAAAATATAAACCATAGTTGCCTTTATATCAGGAATAGGACCAGAATCAATGGAAGAACGTAATCTGAGAGAAACCATAGGAAATTCATGTTTATCCAGCCAGTTCAAAGTTGCAAGCCGCTGTGATTCTGGTCTCCCAGAAACATACCAAATACTCTTCGTTATTTTAAATATTCCCCACAAAGCCTCCCTTGCTTTCTTAATAGGAGGTAAACTAGCAATAGCTTTTTTATCAAAAATCCCCGCTTTTTGAATCAAAGTTTCTTTGTCACATACCTGATTTCTTCCCAACCCACACCACAAGCCCGAACTCAAATTTTCATCTTTAGATTCCTTAAAACAAGAACAATTTACAGAACCACAAAAATCTTTCCACTTTTTAAGCTCTTTAGAGCAATCATTTATTGTACCGTCAATATCAACCACAAAAACACAGTTGGAAAAAATATCAATCATTTGAGTCTCCTATCTGTGAAAATTTATTTTTATCTGACCAAAACCCCTTTAAAATTCTTGATTTTCTTTTTGGCAAGAAAGCCTTTCCATATTCTTTCCAAGAAGTAGAAGTAAAAATAGCCTTGTGATTCACCCATCTTGAAAAATCTTTCTGCATCCTAGAAAGTTTACCACCTATAGAAAATGGTTGGGCAAAAGGATCAACTTTTATATATCTTAAAAATTCAACTCTTTCTAAAGCATCATTTATATCATCAGTTACCAGAACATAACAAAAATATATTTTGGGTGAGGCATTATAAAACCTAAGCAAACTAACTGCCTTGGCAACCCAAAGCATTTGGTCTTTTGTATCACAAGACAGTCTTACTGGCTTCAACCAAGAAACTTTTCCTAGTAACTTTGCAACATTCTTATCTATTAACCTAGCATCCAACCCTTGATTAAAATCAACTTGTAGCCCCAACTTCCCTATTTTCTCTATTTGCTTTAATCCATGTTCACAACCCAAAACATTGTTATCCATAAAAACAACTTTCTTATGAACAACAAATTCTTCTAGTTCTGCATTTTCCCTCAGATTTCCTTCTTTTTTAGGAACAATACACCAAACACAATTTCTAAAACACCCCCTAGTAAGAAATCCCATAGAATAATCAATATTGTACAAAGAATAATCAGGACAAATGTGTTCTACATTTAAAGAAAGTTCATTAAATAAACCATAACCATAACCCCCCTTTTCTGTTTTATCAGGTAAATACAAATCGGGTGGGGAAAAAGAAAAAACTTTACTAGAATATATCTTATCATAAGAACCCATCTTACGAAGGGAAAACAATTCTACCTCATCCCCTTCACTTTTGTGGTAAGAAGAAATCTTCATCAAAGCTAAATTTGGAAAAGTAGACAATTTATCCCCATTATGAAGAGCAATTTTCACAGAAAAACCCTTTTTCTTCAACCAAATTAGGTTCCGCTTTTATCATGGACGATTTTCACTCTTACTGAGATAAATCATACTAAATAAAGTTCTAAAAAATCCCAAAACAAAAGGAACTTTAAACAACGTCCTTACAAAGCGAGAAGTTAAAATAAAAAATAAAAAAGACAGTTTTCTCATACACAAAACTTTTCTACCTCTAATAAAAACCAATAAATAAAATATCAAAGTCAAATAATCACTATCTTTTACCCTATTTTGGGACCAATCTTTATAAACTACATCCTCAAAAAAATCTTTTATTAGACCTTGACTAAAAGCCCGATCATAAAGTCTTGTACCAGGATAAAATACTAAAGGGTATAACTTTATATTAAAAACCTCTGATAATTTAGAAACAAATCGTATAGAAGAAATTAATGAAGCTTCAGATTCCCACGGATTATGAACTAAAAAATGCAGGTTACAAATAATCTCTGGATACCGACTGAAAAAACCAACAACTCTATCTATTTCTTCCATAGAATATTTTCGATTATATAAAAGATAATTTGTTCCCTCATTTACACTTTGAATGCCCACCTGAACCCTAGATAAACCTACTTCTATAAGTTGTTTTACCTTATTTACATCAAAAGTTCTTGGACTAAACTCACACTGAAAAGGCAGATTGATTTCTTTCTTATACTCCTCACAAAATTCTTTTATCTCTTCAAAAGTTCTTACCATAAAATCTTCATCTTGAATACAAACAGATTCAAAACCAAGCGTCTTGATATTATTCTTCAATTCCTGAATAACTCTTTTAACACTTCTTTTTCTAACAAATAAACCCTTTTTTTGATATAAATCTTTTAAAGAATCATTAATACAAAAGTGACATTTTCCAGGGCATCCCCTAGAGCTGAACACCGAATACCTGCTTTTATTGCCCATCTTAATCATATTATCTTTTAGTGTATTTTTATCCAGAGGCACAAAATAATTATTTTTCAAAATAAATTGAGAAGATAAATCATAGTCTGGATCAGGTAAAACATTTAAATCTTTTATCAACCTTCTTACCTCATTTCGATATATTTTTCCCCCTTTATTAACCCACAAGTTTTTTATTTTTTCTACAGCCCAACCCTTTTCCAAAGTCTCAACTAACTCCAGAATAGGGTTTTCTCCTTCCCCCCGACATATAATTCTCACATCCTGCATACAACGCTCTGGATCTACCGTAGGCTGAACACCTCCCCAAACAATGGGAATACTTTGATTCTTAGAATTTATTGCCTTAGTTATTTGTTGAGTATAACCAAGAAAATTAGTCATTACAGAAATCCCAACCAGCCCAGAATCAGACACCAATTCATACAATTCATTTAACATATCTTGAGACAAAACACCTCTAAAGTTATTTCTTTCTATCAAAACAAAAATCAACTCTACCTGATGTCCTTTTGACTTCAAGTAACTACTAATTACTCTGACTCCATAATTCGTAAGATTTGAACACGGAACTATGAAACTTACTTTCACTAGATACCCCCAATTTTTTGAACAGCCTCTAACATAATATTATCTTTCCCAAAGAAGTTTTCCTCTCTTATAATATTCCTCTACCCTTTTCCCCATAGTTTCCGGGTGAGTTCCCTTCCAAGGAAGAACTTGTTCCCTTTGTCCAGGGTCTACTCCAGCCACCCAAAGCCCTTTAGAACCATGACGGGGCTGAGCAAATTGTCCAGAAAAATAGGGATGACGATTTACAAAACTTTCAACATTATCAGAAGTTACCGCTGGATTGTCTGACAGCATATAATTTCTAAGTTTTTTTCTTATTTTATCAGGATGAGTACACATACCATAATGAAAAATCTTACATTCTTCATCATTTGCCCAATAAATACCATCCTCATATTTCTTTCCATATTTCTTAGCTAAAATTTCCCCATTTATTGATACAGAAAATGCGTACTGTGTATATTTCAGGCCAGCCATGTTGCAAATAGAGCGTTCTTGAGTATCATCCCAATGAGGACCAGATATAATAAAATCTGGTCCTTTCCAAAAATTCAAGGATTTATATCGAACATGCACTTTATCAGTTTTCTCAATAGTATCAAGAAGCCATTGAAGATCTTTATTACAATAGACTTCGTCAGGGTCAACAAAAATCAACCATCTTCCTGTAGCCATATTCAAACACATATTTCTTTTTTCTTTAACCACTTCTCTATAATCTTTATTTCCAAATTTCTGTGAAACTATTTTTAATTTAGTTTGAGGAAATGAATAAAGAATATCTAATGTGTTATCCTGTGAATTGTTATCAACAACTAAAATTTCATCAGCAACATCATAAACAGATCCTAAACTTTCATAAACAAAATCATCTGAATCTGCTGTTATCATGCAAACAGATAACAATTTATTTGTAGTCATAAATTGTCCTTTATTATATCACAACACGTTTCCAGGATTTCCCTGTTTTTATTTGAAGAATAGTTGCTGGGCTTACTGAAAACATGTGGGCAATTTTAGAAAGTGAAACGCCTTTATTTATAAATTGTTTTATACTAATAACATCTTCTTCTTTCAATTTTGCTTTATAATGCTTTTCTCCCCTTGGAACATTACTTGATATTTTCTCTCTGGTTTCAGAGGAATGGATTTTCCCCCAATTAGGATTTTTGCTTCCCTTTTTTGTTTCAGAATTATTTCTTCTGGACGATTCAGAGAAAACAATTTCTGGAGAAAAATGTAATTTGGAATGTTCACTACGTGTTTCTATTTCTAAATTCTCCGGTATATCATTTTCTGGATTCTTATCTTTATGATGTATATCATACCCATTTGGTATTTCTTTCCCATTTAAATAGGTGTTTTGATAAACGATCCTTGTCCAAGCTTCATGTTTTCCACCTCTACAATTTATATACCACCTAAAGTCTTTACCTCTATAAAGCACTTTTCTAGGGATTTCTCCAGTTTCATACTTTCTCTTACGAGTAGAAGATATCTTTTCCCTAGTCTCTAAAGATATTATCCTTCCTTGAAGAGCTAATGAAAGCTTTTTTTTAACTTCCTCAGGAGTGGTTTCTCCTTTTCGAGCCATAAATAATCCCCTATACAAATATTATTTGTCATAGAATTTACGGGCTAGAAACCCACTCCCTTTAGGGGTAGGATTGCTTACTTTCCCTTCATAGAAGGACAGTGAAGACACAAAATATTTTCAATATTTCCTGCTTGAATATCTTTTCTTATTTTATTTAAAATCACATTTTCCTTCCAAAGACTTTGTAAACCATTTCTTACCTCTTCTACAGACATATCCTTCTCAATCTTCCACAAAGGAGACCTTTCATAATAATCTGCACAACAAGGAAAAACTTTTCCTTCCCAAGAAATTGTCATTCTTTGCCAGGGTTGTTTACACCTTTTTAAAACAGATACCCTTAATTTTTTATCCTGATTTTTTAACCGATCCTGACGATCCATAATCCCTACCTGAACCCCATAAGATAACCAATACCTGATAAAATCTTCTCTTTCATGTAAATTTTCTTTTCCAACACACATCTGAACTCGTACAATAGGGAAAGAGGTTTTATGTAACTTTTTCTCTTGAAGAAAAGCATGAACATTTTTCAATAAAAGCTCATAATTTCCTCCCACACGAATACTCTCATAAGTTTTTGCAGAGTGGCCATCAATCGAGATTATAATTCTATCAAGTCCAGCTTCAATCAAATTCCTAGAAAGCTTCTTATTTAAAAGAAGACCATTAGAATTCAATTGTACTTCCGGAATACCTAAACTCTTAGCATAAGCAATCAATTGAGGAAGCTTTCCATAGAGTAAGGGTTCTCCTCTCCAATTAAATTTAACAGAATAAACTTTCCCTTTAATAGCTTCTAATATACTACAAGCCAAGGAAAAGTCTATATCTCCTTGATTCCCTTGTTCCTTCTCAGAACTCTTGACGCACATAGTACATTTAAGATTACAACGATTAGTCACTTCAATGTCCACATGCAAAGGGTATTGAGAAACAAAACCAATCTTAGGGTAAAGATTCCATTTAAGGCGGTATAAAATAAAAGATAAAGCCTTACTTCTTCTAAGAAAAAGCTCTTTACTAAAAGCTCGTATCGGTCTCTGTAAATGATATGCCATAAAACCCCCCTAATTGCCGTCTAATCACCAATATTTTGTGACAAACCAAAGTGAACAGGTAATGAACATACAACTAAAGAAATCTCACCAATTTGTTTCAATCCACGTTCCTTTGATTATTATCCATCCTTTCAGGGTAGGTTTGGCATTAAAAACTTATTTAACCTTGTTTTCATCTTCTTTATTAATTTTAACGCTATAAGTGCCAACATTTTTCAGTTAAACCTCCAAGAACCATTTCAGTAAAAAAATTTTAATCGTTCTCTTCTAACAAAGCTCTAACAATATAACTTTTTAATTCTCTCAATAATTTCAGTAGTTGAGATAGTGGTAAAACTATCCAAGAAAACTACTTCCCCTCCTAAACTCTTAATAAAGTCAGAACCAGCAATAATTCTTCCTTCCCAATCTTTTCCTTTAACCAAAATATCTGGTTTTAGTTCTCTGATAACATTCTCTGGATTTGCTTCATCAAAAATAATTATATAATCCACAAAAAACAAAGCTGTTAGCATAATTGCTCGGGTTTCTAAAGAATGAATTACCCGCGAGACTTTTCTCTTATTTGGAGCAAAACTATCTTCCTTCGAGATAGAGTCATCAGAATTTAAACCTACAACAAGTATATCTCCAAGCTGCTTAGCCTGGTAAAGTAAAAAAATGTGTCCAGGATGAAGAAGATCAAAAAACCCATTAGAGAATACTATTTTCTTATTTCTATTAATTTTTCGAAAATCAGCAAGGTCCTCTGTATCAATCACTTTCTTTAGAGGAAAAAACCCCTCCTGTCCACTTTCCCAATCAACCATTTTAATTTTTCCCTGTCAAAAACCCATGCTTCTCTATAGAATCTAATATCATTTCTGAGGTTATATTCTTCATGCAAATCTGGTTTGTACATTGCTGAAATAGTCTGGGATTCCTTGTATAACACTGTCTACAACTCAAGGTCTCATCCCTAACCACAGCATAATTTCTCTGGTCGCACCACGGTTGGCTCTTTATTTCTGAAGTGGGTCCCCACAAAGAAACAAACCGCGTACCAACAACAGATGCAAGATGCATTATTCCCGAGTCAATGGAAATAAGTAAGTCAGAATTTTTAAGAATAGACGCCCCCTCTTTGATTCTATACTTCCCAACCATATCAACAACTCTAATTCTATCCTTTACCAGGCTAAAAAGAAGCTTTGATTCTGATATTTCTCCTTCCCCTCCTAAAAGAATAAACGTCGGATCATACTTTTTACTAAATAGGCCCAATAACTCAACCCAACCATTCATACGCCAGAACCTTTTTCTATGTACAGGAATCGAAGTCTGGCACCCTATATGTATTGCTATAATAGGCCTTTGCAATTCTTTTGTAATTTTTAAACCATAATTTTCTTCTTTTTCTGATAAATAAATAGAAGATGGATAATACTTCCCATCCCACCCCCCTATCTGACCAGCAATCTCTAAGTTGTGAAGCGCCTCCGATTTCGTAGTGAACGAAACTTTTGGATGAGAAATAATATTCTTGCAAATTTTCCTCATCTCACTTAGAAAAGTACCAGAAGAAAAAACAAAATTTAAACCAAAATCAAACTTACCCTTCGGAATTTCCGGCCATTTGTATAAATGATCTATAGACGGATGACCTACAGCCAAATCATACGCCCTTGATTCTATAAGAACATTTATTTCAGCGTTTGGTAGATTTTTTCTTATAGAATTAATTGCTGGAATCGAGAGGAGTAGATTTCCGATCCCCTCATCTCTGTGAATCAAAATTCTCATTTATTTAAAACCCTTTGAATACAATTATTAAAATTTATTTCATAGAGATGATTCATCCAATAATCTCGATTACTGTTTGTCTTTGAATGACAAGAATGACATAGAGTTATCCTATTCCAAGGTGTATGATTACTTTTGTCATAATCAATGTGATGAGGAGAAAATCTTTCTTCGCCCTCAACCCAAACTACACCACATTCTTGACAGGTATGGTCATCTCTGACTCTTATTTTTTCCTTTAATTCCTCGTTGTTTCCTGGTCCATAAAAACCAAAAGCTATTCCTCCTTGCCACCAATTACATTTTTCTCCACTGTGGACAATAGACAATTTTACCTTAGTTTCTTCAGATAAAGTCTTTCCAGTATTTCCAATAGAAATTTTTCTTCTAGTTTCTTCAGAAACAAAATGACCACTTTTTGCAGCAGATATTTTAGCTTTAGTTTTTTCGGAATGATGTCTACCTATTTGGGCAACAGAAAGGTTAGCTTTGTGTTCTTCAGAGAAAGTCTTTCCACTATTTGCAATAGAAAGCTTAGTCCTAGTTTCTTCAGATAAAGTCTTTCCACTATGAATAATAGACAATTTTCTTCTGGTTTCTTCAGAGAACTTTCTTCCTCTACTATGATGACCATGAATAAATTTATTCCCAGATTTTACTCCTTCTTCACACCCACAAAGACAGAGATTTTCTTCAATTTTCACAGACCAATCTCCGTTACAGTTTTTCCTAGAATCCTAAAATATTCATCAGCATGAATATTACTGCCCTCCTGCGGCCTTACTACAACCATCTCTTTTTTACCTGTTGCTTCAGCAGTAAAATAAATTCCTCTTCTCCACTTTTTCCTATTCTCCACGTCCGGCCTATTATGAAAAAAATCAGCATTCTTCTTTCTACTAATTTCATCTATTGCCACCCGCAACTCTGATAACATCTTTGGGGTAGCACTATGTATATGATCCCCTACCCCCATTTTTGGGGTGAGTGTAAAATGTTTTTCAACAATAGCAGGAGAATATTTAAGAGCTTCCACAGCCATATCTATACCTACGTTGTGATCAGAGTACCCTACAGGAAGACCAAATTCACTTTTAAGCTTTTCAATATAATATAAATTAGCACTCTCCGGAGGACAAGGGTAAAGAGACATGCAATGCAAAAGACAAATGTCATCATGCCCTAAATTATAAATTGCCAAACCTATTTCATCTAAAAATCCCATTCCTGTAGATAAAATAACCTTTTTCCCAGTATACCCTACTTTTCTTAAAAAACTAATATGATTCAGATCTCCAGATGCTATCTTTATCCAATTACAATGTTTACTTACTAGATTTAAACCCCACATTCCAAAAACACTGGCCCCAAAATCAATTTTGTGCTTCTTACATACCTCGAACATTTCTAACCATTGTTCCTCACTAAATTCCAAAGACAAACATCTTTCAAATTGTTGAGACATTAAAACAGGGTGAACTAATTCTGCTGCTTTATAAATTTGGAATTTTACCGCATCTGCCCCAGACTCAGCAGCAGCCTCAACCATATCAAGAGCTAAAGAATGGTTTCCATTATGATTCGACCCTATTTCTGCGATAAGTAAAGGTTTCTTAGACAAAAAATCCATATTAACAATCCTCCATTAGCAAGAACCTATAGTTTTTACAACCAATTCTTCCATAAAATCTTCATCTTAATTTTTCTTCTTTCTACTTCTTTTAAATTGCACAGAATTTCCCAGAATGTCTTGTGTCTCTTTACTTAAATGGGCTTCTTCAAAATAATCACAACCCCTAGAAAACGTCCTAATCAATCCATCGTTACGATTAACAGAATCTGCCGTGTAATACACCTTCTCTGTTTTTCCATCAAATCTAACCCATACGCCTTTTCTACAAAACACTACCCATTCTTTACTGCCTTTCTCTAACAAAGGAGAATTATGGTTCAATACTATTTCGTCATTTTTAACAGGGACTCTTACCCTGGCATGTTCACAATCCTTACATTTTTGCATTTTAATCAATCTCTTTACCATCTATATAATATTTTTGAGTTCGATTTTCTAAATCTATTTCCCTCAATACGAACAAATTTTCCCTCAATACGAACAAATTTTCCCTCAATACGAACAAATTTTCCCTCAATACGAACAAATTTTCCCTCAATTGGATGCTGAATTGAAATAACCCTATAACCATTATCGGTTTCAGCAAAAGCACCAAAACTTCCAGGAACAAATTTCTCAGAATTCTCTGAGAAATATACTCTGTTTTGTCCTTTACCTGTATTTTTAACCTCATTCTTTGAAACAAATTCTTCTTTTTCTTTTGTAACGTCCATGACTTGGCCCTTTCTAACCAGGCACTACAGCAGACTCGAAAAGCTGCCGCATTTTCTGGTAATTTGAAGCTCAGTCATGCTTTTCGATCTGCTGACCTCGGTCGTTAGAAACATAAAGAAAATCAATTATTAAACGATGGATATCACTAATTGGACAAAACTCTTTAGACTGAAACCTCAACACATCCTCCCTATAATTATTTTGACAGGCTTTGTCTTGTTCACCCCTATAAAATGGCTTGATGCACTTGGAATCACAGCATTCATAAACAATTACCGCCAATGGATTTCCTTTAGTTTTCTCGTTTCTTGTTCCCTCTTGATATCTCATAGCGTCATCCGGATAATCCGTATTATCGATGAGAAGATCGTTAAGTTGAAGTTTCAATGGGCTATAAGGACCTATCTTAAGAGCCTCACACCAGACGAAAAAGACATTCTCAACCTTTACTTTACTCAACAAACTCGTACACAACTCCTTGATATCACAGATATAGTTGTTAACAGCCTTGAACAAGCTGGAATTATTCATAGAATCAGTCGATTCAGTACCAATACTCAATTCGCTTTTAATATCACGCTTTGGGCATGGAATTACCTGAATAGACACAGCAAGTTGCTCAGAAACAAATGAGGAAGAGGAAGAGAAATTCTCCCATCTCTTCACAAACGAATTTAATAACCTACTAAAAATCAACATCTGAATCCTTTTAGCAAAGAAGTTTCTAACAAATCATTACAGTGGACCGGGAAAAGCACCCGGCCACTGAATTCAATCGTTAGGAGAAGAGAAATGAAAAAACATGACGAAGAAGAAGTTTTCGAAGAACCAAACATCCCTTGGAAACGTAAAAGATACGAAGGTGAAAAACCTGATATAAACTCTGCACGGGAACAATATAAAGAAAGAAAACCTAAAGATGATTCAAACTTTTTAACAGAATTTTTAGCTGAAATAGAAACCGATCGGGACCTTAATAAACCCATAGAACAACTCCTTTGTGATGTTCAAGATAGTTTACAAGATTGGCTTATAGAAAAAGAAAAAACAGACCTATCAAAAAGCACACAAAAGGCTATTTCACTCATCTTGTATAGCCTCACAAGAATGACCAGCATGAATGCTGTTGTTTCTATAGAAAATACCAAATTACAAAAGAAAATAAGTGAACTAACTGAAAGCAATAAAACATTATCAAAATATATCCTAATATTTACTGGTGCTATTGGAGTTATGACTCTTATTATGTGTCTTTTTTCCTATTTAGTTTTTAAAAACACCCCATAATACACTATATATAGCAGATACAAACAAGATAAAACATGAAAAATATATTCCACAATCAACAATACGGCTACTTGAAAAAGAGTAAATACCTTTAAACAAATCAATATTGAGACAAGAAAAAGTTGAATATAGAAAAAATACTGAAAGAGCAAAAATGGGAATAGGTAAAGCAATACAAATAACTACTTTTACCCATCTCATATATCTTTCAATAAATTTATCATTTACTGTTTCTTCTTGTTTTCTTACTAAATCTTCCCAAGTATCTTTCATGAGAATATCTCCTAGAAAAGACAAAGAAAAAGCTCACCTAACCAACGGATCGAGCTGACCGGAAGTAAGCGAGCACGTTTTACATATTTTCAAATCTTTCTGCTTACTTCCGGCAGCTCATCCGAGATGTTAGAAACAAAGAAAGGAAAATTAACATGAATCTTCCAGACCTTACTCAAATTATTGATACTTACATTCCAATTGTTTCAACTACTTATGAAGGCTATTATAATCAGATACAACAAGAATTAATCCCCCATATAAGAAAACTACAAAAAGAAGATTTAATCAATTGGTTTTCCTTTCTAATTCATGGTCCTAAACTCTTACATGAAATTCATGGATCTGAACTTCTAAATGATAAAGAAACTATAGATAGCTTATATATTCATATACGTATACAGTCCAAGAGTAATTTAAGCATCCATTCCAATTTTGAAACTTTCATTACCAAACTACCAGAACATTTCCTAAATCCTATAAAAGTTACACTAGGACCAATTGATGGATTATCTCCTTCGTTTCTACAAAATACAGATTGGAAACATATTTGGAAACTACATGGAGAATGTTCAGAGTTTGTTTTATCTTTAATTGAAAATCATAAAGAATCAGTACCAATTGAACAAATAGTCCAGTTTATTCATTTTATAACAAATCCATTAAAGCTTGGAAATAGATGTACTGTTCCATATGAGAATGGATTTTTTAGATTCTAAAAAAGTCCTTTCTTTTTAAGATCATGCATTTTATCCAAATCAGTATATGTAAAATATTGGATTTCATCACTAGTATTTACATATCCTATCATACCATGTGGATCAAAGTATTTTTTTAAATGATTCATTATTACTCCATTGTTTTTCACATCTTCAATAATAATATCAATGACATCTTGTTTCGTTAAATTACTTTTGCTTGAAGCATCCATTGTTAGATCCTTTCTAATGAGATCCGGCGTTAGGAGGTAAAGACTGTGCACTCCGTTCTGATTGTAGTTGAGAAACCCAAAGATCGAGGAACATTAAACCAAGCTTGGGGACCATTTGTAAACGATCTGCAAATATTAGAACAGACCAACGAAGCTGTTGAAATGCTAAGTGAAAATTCTTGCATGATTTCTCTAAGAAAATCTGGTCTGAGGACTTTTCACGATGCAATTCATGCCGCTGATCAAAGAAATTTGAATTATAAGACTTTGTTTTTCGAGAAGAAACCTCAGTGGGTCTACTCATTTAAAACCTCCTAGAAAATTAAAAATCTTCAAGGGAAATCAAATATGTTTGAAATTAAAATCTCGCCAGACTCAAAAGATATCCAGGAAGATATAAAACTTACCTTAAAAAACAATCATATAGAGTTTTCCTCATACGAAAATGTTTATATACAAAAAACAGAAGAATCAATCCCAACAATACTAAATTTCATTTTTAACTTCAAAACTGGAGTTTTGCTTATAGCTGCAATCAAATATATTTCTCCTTTAATTATTGAATATATAAAAAGTAGAAAAAGTATAATAGACATTACATTCAATGAATATAAACTCAGAATAGAATCTAATACAACTCTAAAACAAATAAAACAGTTCATTGAAGACATGGAAGAAAAAGAGAACCAAAAAAACCAATAGCAGCAAGAACAACTATGCCAATACAAATATAAATGAAAATTGTATCTACTTCCATACAAAACACTCCTAACCAGTCACTACAGCAGACTCGAAAAGCTGCCGGGTTTTCTAGTAATTTGAAGCTCAGTCATGCTTTTCAAGCTGCTGAGCTTGATCGTTATCAACAAAGGACAATCTCGGCCACATACGTTATACCTTGCCATTGATAGGCAACGACCTTGCCTTCATCATTTCTGAATGTTATTTTTTTACCATATCTTTTTGCTTTGATAAGTGTTTGCTTATCCGCAAGGCATTTCCTGATTAAATCCTCTGAAAACAACAAACTTTCAGACATAAAACCTCCTATAAAATCGATAACAAGCGGCTCCACTCAGACGCGGTGTTAATGCGTTTTGGTTTTGAGTGTCAGCCTGCTCACCGCGCTGGTGAGCCTTAACGTTGTACTGTATCACCGTGATACTTCCTGCTTCATCGACCGGCATTACTGCACCGCATCTCCACAGGCCCTCCGGGCCGCACCAGCCCTGATGTACAACCAAATGTTCAAGCCGACGAACGGCTTAACTCCCCATTAGGAGAAAACAACATGAAAAAAACACATTCTTATGAACAATTCACCGAAGGAATTAGAATTCTATTAAGTAAAGATTCCATCCAAAAACGAATAACACTTGCTTATGATCTTAAAATATCTCACATTGATTCTGAAGAATTACCAGAAGAAATACGAAACCGATTTATTGAACTAAGAGAAAAGTTTCTATCAATTAGCAATATTGATTCTGAAATAGCACTAGATATAGCTGATAATCTTTTCCTCGTCTATATAGATTTTCTATCAATCTATCACAAATCATGATCCTTTTTTATAGCAAGAACCTATAACCATAGGAAATTCTCCAGGAGTGTAGTGTTTTCTTGTAACAAATATCTCAATATCTTTTACTCCAGCTTCGTAAGCTTCTTGTATAAGCTTATTTAACAGAAGAAGAATATCTGTTAATTGATGGCTATACTTCATCACTTCATCGAGACTAAGAGTATTCATAAAAAACATCTCCTAACCAGTCACTCCAGCAGACTCGAAAAGCTGCCGAGTTTTCTGATAATTTGAAGCTCAGTCAAGCTTTTCGAGCTGCTGAGCTTGGTCGTTAGAAACAAAGAAAGGAAAATTAACATGAAAAATGAAAAACCCTTTGAAAAATTTACTGATGGAATGAATCTCATGCTAATCAGCAAAGAAAATTTACAAAAACGTTTAATAATTGCTTATGAAAATCACATATTTCGAGTTGATCCTAACGAACTGCCAAAAGAGAAAAGAGATCAATATATAGAAATACAAAAACAACTCTCTTCAATAAAAAGCGAAAATGAATTGGATGAAAATAAAGCACAAGAGATAGCTGATGATCTTTTTCAAATATATTTGGCTGTTATTAATGATTTTTACTCTCCCTAACATTTTTATTATAATCAAAACAATTTACATGTACCATTGGAATAGAACCATAAAAAGGATGTTCTTCCTCAACCTCAATATTGATTTCTTTTACTCCGGCCTCATAAGCTTCCCGTATAGCATCATTTAGCGGAAGAAGGAGTTTACTAATTTTTAAACTGTGTTTCATAACTTCAAGAATGCCTATGGTATTGATAAGCATAAAATTCCCCCCAAAAAACCAAGACAAAGAAAAGGCTCCTAACCAGTCACTGCAGCAGACTCGAAAAGCTGCCGAGTTTTCTGGCAGTTTGTTGCTCAGTTCTGCTTTTCGAGCTGCTGACCTCGGTCGTTAGAAGGCTACACAAAACATGAAAAAACATGACGAAGAAAAAATCATTGAAGAACCCTTCAGAAATTGGAGACGTAAACAATATATAGGGCCAAAACCTAATGACCCAAGGGAATTAGCCGAAACAGAAACAGATCGTGATCTTGATAAACCCATAGAACAACTCCTTTGTGATGTTCAAGACAGTCTCCAAACTTGGGAAAAAGTTAAAGGAAACACTGGACTATCAGAAAGCTTGGAAAGAGCAGTATCCCTTATATTATATAGTATTACACGAATGACCAGCATGAATGCTATTGTATCTATAGAAAACTCCAAATTACAAAAGTCCATTAAGAGGTTAACTATATGGATATGGATTCTCACCATAATTCTAACTGCGTTTGGATTTATACAAACCTTTTTTCCTTCTCTCCTCCCTTCTCTCCCTGTAGAGATACAACCCCATATCACAACAAAGATACAAAGATAGGCAAAAGAACAAAAACCAAAATCCTTTATAAACCACATAAGCCCAAAATGGTAAATAGTGTATTTGACCACTTAAAAGAGAAAAGACGGTGAAGGTATCTATACCATTCATTAAAATGCTCCTAACCAGTCACTCCAGCAGACTCGAAAAGCTGCCGAGTTTTCTGATAATTTGAAGCTCAGTCAAGCTTTTCGAGCTGCTGACCTCGGTCGTTAGAAAAATAATAATCCAATAAATCTTCATGTTGAAGGAGACAGTCTTTGTCTACAGAAGATTTACCAAATAAGTGTAATTCATGTGCTTTAAGGTATCCATGCCCACCCAATTTTAAAGATGTTCTTCTCAATGAAGTAGAAATCTTATTTAAAAAAAGAATCATACCCAAAAAATATCCTATGTCCGTAACTTTTGATTGCAAGACAGATAAAGCAACAGAAGATTTATGCTTGTTAGATCGCCCAGCATGGGCAGACAAGAACATGAAATGCAATGACTGGCAACTACGCTTCGACCAATCAACATCTGAAAGCATGTCTCTCCACTTAGCAAACAAAATGGACAAAATGACAAATCATATAAAGATAATGACTATAATCATGGCCATTCTTGCACTAATATCCACAATAACCACAGGTATTACTACTTACAACAAATTTCGCAAAACGGCAAACGAATCATCGGGCCACACAATACCAAAAACACAAACAACTCAACCAAATAAACCACAAATGAAGTACATAATAAAAAAGTTAAAATAACAGCAAATACCTTACTTGCTAATGATTCGAAAGAAGGAAGACACCAGGTGGCATCAGCTAACTTTTCAATCGTTCTTCTTACAAAACCCATAGAATCCTCCTAACCAATCATTCCAGCGGACGGCGAGGACGCCGCCGCTGACCTCTACGTTAGTTTTATTTACTAAATCGGGTCAGTTCTTATCCCGTACAAAGAGTATATCCTAAATATAAAAAATTTTTGACAAAAATATTCCTCATCTAGACAAAAAAGCTCCCCCCAACCCAATGATAAGTGCCGCCAAGTTGTCCTGGTATTGCTCCTTCTCAGATTGTCGTACCTCATCATCAACAAACTCAGCAACCCCCATACTTTTCTTTGCATCTCTTTTCTTAACCTCTTTCATAGCCCCATCTACCAACAAAGAAAATTCATCATTTCCTATAACTTTTTTAGAAACAGAAGATTGCATAACTTTTCCAATTTTAAAACCACAAAAGGGACAAAATTTAGGATTTGCATAAACTAATTTCTCTCCGCACTCAGGACAAATCTTTATATCTGCCATTTTTAATCAACCCTCCCACTAATTACCCGTCTGACCACGCTCTTCATGACGCCTAGACTGGTTATCAACAGCAAAATCCAGCTTTTTGCTGATTCCATCCAGACTCTTTTCAAACATGACAAACATTCGATCTTCATACTCTTTACGGGTTAAACAGACCCCCAAAGACACACAGTTTTTTAAGGCATTTGAAAAAACCTCTCCCCTATTCTCCACATCAACACGAACCTCCTTTAACTGATGGGATAGACCACGCAGATCAGATTCATATAATTGACGTATAGAGACTACTCTCTCCATAAATGCCTTATCCAAAGAAATAAGTTTCTCATTGAACAAAGCTTCTGTGGCCTCAAACCGCTTGTTCATATTAGTTTCCAGGGCATTAAAGCGATATGAAATCATCCCCCAAATTGCTCCCAGAATCAAAACGAACTGTGCTATAATCAGGGCTACTCCTTGATACAGGTCCATGCCTTGCATTTTTACTCCTCGAAGACTTTTTCAACAAAAACTATCTAAGTTGCAAAAAAATCTCTGCTAACCTTAGATCAAAAAGTTCATCAACATTAATTGATCTTTCCTCCGGCATAACATACCCTCTGCAATCTTTTCCCAAACCAAAATCCTTTCCACCCCAATTCTCAAGCAAAATGGGTTTCCGAATAAAAAAACTTCCATTGTAAGCATAACATGGCGGAAGATCTCGCCTATCAAAAACTCTTTCATCGTAACTATCAGAAAAAGGGAAAAGTCTGTCTTTCACAAGTTTCATGACCCTAAAAGGATGGTTATGAGACACTTTGTACACAGAGACAACCGAGTCTGCATTTGTTCCAAAAAACTTACAAATTGCTCCATCTAAATCATCGGCAGTAACTAAAGGAGAAGTAGGTTGAAGAGAAATAACAGCCCCATACTTCTTGGTTTGATTTTTTAAATGATAAGCAGCTACAGATATAATTGATACTTCATCTGTTGCCAACTCCCCTGGCCTATCCTCAACATCAACCCCTAGCGATACAGCAACTTCCCGTATTCCTGAATGATCTGTAGACACAACTATCTTATCAATTAACTGTGATTTTTTTGCTGCTTCTATGACATAACTAATAAGAGGTTTACCATTCAAATTATATAAATTTTTTAAAGGAATTCCCTTAGAACCCCCCCTGGCCGGAATAACACATAAAACCTTCCCCTTACCACTTTCTATTACTTTTCTGGAATAAAGAATTAAATCCAAAGAACAAGACGACATATTAGAAGAATGTTTTCTGTAATGGTATAAAGGAAGGGCAACATGTTTAACATCAAACTTTTGTGTAAATCTTTTCATAAGATCATAAGAAACCTGCCTAAACAACCTTTCATCATACCCTCCAATTTCAATAAGTTTCTCTTTATTATACACAACCCCTGCATCTAAAGGGTTAAATTCAAAAGAAACCTCCGGGCTTCCATAACCCACAACCTGTCCTTTTTCATCAATTTCTAAAAAATCAGGGTACACAGCACCATAAGATTTTTTGCCTTGTTCCAAATGATTCATTGCAACCATAAGAAGATTTTCATCAAATCTATCATCTGGATCTATTCTAACAACATATTTACCTTTAGCTTGGGCAATCCCAAAATTACTTCCTTGAGAAACAGAAAAATTCTCTGATTCTGGGTAAACAAAAACCTTATAGTTCCAATACTCTCTATCTTTGGAAGGCATTTCTAAAGGAAAAAAAGAATGAAATTTGTTTACTACCAGAAAACTTTCTGAGACAATTACAATAAGTTCAAAATCCCGGAAGTTTTGTCTATAAAGGCTGTTTAGACAGTCTTGTAAGAAAGGGTTTTCTTGACTATGAATAAGTAAAATAACCGTCACCAAAGACATAATTTTCTGCTTCCTTTTTCTTGCTCAAATTTATCCGCTCCCGGATTCTTTACCGGAACCAAAAGGTAGAAATCAGTTACTCAATAGTTCCATGAAGAATGATAGGAACTCCTTTGGGTGGATAGGTGATGTATTCGCACCGACTCTGCCAATGCAATTCGGCTGATTTCTTTGCCGGTTCCATAGCACCGTTGTCAAAAGATCCCGCCATATCAAAAGTGTTTATCATCCATCCACTAGTGGCATGTTTAAATTCCCATCCACAGTTCATGCAACTGAATATATCAAAAGGCGAATCCAGCTCATCCTCTGATGGCCACATTGTGGAACCCGAGATCCAAAGAAAATTAAGTCCCAACCAGTCTTTATCAAGTATATCGCCACGCATGATAATTAGTCCTTTTCTTTAAATTTTGAAAGATGATTAAAAGAAGGTAGATTTAAGCAAATATTAAATTTTTCTCCGAAAAAAAACGCGGCGGCGAAAACTCACTCCCGATTTCGCCCGAAGGGCGGTTAAGGTAAAGGTAAACCTAATTCCTAATTATTATATACTAAAATTCTTAAAAAAAAAATAAAAATTTAAAAAAATTTAATGGGTAAGATTCGTAGAAAATAACCGCGATAGCGGTTTCTACGAATCTTTACACCCTCCCGCTTTGGGGAGGGTGTTTAATTTTCATGTAAATTTTTGAATAAAATTTATATATTCTTATATATATCTTAATTCTTAAACGCGCGTACACGCGCGTCATGCGCGCGCGCATGAGTGAGGGTCTTTAAAACGCCTCTGGGCGCGGGTTTAGAGCCTGTTGAAAAGCTGTTATAAAATCTGTTATTAACCTGTTTAAGAGTCGATAAAAACTAAATTATAAATATAAAAATAAATTCTTAAATTTCCTAAAAAGTTATTCACATTAATTCACATGGCAATTAACAAGGTTAATAACAAGTTAATAACATATCCCCCTTATAGTTTATAGTTTATCAATAAGAAAAACTTATGGATAAATACTCTTAACTAAGAGCCTTAATTGCTTGAATAATGTCTACTGAACTACGTCTTTGCCAAGAACAGTTTTCCTTTGTTTCTGAATCTTCAGAAATGAGTTGGTCAAGAGTTTTAATTCCCCGTGTAATTAAAGCATGATGATTAGGACACAAAATATAGGTTTTTCCATCTTCACGGTACATATCTACAGTTTCATCAAAATCACAAAACAAGCAACACTTGTGCATTTTGTTTCTTCCCCCTTTTAAACAAAATTTAAAAACTTTGAGATCACCAATTAAAATAATTACAAATATCCCTTTTATTATTTTATGTTATTTTAACGAAAAATTTCCTGTTCTTAAAATAAAAAAGCAACCTTAAAGCTTCTTCCTTTTTGAAGACTTCAAGATTGCTTAATATATAACTCCAACTACCTGCTAAAATCCCTTATTAAACCCCTCTAATCCTTTAAATTTTAAACGATAATTGAAAGAAGGTAGTAAGTTACCCTCCCACAAATTATCGTTAAGGTTTCAACCAAAAATCCCTTTGATAGTCCTGTACTTTTTTAATTTCTTCTATTTTTTCATCTAAAATTCTATAAAAGATTTTGATATCCCAGTCAAGAAAGTATCTAAGTTCACAAAGATTTTTTCTCAGTATATCTTCTCTTACCCTAGATCTCCTTAATTGAGGATACATCTTACTCAGTTTTTCTCTTGTTTCTCCGAGGTCTTGTGCTGTTAAATCATTTACACCATAAAAAGGAGTATTTCTTGAATACTGAGATTCATTTTTTTCATTGTTTACTACTGGTAAACAAACCTCATTAAAATTGTCTAAATATAATCCCCCATAATTCTCAATTTTAATTTTCTCTGACAAAATAGTACCTGGGTAAACATCCAGTGTATGAAAAGCAACACCATCCAGATCAAGCGATTGAACAAAAGATACTGTTTTTTGAATAGATTCTTCTGTTTCAAAAGGAAGCCCAAGAACAAAAGATGCTCTAACCCGAATACCAACCCGTCTGATGGCTGCAACAACCTTTTCTACCATTTTCACAGTTTGACCAGGTTTATTGTACTTCAGAACTTTTTCATCCCCGCTTTCGATTCCAAGAAAAATAAGTTCACAACCAGCAGCACGTAGTTTATATAGAATTCTTTCATTCTCAAAATTAGCTCTGGTTTGTATTCTAAAACTCAACCTTCCATTACGCTTATAATAAATTTCTTCTCTTATTAAATCACAAATCTTTTCTGCCCTACCAACATCATACAAAAAGTTTGGGTCCACAAAATAAAAAAATCTAGCATTATATACCTCCCAATCATAAATTATTTCTTCAATAACAGATTGAGGAGATCGCATTCGAATATTCTTGGATAAATATTTTCCAGAGCAAAATTGGCAATCGAAGACACATCCCCGACTAGTCGAAATTGGAAACAAAAACTCCATCATTCTATACTTATAACTATAGGCACGAGCATACCTTTGTTTATACTGAACAATATTCCAATCTGGGAAGGGAATACTATCTAAATCCTCAATAGGTTGTCGTGGAACAAAAGAGGAATGTCTGGTGTATAACCCATCTATACTACGCTTAAATCCATATTTCTCCTGAGAATCAGGATCATCTTTTGTTTCTATTAACTCTTCTAAAACCTTTTCTCCTTCTCCAACAACCACACCATCAATCTCAGGACAGTAATCAAGAACTTCTTTGGGGACAGCAGAAGGGTGGGGACCCCCCATAATTATAAATGCTTTGGGAAGGATTGACCGAACTTCTTTTGCGGTTTTACAAGCAGATAAAAAATTGTAAGAATAAGATTGAATACCAACTAATTCTGGGGATTCTTCTTTTAAAAATAAATGAAGATAGGTTCCAACCTGTGAGTTGAAATTACTCCTTTGATTTTGCTGATCTATAACCTTTACAGATATTTCAGGAAAACATTTTTTTAAATAAGTAGCAATCGAAACCAAACCCAGACTAGGTGTTTGTTTTGCTAAAACCCCACACCCTTTTTCTGAGAAATCTTCCCCTGGTTCTATGAGTAGAACTGTATACCTCTTATTTTCATTTGACAAAATCATCAAAATTTACCCCTAATTCACAGACGATAGTAGAGTTAATCTGTTAGGTTATTATCCTACGAATACAATTCTTAAAATTTATTTCATAGAAATGCTTTGTCCAATAATCTCTATTCAAATTAGTTTTACTATGACAGATGTGGCATAAAGTTATTCTATTCCAAGGAATATGATTATTTTTGTCATAATCTATATGATGAGCAGCAAATCTTTCTTCTCCTTCTACCCAAATCTCACCATGTTCTTGACAGGTGTAATTATCCCTTCTTCTAATTTGTTCTTTTAATTCCTTATCATTTCCTGGTCCATAAGGAACATAAGCTATTCCTCCTTGCCATAAATGACATTTTTGTTCTCTATGAGAAAAAGACATTTTTGCCTTATGTTCTTCAGAACGAATTTTCCCAGTATTTCCAAAAGATATTTTAGCTTTAGTTTCTTCAGAACGGGGTTTACCAAAGTTAGGATTATTTTCTCCTTTTCTTGTAAGAGACATCTTAGCTTTAGTTTCTTCAGAATGGTGCTTACCAAAATTAGGATTGTTTTCTCCAGAGTGATCTTTCCCAAAGTTAAAATTATTTTCTCCACTCTTTGCAACAGACATTTTCCTTCTAGTTTCTAAAGAACGAATCTCACCACTCTTTGCAATAGAGATTTTAGCTTTAGTTTCTTCCGAACAAACTCTTCCACTATTCGCAACAGAGATTTTTCTTCTGGTTTCTAAAGAACAATTTTCTCCACTCTTTGCAATAGAAATTTTAGCTTTAGTTTCTTCAGAACGTTTCTTCCCCTTTCCTTGATGTCCATGAATATATGTCTTTCCTAATTTTACTTCTAACCCACAATTACACTGACAATAAGATTTTTCCATGATTTATCTTCCAATAATTACGTTATGGGCTTATACAAATTCAAAATTAACTTTTCTGTGGGTGTAAAAAATTCTTCTGGGCTCATGGTTTTTTTAGTATACTGGTACGCTCCAATTTTCTCCGAGAGCATATCTTCGCTACCTATCTCATTATAAAGTCGGTTGGATGCCATTTTAACAGCAAGTTGAAGTGAGTCGGGGATAATTTCGTGTCCACCCCAATAACTCACCTCAACGGTTTGGTAGCCTTTTGTAAAGAAATGGTCACGCCGATAGTACTGCGAAATGTACGTCCGCTCTTTCAGCGCAATTACTCCCTCTCGTTTGTAAATTTTATATTTTGAAGAGGCAATTAAATTTCCGTCATCAGTTAAACCTACTACAGAAACTATAGGAAAATTTCGCACTTTTACCACATCTATATCATAATCCCATATATCAAAAGATTCATCATAGGCATTAAATTCAAAATCTCTATGAGTATATCTTGATACTAGATCAGATACTCCCTCAATAATGGCAGTAATTCTTCCATCTTCTGAAGAGATTGTTGCCCCTGAGTAAACTCTAAAAGATTCTAATGTTACCAGACAGCTCATCAAATATATTTCCCATAAGAATAATATTATTCTGAAGAAAAAATCAACTTTTTATTTCTTCGAAGAGCAATTTTCTCTTTTTCAATCTCACCTTCATCTTTTTGAGATTCAGAAATCTCTATGTATCCACGATTTAATAAATGTTCACGAGAAACAAGATGTTCACATTCTACAAACCCGTTCATGACCACAAGAGTTTCATAATAAGTAGGTTCAGTGATTTCTTCAAAACCTATATAATTTCCCATATCGTCATATTGTTGAGGATCACCAACTTTAAATCGAAACATTTTTCTACCCCTTACCCTACCCCCCCTTACACCCCTTGCCTTCCATTTATCTCCCAAAATATTGCAAATTAGACGGCAATTAGAGGGGATTTAGTTCCTATTATTAATCACATTAAACAAAAAGCCCATATCTTTTTAAACAATCTACTTTATAAAATATATTTCCAATAAATTCAATTTTCTCTTGTTGTTTTCTAAGTTTCCCCAAAACAGCTAATTCTGTATGATTAGAAGATTGTTTTCTACCCATCATCTTTTGTCTTGCTTTTTCTATAGCTTCGAGAGAACGAACCTGGCCTATGCGAGCTTGACGATTCGCTTCCACATGAGCAGAAGATTGCTTTTTGCCCTTTTTGGACTGAGAAATCTTATCTTTGGCTTCTTGAGTATGTTTAATTGTTTTATGAGTTTCATAATATTCTTGTTTTGCTTTGGATATTCTATCGCAGGTTTCTTGAGAACGCTTCTTCCCTTTCTGCGCTTCAGATTGCTTTTCCTTGGCTTCTGGATGTAACTCATAATATTGTTTTCTTGCTTCCGACATCCTTGCTTTGGTTTCAGGAGATCTTTTCAAACCCCTTTGACCCAAAGTACGCTTTTCTATATGCTCAGGAGAAAGCGGAACTCCCAAGTGAGAAAGGACATTGCCTGCACCGATCTTATCTTTGGCTTCTTGAGAATGTGTTTGTCCTGTTCTATGAAGAGAAGCATGTTGTTCTTTAGTCATCAATTCGAGATTCTCTGGAGCATCATCAGTTCTATCTCCATTGATATGGTGGACAACATATCCTTCTGGAATTTCTTTTCCATTAAGAACAAAATTTTTATAGACTATATTAGCCCAATAAAAAGTTCCTTTCTTTGAAACAACTACCCAACGACCCTGTGACTTATCAAACCATAACCCCTTCATGAAAACTCCTCACTGAATAATTTATATAGAATAAGAAAAAAGATGAGAGAAATTAGCAAATTTCTTATAACAAGTTCTTGCTTGTTCTCTCTTTCTTCTTTCCACCATTATCCTTATACGAATTACCCCGTAAGCCCTATAATCTTGGCGTTGCCGAGGTAATTTCTTACAACTAATGCTTCGTCTTCGAACAAATCGAATTCGTCGAACTGGCTGGTTGTCTTAGCCAAAGGCATAATAGAAACCTCGGTTAACACTCCAACCCAAGTCTGCTCAGTATCAACAACGTACAACGAACTCATACTTCCTCCTGTTTCCGCAGTAACAGTAAACCCATCAAAGGTCTGGGTATCTACACAATTGGTACTTGTGTAGATAGGAATGTCATTGTACGCCATAACTTTAAAACCACCCTTAACCTCAACCTTGTCAATAAACCGCTGATTGGCCTGAAGAAGGGCATTAAGGCTTCTTCGAATCTTTCTTGACGTTATAATCATGTCAGGACCATAAATAGCCTTATCTACTACCTGGTCCATTTTGCTAAGAGTTAAAGCTCCTCCAGCAGAAACCCCAGAACCCCCACCAAAAATAGTTTGGGATACTGGAATTAAAACTTTAAGACCATCAAATTGCTTGGCATTGGAAGTGGCATTTCCAATAATAATACCCAAATCCTCAGTGTTTTTGAAATCAATAGCTTGGGCCTCAATTTCATCAGCGAGGATATTTGCATACGACCGTCCAACAGCCTGAAGTTTCCGAGTAACTTTTCCTTTAGCACCCAAAGTTTTGTAGGTAAAACTAACTTGGGTGTACTTACCTTGGTCCTCATTAATGGTATCCGTGTCCAGAATCCACTGAGCCCCAGTTTCTCCTACAGCACGACGGTTGATAATCCAAGCAGAACCTTCTCCGGTCTTTCTAACAAGATTTTGTCGAAGAGGATTCTTGTAATCAACCAACTGACCAATAATTACATCAATCTCTGGCTGCTTCAGAATATCACCAGCTTGAAGAGAGCCATCAATAGAAGTCATTCCCAAAGCTTTATAAATATCAACCATTTTCTTTCCTCTCATTGTTTTGTGTGCTTCTCAATAGAAGCAATATCTTCCGTTTTTATTATATTCCAGATTCAACAAAATGCTGAGTTAGCATCAAAAGCCTTTTAGCAGGAGAGGCTTCTTGATAACCCTTAGATTTTTTCGTTTTTTCCAATGACGAACTTTCAGTACCATCAGAAGCCTCAGAAATAGGAGACTCTTTACCAGAAGGACCAAAACCTTTCCTTACTGGGACCTCAGATTTATCAGCTTTCTTCTCAATTTCTTGAGAAATCTGGTCAATTTTCTGAGTCACAGCTCCCATAGCTTTCTCTAAATTCTCCGTAGAAATGACATTCGTAGAAATTACTGTCCCTACCATATCTTGCATAATACGCTTAATAAGCTCTTCTTCTACAAACTTTTTAAGAGTTTTTAAATCTTCTCCAAAAGAAACGACAGATTTAGCAATTTCTTCAACCTGTTTTTCCACAACAACATTATCTACCTTCTGCTTTTCTACTGTTTCAACAGATTCCTGTGCAAAGGCCAAAAGTGGACTAACTCTTTCCATCCCTTCAATTTCAGTCAGGTCATTAATAGCCTTAGATAATAACTCTTTTACCTCAGAAATTGTTCCCTCTTTCTGTGCATACTCTTCAAGAGTAGATTTGACCTTAGCTACTTTAGAATTTACAGAGATAACAGAATCAACAAACTCCTTCTCAACCTCTTCTAACGTCTTGATTATGAACTGTTCATCTTTCTCCAATTTCTTCTCCCCCAAGTTTTTGAATAAATAAAAAGTCTCAACAATAGCAGGATTATCCACTATCGCAACCCCTCTGACTTTCAAATTTTTAAGACGATAATGTTTACATGGGCCCTCAACCTTATCTTTCACGGTTCTATTTCCTTGTTTTAATCCAAGCTTCTTCTAAGAAAATTTCTACTCTGCAATTCTTTGAGATTGTCCTTCAATGCTAAATCCTGTTATATGACCAGACTTCACTTCCTCCCACAAAATATCTGAAATGATGTGCATACCCATAACCCAAGTTCCCTCTTTAATTTTCCTATTCCCAAGCTGAAAATCAATTGGAGCCAAATAAGTTTCTCGAATCTTAATTTTATCAGAAAAAGTTATAGGTTTCTCCAAAACATTTTTAATCCCAGAAACTAAAGGATCACCACTCACCCCATTTATAAGTTCATCTAAAGTATACCCTTCTTGGACAGCTCGTTCAACTTGATGCCTTATTCCTTCAACAGTTAGCCCTGTTGTGTGCATAAACGAGGTTGTTCCAGAATCCTCCATAAAATCCCAAGCTGCTTTTTGAATTTCTTCTGCAGACACTATATCTCTTTGTGCATCAACTTCGTCAGGAATCAAAACTGGTCCATAAACAAATCTCTTTTCTGTGTCTACTTTGGATATATAATAACTTTTAAGAGTTTTTAAAACAAGGTCTTCTTCTTTAAAATCAATTTCTTCCTCTGCTTTTTCTATCTGAATATCATTCCCTGACTCAAAAAACCACTTTTCCAAAGAAAAACTTGGATCTTCTAAAGAAAAAATATACTTTGAGTCTATTTCTTTTACAACACCTTTTGCTAAAATACTCCCTTGTATTTCTGTATCTTCTTTGTAAGGACGAAAATAACAAGGAGTATGAACAAAAACCTCTTCTTTTTGAAAACCTTTTTCTAAGAAAAAAGGAAACTGAATAATTACTGACGGAGTTTTTTCTTTCCAAACAGAATACTCATTATTTCTCTTTATCTTAATAATCTTATAACTTTTACCTGGTATTACCAGTTCTTTAAGATCAAAAGAAGACGTTTTAGGAAAACTGTTGTCAAAAATATCTTTCAGGTTCAGTTCTTTTTCTTTTACTTCCTTTCTTATTTCTTCAACTGATTTCTTTAAAAACCCTAATTCATAATCCTCCCAGATTTTTCTTAATTTTTCTTTTTTTAGTCCTCTACAAGATATCAGAAATTCAGCAAGTTCTTCCTTAAGAAGTTCTCTGGATTCTTTGATAAGGATATTCTCTCTTTTTTCTAGTATAATACACGGAAAAGAAAGATTCTCTTTACCTTTTTCTTTAAGAATTTTATCTTCTCTTTTCAATTTTATGTCCTAAACCAACTAGTCCAAAAGCTGTACCTGTGGCTAACAGTAAATCAGCAATTTCTAGATAACCAAAATAGCGTGACAGGGCTGAAATTATCACAATTAAAGCCCCAGACCAAGTCTTCCAACCCATCATCATTTTCTAATTCTAACCCCATATTCTCTTACTTATTAATCTTTTACAGATTCTTAAATATTTTAGTTTATTTTTTATTTTTCCACAAACTTTTTCAGTTTCTGATCTATTAAACTAAAAAATTCATCTGTCTGCTTCATAACTTTTTTATCTTTCCTCCACTGGCTATAACAAACTGCAACCCTTTTTTCGTGGTCAGGAAACTCCTGAACCATTTTCGCATTTCCCATTCACCGGGAAACAAAATCATTCTCTTTTTCGTCTTTCATTGGCATAATTAAAGGCATAGTTAAAAATTCCTATTTTTCTCTCACACTCATTACCAATTCTTCTTCAAGAATATCACCCGTGTTCAAAATAACAGTAAATGTAATTTTGTACTTCTTATTTTTTACCCCTCCTTTAACCGTCACGGTGACCTTATTCCCCTCGCTATTAATTATACCTGTGGTAGATACTAAAATAGCACCAGAAACAAGGTTATTGTTAGCCAGGTCCTCTGCCTTCACCGTAGCAGAAGAAATAACTGTTCCAGCAGGTTTACTGGATGACCCAAAAGTTAAAGATATAGGGTATTGTTCTGAAGGCTGTTTTTCAAAAGATAACATAGTCATTCTCAAATTATAATTAAAACTATGTCAAACTTATAACACTACATTATTTCAGTACAATTGGTTCAATGTCTACTGAACCACAACTTCTGCAACGATAAGTTGCCCCTTTTCCATGTTTCCCAAATCTCAACTGCAAATTCTCTAATCTATTATTTTGGCAGTCCCCATCAATATGATGAACTGTCTCATAAGGAAATAAAGGTCTCCCCAAAGCTTCTCCCATTACTAGACGATGTTCTAAAACATAATTATCACTATTTGTCATAGAAAAATATAGATTATCTGATTCAAGTAATATTCCAATATATTTCCCTATCTTAGCTCGTCCACCTTTCCAATGTCCATGACTCTTTCCCTTGGCTTGTCGTGTAAGATTTGTTTCCCCCTTAGATTGAAGAAATTTTCCAATCTTACTTTGACTTGTCCCAAGATCATGCCCAATCTTGTTTTGTGATTTCCCTTCTTTCCAAGAGGCAATAATAATATTTTGTTGTTCCTCTGTAAACCGAATCGGTGTATTACCACGAGGACGAACAGGAATATGATTTCTCTGCAAAATCCTACGAATCGTTCCCTTTTCACATTGAAATTGTTCTGCTGTACATTTTAAGGAATTATTTTCAGAATACACAGTAATTATTTCTTTCTCTTCAATAGGTAAAAATCTTCGATATCCCCCCTTACGTCCTTTTCTTTTCCCGGTATCTATTAAATTTCGCGGAGAAATACCAGCTTTATGTAAAACACGATATATTGTACTTGCTCTATCATTCATACTATATTGTTTAGCTATATCTTGAGCTGTAAAACCCTCTTCATAAAGCCGAACCCATTCAGATTTTTCTTGTTTAGTATATTTACGATACATTATAATATCCCCCTTTCCAAATAAGAGATACTACAATGTTTAAAATAAGTCAACTATTTCAGGACAAACTCAAATCCAAATCCCCGATTGCGAACGAAGCAATATCTCCGCTAGAGATTGTCTTGGCAACAGTCAAAACACCATAACCCAAAATATTATTGCTTCCTCCTGTGTCTGAATCGGCAATAAAGAAATCAGTACAGGTTCCCCAAGAACCAGTTGCGGTAGGAAAAGTAATTGCTGTACCATTAGACTTCGCCCCACCAGAAGAAGCAGGAAAATTTGTCGCATTATTTGTGACAGAAACTCTGGAATAACTACCACCTACAGGCTGAGTTATATTTCCTCCAGCATCAGTAATAGTAGTTGTAGAAAGGCCTACCCAAAGAGTAACAGGGGCAGTATAAGCAGCAGCACCAAAAACATGATCCAAAACTTCATCTTCTAAAAAATCTGTAAAACTACCCATAATTAGCCACCCCTACACTCAATTTTCAAATGTGAATGTCCGTTTATCAGCCTGAAATCCAAAATCTTTATCTGAAGAAGAAAACTCAAAAGATCTGTTATTGGCTTGAAAATTAAATTTTGATTTAATATTGGATTTGGTAATTGTCAGCTCACCAAGCCAATCAGATAGACTTTCAATAAGTCCAGACAAACTTCTTTGTACAGGAAAAGAACCGTCAAAAGCTGAAAAACTTTCAATCAGTCCAGATAAGTTTCTTGTTGTAGGCAGGCTACCTGTTAAATTAGAGACAGAATCAATAGAACTAACTAAGTTTTTTGCTGTAGGTAAACTACCTGTTAATGTAGAGACAGAATCAATAGAACTTATTAAGCTTTTTGCTATAGGCAAATTACCTGTCAGAGAAGATGAACTATCAATAGAACTTATTAAGTTTTTTGCTGTAGGTAAATTACCTGTTAAGGTAGAGACAGAATCAATAGAACTTATTAAGTTTCTTGCTGTAGGTAAATTACCTGTTAAGGTAGAGACAGAATCAATAGTTGCAACCATAAAAGTTTCTCTCTGAAGTGCAGCAGAGATGGATGAAGAAGAATCAACAGCACCAGCAATGTTAATTACCTGAAATGATGCTTCGTCAAGAAGAGTTTGAACCCCTCTTACGAAAGGATTCTTACCTGTTATTTCAAGGGAAAGAGAGATTGCCCCCCCATCCATATATCTATCAATAAGAGGGGATTCATCCATCAATGCTTGAAAAACATGAACAGCCACTTTACTTATCTTCCCCCACAATCAAGTAACACCTGCATTTTCCATTACATTGAGTCCCTTGCCCAGGAAGAAACTTCATTGTTTCCCTAGAAACATAAGGAGAACCAGCACCCATCCCTCTACAATCTCCACATTCTTTATTATCTCTTCTATCCATCCAATGAATCACTGCTTTTTCTTGTTTAAAAACACCAGTTATGAACCCCTCATGGGCTACCCCATTTAGGGCACCAGCATACCCTTCTAAACGAAAAACCAAAGAGTCCAAAGCTTTCTCTACCTGAGTTACATAGGATTGACCTTCAACTTCTTCTGCAAATTTTTTCTTGAGGTCTTTTATAAGATTATTTTTTAGAAAACCCTGGTTTTCTTTGTAAGCTTTACCCAAAATGGTTTGTTGCTCATTATTTGTAACTAGAGAAGAAATACCTGTTACATCTATACTTGCCTTAACGCCCAGAGCTAAGGCTTTAGGATAAAATTTCTTTGAAGCATTCTTTAACCGCAAAAATAACAAATTAGAAATCAACAACAAAGCCTTCTTGGATGGTTTTTCTTCTTCTTTAGTCTTATCAACTAAATCCTTCTTGGCATCTTCCCAATACTTTTGCATTTGAACATGGTAAGAATCAATAAGCTCATCTAACTCTTCTAAAGGAATATGTTTTATTAACGCTTTAGTTATAACAGGTTCTGGTACAGAAGATTTTTCTTCGGTAAGTAAAGAAACCTCTTTTTTTCCATTTTCAGGAGAAATAACAGGGTTTGCAACCTCTGTAACAAGGGGTCCTATTGGTGTTTTACCCAGAGGGATGAACTGATTATCTTGAATTAAATAAATATGAGAGCCTAGATCATCTGGTAAGGGTCCCATACCTAAATATTTATGTCTGGCCTCATCCCTGGTCATAATACCAGAGTCTATATATAATTTAGCTGATCTGGCTTTGGGTTCTTCTCCTTCTACATCCTCTAAAACAAGAGAAAACTCTACATCATTAAACCCAAAACCTTGTTGAATGATGTCTTGGTTTATATGGAAGTTTAAAAGGTTTACCAGAGGAGCAACCATTTTTGAACGGGAAATCTCAAGTTGTACCTCTGCCGATGCCCTGGGAACCTTCTCAGTTTGTCCCATTTGGACAGGGGTAATACCAAAATTTCTGTAGATCACCCTTTCAATCTTGGTCATCAGCTCAGCGGTCTGCATCTCTCGGTTAGGCCGCTTTAACTCAATCCATTGTACTTTCTCAGGACCAAAAATAACTCGAAGAAACCGATCCTTTTTTCTACCGCGTTCTTCTTTAATAGAACGTTTGAATCTTACATAAGCTTCTTCCCCAATCACCCCAAGGTTTAGGATTCCTGGGGGAATCTCATCCTCTGTAAAACTGGTAGCAACATATTGAGTAGCAAAAAGAAGGGTTGCTACCTCATCCACAATAGAATCAATAGTAGGATTACCAAAAATACTGTTGGTTTGGGGGTAAAAAGAGAGATACATAATTTCTTCTTTAGTAAAGTCAACCCTTTCTCGGGTAATTTCTTCCGGCCTCTGTTGATAACCCAGAAGGTAACCCTTAGGATCTAACATCGGAATAAACTCTGCCCCATCACGAGCAACTATTTCAAGCAGATTTTTCTTTCCAATACTCCATACTTTTTCCAGTACCCCCGCATCAAGTACCAAAAGGTCTGTAAGAAATTTTGATAAAATCTGACCAAAAGATTCCTGATCAAAATTAGGATTTGTAAAGAAATCCTTGGCAATATCAAGATGTTCTTGATTGTTTCCTGGAAAACCTTTTTTTATCTCAACCTTCCATTTGAGGTTAGAAACCTCACGTGAAATTGTATCAACGCAAGACCGAACAGAAGATGATTTTTTGTAGATTTGACGAAGAGTTCTGAAGGGAAGTCTATCTACACCCCGTACAACAGAGGGCGAAGTCATAGATCCCAATATCTCTGTGCGGTATGTAGAACGAAGAGCTCGGCGAAGCTTTTGAGACTCTTTTCTACTGTTCTCTAATTGTCGTTTTACAACCAGAGTCTGCTGATTTTCTTCTTGAGACTTTTTGCTTTCCCACCAATGGGTAAGTTTAGTGAACATTATTTTTTGTTTTTCTTAAAGAAGGTTTATTATGGGTTTTAAAAGGTTTTTTATTCTTTTTCTTACCCGAATCAGGATCTTTTTCTTCATCAAAACCCTTAACCAGTTTCTTTTTAGAAGAGTTAGATTGGTTTTTTCTCATCTACCCTTTCCTTGAATCTGTAACTCATTTTCGTATAAAGGGTATTCTAAAGTTTCCTGTTTTTGTGGTTTTTCAAGGTATACTCTTCCTTGAACACTTTCAATTTTTTCCAAGAGTCTTCTTAGTACCATCTCTCTTTCTCGCAATTCAGAGTTAGAGAGAGAAGCAATGAAGTTTACCTGTACATTTGTATTACCAATTTTATTTTTAGTTTTACCTTCAGGGTTTCCATAATCTTCTGGTTCACAATGAGATAGTTTCCAAGCTGCGGCCTGCCATTTACCTTCTTCAGCAGCCGCCTCTATTTGTTCTAACCACTTTACAGCGCGATTACCTCGGGTTTTGTTCAAAATCTTAAAAAAAGCTGTGTATGGCTCAACCCCTTCTTTTGCTGATTTTTTCCATTTCTTAAACCCGTCAATAGAAGCACCAGCAAATTTTAAAGCTAAAGAAGTGGTAGCACCAATGTTGAAAGCAAATATAATTTTTTCCCCTACCTCCCGGTCAAAATTAGATGTACCATTCTTAGGCCCAATAGCTTCATCTTCACTTTGTACTACTAAACCCTCAGTATAAGACATTTTTTTAATTAAACCTCCAAGAAAGATAAGTTAAAAACCTGCAATCTTCTGGTTTAATCCAGGTATTTAAAATCTTCCCAGTTTCAATAGAACATAAACTCAATCTTCCTCTTGAGTGTCCCCCAACATAAGATAATCCCCATTTAAAATGTCTTACCAAAGAGCCTCTTTTAAATCCTAAACTTCGAGTTCCCCCATAAGGTTTTCTTATCCCTCCTTTCTCATGATTCATCTTATGAAGTTGTCTTCTATGAAATTTGAGAGGAATGATTCTCAAGACTTTCTCATTCTCAGGCTTTCCCTTTTCTTCTCCCAATCCAATCGAAGCAAGAACCCAAGAATCGGCACAATGAGCATAGAAATTAGTAGATAATTTGTTCTTTAGCTTTTTTAAGCCTAATTTCTCTCTAATCTCAGCAGTCTGATAGCCTTGAATTTTAATTAATTTTCCAAGCTTCTCGCACTCTTCATAAAACCATTTCTTACCAACCTCAAGAGGAGAGAAGCTCTTATTCCATTTTCTCTGAAATTTCTTTGTTTTAGCCTTAATATCTTCGATCACAATGATAGTGATTGGGAATATTCGCTTTAGCCAAGAGATAATTCTTAGTTTCCACCCCCATCTTGCTTTAGTTGAAGGAGGAAGTCCTCCCCTGGATCTATTAATCTTATTTTTCCTACAAGGAGTTTTCCTAAACCTTCGGGCTCTTCTGAGATTCTTTCTAGTTTCTACTCTTTCCTTAACATACTGAACTGCTTCCATCTGAATATTAAGATAGTCATGGGCTTTAGATTTAACCGTAACTCCTTCTTCTTTAGAGCCAGGATCAATTCCTACAGCCACTTCTTGATAATTTCTAGCTGAAGGCTCAACGTTAAGACGAACACAGAATACCCCTTTCTTCCAGAAAGGGGTACCTTTTCCTGACTCGATCATCTTTCTTGCTCTCTTTTCAGAGCAAGGCATCAAAGGCTTTTGATTTAAATCTACTACTGGAACATATTTCACTTGAGTTTACACTCCTATTTTTACTACCCTTCGACACTGACTATCTGAGAGGAGAGAGACTAGGGTAGCATCCCTAACATCATTCATTTCGACAGTTCAGTTTGCTTGTCTACTAAGTACAGGTCAATTTTTGTCCCGTACGAAGGAATGGTTTAGTATTTTGCATTCATAAAATTTCTTTTCCTCCTTATTTTAAATTAATCTTTAAAATAATACAAAGTTTTTTGCATTTTACCACAAAATTTAAATGGGTTCTTACCAAAAAGTCAAGTTTTTAAATATTTTTTGCGTTTTAGCATATAATCAATTATAATTAAAAAACAAGGTTTTACAAAAACTTACCACCAAAGTAGAAATAACTTAAAGATTGCTCGGATTCTTGAAATGGAAGATATCTGGTACAGAGCAGAAAAAAATATGGTGTCTTTAGATTTAAATGGTGATCTTGAACAGATAAGTGATTAAGAAGGAATTGAAAGATATCCTAAGAGGTTTGTCTTAAAATATTTTATCAATAATGTAGGCAAACAACGACTTTTATAGACAAACACAACACATGGTTAAAGAAAGAGCAAAAACTATGAAGAAAATTAAAAGTTTTGAGGCAACAGGAGATTTAGCCAAGTTTCTAGAAAGAATGAGTATTTTGGGAAGAGGGTATGTTAGTAAATTTATAAGGGAAGCAGTGGAGGAAAAGCACAAGAGGGAAGCACAAGAATACGAAACACTTATTGCTAATCATTTACAAGAGTTAGTAAATCAATCGAACCAAAAAAATTAAAAAAAGAACATTATCTATAGTGAAAAAAATAACAAAAGGACAAGAGGACATGATTCCTGCATGGGTAAAAAAATGGAATTAAAACCGTGCAAGCACCTTGATTACGACGAGAACAAGCATGGTCCATATGTTGAGTTGCGTGACTGTTCGCCCCATTACCCGCTTGTTCGCTATTGGCTTAGCGGTGACCTATGGACAGATGCCGGGTCTGGGGTAGCCCCGAATCCGGCAAAAGTTCAATTCTGCTGTTCTGGGCGCGGGAGAATCAATGGAATTTTTCAATGCTACAACGGTGAAATGCACTGTTACGAGTCTGAGATAGTTCACTGGGAAGAGGAAAAATGAAAAAAAAATTAACTAAATTATTATCCTTCATTTCTAATTCTTTTAATAACACCTTCAACAAAAGGTCTGAAAGCGGGTGTATTATGAAGGGAAATAAGATTGCTGAGGGTGTTTGCCGCTGGTCCATTGAAGGTGATACGAGGGAAAGAGAAGTTGTTATCCACAAAACTAAATCTTGAGGTTTTTATGAAACATGGTTGCTATGATTCCTCTGATGCAAAGACAATAGAAGAGAACCAGCGAGGAACGTGGGTTAAAACTAAAGTGAAGGGTCAACGACGACAGAAGTGTAACTACTGTGGTGCATTAGATGAAAGAGATGTTTGGGTCGATGGGATTTACTGTGGCCCTAAGAGTCCTGAACCGAAATACCCAGGAGGAGAGAAGTATCGATACTGGAATATATCCAAAATTGGGGCGATCTGGAGATTTTTAAAATGAGGGAGAAAAAAATATGAGGAAGGAGGAGATTTCATGGAAACGTTGAGGTGTCCGAGTTGTGGTTCGGCAAGTTTGACGCGGGGGGGACAAAACCTTTGGTGTAGAGCCTGTGGATATTTCCCAATCTCTTTTAGTGAGGAGGATTCAGATAAAATAAAACTTGACACCCGAGTCGAAACTTTCATTCATGTCCCGCTGGCCAAGGGGACCTACCTTCCCCTTACCCACAGCGAATATAAGCACGGTATCTCTCGCGGCAAGACCGAACGCCACCGCCTGGCCAACGAAAGAAGATCTCTTAAAATTAGAAAAAGTTTAAAAGGAGCACAAATGAAATCAGGGGATCATTCTATTTTAAATCCAAAAGAAATGATTCTAGCATCACAAATGTTAGAAACAGCAGCGCAGGTATTTAGTAGAATGAATTGTAATGATTGGTAATTTCCAGAAGGTTGGACAA
>ERZ1292644.166-Hain-H14-01um-R2-166-length-46186-cov-13_pt1 | contig 46186 bp, 59 predicted proteins | sample MGYA00564402_ERZ1292644 | MGnify/ENA primary metagenome ERZ1292644 (study PRJEB36523, sample SAMEA6512644) | groundwater metagenome | collected 2019-01-09 | study: AquaDiva: Metagenomics assemblies of 32 groundwater samples
CAAATATATTCGGGGCTGCAAATATATTTGGGGCGGCAACAATATTCAGGGCGGCAACTATATTTGGGGCGCAATAAACTGCTATGGCATAGATTCAGCAATCTTTATCGCCAATAAAAAAAGAGAACCCACGATATTCGGAAAAAAAGTTACGCAAGAAAGATTTAATAAAGTATTCCAAAAACTTAATTCTTTTGACTGGTATCCTAAATTTACTAATGCTTTTAGTCTTTATCTGAAAGTCGGTTCAAATTGGGAGAAAATTCCCGTAGATAAAATTAAATCTGTAAGCAAGAAGGAAGCGTGGGCAGATATGCCAAAAGAAATGTTAGATTACATTACTTCCTTAAAAGAATTTAACCCAAAGATATTTTTTGAGGTTACGGATATTAAGGCAAAGAAAAGAAAATCATAATGGAAAAAGAAAACATAAAGAAATTAAGCAGATTAGATGGACTTGAAAATCCTCAAAATAAAGTATTGGGTATTTTAGCTGCTCAAAAGATAATTGATAAACTTAATGAAATCATCGATGCAGTAAATGTTTTGAAAAATACAGCGGAACAAAAGTAAAATTGAAAAAACAAGGAGAGTAAAAATGGGTGGTTACGAAGTTTTCTCGTCTTTCGGCTGTAGCCGCCCATCATTTGCTCTTCTTGAAAGAATTGAAAAAATAATAGGAGGTTGGAATGAGGGATTAAGTCCCGCCTCGATGTGCGTAGCAGAGAGCGGGGTCAACATCTTTAATCTCTGAAACAAAGCTGGGCAACCAGTATTAAAAGCAGAGAGCTTGCGCGAAACCTTCGGGGATTGCATACGGCTTGGATAACGACTACGCTCCCTCTTTCCAGCCTCCTCATTAAAAATTATTAACAAAACTATGAAAATCATAATGTACGCGACAAATAAAGACGGCGAAGGCTTTGTACAAAAGGTCGGTGAGTTTGATGATTGGGAAGATGTTGAGGTTAGAGTCGGCATGTTCGCTGATGATGTAGTTATAAGTTTTGAAGTGAAAGATGAAAGAACATAAAACACCCTGTATCTGCGAAACCTGCGAAAAAGCCCAATATTGGACGGCTTGCGAAGGATGTGAAAAAGGGCACGCTAGTTTTTGGAAAGTTGTCGTAGAAAGCCACGAATGGAAACTTTGGAGGCAGGAAATAAGAAATAGAGCGAAATACCACATTAAAAGAAAATCAAAACTTTTTACCGGCGTCTGGGATGTGGATGAATGCGAGGATTGCGGTTGGATTTCGCCGGAGCACTGGGTTGATTTTTTAAAGTTTATTAAAAAATTAAGATGAAAAAAATAATAATATGAAAGATTTAACTAAAAAAGAAAACTGGGACGATGATTTAAGATATGTAGCCAGAAGTAGGTTAAAAATTGGCTTGGTTGCTGGATTTTTACTAGGTTTATACACAAGATTATTTTTTTAACCCCTATATGATGAAAAAAGAAATAACAAAAGATTATGAAGAATTAGAAAAAATTGCTTGCCCTTTTTGTGGTAAATCGCAAGGAATTAGTTATGAAACTGGGGGATTCATTACATTTTGGGGCGAAGAATCAGTTGATTTCAAATGCGAGGATTGTGGAAAAGATTTTTTTATTCAAGAAAGAGTTATCCGCTATTGGGAAGTTGCCCAAGATTGGAATAATTTTTAACCCCCTAACCACCTATATCAAGTATGAAGAAAAAAGAAAAAAAAGCGTGGATGTATACTTGGACAGACGGAACTTGGCAGATAATTCCAAAACGGCTACCAAAAAAGACAAGTGAACTGCTAAAACTAAAAGAAACTGCGGTTGAACTTGTTTATACATTAACCCTCTAATATATCAAGATGAAGAAAGAAAAGATAAAAATAAAGAGATATTACAGTAGTTCTGTTATTGGTGTGTGTAATACTTGCGGAAAAGATTTCCAAGATTATCTTAAACCCAGACAAGGATATATTCACGCTAAAAAAACAGGACACTCTGTGAGAATGGAGATTTCAAGTGTTGTTCATTATAATTAACCAACCTATATCAAGATGAACTATAGAAAATATAAAATAAGAACTTGTCGCTGGGTCAATGGTTGTAATCTTTGCTTAACCAATATAGTTAGTGGCGAAAAATATTATGATGGCGGTTCGGAGAGGAGAGCACATTTAGTTTGTAATGATATTGAAGGAGCAATGCGGTTTATGAAATGGATGAAAAATCGCGGCGATTTTTATAAAAACCTGCCTATAAGATTTTACCAAGATGGCGAACCTTATTTTTTAAGTCAAGGAGCGGAAATGTCTATATCAGAGTTTTTACGCAGAGAAAACGAGCTAACCCCCTAACCCCTATATCAAGATGAAAATACTTATAGCGTGTGAGGAAAGCCAAACAGTATGCAAAGCGTTCCGTGCCAAAGGACACGAGGCATATTCCTGCGATATACTACCTTGTAGTGGCGGACATTCTGAATGGCATATACAAGACGATGTTTTGAAACATTTAGATGAGGGCTGGGATATGATGATTGCTCACCCGCCCTGTACATATCTTTCTAACGCTGGGGCGAGATTTCTGTATCAAGGCGGCGAAGGAGTGCTGAACCTTGAAAGATTCAATGAAGGCAAGAAGGCGACAAAGTTTTTTCTGAAGTTATTAAATGCCCCGATTGAAAAGATAAGCGTTGAAAATCCAATTCCAAGCACAATTTTTAGATTACCGAGATACACGCAAATAATTCAGCCATACCAATTTGGTCATCCAGTTCAAAAAAAAACCTGCTTATGGCTTAAAAATCTCCCGCCCTTGAAACCCACAAAGATTATGGAAAAACCGCAAAGCACAAAGGTCGCAGGAAATTGGTTTAATAAAGGCGGAAAAGAAAGACAAATGAACCGAGCAAAAACCTTTCAAGGAATAGCAGACGCAATGGCAGAGCAATGGAGCGTTTAACCCCCTAACCCCTATATCAAGATGAAGAAAGAAATAAAAATAGAGAGAGTTTGGGCGATGCCGAATAAATGGACATTCAAGATTAAACCGATTGCGGAATTGCTTAATGAGGAAGTTGTTGGTGAAAAAAGAATGTGGGCTGACCCATTTTGCGGAGAAAATAGCCCAGCAAATGTTACAAATGATATTGAGCCGACACTTAAAAGAAAAACATTTCAACTTGATGCCCTTACTTTTCTGAAGAATTGTGTTGATGGATATTTTGATGGTGTTCTTTACGACCCGCCCTATTCAATTACTCAAGCAAGAATGTATGGCAAAAAAGAATTTTCAAGTATGAAATACTGGGCGGATTGTAAGAATGAAATCGCTCGTATCCTAAAGCCCGGAGGCAAAGCAATCTGCTTTGGGTGGTCATCTATGGGGCTGGGCAAGAATAGAGGATTTGAAATGAATCGCATATTATTAGTTCCACACGGAGCTTCTCGTAACGACACCATAGTTACTGTTGAAGTTAAAATATGAGTATTGCTTATTTTTATGTAGTATGCTAAAATGATACTATATGAAAAAAGAATGCCCAAAATGTAAAATAACAAAGGAGTCCTCTGCTTTTAATAAATCCAGAGATAGAAAAGATGGCTTACAAGTTCATTGTAAAGATTGTAGGAAAAGATATGCTCAAAGTTCAAAAAAATATCAAAGGGAGTATCGCAAAAAAAATGCGATAAAGATAAGGGAATACCAAAAGAAGTGGATAACGAAAAATAAAGACAAGAGAAAAATTATTTCACAGAAATATAGGGATAGGTTGAGGAAAGAATCATTTGATTATTATGGGAATAAATGTGAATGTTGTGGTGAAAAATTAAAGGACTTTTTGGTTATTGACCATATAAATGGTGGCGGAGTAAAGCATAGAAAATTATTAAAAGGCGGTTCAGCAATCTATAAATGGTTAAAAGATAACAATTATCCCATTGGATATAGAGTGTTGTGCCATAATTGTAATTGGAGTGTTTACCGGAATAATGGAATTTGTGTTCACGGGAAGCAAGAATGATACGATCCTTTGGAAGTAAATGTAATAAATGTTTTAACCCCCCTATATCAAGATGAAGAAAGAACAAATAAGCACAGAAGATTTCACAAGGTGGATATGCAACCCTAAAGAGGATGATTGTCCTATATGCGGCACTCCTTTGAAGGATGTGGGTTTCAGATGGAATATCTTACACGGAGAGGCGAGTGCAAGTTGTTGCCACGCAGATTACCAATTAAAAAGTTTGCATGTTGATTCAGAAAAAGACCCCACTGGTGAGAAAAAAAGGTATTACGAAAGTCTTGACCAACCTGACAGGATTGAGTTTAAGATTAACTCAGAGTGGATAGAGCCAATACGACAAGCAATGAAAGAGTTGGGTGCTAATTACATTGACGATACAGGCGTTTACGAAAGAGCCAAAGAAATAAAAGAATTAACCCCCTAACCCCTATATCAAGTATGAAGAAAGAAAAAGATACTGATTGGCAAAAAGAAATCCGCAGGCAAATCAAAATGGGAGGCGGAGAAACTTTAGCGGAAGCGTTGATAGAACTTATAAAAAAACTTCTTGAAGAAGGCTATGTCGCGAGAGGAGCTTGTTGTATGGGCGGTTGCGGGAATATAAATTGTAAACATTGTTCAAATAAATTAAAATGACCTGCGTTGATTACCAACCTGTAAGCTCCATAAACATTCGCTGTCAGAATTGCGGCGAAACACATTGGAATATAAAAAGCGAAGAAGAAAATGACGGGGAAGATTTGGAAAGTTTAGAAGAATGGGATGGAGGAGAAGACGAGATAGTGGAATAAGTTATTCACAACACAGATTTCTTTGTTAATGTTATTATAAAGGCGGGGCAAAGGCTTAAAGAATTTCGTACAATTTATATAATTAGAATTCATATTTTAGCTTAATTCTGCCCCATAAATCTTGGCAACGGCCGGCTAATATAGCTCTGATCATATCGTTAGCTTAAAAGCGTGATAGGCTTAAAAATAGGCTTTATAGCTTATTCCTAGAGCCTGCGAGACCGACTGGTTGGAAGTACACAAGACCCCTGATTTTTCAGGGGTTTTGTGTTATATCTACCCATTTTATGATGAAATCTACACATATTCCCTAAAAATTAGGCATAGTATAGTTATATTAATGACAAGAATCGCCCAAAAGAGCGATTCAAGAGCTAGGAATTTAAAGTTCCCTAAAAATTCAGCATAGCGGGATTACTATTTACCCGCAAGCGCGTTATTGATTCAGCTTTTATTTTTGCAATCTTCGTAAGCCTACTCACGAAAACTGGAGCTTTCCACCAATAAAGGAAACTTGCTCAATACGCCGTATCCACCCTCCCGTTTGCAAATAGGAGGGATAGACCATAAAAGGCGCAGGGCGATTCAGTTTATTTACGCCCGCTTGACGCTCTAAGTCATAATGTTTTGTCCGCGCAACCACCCTACTTACCCCTATTGGTTTTCGGGCCTACTTTCTCTCCGAGCAGAGAGACTTCAGTCATATGCTGAATTTTTAGGGAACTTGTGGTGGAGCCGGTTCCTTCCTTTGGTGTTCGGCTCTTTGAACCGGTATTAGAGCGTGAACATCCGCCACTCCTTTATTTTAACGCAGAAAGCTCAAGCAATCAAGCAAATAAAAAAAGCCCTCTTTTTTTGTGCTTATTAAATTCGGCTTGGTCTTTATAACTACGCTTAAAATTTTTTTTAAATGACCAGATAGCTTCAAAATCATGCCTGTTTCTATATTTTTTATATTTTCTTTTATAATTCATTGCGCTAATAAACCTCTTATGAGGACGGCGGCTAGCGAGGCCACGGTTTGATTTAATTATAAAACAAAACCAAGAGCCTCACAAGGAGGCTCCGGTGTTTGCTCTTTCTAAGGCCGAGCCAAGACCCATAACGAAATTAGAAATCGGCTGTTTCTTGTTATTAGCGCCAAGAAACATTTGATTGCTAATAAGCTGGAGTGGGATTACATACCCACATACTGACCAAAGATCAGATCCTCTTTAAATGACCCAGCTTACTTATTTTTAAGAAAATTCCAAGAATTTTCTAAAATATATTTATTGCAATTAAACCACGCGCCTTGTCTTCCTTTTGATAATCCCCACATTGTCATTTCTATTTGCGCTCGCCAGTCGTAGATATTTCCTTTAATACCTGATTCTTTTTGCCATTTATTCCATGTAGGGCGTAAGTATTGATAAAGTCCGTGCGCTCCGCCTTGCGGATCCTTAGGATTAAAAGCTTCAGGATTAAAATTTGATTCACAGGCGGCTAAACGAATCGCGTAATCGGTTGAAACTTTATATTCCAGCGCGGTTTTTAGAATCCAAAGTTTTATTTGTTCGGTTAAATCAAATTCTACAGCTTGGGCTTTTGGAACATAAACAATGCTTTCCGCCCAAAAAGTAATTCCACTCGGCAAAACAAAGGGCTTCCATTCTTTTTCGTAATAAGTTATTTCAGCGTCTGGGATGTTTATTTTAAGCCCGCTAGGCAAAACAAACTCTTTGGCATTTGCCAAAGTCGGCAAAAATAACAAAGAAAACAATAAAGTTTTCCACATATGTAAAATGTTAAGATTAAATGCTTCCGAATGTCTTGCCTTTGGCGTCTTGTGAAAAAGTATGCGCAAGAACTCCTATAAAAGCAATAATGGCGACATTCAAAGTGTCGCCTAAGATAACTCCCCATTGTGCTGAAAAAACATTGAAGCCGGCTGTTTGAAATACGCCATTAAGCGTAAAGATAACCGAAACAGCAACTGCTGATAATGCGCTATTAAGAAAATCCCTGCCTTTTAGACTATATAATTCGCTCATATGCTAATAAATTAGCTTATAAAACCAATAGGTTCTTCGGTTCGTACCGAACGAGGCTTTCGCCTACCTATATCTCTATTATACCACCTTTCTAGCTTCCGAAAGCTTCGTTTTCCACAGCTCCGCGTCTTTACGAATATCGGGATTTATATCTTTGTAATCTCCTAAATGTCCGAAAAACTGATGGCAAGTAACTCCCCACTTTTTTGATTCGCAAAGAGGTATGACGTTTGTAGGTTCTAGCTCTAAATCTTGATGTTGAGCAAAACTTTGAATATGATGCAATTCTAATTTCTTCGTTCCTCCGCATACGGCGCAAGATTTCCCGGCAAGCACGGACTTCCTAAAACTCTGCCACGATGGGCTTCGCGCCGCGCCGAATGTTCTATCGCCAAAAATAGTGTTTCCTAATTTACTGTTACGAGTTCTCCATATAAGATTTTCTAACCATGCAGGTTGTGCAAAAAGCGGAGGATTAACCGTTATTCTCGGCGCGGCATCAATAATAGGAATGGTCGGAGCTGTAGGAGCAAGTTGCGGAGTTTTGACTCTAAAAAATTCCACAGGATAATTGCCGAAAATTTTATATCTTCTTGTCCAAGTAATAAATGTATAATTTTTTTCCCATAAGCCGTTAATAGAATTGTTAGACATTATTTGTTCCGAATCGCTTACTATCCCTATGTGTCCGTTTCTTAATTTCTTTTTGTTTCCATATCCTGTGGGAGAAATAATAATATCGCCGGGTAATGGAGAAAAATTCTTTTCAAATCTAGTATCGTTTTTTAAAATACCATACAGCCAATAAGTAGATTGCCCTCCGCCTATATCCCTTCCAAAAGCTTTTTTAAATACCGCGTTAACGGCTTCGGCGCAACCGAATTCATCTTCATAAGGAGCCATGTCTTTGCCAAGACATTCCAGCGCGGTTTGATAAAGTGTTAATCTGTTGTCCATCAAAATAAATAATAAAATAATTCTAATAATTTATGCCACATCTGAGTGAACCAGTTTGACCCTCCCTTTTTGTATTCTTCTACTTCGTTTAATTTTTTTTTAAGTGTATACATTTGAGCAAATTCAACATTATGTTCTTTAGCAAGAGTTTTGATAATTGGATTTTCGTAAGAGTCAAATACAAGCAACTTTCCATTTAAATCTTTTACAAAATTAAGAGTGTAATGATTAGAAGCGGCAAGTCTGACAAATTCTTCCTGTTCATTTTGCGACCAAGCGTACACAGCAACTGAAACTGGCGAGCGTTTAATTGCCATATCAAGTTGATTGATGTCTGCCCATTCATAGCCAAAATTATATGTATCCAGCCATTTTCTTCCTTTTTGACACAATTTAACAAATAATTCATCAGGAATTTCTTGGTAGTATTCATTCACATCTGCAACGAATGGATAATCTTCTTCATCCACAAGTCCGTATTCTTTGATAGTTTCGCAAACTTTTTTAGGATTGTTTCCGGAAGCAGGATTTGTTCCGCTTCGTTTAGCAATCCATCTGTCCGAGTAATTAGGCTCTGTTCCGTATTGAAATTTCTCAAGAGTTTCAAGATTTGAAAGAATTGTAAATGTAACACAAGCAGAAGTTTCTTGTCCTTTGTTTTGTGCTTCAAAACGAGGGAGGCTTATTCTCCAATCTCCACTAGGATTGATTTCTTGCGAACCTAATTTTTTAGAACCTAGCCAGAAGTCTTCTGGATTAAATTCTGGAGCAATGAATCCGTAGTTTTTCATTTCTTTAAATCCCTAAGAATAAAAAGCGATTCTTGCATCATTTCTATCATTTTATCCAACTTGGCTTCAATGTGACTTAGATGATTATTTTCAATTTCATCTAATTTCTCGGCAACTCCATTTCCATTCCCATTTTTGCCAATCTGAATTTTAATCATTCCTGATTTCACAGCTCCCCAGAAGGCGACTCCGCCTCCGATACTCGCCACTAGACCCGTGATTATTTCGCTAGTCATCTGAATCAAAGAAAATTACACCAGGTCTGTTAATAATTAGAGGAACGGCGGCGGCGGCACAGCCTCCAGCTCCTGAATCGGTAAAGTTCCCGTCAAAATGCAGAAGCACGACAGATTCAGCATCGCAAGTAAAAGCCGAAGATGAGGGAGTGAAATTTCCTGTATATCTTGCTATGCCTTTGGAAACTCTGATTTCATCAACATAACCTTTAAAATCTGCCGCTGCTGGTTGATCCCCAGAAGTCATTGAAGCAGTTGAATCTTTTAGAGATTGTGTAAACCCAGTTAAGAGAGTCGCGCAAGTCCCATCTTCACAACCGATAATCGTTCCTCCGTTTCTCGCCATTGCGCAATGCACCCATTGATTTTGAGGAAATGCGAGATTAGGAAAATCCGCGTAATCCCAAGGATCTCCCGTTCCGTCATTTATGGAAAAATAACAACCCGGATTTGTGCCTCCTCCGTAAGTTGCTAACGCCCAGCTTTCTTGCCCGCTCCCGGATTGAGCCGCTATCCAGCCGTTTGAACCATTGGCGTTGATATAAACCCAGCCTTCTACTGTAAAATCCACATTAGCTCCGAAAAGAAAATCTGTACTGTCGGGAGCAGTGATATAATCATCATTTCCCGCTCCTGTATAATCAGCCGCTCCCGAACCGAATTTTACGGTTGTGCCTTGTGTTGTCGCTTCTCCATTTGCGGTGAAAGTATGAGCCGAAGCGGTTGAAGCGAATAGAAGAAATATGAAAATAAATTTATAAACTTGCATGTAAATCCAACCAACCTATTGATAATTCTTCGTAATCCGCATCTCTTAATTCTCTGAATTTCATATATCTTGATAAAACTTCTTCAGATGTAATCCATTTATCTTTTGGTAAATCATCTCCAAATAATTCTGATGAATTGTGATAACTAGAAGTATTGGCTTGATTTCTAAATTGGAATTTCCTATATCCTGAAACCCATAACCAAGAAAGAATACCTGCGTAAAATTGTTTGGGAAGTTCAATGGAAAGATATTTGGGTCTTTGCTTTAGTTTAAATATCTGCTCAACCGCAGGAATTTCGTTTCCGTCAATATCAATTTTGATGTAGTAGGGAACTCCATATTTTTCACAAAGTTCGTTAATCGTAATAGTTTCCACCAAAAATTTTTCGGAAGGAAAGCCATCGTATTCAGCGAGGTCTTTTCTGCAACTCCCTCTATAAGGCTGGTCTTTGCTGATGAAGAATTCAATTTGTTCTTTTTCGTTTGAAATTGCTTTATTAAGAAGTATAAGTTTGCCGTCGGCAATTTCTTGCTTGAATCGTTCCTCTCCTTTTTTAACAGAACTTAGATCACCCTCAACTGAAACAACCTTATATCCTTTATCAAGATATACTTTTGCGTCATCTCCATTGAAAAATCCTAAATCAAAAACTGTGTCCATAAGCGTTATTATCCCCATAAGCCTCAATAAAAAACTCTTCCGTCTCGCCATTCGCCATAGCGGCGCGAAATTCCATTAAAAAGTATTTTGTTTCTCCTATTGCGAACGGCACAGGGTCTCCGACATTTATTTCCGTGCCTGTTACTGCTTTTCTTTTGGAGTTTGCCGGTCTGGTTGATCGTCTTGCTGTAATAGCTTTGGCATTGGTCGCATCAACTTCCGCCAGATAAGAAATCATTGTCTTGCCGCCTGTTACTGCCGTGAGATTAACATTTTGAGCAATGCCTGAAGCATTAGTAACTGCGACATAGACTCTGCCTCTTGCTGTTACTGGGTCTGCGGGTCTGCCTGCGATAGGTTTAGCAACGGCTATGTCAAAGTTTTGTTTTTCCAAACGGATAATTAAATCTTCATTCGCTGTTTCGTTGGCGTAAGAAAAGGTTTTGTTTTCACCAAGAATGACAGCTGAAATTGGCAAGGTAGCCGCCCCAACTGGGGGATTGAGAAATCCTAGAAAGATGCCCAGACTAATAATTAAGTTTTTTAATATATCAATCATCTCCTTGCCCAAATTCCCCAAACACTCATTAAGAGATAGTTTGGAGTTCCTGTAATAGCACCGATTTCTAAAGAAGTGCCTTCTCCTGTAGTGAAAACATTATTAGTTACCACAGCTCGTTGAGTTGAGGTGGTAGTATCGCATGTGACGCTCGTAGCGTCATTATTTGTGGAATCAGTTAAATTAGAAGCGACAGAAGTTCCGCCCCAGACATTGCATTGAATATAATAAACCGTGAAGCCCTGTTCCTTTGACGGCAAAGGCAAAGTTTCTCCGTTCTTGAAAGCAGGAGAAGTGGAAGCCAAGACGAAAGAGTAAAGTTGTTTTATTTCTTTAGCATAAACCACGGCACCGCCTGTCGTAGAAGTCGCCATTAAGAGTTCGTTATTAGTCGTGTCCAGAGCCATATAGCCGAGCGTTGTGACTGTCGGGTTAGCGGCATTGGGTATAAGCAAACTAGCCGCGCCTAATCCTAGTACCGTTGAGGCGTCAAATGTAAGCGTTCCTGAAGTATAGGAATCGGAAGCATCAGAACGAAGGAATGAAGCTCCTTCTATGGAATCTAATGTTCCTGTCCAATCTCCTGTAGCATCAAGGGAGAATGTTCTAGCTGTTGCTCCCGTATAAGTTCCTGCGGCTGAAAGTCCTGTTCCTGCGGTAAGGGCGTTAAGAGTTCCGCCTAATGCTACGCCGGAAATTGTTGAATTGGCTAATTCCGCGTTTCCTATTTCTCCATTAGCAACCGTAAATGTTCCATCAATCGTTACGGGACCATAAAACTTTGAAAGAAGCGTCGTTGAAGTCGCGGTTAAAAATCCAAAAGCGGGAGAAGTCGTGGCTTGAAATTTATGGTCTGTTCCTGCGGAAGTTACAGTTAGCCAATCATTTGTGGAAAATGTTTGAGTGGCTCCTGTTAATCCATTAAGAGTCGTAATAGCGGAAGTTAAACACCCAGTACAAGTAAGATTAAGCGTTCCTCCTAAAGATACCGCTCCGCCTCCACCCAAAGGAGCAGCTGTGTTTATTGTTACTGAAGAATTGGCTAAATCAGCATTCGCGATTGAACCGTCAGGAAAATTTACTGTGCCGCTGTAAACAGTCAATCCGCTTCCGACAAGCAAGGTTGAAGAAGCATTTAAAACTCCGCTAACATTAAAACGATTTACTACAGTTGAAGAAGCTGTTGTTGAAGTCGCCATAAAGTTTTCCCACACAGGCGACATTGAATCTATCATTTTAAATTCGTGGTCTGTTCCGCTTGAAGTAATTGTAAGTGTCGTGTTTTGTCCGTCTGGGTGGGAGAAGGTTTGTGTTCCGCCTGTAAGTCCGCCAAGAGAAGTGATGCCTGATACTCCTGCTCCGCAAATTACAACTCCCGTTGTGCTTGTTTGCAAAGACCCTGTGCAGTTAAGAATTGATCCGATGTTTAATCCTCCTCCTGTGATTGAAAGTCCGCCTGCAATAGTTGAAGTTGCAGTAGTTGATGTCGCGCGAAACGTATTAAACCTAGCTTCGTCCAGTTGGAATAATGGAGAAGTCGTCCCTTGAGCCTTGCCGGTAAAAAAGGTGCGCTCTGAAGGAACGACAGTAGAAGCGGCGAAAGCTATATCAAACAATGCTATGCCAAGAATAGCTATAATTGAAACTGATAAAATCGTGGTTATTGTTTTTTTCATCATACGATTGCTCTTATAAACGTGACGGGAGGACTCCCATCTATGATAGTAATTCTGCTATTTGTAATGGTGTAATGAATGCCTTCAAATTTTGACACGCTGTCAATAACAAGATATTTAGGACTCATAGTAACGTCAAAAGTCGCGTTTACGCCATTCACTGTGCCGGTGGGGGTTTCAATGGTAATGCCTCCTCCGCCTGTTCTTCTTCCTAAGGCGGGAACTTCGGCATATTTTTTAATAAGAGAAATTAAGTTTTTGATATGCGAAACATCTATTTGTTTGTCAGAAGTTTCCGGTAGAGCATTGATTTTTTGCACAATCTGCGCACCGGTGTCAGGAGATCCGTCTCTGCCCGGTTTACTGTCTTTTGGTTTCGGTATACGCTTTAAAACATCAAAGATAATCTGCGTTTCATCAGCATCTCTGCCATCTTTTCCGTCTGATCCGTCTCTGCCATCAAGTCCGTCTCGTCCAGAGTCTCCTCTATCTCCTTTGTCTCCCTTATCGCCCCCAAGACCTCTATCACCCTCTATGCTAATGCCGTCTTCGCCTTTGAGTCCCCTTAATTCTTCTTTAAATTCGCTTAAATCCATTTCAGACAGGTCTTGAGCTAAACCAGCGAACATTTCCTCCATTTCAGCCATTACTTCCTCTAAGATTTCTTGTTTAATTTCATCTTTCACAACCGCTCCCATCGCATCTTTACGTTGCTTAGCTCTTTCTTCTAATGATTTGCTTTTGAATAGTTTGAATGCCATATAGGATATATTATACCATTTTTAAGAAATAAAATCTATTTTTTAAACTTTTTTAATCTATTTTGGAAAATGCCTTTAAATCTCTTTTCTAGCGGAGATTGCTCTTCCGGAATATAAAACTTCTCAATGAACCCGCCCTCGCCTTTGCGCTCCAGTTCGTCTTGAATAGAACGGGCTTCGGCTTTTTGTTGTGTAAACTTCTCCGCTTCTATACTTCTTTCCGCAGTGCGAAGACCCGTAAAGAAACCAAGAATATTGATTTTATCTTCCCAAGAAACCTCCTTGCCCTCTAAAGCATTCTTAAAAGAATTGACAAAACTATTAAGTTGTTCTAAATTGCGACCGCTCATAAACCTGCTGGTAAAACCCAGTGAGGAAATTTGCTGAAAAATCCACTTAGATTCGGGATCTACGGTTCTAACCGTATAAGGCTTGCCATCTTTGGTAGTTTTTTGAATCTCCGTATAATCTAAAAGCTTTTGAATTTCTTCAGGATAATCTTTGGCAAAATTTCCGCTGTCATCTTCCGAAATCTTTTGTTGCTTGAAAAAATTAACACCCGTAGCCATTTCGCCCATTATTTTCAAAGGCGGCGTAATCATAGAAAGAGCTTGCTTAAGCGGGTGATTGAGATCTTTAAAAGCAGATTCTATCGGTAAATCAAATCCCACGAGAAAAGTGCGGTCATCTCCTTTATGTCCTATCATCCAGTTTAATCCTTCTTTTACATATTCCGGCGCGTATTTTTCTTCTTCTTCTGTTTTAGGATACGCGAATAATTCTTCCATTGCTTTATAGGCCTTGAATTGCGCTCCTGTGGCGCCGGGTCTAGTCACTAAAGTTTTAAGTTGAAGAGCTACGTTTTTCCGGGTAAAGGTATTCCCTGTGATGGTAATTAACTTATTTTGTTTCATCACCCATGTACCGTTTTTTGTTTTAGGGCACCATACTCTGCCGATATATAATTCATCTGTCATTTTACCCATGCTGAATTTAAGAACTTTATTTTTGCTCACATAAAATCCCCTTGAATTTCTTACTACTCTATATCCCAATAAAGTTGCCAAAACTTCAAAAGTTTTAGCAACGCCCTCTAATTGGCAAGCAAAATATAATTGCCTGCCTTTTACATTCCCATCTGCTTTATACATAGCATCAAACATAGCTTCCATTGCGGGACGATCTAGTTTGGTTACAATATCAACCCAATCATGAATCGTTTTTTTACGATTTAAATATTTTTTGATGCTTTTTATCTTTTTTAAAATAACAGGTACACAAATTACTCCGCTGACAGGATGAGGTTTCCTCGGAAGACCACCTGCGACAATTTTAACTTCATTTATAAATTTTTTAGGAGATTGATATATCATTGCTTCACAATGATTTCCTCTCCACCGCCAATATCCGTCGGTAAGCAACCATCCTAAAAGTCGTGCTTCAGCTTGAGTTAATAAAGAATTACCTTGCTGTTTAAATTCAGAAACATTAACAAAAGAATAGTTAGTATTAAGATTTTTCCCTTGAACTATTTTTTCTAATGACTGATAATAATAATTTTTTTTACCGTATTCTCTTTTAGCTTTAATGTTTTGAGTTCTAACAACCCATCTGTGTTCAGAAGTAAACATCAATTTATGCCTTTTATTTTCCCAAGATTTTATTTTTTCGTTACATTCAAATACGGCAATATCTTCAACTGGTTGCCATTCGTATTCTTTTAAATCCGTATTATATGTCAAAATATTTTCTCCTATTTTTAATTCATCAACGCTTTTCCAACCGGTTAAGGTTAGCGCTAAAGAATAGTCTGGCACGCAATAAAAAGGAATAGTATTTCTCAAAAATAATTTTTCAAACTTAGAAAGATTATCATAATCAAAAAGAAACTCTTTCGTTCTTGCCGCCGCGTCTTCCGGATCAAACCCGCGCTTTAATTGTTTGATAAAGTTAATGGCGCGAGCTTCGTTTTCTATTCCTCTGCCAATTTTTCTGCCGTATTCAGCGATATTGAATTTACTAAGATTTTTTCCTAAACCTTCCTGTTCCAAGAATTGTGTAATTTCCGCCCTGCTATACCGACTTTGTACGATCTGATGTTTTTTCATCAATTTTCTTATTTCATCAAACGTATAGTGCGTTCCGAACTCATTAACAATTTCTCCGTCCCCGCCGGATAAAATTTTAACCGCTCTCGTATGCGCCATGGGGTTAATAGCTTCCAATCCTATATCAAGCGAATTGTTTGCTATATTAGAAACAGCGTTTCGCCCATGGAAAGAAGGGAATAAAACAGTAACAGAACCCTTCCAGAAGTTCATCCATTTAATGTATTGGAGTATTACAAAATTTACATCATCAGATTGCAAAAGCTGTTTATCCATTTGTAGGAGGTCTTTAGCAATATTTTCAGGGATATTGACGTCCCTGTATTCTTTAGGAACTTGCGTGCTAATATCTCCCAGCCTCACCATTCTCTCTCCTGATTCTAGGATGCGGCTTTTTAATTGAGGATTATCTTTTACAAGTTGTTTGACATATTCTAAATCTCTAATCGCAAGACCTCCTCTTTCCGGAAACAAAGCCGGCGTAGTAAGAACCTCGTCAAACTCATAAACGTTCTTTAAACCGGAAAGCCTTGTCATCTCTTGTTTAGCAAGATCATATAATTTCTTGGTATCGGATATGTCCGGCATAGCAGAATCTTTAGTGAACACCATGCCTCCGGGAATCCGTTTTTCTATATGAGGAGCAGTTCCGTTTTCAAGATGCTTGATAACGGAATTAAATAAATCCCGGCGTCTTAATCCGGAATTTTCCGGCACCCAATCAGGAAAAGTAGATTCCATAGCCGACCATGTGCCGGTAGCCGGATCCTGAAATCTTCTCCCGGCGTCAGCCGTTTTTAATTGATCTATTACCCAAGAATGTGTGTTACTAGCCATTCTTTGCACTTCGTTAAAGTTTTCTCCATTGAACGTTCCTTTCGCTATCTTAGGCGCGAGTCCCAGCGTACCTTGCTCATATATATCGCCTTGACCTAAAATTTTCAAAGCCTGTCCGAGCAGATCGAGGCGCTCCGGCGAAGTTTCTAAGTGTTTTTTAATGCCTTCCCTAATTAATTTAAGATCATTAAATTCTTTTAACGCAGCTTGGGCTTCTTGTAAAGAAGCAAATTTATAAGATCCGTATTTAAAATCTTTAGGAAGATTGCCGTGAACGTCAATAAAAGGTTCAAGCGCCTTAGCTCTATGCGTTTGAATCGCCTGATCGGTCGCATTAATAATTCTGCCTTCATTTCTCCATGTTTCAAAAGGAACGTGTTCTGTTTCTTGTATTTTTCCCGCAATACCCAATTCTTTAATTAATCTACTGGGCTTGCCTTGAGTTTTGATAATATTACCGGCGACATCTCTGGCAGGTTCTCCGGTTGCCAGACGTTTTATAATCGACGGCGTTCCCCAAAAATAATCTTGGAACATGGAAGCTTCTATGCCGCTCATGCGACGCGCGTAAAAAAGCTCAGCGATGTCTGCCACCGGGTCTAATCCTTCTGCAACGGCTTCATCAAAGGTAAGATTCATCATTCTTTCTCTGGAAAAAGCGGGAGATCCTGTCTTGCCGAACATTAACTTAGCTTTATCCGCATTTTTATAAATGTGCTGTATATAAGTTTCTCTCGCGCGCTTTAACATTCCTCGTTGATAATTTTCGTCAGCCTCTACTTTAAATATTTGCTGTACCCTGTCAAAAAGAGCCAGTTCGGTTGTATCAAACCCTTCAGTTGCTTTTTTCACGTCTATCTTCCCGGTAGAAGCGTCCCATGTAGCCTTTCCTAATTTTTTTCTTCTCTCCGGAGATAAAAGACCGAAAATTGTTTCTGTTTCTTTTTTTAAATCATCTCCGGCTCTTATCAACTCATCTCTTCTCGCTTGATTTAAAGCAACGAAACGTCCCGGTAAACCAGTTATGTCCCTATTAAACGCACCGTGAACGGCGGTGCCTATCTTATCTAAACCTTCCGCAAAAAGTTTTCCATTTTCTGTTTTTCGCAATACCTGTGAAATTTCATTAAACGCTTTTTTAAACGGATATTTTAAAGCATTCCCCGGAATAATAACCCTTCCCATATATTTTAAACCGCCGGGGTCAATAAGTCCGGTTATGCCTTTTTCTATTGCTATTTTCAAATTTTCTTCCGTAAACGCAGTGCCTGTTTTTTCAAATGCTCTCTTTATCATTGCTATACCGCCTCTGCCCTGCGCAGTCTTCGCTCCTGTTTCCCCAATCATGCGGAACACTTGCTCTTTAGCTTTTTTTTCTATTGCCGACGTAATTTGTTTTCCTCCGGCTATTTCCATAGCCAGTTCGGTAGTCAGTTCTTTACCTTTTTTATTTATATAGACTGATTCAAATCCCCTGATGCCTACTTTAAAGCCCGGTTTAAAAAGAGTTCCAGCGCCCAGTGTCGCGTATGTTATAGGATCAAAAACAAAATCAGTAATACCGCGAAGAACCGCCTTAGTAACCCGTTCTGCTCCAAATCTAGGCAGACTTTCATCCGGCTTGCCGAAAATTGCTTGTCCCGGTGTTATGTTTTTTGCTCTTCCCTCTGCCATAGAAGTGCCGGAGAGAAGTCCGCCTACGGATTGCAATGGGGCATTAAATATATCTATCGCTCTTTCAAGCGTACCCAATAATCCTCCTGTTTTTCTTTCGGGAACCTCTATACCCTGTTCTTTCGCAAATTCTCTTAAAAACTCCGGATCATCAAGGGGATTATCTTGCGGTTTTTTTTTAGTAGGTAAATACATATTTATTCATCACCTAATTGAAAAGTAGAAGGGAAATAAACATTGTCTGACTTAAATTTTGAGATGTCTATAACACCGAATTGAGCAGACGGCGACTTTTGCGTACCCGGAGAAGGAGCAACTCCGGAAAGCCCGGTGCCTTCACCGTCGCCGATCCAATATTTTTTTGCATTATCTATTGCTTCTTCTTCGCCCGTATAAGTCCCGTAAACCTGCTTAGCTGCGCGGACGGCATCGTCTTTGTTAAGAAAAGCAGATTCGCTATATATTTGCGTCATTAATTGACTTTCTGTCACTTGCCCATCTTTAAAGGTTTGAAATAAAGTCTTCAATTCCTTATCCTCCCATTTTCTGGGCGCATGAACTTCCGTACTAATTCTTTTAACATCATCCATAGTCATGCCCGCCTGCAGTTTGTTCCCAACTAAGAAATCTGCTTCTGCGATATTCTGAATTTCCAGTCCTGATAATGGTTTGCTACTAGAGGTTGTCCCCGATAATCCTAAAATAGTCTGCGACACTACTTTTCCTTTGCTGTTTGTAACAATTAATACTCTGTTTGGGCCTATATCCTGATAAGAAGTTTCAAGTTTTTCATCTGTTGCATACTTACCCAATATAGAAAGAGCCGTCACAGAATCACCCGAAGCTAATGCTTTAGTTATCACATCTGAAGGCGCATTATTTTGCATAGCCTCCAAAACGTATTTCATAATATCTTTTCTATCCTCAATCGCGGCATTCAAAATAAATTTCTTATCATCTTCCAAATCTTTCAGCTCTCCTTCATTAAACTCCAATTCATATTTCAACGCTTCCAGTTTAGTCGCCTCATCTTCCATGCGGGTGCCGGCGAATAGCTTGACAAAAGCCATAGACTCGTTGATGCTTGTAGATAACACTCCTCGCTGTTCAAGCAAATCTCTTAAAACCTCCGCGGGTTTTTGCATATCTCTCGTAACAATTCTATCCAGTTGTGCTTGTGTTACTCCCACATCTTCAAGACTCTGTCTGATACTTTCGGGCATTTTTCTTAGTCTTTGCGTTTGTTCAAGAACAGTTTTATCCAGTTCTTTACGTATGGTCATTTCTTCCGATACACCAAAACGTTTCAATTCTTCTTCTAAAATTGATTCACTGGACTTTTTTTGAGTAAAAAAATCCTGTACTTGTTTTTGCAGTCCTTCCCGTTCTGTTCGCGCAACATCAATACCGGCTAGTGCGTTCGTTGTCGTCAATAAATCTTTTATAAAACCGCTGACGGAGGTGGCGCCGCTCCCCGTGGAAAGATTAGTCGGAGTTCCGGGCGGAGCGGGAGGAGGAGGTGGAGTCGGAGATTGCGCCGGAGTTGTGCCTCCCTTGCCGGGAAGATTAACTTTTTCTCCGGGATAAATTAAATCAATACTGCGACCCGGTTGTTTGAATTGAGGATTTGCGGTTAAAAGTTGATCAAGGGTAAGACCGTTTCTAGCGGCAATTTTGGATAAACTATCTCCGGCAACTACCGTATAAAGCCCCGCAGGAGAAGTTGTAGCTCCTGTTTTCGGCATCGGTTGTCCTATAAATGCTCCCGTAGGAGGCGGAGCTCCCTGTATCGCGGCAGTCGTAACGCCCGCATCAGTGCGAATTAAGCCCTGAGCAGCTAATTGAGCGTTTACATCTTGTTGTCCGGCTAATACAATGCCTTGCTCTGCCCTTCTTTGTTCTACCAGAGATTGATAATTGGGAGCTAACCCAACTTGGACATCCCCACCTCCGAGCGGAACTCCCTGCCCTGTTCTGATATTTATAATTGCTCCACCGGCTACACGACGATAATCTCCTGCTTCCAAAACTTTAGATTGACTCGCAAGAAAAAGAACATTTGGATCAAGATTCGCGCCTACATCAAGAGTAAAGCCTTGAGAACCTAACATACTTTTTACTTGGTCTAAATTATATGATTGAGCCATATTATGCTATTGAAAATTGAGTAACTTCTCCCGTTGAATTTTTATCGTAAGCTAAAAATGCTTGTCTTGCTCGTTCTGTCCATATTTCTTTTTGTTTGTCTGCTCTATCAAAGATTTCTAAGCGTTGATAAGCAAGCATAGCCGCGTAATGAGGAATGACGAAATCAAAAGCGTCTGGAAGCAAAAGCGTATCAGAAGCATTAGCAAGAACAGGTACTGTCCTATAACCTAAAATATCTAAAATCTCACTAGCCCTATAAATAATATCACTCGCGCTTTTTGCAGAATCTAGGCGAGCTGTAATTGTCGTATTAGTACTATCTATTGAAGATACTATTGTAAATTCATCAACCAACGATGCGGCTTTAACAAAAATTTCTTCATATTGCGTAAGCCCTGATACGGAAGAAAGCTCGATTGTCTGAGCATTCCCGGCTGCCTCAGCATTAGATAACGTATATGCAGTTGAAGCGGTTGTCGGGATAGGTTTCAAAATAATATCGCCCTGCTGCTGGTCTATCGCATATCTATTATGAGAATAGTTCAAAAACTCCAATTCTGTTTCAAAAATTTTAATGCCTTGCAATTTCGCGTATCTGATTTTACGCAGAGTCGCGGGCAAAGCATAACGATCAAGATTAGCGACTAAAACAATGCCGTATCGGCGCATAAGATGAGGAAAATCATAGAGATCAGCCGTGGCTTGATAGGCTTGTTGGAGATCGTCTAATTCTGTTTGAGAGTCTATATAACTATCTCCTGTCTCTAAAGAAAGCGTCAATTCCAGCGTGTCTCTAATTTGAGCGAGTGTTTTTGTCATTTATTTATATTATACCACGTTCTTAGACTTCTTGCTAAATCCTAATTTAATAACTTTTTTAAGCAAATTCCGTGTTTTGCACAACTAACACTGCTCCTGTTCCGCCATTACCGCCGATCCCCGTACCTGTGGCATCTCCCGCGGCGCCAGCGATGCCATTTGATGCAGAACCCGCCCCACCACCGCCGGCTCCTCCTGAACCAACTTCGTTTCCTCCAGTTCCAAGCCCCCCACCAGTGCCTAATGAAACATCAAGGGTTCCGGTATTCGCTGTTAAAGTTTTATAAAGCACTACAATATTCCCTCCGCCTCCTCCTCCGCCGCCTCCGCTTCTTCCTCCTCCAGCGCCTCCCGCGGCTCCGCCGACGACACCGGCGCCTCCTGCCGCATTTACAGTACCTGTAAAATTCAATGCGCCTCCGCATTCAATCCAAACGACGCTTCCTCCTCTCCCCCCATTGCCACCGGCGCCTCCTGTATCCCCGCCACTGCCTCTTCCCCCTCCTCCACCGCCGCCGCCGGCGCCGCAACTCACTGGTAAATTTTTTCCCATTAACAATAAATCTATAACATTTGATGTACCGCCGGCGCCGCCAGTGCCGTCGGTTCCGCTAGTGGCGCCGCCGATGCCTTTTGCTCCAGAAGTGTTTCTCACCCCACCGGATATGCCGTCCGTGCCCGCCGCGCCATCGCTGCCGGAATTGCCGCTGGCTCCACCGGCGCCACCGGCGCCTCCTGCGGCTCCCATTCCTGCGCTCCCGGCAGTTGCGCTTATCGTAACATTACCCTGTGATTTTAATTTAATGACAGTGCCGCTTGCGTGCGGATTGGAAAAAGTTAAATTATTAGTAACGACATTAATAGATGTATAATTTTTAGTAACAATTTGAGCTGCGCCTAAATCTATATCCACAGTCCCGCCCGAAGTATCTAATGCCCCATCCGCTCCGCTCCCGCCAAATTTGTCCACGCTGGAACCGACCACTGTCAAATCTGTTCCGTCCCATTTAATATATTTTGTAGCATTCCCCCAATAAAATTTTACAATGTTTGAATCAGAATCATCTAAGCCGAAAATAAAGCCGTTTATTGCTCCACTATTCGCAAAATCTCCGGAAGCTATGCCCGCTCGCACTTCGGTATCTCCCTTGCCTTCGGCAACTTGCAAAACAAGTTTACCGGGATTATTAATTCCGTCTCCCAGTACGGCTTCATTAATCATCTGTGCTCTGGAAATTTGAGTCTTATCAAAACGCTGAGAAAAATCAAATCCGGTGTGGCGGTGCATGCGGATTATGTCTTCTAAATCAACAATCTTTTTTCTCAATTCCTCAAGTAAAATTTGTTGTTGAGGATCCATTAGAATTTATGTTCATCAAATTCCAATAATAACTCTTCTAAAGCCGGAGATCGATCGGTTCCGCGAAGCTCAATAAGATACTGTTGCCATTCGCTTCTCGCTCCCAACCTGAATACTTTTCTTTGTGAATCCTGATCTGCTATCGTACCGACTTCGGCAAATTTTAAATATCTGGCTCGCGCCGCCTTCGTAGAACTATTTAAAGTTAAATCTATGGTAAAAGTATATGGCGCAGAAGAGCCTGATCTGCCGGTTATCTTCGCAATCGCTCCAGCATTATCCCCCGCGATAATTTCCACGAAATCTCCGGCGCCGACAAGAGTAGAGCTTCCTGTAAAAGTAGTAGAAGTAACCCAAGTAATAGTTTCATATACAGGCAAAATTATGCTATCTCTAAACAATGCTAAAATTCTTATACGATCCCCGGAGCTTTTAAATCTCGGAAATTTCAGAAATAAATTCTTAAAAAATCCTTGCACGTCTTGCGTTCTTAATTTTGGCGTAAGAATATATCCTCTATTGATAGTTGATTCTTCATCAAAAGTAAAAATACAATGCTTTGTAGCGCTGGGATAAGTTGTATAAGCAGAACCTCCAACCAAAAATCTTCCTTGTCCCGGTTGAGTAGCAACCATCGCTCCGGCGCCCGCTACTTCTTGCTGTGAATAATCAAGACCAGAATCATTTTTAAAAGAATTAGAATGAATCAAATTATTAGTATCGGCATTAAATGTCCATATGCCGGATAGCACTCTCAAATCAGCGGATATGCCCATATCAACATTAATTTTTACGATGCCTTCATTTACAGAGATTCCATTCGGGTCAATGTTTCTAATATCTTTTCCTAGTTCTACGGTAGGAAATTGCTGAACAGTTCTAAATCCTTGTCCGGTAAATCTTTTTATTTCTCCTCGCTTAGTAATTACAAAAGGAATACCGCTTACCGCAAAACCGGCAAGAGCTTCACGGTCTCCTATGCCGTAACGAGCGTTAAAGACAGTTGAAGTTCTATCCCAAAAGAAAACTTCTGCTTCTCTTCCCGTAGTAGAGCGTGTTCCTATAAAAGAAAAATCCGCGTTAGAACGAATCCATAATGCAATGAAATCCGCGGGCAAAGTAATAGCGGAATTCACAACTAATGTATTGTCCCAAGTGTGAATTAAACGACCGTCCGTCATTAACCATGCTCCCGCAAAAACCTCAAATCTATGAGGATTAGAAGTTAACGCGGCTTGAGCTTGCGTACCCTGCCACCATGAGGCTGTCCATGTGCCGGCGCTTAATCTGGCAATATTTGTAGCAGTCGGAACATATAAAATATCAACTAATTCAACCATGTCGTCCGCGGGAGCAGATGGAGAATTAGAAATCGCGTCTTGTATCCAGCCGGTTTCAGGATCGGTACCGGTTGTTTTAAAAAGTTTTCCGGCTAACGCCCACCATTTGTCGGTGCCGTCTGCCGCTGTGCGAAGAAATTTCACAGGCAATGTTAAGTCAGAATCATCTCCGCTGTCAAAAATTGAAGACAGCGATTCTCCGAGCATTATCTTGCCGGGAGATCTATATAAATCTATATTTTTCGTTAAAAAAAGATTACCTAAAAATTCTCCGGGATAAATCCCTTGCCATGTTCTGTTTTGTGGAAGTGTAAATTTAGGCATTTCATTGATTATTGACAACTCCCCACTTCTATAACCAAGCGGCCGGTATTACTGGTAGTAGCTGTAGGATACATTCTATAAACAACTCCGTCTGTGCCTCTCATTTGAAAACAACTTCCTACGCCAGTTCCGGTTGAACCGGCATTTAAAGTAGTTGTCCCACTAGTTTCTTGAGCAAAAAGACTGCCGGCAATTCCCAGTTTTTCTGAAGGCGTAGTGCTTCCTATCCCCACAGTGTCGCCCGAATTATCTAACCTGATTATAGAACCGTCATCCGCCCATCCTGTCGTGGTGGCTTCTTGCGTGGCATTAGGAAAAGCAAGTCCGCGAAGATTCTGGTTTTTCGGAACCATTAATAAATATACAAAAATTCCTCCAATCACTATCAGGGTTAATAGCAAACCATATAAATACTTCATAGTCTTTTTTTTCTTAATTGTGTAATCTGAAGATGACATTTTTTACATCTAGTAATGCCATTTTCTAAAAGCATTCTTAAACGCGGATATTTAGCAAAAGAATAAATATGATCTGCTTCTAAATATCCTCCCCGAATTCCGCAATCAAAACAACGATAGTCATCTCTTTCTTTTACGGCTCTTGCCCACTTTTTATAAGCATGTGAACGTCTAATTTGCATGTTTGCAGGTGTAATGCCGCCCTTCCATCTTTCAGACCGATTTCCTTTTTTAGCGCAGTTTCTACAAAATATACAAGTATATGCAGAAAGTTTTTTTTCACAATCTTTACAATGTGGCAAACCTCCCTTCCATCTGTAATTATTTACTCCCGTGTTAGCTTTACGCAAAATTTCTTTGACATGGGGCAACATAGATTTACCTTTTAAAGCAATAGAATTTGCTAAACCGATTCGGCGTTTAGTTTCTTCGGTTAATTTGTAACCTTTTCCTCTGGGAGAAATGCCTTTTTTTGCCAAGATTTGTCTTCGTTTAGTTTCCTCAGAGAGTTTCCAGTGCCGACCGATTTTCCCGCCTTTTTGCTCTCTTGACATATTAAGAAAACTATATTAGTTATTCATTTCTCTTTTTACAAATTGGCTCCAAATTGAAGTGGTTCCGTTTTTGCCCACAGCATTCGCGCTTACTCTGATATATTTATGTTGCAAGCCGTCAGACGGAGTAATGACAGGAATACTTACGGTAGTCGTTCCGGCTGTGCCGGCTATCAATTCCGTTGTAGAAGCAATATGAGTTATGGCGCCTCCGGCAGTTGAATTAGTTTCTTTTGTAAACCAGTCGCTGCCGTTTTCTGAAAACTCAAACAACAATGCTAATTGAGCGCTAGTAGAACTGCCGGTCATATTCAAGTTCAATGTAACCTTATCAGCTCTCTCAATATTGCAAGAGGCAAAAGTTGTAGTAGCCTGACGAGCATTATCTGCTATATTCCAGTAACCGATATGACTTACACTAGAAGTCGCAGTTGTATTATTGAAACAATAAGTCTGCGTTTGAAATCCTTTCAACAAAGGCGCGTCAGCTTGCTGTTTCAATTCTTCAACCTGTTCTTGCAAAAAACCTAATTTAATAAATAAGTCCTGTAAAGAATACGGAGCCGCATAAACCACTCCTGCTATTGCAAAAGCTGGTAATAGTCCGATTAAAATTTTTTTTGTTTTATTCATCTAAAGTTTCTGATTCGTTTAATTCCGCAGGATAACGTATTTCTTCCGGAATAGGCAGAGAATTAATTGCGTCCGCGATTTCAGATTTATCAACTTGCTTATCTGAAAGCCATTGTAAAATCCTTCCGTCGTCAACGCCTCTCGCTTGAGCTATTTTTATCAATGCTTCACGCGGGATTAAGTCGGCATTCATATGAAATCTCTGCGCTTGTGCTAATCTTTTACCTCCTTTTACCCATGCGACTTTATTTGATACTAGCAGATCCGGTATGCCATGACCGTTATCCAAACCATAATTGTCTTGTCCTCCCTTGGACTCAACCTTAAAAATATTTTTTATAAGGTGCTCTCCTGCTTTATCCCATATCCAGCTCACTCCGTAAGGAATGCTGAATAAGTAACCGTCGAACGACCTCAATTCTATATCTTTTTTATCTGCTTTGCGATTTTGTACAAACATATTTAACGCCTTGATTTAACGCCTTAAGGCTAGGCTGCTTGTTAAACTATTAATTTTTCAACTATTCGACTTTCAAATAAGGATACTTCGCCAAAAGTAACTTCGCTTCCGCGGCAGTTACTTCAAGTTTTTCTATTTTGCCGTGTTCAAAAACAAATTTCTTACCACCTAACTCAAGAATACGATCAGCATCCTCCGGATCAAAAACAAAAACTTTTTTCGCAGCACCGAGTTTTTTCTTACCTTCTTTTTTTGCCATCTGAGTTTTTTTATCTAATAAGTCCCGTTAAGGGCTGGGGCAGTCTTGACGACCCATCGACCCCCCAGCCCGAAACAACGCTAGTCAAGCGTTTCGTAATCGAACTTCAAAATCGGGTTAAAGCCTCTCGTTGTAGCCGTTGCAGCAGTAACTCCACCTCCACTTCCTTGTCCGGCATCACTAGTAATATTAGCCAGAGCGTACAATCTCAAAACCATCGTTGAGTTGTTTTGCAAGACAATCGGGAAATCTCTCGATCGCCCCCCTCCGTTGGTTTGTGTAGCGGCGCTAATAGAAGAATGATTATTTCTAAGAAACGCAGCCGATGTCGAAGTCGCTCCCGTACCAGTTGCGGTAAGCCATGACATTAATATGCGGTCTGCTGTCAAAGAAATTGCCGTACCGCTTTCATCAGTCAAATCATCACCCAAAGTAGTCGTAGCAAGAACCCAAACATAAGACGAAAGCGGTCCCGCACCCGTATCGCTCGGTAGAGCAAATATCGGATTTGAGATCAACAAATCATCTCCGGAACGATTTTCATAAATCATAGTGGAAGTCCCAGCCGCCATCTTTAATTCTCTCGCTCCTTTTGTGACTTCTCCGTCAGCAAGACTGATTTCAGTAAATCCGGAAGGCGTACCACCAACCCCAACCGTAGAGGATACGGCTTGCCCAATATTTTTAGGCGTTTCTCCCCAATAAAGGCCGATTACAGCCACAGCTAAAACGACTATGGCTCCCAGAATCAGACTTTGTATATTTTTGCTCATAGTCTTAATTTAAGTTAATAATCGTTTAGCTTGAATAAGCCGCGTTATCGCCTTTACTTGCCCAAAAACCTCTCCAATCATACGAACAAACTCCAAGGTCAAGCAGTACATCGAACAATCTTGATTTGGTGTCTTTGTCAATTAAGAACTCAACATCCGGGCCTGATGAGATTATAATCGCGAGTTTCGCCCAGTTAGGCGCAACCAAGAACCATTGGGTGTTTGAACCAACACCGGAAGCAGAAATCCCGGAATCAAGCAAAGAAGAGGACATAACTTTCATATACCCACCCGAGTAGATGTTTATGTCATTGTTTGCCGTTCCCGACCTCTGATCAGATTTGGTAATAATCTGCGCTGTCTTATCAAGATTGATGCCTGCTACCAAATAAAGTTCGCCCGGCGCAGTAAGAGAAGCTCCGTTATCGGAAAGTTGATTTAACAAAGCAACCCTTCCGGTTTCAACATTAGATTCAGTCAAAGGAATGCCCGTTGCCGAAGCATTAGATTGAGCTGTTCCGCCGTCCGCGCGGGGGTGGGAAGTTGAGGCAAGAGGCGCGCCGTCTCCGTAAGGAACAACGCGAACTCCGGCTGTTACTCCTGCTCCTGAAGTAAATGCCCTGTTAAAAATCTGCGCTCCTGCCAAGGCTAAGTAATACTTAACTTCCGCAATGAGATCGGTATTTTCACTGAACGCATCTCCATAGTCCCTATAAAGGACTGTCTGACGAGTTGCTTCAATACGACCACCGACTGGGTCTTGAGACACCGAAGTGTCATATAACTTGAATCTATTGAGGGATGGAATTGCAGAACCGTCTGAGAATCTTTGTAAGCGACTCGCCCCCGTTTTTCCTGAAAAGTTGGAAGTAGCATCATTTGAACGTCTCACTTTTACAACAGGCTCCCATCCGTTTACATTTTGAAGTGGGGTTTGAGAGAAAAACTCAACAAACCTAACTCCAGCTCCGCGTATAGCATCTCCCCATGTTCCTAGTACTTCTGCCATGTTTTTCTAAATTAAATTAATAAAAATTAGGAAGCTGTCTGTTGTCCACGGTACAATCCTTCAACACAAGTAACCAAGCCGCGGGTGGTGTCTTCGGAATCGGGACCCAAACAAGCAAAGCCTAAGTGAGCAGAAACCGTCCTACTTACAGTAGATTCCGTAAGTTTGCCGGCTGCTGTCGTAGTTCCACACTCAACCTGCGCTCCATAACCAAATACTGCCGTAGTGTGAATTGTAGCAGTCAAAGGAGCTGACCAGACGGCGTAAGGAGTAACATCTACTTTCGCGTAGATTTTCCCTCCGGTCGTTTCGTTGGCCGCGCCAACCGTCACAATATCGTTGGTTCCCGAATCGAAATCAACTGACCTGCCGTTCTCGCGTCCAAAACCAACACAAATACCCAAAATTTTATCCCCAGCGCCGTTGTAACGCCTTACAACAATGCTATTTGCAACACCAGCTCCAGAAACTACACCAACCACGTCGCCGAGCTGCATAACCCCAGAATTGACGATTATAGTAGATGTGTGCACTGAACCCGCTGCATCAGGACCTCCAATCACTATTGTCGGAGGACTGAAAGGAGAATTCTTTCTTATAAATGCCATGTTTCAGTATTTTAAACTATTAATATTTACTCAAATGGTACCTCTAACCTCGGATCGTAGAATCCTTTCGCCTTTAAAATCGGCTCTAAACGAGTTAAAGCCTCGGCATATTGTTCATCCGTCATATTATTAATCTTTGCGGCTCTCTGCTCCCCCGGAGTCAGTTTTTTAGTATTCTTCATTTGAGCTACATTAGGAGCTCTTCCTCCCCCTTGGCGAAATTCTCCTAAATTATTCGTTTGATTTTGACCTATTCTCTCCGCCTCAGCTTGCGCTTCTTCGGGATTTATAGCCAAATATCCTCGTCTTATAGCTTCCTTATAAGGAACACCGCCTCTATACAAAGACTCAACAATAGGCTGAACATTCTTCCACGATTTTTCAAAGTCAGGCCATTTGGAAAGGGCTTCTGTTATGGCTTCGCGGAGTTGTGTCCGCTGCTCGGCTCTCCTTTCCTCTTCGAGCTTTGCAAGCCTTGCTTCTACCGGATCTTCTTTTTTACCGCTAAGAAGATCGTCTACGAAATCAGGCTTTTCGGCTATTTTGCCCATAATCTTACCGACTAGGGGTTCGTACTTTTCCCACAACTTAGCCTTATCGTTGATTTCGTTAAATCTTTGGACTTCAACCTTGCGAGTTGCTCCCAATAATTCTTCGGCTATTTCCTCAGGAGTTTTAACGTCTTCTCTGACTTCTGGGTCTTTTTTCTCGGTGGACTTATCCGAAGAGGTTTTTTCTTCCTCCTTTTTAACGTCCTCTTTTTTTTCTTCGTTCATATATACAGCCGGTTTAACGCCATGGCTAGGGCAAACGAAAAACTTAACGCGAATAATGCGCCAAGTTCATATATAGTCCGTCTTTTTACATTATACCATAGTTACCAAAACGTCACAACTCTGTGGATAAACCTCTTCGGAGGAGCCAATGAGCGAACTTGGCAGAACTCCCATAAGCTCCTTGGATCCTCCGAAGAGGCTATTAGCCTCTCATCACAGCATTAACTTTTCTAAAAATTTAATTTCCTCTTGCAATTCCTTCAACTCTCTTTCTGATTTCAGTTCACCGTGCGTCGCTTTTTCTAATCCCACAATCTGAATACCCTCTGGACTCGTAAGCCATTTAAGCGCAACCTCAAGATGATAAATATCTTTCAATTTATTTTTATAAGCATTTTTCCAATACTCTTCCTTGGCATCTGCCGCTAATTTATTTAACTCTTCTTTGGTGTATTTCATTTTGATTCAATTATTTTTTTAATAACTTTAAAACCCTGCGCAAAACCCCTAACTTCTTTTAATTTATTTTCTGCCGGTTCATCAATCGTATTTTCATCCATTAATAAATTATAAGTCCATCTTAAAACATGTGCCTCAATAAATTCTTTCAAAATCTTCCACTCCGAACTATTCTTAAGTTTTCTTAAGTTCTCAACATCTGTAGGAGTTAATTCTTTATTCAAAATTTCATCAAAATTCATAGTTGTATATTATTTTCTTCCGCGTAAGTTTTAAAAGTAAAAATCTGTCCCTCAAGTTCTTTATTTCTTTTTTGATACAAACCCAAATTTTGTTCTGCCTCCGCTTTCCCAGCCTTCACAGGATTAATACTTTCTAGCAACCATATCCATTCTTGGACTTTGTTATACATTAATTCCTTCTCTTTCTCATGAATTATCTGCCAAAGATAATCAATCTTTTTTTGTTCCGATAATTCCACTGCGGGAACTTCTTGTTTTTTATTCTTTTGAAAATTCTTCTTAAACCAGTTTTTCATATTATTTATTATAACATTTAATCGCCTCCGCTATAAGGTCTGAAGGAAGCCGATCCCCGATACCAAGCCATTTTCTAATGACTTTATATCCTTCCCCATCCAAATAGGGTTCTAGTTGCTGATAATGCAAACACTTTGTCGTAACCTCGACCCGGTTAATATTAATTCCGAAAACAGGACGGCCGACAAGCATAGCGTCAATCATAGCGCTGGTATTAATTCCGTAGATTTCTTTCGAATGATAATATGTATCCCAAGCCAGTTGCGTCGCTTCTTCATCTGTAGGATTTTCTCCGGCTTTCGGTATACAGGTGACACCCTTAATCTGCGCCAATTTGTCTGCCTTGTCCGGGTGCGCGCGTACAACAACTTGTTCTCTTCTCCCTGTGGCATATCCCGCAAATTGTGTTACTCCGTCTATTTCATCTCCGGCAATAGAATTGCTGGAACTCAAATAAGTTATAATCGGTCTCATCTCATCTAGTCCCCACTTTTTGCAAAATTCTCTTCTTGGCGTCGCTCTCCTTGGTTCTAGCCATCTCTCAAAACTAAAGGCGCCGACCTTCATTATTTTCTCCGGCGCTACGCCGTGGTATTTTATTAATTCATTTTCCTGAAACACATTCCAACAAAAAACTCTGTCAGGCATAGGATACATTGCCGCCTTAGTCGTAAGCGCATCCCAATTATTTATAAAAGACCATACCGGTACTCCTCGCCTCTTCGCTTCCAAAGCAAAATCCTGATCAACATGCAACGGGCGAAATGCCAACGAAGAAGTAATCACCAAATCAGGATTTAACTTAGCAAAATCCTGCCGTATTGCTTTGTGAGGTTTATAAAATTTCTTAAGCCATGCTAACGGCAAAAATGCCGGCCATGGTGCCGTCGCTCTTTTTTTATAATATTCAGACTGAGTTTTTAACTTCCAATAAAAAAATCTAGCATCATCTATGTTGCGTCCTAACACATAATACCAAGGGTGAGGAAATACCGGGCTGTTTAAAATCCGAATCTTATTCTTCCACGCGCCCTCGCGATACCACCTGTCCATGTTGGAATAAGCCGGTCGCGTGTCGGTAATCACAGTAATTTCCACATCGTCAAGTTTTCGCAAAAAGCACTTGAACTGTTCAAGCTGTTGCGGGAATTGCAATAAAACTAAAATTTTCATTCTTGTCCTTGTCCCATCATTTGCCCGCCCATTTGAGGCGGATTAAAGGCAACCTCTCCCGAAGTCCGAGGAGGCATGCCTGTTTCGACCGGCTGCTGGGATACTCCTCCCAGTTGAGCCATCAAGGGGCTATTTCCCAACCCCATCATATTCTGTTCCGGCACCTTAGCTTCAGCCATCTTCTTAAACCAGTTGTCGGTATCCTGCGCTATATGTTTTGCCATGTGTTTACGCTCTGCTTCTCCCATTTTATCATCTCTCTCCGCAAGTTGCTTATGCACTCTCAAATGCGCTTCCGTCAAATACGCGTCCGGCGTTCCCGCAGGCAAAGCCTTCAACAAAGCCTCTGAAGTATTATGATCAGCAAGCAGAGCGTGTTCCGCTTCCGCCAATTTAGCCGACTCTCCCGAAACATCTTTCCGCAAAGTTTCCAGATCAACCTCGAGCGCGCTTAGATACTTGCCGACAATCTTATCCAAATCAACATTCACAATTCCCGCCTGCGCGAACGGCGTAAGGTCTCTCAAAACCTGCGCCCACTTAGTTACAAGCTGCGCCGGAGTCATCGGAACAAGAACACGCATATCCAAATCCACGTCAGTAATATCTCCGCTAAACATGCCTTCATAAACCTCCTTTGACTTATAAACATTGCCTGTCTTGATTTTAAATTCCTTCATCTTCACGGCAAGTTGCTTGACCGCGCTGTCTCCTTTCACTAGCGGCTCTCTCTTAATCGGAGAAGCATAATACTGTTCAAATAATTTAACAGACAATCTAACCATGCGGATAAGCGACATCTTATAAAGGAACATAAATTCTCTTAATCGCGCGAGCGAAGCCTCGCGAATAAACGAAACTTCCGTAGCAGTCATACGCGACTTGCCTCCAACAAAACCAAGCAGGCGCTCATCAATACCGGACGCGCGCTTAATCGCTTCTTCGTATTCCTTCGCCAAGGCTATATCAGCGTTAGTCAAACCCGGAATCTGGAATATCCTCGGCACTCCTCCCTTAGTACGAATTATCGATAACGGCTTCAATGCGAAATTCCTCTGGTCAATCTCATCATTCACATCCGAGAACGCCGGAGAAAAAAGTGACAGCAACTGCCTATCCGCCTTCATCTCACGATTTCTCTGCGAAGCCTTAATCTCCGAAAACGTAACCTCAAGAATTCCCGCCGCCCAGAACTCATCTCCTGAATACGGAGAATATTGAATAGGAGAAAATGGAAGTTGTTTATGAATATATGGAATCGGCTTAGGAGTGTCCGCGGATTTTACCTGTGCCCCATAATCCTGAATTACTATCTCATAAGAATCATTAACCCTGTTCCAGTAGTGAAGCACTTGAATCTCATCATCAGAAATCTCAATCGGCGCGAAAATCCTAAAAATGTTCGTCGAACTCGTTTCCTTCTGCGCGCTCTGCGAAGCCGTCTGCGCTCCGTGAATCTGCCCGGTCTGAATCTCCGGCACCACTACTCCCAACGCGCTTTTCTTCTTAATGTTCGTATCCCAATCCACAACAAGATGTCCGTAAATTCTCTTAGCATCATCAATACCCAAAATCTCTATCTCCGCGCAATCCCTCGCCGTCTGAAAATCCGCCTTCGTTAATTCATCCACGAACATCAAATAAGGAGAAACGCGAACAGTTTTGACATCATCAAAATCCCTGACTGTTTTCGGCGTATATTTAAAAATATTCGTATCCGGATCAAAACTATCTACTTCGTAAACCTTTCTCTCATCCTTCAAATAAATCGTCTTCAAAAATCCCGTCCCCAACTTAAACGCGTCTAAGCGGGCATAGTAGAGTTCACTCTTCAAAGTTCCCTTATCCGAAATCGAAGAGAAGAGATCCCGCAAATCATTTGCCTTAGATTCATCTTCGTCCTCATGTCTGGCAAACACCGGCATAACTTCCGAATCCAAGAAAGCCGACTGCGCAGTCTTAACAGTCGCGTAAGCCCAAGAATCAGGAAGCGTAGATCTCCACGCGTCCTCACCCTTTTTCTCCTCAGCGAACATCTTCCACTTCATCTCATAATCGCGCCATCTTGTAGAATACTGTTCCTTAGCCTGCTTCATCTTATCAACGCGCGCAAAAATCTCAGCAACTCTTTCTCTGTTGTTATCTGTTACTGGGCGAGCCGTCATAGTTTCTGCCATAGTATTTATTATACCATTATTTATAAACACTTGTAATAGCCGCAATCTCCTCATCAGATAAGTTATCCACAACACCGGCACTGCTCGGGGTCCCCGCAAATCTATCCTCCGTATCAAACGTAAGCATAAAGGCATCCGCCACTCCCAAATCATCAACGCCGTCCTTCCTCATTTCACGCTTCCCCTTAATCTGAACCTTGCCGGATAAAGCCCTGCGGTATTTAATATCCAAAAGCTGGTCCCAACCCTCTCCCTTAACCAGTTCTCCTCCCTGTTTTAACCATGTCTTAGCTCTCATGTAGTTCTCCGCGCGCCTATTTATATATCTTGTCCTGTCATCAGGCGGCATTCCCACATTCACTGCCCTAACCCTACCCACTCCACTTTCGCTTAGTTCCTGTATCATCTTCGCCCCGGGACCAAAATCGTCTACCGAAGTCCTACCGGGTTTAATATTATAATGCCCCATCAAAGTCGATGTCTTCAAAGCCCCGCTTCTCGGCGTGGAAACCATCTCTTTAGCGACTATCTTAGCCCTAAACTTATCTCTTATCACCCACACAGCATTGTTCTCTCCTTCTCCAGCGGGGTCTATCCCCAACTTCGGATCAATAAATCTTCCCGTATCCGCGCAGAAACTTAAATCCTCAGTATCAAATAAAGAAATATATCCTGCGTCGTCCACTGCGTCGGCCTGAGGAAATTCTCCAAGAACGTGGATGCGGTATTCATCGGAGTCTAAACCATATTTGGCTTCAAAACCCTCGGCAAATTCCTTTGCATTAACCAGAGGAGATTCAAGAGAGCTAAATGATAAGTTCTGCCACCTCGCCTTATCCTTATTAAAAGTCTCATAAAAATATCCCGTAAGCCTAGTCGGGTTCGACGGCAAAATAACAAGTGTGTTTTTCTCCGTCAGCGAACCCTCAGCAATTTCAAAAATCTCATTAGGGATTCCGCTCGCCTCATCACCAACCAAAAGAACATGCTCTGAATGCAACCCCGCAAGCGCTTCCGGAGATTCCTTCTTTCCCGTCGCCGCGCGGGCAAACCATACAAAAGGATTCTCCGCCATTCGTATGTGGGTCGTATTCCAGTCGTATTTCATTTTAACCGGCTCCGGCATCATAGAAATCCACTTCATACATTCTTTCCATAACACGTCAAAAATCTGCGACGATGACGGAGCAGTAACGGCAACTTGAGAATTCTTAAACGCAAAAAGAAACCATAAAATAATCCATGAGGCGACGCTGGACTTCCCAATGCCGTTCCCACTTTTAACACTTATCTTCCTCGGCGCTTCCCCAATCATAGCCTTCTCTACGGCCAGTAGAATGTCTTGCTGTTGCGCGCTAATATGTTTCCCTTTAATAAACTTCGCATTATCTCTTTCCGGAACAAAACCAAAAACTTTTCTTACAAAAACCTCCGGAGAATAAAGCATCGCCCCAGCCAAATCTTCATCCGCTTTAAATTCCCGCCTCATTGGTATCACCGCGTTCCCCGCCTGTTGCATATTGATCTTTGGCATTAGCGATTAAATTATTTACCCTATCTTTATAATCTTCCGGACTCATTTCGCTTTGCATCTGTAATTCTCTCTGCTTTGCTTTCTCAAACAAATCTCCCAAACTAAAATGAGCATGTCCTACCATGCCGGATTGTCTTATCTCTTCTGCTTTATAACCGCCTCCTATCCCTATCTTCAAAGCATGCACTAAACCTTTATCTATCGCATTATAATTATCTTCTTCAAGAATGCGCACATCCCCGTCTTTAGTAAAAGTTTTAAGAATTTTTTTAGAATCAAGAAGTTGCATGATTTTCTCCGCAATCTTCTGAGCGCCTACGCCGACAGAACGAAGAGCGAGAATCATATCTGCAGATTGCAAATCAACCCTCTTCAACATTCTCTCGCCTCTTTTGGCGGCCATGTAATAATTATCTTTAAGTTCCGGAAAAATTAAAATAGCGGCCTTAGTCGCATTTCTTCCGTTTCTTTGATACTCAGTTAAAAATTGTTCAAGCTGTTCATAACTATAAGCCGCTCTTTTGCCGTAGACGTGAGGTAATAAGCCCGGAGGAGTCCTCAGCACTACTTTTTCAGATTTTTCTTCATTTTTGACTTCTTTGACGCTTTCTTCCATACACTCTATTATACCACTCTTGCTGAAACTCCTCAAGACTTCTGGCCAGTATGAATATACCTCCGGCTTGGGTAAGGGCGTCAGCAAAGTTCTTTTGATCGGGGCGAAGACGACCGGTGGGGGTTTTGACTTCGATGCCTACAAAACAGCCATTAGCACAGCATAGGATGTCCGGAATGCCTCTTTTACTGGAAGTGCGCCAGAAACCTCTCTTGGCGTCAAAGATACCTGTGGTGGGGCATACAAAGGCAAAGGTGGAGGGTTGGTGGAGGAGCCAGTTTAAGATTTGGTTTTTGATGGTTTTTTCTAACACAGTTTTTCTTGCTTCCTATCTATTAATGTGTTGTAATAATGAAGATCGGCCTTTGAGCCTATTTTAGCATAACCAATATTAATTAGTATATATTACTATATATGTTTTAACATTAACACAAAGGGAACACGAAGCGTGGCTTCTTGTCAAGAAAACTTACCTTGATACCTATCCACAATGGCTAGGAAGCCTTGACGCTTCCTAGCCATTTGTGGTATAAACTGGATATCAAGGCGCTGGCAAATAGCGTGTTTATAACATTTTTAACATCTACGGTCAAGAAATAAAGCGGAAAATGATAAAATGGGCTATTTGTTAAAATGTTTTAATAGATAGAGTAACAGATAGGAATTATACAAGAAAATTTTAAAAAAATCAAGAGGGTGGCTCTTTTTATGGCTTAACCAAGCCATTTTTCAAAAAATCATTTTTTAAAAAATTTTATAAAAATTGCTCACAAGGTAATCCCTTTAAATAGTCACTCTGAAGTGGGGCTTTTTACTGTTATATTGACATTCCTCCCTAACTAGTTTATAAAGGTATATGCCTACGGCATAATCATAAAAATCACTTATAGGATATGTGATGGGGGGGGAACTTATGCGCCGAGTACAGCGCAATAATGAAGCCCGCCAAAGGCGGGCTATGATAGTGCGAGCGCGTGAGAGTGAGCATAGCATAGGGGAGGGCTTGACAAAAAGAGAGAAGTTGTGAAAAGGAGGCTAATAACACATTTTACGCTTTTGTCAAGGGGGTGTGTTTTTGACTTACCAGTTGTCCACAGTCTACCGTTTATCAAGCACTAGGCGTGGTATAATAATAGTAAAGGTCAAAATTATCAATATGTAAATGTAAATCAATGGAAAGAAAACTAAACGAATACCACGGGATAGAAATTTGGACAGGCGGTAAATACGGCACAAGCTACATGCTACGCAATAAACACGGCGTGAATTTTCAGCTTGTAGATAGTGAAGACGCCGAGAAAGTAAAACAGCTTATCGCTTTTTTGCAAGAATAATTTAAGCCTAGCCGGTCAATGCTACCGGCTAGGCAGTAGATATGATCCTATAATTATAAATATGTTACTGGCTTATATCTGCTAACAGCTAGCAAGCTAAATGGGACGCTAGCGTTTGCGGAGTACGATATTCTAGGCGGTTGTACCTTAATAACTTAATATATTAATTTATGAAAGAATTCAAAAGATATTTTGAATTTATAGACGACACGGGCAGAATAGCCCGGGTTGATGCAGAAGTTACAAAGCGCAACAAATACCCGGAATTTACAGCATCCGGCACTTATGAAGGCGGATGCGGGCAAATACTGGACAATATAAAGCCGCGAACGCGCGAACAAAAACTCTTTATAGAGTTATGGCGAAAATATCACTTAAAAAACTTAAACAGAATCCCGAAGAATATACAATTTTGGCCGGACTTTACGGGACATGTAAACGGCATTATAGACGAGATAGAAAAGCAGGAAGCGGAACGCAAGGCCGCAGAAGGCAAAAAAGAAGGCGATGAAGCCATATTGGAGATGATGAAGGAAGAAGGGATCAATGAAAATACACTGGACATTTGTAAAGCTTATTTGTCAGTTACCGGGTGCGATGACTTGCAGGGTTTTGAAGAGAGTTATAGCGGGCAATTTTCAAGCGATGAAGAGTTTGCGCAAGACATGGCGGAGCAGTTAGGGAGTATTGATAAAAACCTCACATGGCCGAATTATTGCATAGATTGGGAGCATGCCGCAAGCGAATTGATGATGGATTATAGCGAGCAAGACGGATATTATTTTCGTAATTTATAAAGCATAGCAATATACTAAAATGAAAATAGTCAACATAACCGCAAAAGACTTGAAAGAAAAGCATAGTATGTCCGAAATGCTCATTGACGAGCTAGCCTCTTCCATCGGATCGTGGACTTCAGATGACTTATATGAAAATAATCTTGATTATGAGTTTCAGACTGAAGACGCGGCCATCAAAGAATATAACTTTGAGCCAGACTTTATAGCATCCATGAATAAGACGGAACGTAAAAAGCTAACCCAAAACATGGCAGAATATGACGCAAAACTAAAAGCATATGAAGAGTCAGCCATTGAAGCATGGCGCAATGACCACGATGACACTACACCACTAGGCAAGGAAATTCAACGATGGATAGATGCCGAACACAAGCAAATGCGCCATGAATGGCTATATGGCGATTATCGCGGCAATTCCAAAGGAGTTATAAATGAGCTCCAGAAAGCCTATAATGCGGAGCTAAACTATGACGAGAAAGCGGATGCAATGAGTTTCGAAATAGACAAGCAGGAATGGCATGAAAAGCAATGCGGATGCGCTGAAGGTTACCCAGACTTTACCAAATGCGAGTACAAGGAAAAGCCAAATAAAAAAGCATTGATTGATATAATCTCATCGAATAGCCGCCATTATGCCGAAAAGCATAAAACCGAAATGGAGGAACGCAAAAAGGAAGCCATGGAACGGGCAGAATATAAAGCACAACAAAAAGCCGCAGATGAGAAAGAACGCGTTAAAAAACTACTACAATGAAAACCGAACCTACAAAGCACAAAGGCTATTGTGACGTATGCGGAAACGGGCCGGTTTATATCTTCCCAGTTATACTCAAAGACGAAAGCGGCACGGGCGAATATTGCGAAATATGCGTGCTAAACAATTCCCATGTTCGAATGATCCCGGCGGAAGATTGGGCAAAGCTAACACACACAAAACAATGAAACCCCTAACACAACCCGAAACCGACCAGCTTCTTATACTGCTCCGGAAACTCTGGAAATATAGCAATGATAGCTATATGGTCAGTATCGCTAAGTCATTATTCGCATTGATAACTAAAAAAATGTATGAAGTGGACCAACAATAACTTAATTCAGTTACAAAATTGGGCAACTTCCTTTTCAGCAGGAGATGAAATAACCGTTCCTGACTTCCTTGCTTATATCGCGATTACTCAATATCAGAAAATCTTAAAAGAAAAGCAAGGCGAAATGCTTCATAATGGACATTATACCGATGAAGTGTTAGATGAAGTACTTGCTAAATGCTTTAAAAACAACTAAAAAAGACTCCTAAAATTGCGGAAACTTAATTGAAGCCGCAACAAGATCAGCACAATATACTAGATAATTGTGTTTTTTTTGTATCTGAAAATCTGAAAAATGTCAAGAAAATAAATCGTGAAAAATGTCAAGAGAGAAAACTCAAAAAATCAACTATGGAGGGAATATGGAATATTATATAGATAGATAGATACAGCAAGGCAAGGCGATAGGTTGAATAAACTATTTTGTCTTATTCAAAAATATCCTTATATTATATAAAGATATCCACTTTTTACACTTGTTGCTATTCTTAAAATATGTTAAAATGTCTTATGGGGGGGGTTATAAGAAAATTGTATGGAAAATAGATAATTTGCGGAAGTCAAATAAGTGGCAACAATCCAAAAAGTCGGTGACGAACTAAAAATAAGTTTCAATTATAGCTCCGAAGTTGTCGGGGTTATTAAGAATATTCCCGGTCGCCGTTATAGTCCTCAAGATAAGTGTTGGTTTGTTCCTCTCCGCTTCCTCCCGCAAGCCAGAGCAGAGCTGGCTGCTTTTGGGTTCGAATGGTCGAAGGAGCTAACCGATTCCCTTGCTATACCTAAAATAAACGCTATAAAGAGCGATTTACCGCTTTATTCTTACCAAAAAGAGGGAGTCTTGTTCCTTTTAAACAATGAGCGGGCATTATTGGCATCGGATCCCGGTACCGGGAAATCAATTCAAGCGCTCGTGGCGCTTCAGGAAGCGGGGTGTAAAAAGATTTTATGGATAACACTGAAGAGTTTATGCGCCACGGCGGAGAAAGAGATTTTGAAATGGTATCCGGAGAAAAAAATAGTTGTAATCAGCAACGCTAAGAAAGGCGTATCAAACAGATTAATTCAATATCAGGGTGATTATGAATTTTACATTTTAAATTATGAAAAAGTCAGAACTGATATTGAGATTCTAAGGCATTTCGAATGGGACGCGGTAGTATGCGATGAGAGTATAAAAATTTCTAATCATCAGGCACAGGTTACAAAAGCAGTAGCTTTGCTAAAAGCAAAACGGATAATCTTGATGAGCGGCTCGCCGATGTCAAACACACCTAGCGACTATTACGCGCAGATGAACACCTTGGCGCCCGGACTATTAGGCACATGGTATCAGTTTATAAACCGATATTGTTCATTGGACTATTTCGGGCATGTTGAAAGTTATAAAAATTTAGATCATCTCAAACAAGTAATGTCGCCCTACATAATCCGGCACGCTAAGCGGGATGTATTAAAAGAATTGCCGGAGAGAGTGGTTGAAGATATTGTTTTTGAATTAAGTAAGAATGAAAGAAAAATTTATGACGCGGTGAAGAAAGAAATTCTTGCTTCTATTAGCCATATGGAATTAAGCAAGGTGGATTGGGGGACGTTGAATTTGGTTTTAACGAAATTATTGCGTCTTCAAGAAATTTGTAATTCGCTCCTGCTTGTCGGTGAAACAAATGAATCCAGTAAAATGTCCGTATTATTTGAAATTTTAGAAACCTTGCCTTCTAAGTTGTTAATTTTTTCTAGGTTCTCCCGCATGGTTGATATTTTAGAATCTAGTTTAAAAGAAAAAAGATATAAAGTTTTAAAATTAAAAGGAGATATGAGCACACAAGCAAGACAAAGGGTTGTAAATGAATTTAATGAACTTGAAAATGGCTTCCTTTGCGGCACCGACGCAATGGCTTACGGACTTAATCTTCAATCGGCAAGTTGCATGATAAATTTTGATTTGCCTTTTTCTATAGCTAAAAACGAACAACGCATCGGAAGAATAGAAAGAATAGGTCAAGGAGAAAAAATGTTAATTATAAATTTGTTAGCTAAGAATACGGTTGACGAATGGACAAAATCTGTTCTTGAAAGTAAACAAAAAGTAGCTAAAGAAATGTTAGAAGATATAAAACAGATGATCTAGCTTATGGTCCGAAGGCAAAATGAAGACTGCGGAAGAGATGTTCAGGGAGATTAGGAAGATTCTAAAGTAAGATCGTATTGTTCTTGTAAATCGAAAATATCAACTTTTAAAATTTCTATTTCTTCAATTTTTTCACATAAAGGACAAGTACTGCCTTGAAAAACTATTTCACGATGGTTATTTGTGCAAATATTTAGATTTTGATGATAAATAATTTTTTTCATAAATTTTAACTGTTTTTAAAATTTATTTTTCCAAATTCGTGTTTTTCTTTGCAATAACAGCTATTTTCCCATTTTGCGTCACACCACTTAATTCGAGAATTTTCCCATTGGCATAATTCGGCCTCGGTTAATTCTTTATTTTGTTGTTTTTGATAAATTTCTTCTATTGTTAAAAAAACAATCATAACTCTTTCTGCAACCTCTTAATCTTCTTTTCTCTCTCAAGCTCGAGCAGTCTCCTCTTTAAACTTAACGCTCCTAGAAAAGCCTGAAAATCTTTTTCGTGTTCTTCTTTAGGAATATAAAGAGCTTCAAAAGGCTTTGTATATTCTTCTTTATCCAATTCTTTAGCAAATTTTACGATCCACGAGGCTTTATAATCATTGCCTGTTTCTTCTGTGCGAGCGGCGTTATAAGCGGCTATTTGCAATCTGTAATCATCCCAGATTCCGGAGCTTGTTTTAAAATCTCCAATACAAAGCTCTCCATTAATTTCTGCTTCAAAATCTATGGTGCCGGCATAGTTGTATTTGCGGGAATAAACTTTTTTCTCTCTCTCTAAAAATTTTACTTTGTATTCATCTATCCATTGAAGAAAGTTATTAGTAACGAGTTTGATTTTTTTATCTTTAGGTGTTTTAGGTTTTTCTCCCTTGATATATGATTCAGCCCAGAGATGAGCTTTGGTCCCGAGGCTCGCCGCGTCGGTTTTTCTGATTGTATGTTGCTCTCTTGCCGCTGCAATAATTTCTCCAATTTCTAAGCCGTGATATTTCTTATTCGGCTGCAGGCAGGCTTCGACATATTCCAAGGTAATTTTGACTGCCCAATTAATAAGCGCGGGTTTATCAATAACACCTGTTACGGTTGTGACGCCGATGATAAATTTATCGTCAATGATATAACGATGGCGGACAGGATCAAAGAACAAGGTTATGGCTCCGTTATAAAGTTTGTGTTTTTCTAGGTTATTCATTTGATTTTAATTATTTTTAACCCCCATTCCTCAGCTCGCTAAGATGCCTCAAAGTCAAGCCGAGGAATGGGGGTTTAACCCCCATTAAACTATTCCATACAGACCAGGCCTTCCGGATTGATTTCGTCGGAAGCGGAAATAGGCGCGTCTTTTAAGAAGACCTTAATCAACTTAAATCCGCTCATTCCTTTCTTTTTCGGCTTTCCTTCAGAAGCGAACACCATCTTCACCAACTGGCCGAGTTTCGCCGCTTTCATTTTCTGGTCAATGACTTTCCTGCCGAACACCGCCATAATCTGGCCATCGTAGGTTTGGATGTCATACATTTTCTGGTCTGTGCCGTCTATTTGGCTTTTGACCGTGCGAATGTCCACGAGAACGCCTTCTACGCTATCGCCAACTTTCTCGAACTTCATTAGTCCGCTTTGCACTTCATCTTCCGCGCCGAATTGACTGTCGTTTTTGTTTTTTGCCATTTGATTTAGTCGTTATTTAATAATCCTTGCTGAGGATCGACTTCGGATCTTTCCATAAAGATCTCTTCAGCATTAATTTCATCTACTGAATTATGCAATGAATATTTTTTAGGTCTCTTTCCTTCCGCTTTGATTATTATATCTCTTTCCAAGACTTTAAGCGCCTCTCTTATATAGCTTGCTCCTAATTTTTTAGTAAACGCATCAACCACGTCGGTTGTTGAAGACCCGGGGTTATTTTGTATAAAGGCTATGATTTCAGGCTTATAATGGCTGATTTTAGAATCTTTATCATCGGCCGTATCATAAACTCCAGCATGTTTGAAGTGTAGGTAATTATCGTCTTTGATAATTTTAACCTTAAAAGGAGCCAGTTCTTCTTGCGCGCGCGCCTTATATTGATGTATAACTAAGGTTTTTTCTTCCTCCAGTAGTTTTATCTCAACCCCCAGCTGGCAATCTACAGAGGCTTTAATATCGCCGGATCCGCGCATATTCTCTGCTGGGTCTTGGGGTTTAAAAATTCCCTGCTTGCGGTTATGATGCGTAAACAAAACAGTAAGTTCTTCTTTTTGTAACTTCTTCATCTGGTTGAAAACTTTGTTCATTTCTGTGGCAGAGTTTTCGTCAGAATTGTGGATACGATTTAAAGAATCAAAAATTACAAATTTGATATTTTTCTCTTTGCAAATTTTCAGAATATGATTTATATCATTTTCATTAACTACTTTTAAAAGTTCTAAATTATAAAAATAAATAGGCAATTTATCTAGCTTAGCCGCTAACTCTTCTTCGAGTAGGAGCTTTAGCCTAGATTGTATAATGCCTTCCCAGTTTTCTTCATCAACTATAAGAATACCGAAGTCGTCTTGTAAAACATCGAATTCTTCAAAAACTTTCTGCTTGGCAGCTACCCGGATTGCTATTTCCATAAGAAGCCATGTCTTAAAAGATCCGGAAGTCGCGGCAAGTACGGTAATGCTGTTGATAGGAATAAGCCTGTCCACTAACCACATGGTGGGGGGAATATCTTGATTATAAAGTTCTTGAATAGTTTTCGGACCATTGCGGATTTTAGGAGTTGCTTCTTCTTCGTCTATTTCTCCGTTATTTTGCCGTCGTTCTAACTCTGTCTTTTTAATGGAATTATAAATTGTTTTTAAGACATATTCAGGTTTCGGAGGCTTGCTTTTATTATTAATTTCTCTCATAGCCGGAGGGATAGTTGGTTTCCACATTTTAACTGGAAGATTTCTCATCATTTTACCTACAATACTTGCCATATCGCTATTGCGCGACCCGTCGTTAGAACCTTCTAGGGCAGTTTCCCACGCCTTAGTTTCTCCGTTAAAAGAAGAAGTTTTATTTTTTGCCCGTTCTTGAATAATATTTAACCAGTGGGTGTCAATTTTTCTGATTTTTTCTAACGGCACAATCCATTCATAAGGCTTACCTGTTTTAACATGGATACTCGGCGGCATCACACAGAAAGCTCCGTCTGTTCTTATGTCTACTTGCCATGGGCTGTCGTTGCCGAAGATTTTTACATCCGGGCGGATTTCCATGCCTTCTGGCACTAAATAATAATAATGAAATTTATCTGAGCCGGTTTTGACAGTTGCCGTTTCCGGCAATGGATGAGTTTTTAACAAGGCTTCTAATATATGCGGTTTCGTTGGGTCAATATCTATATCAATAACTATAAGCCCGCCGGATACTTGACCGCAAATGCAGCCGATATTAAAATTATTTTCCGGCTTGAACCAGCGTTCGAGCTCCCATTCTGCGGGTTTGTTTATTTGATATTGTTTCCATTCTGTTAAAGCCGGAGCTTTACTATCGCGCCGGGCAGGGACTACTGATAATCCTGCTGCTAGATATTCTTTGGCAATTTGGAGAAGATTAATTTCCATAATCGCTTATCTTAGCCTTAATAACCCGCGTCTGCGCTAGGAATCTATTAGGATCAACTCTTGCGTCTCCTCTCCAGTAGTTATCAATGCAATCTATAAGTTCCGGAGATTTATCAAAGACAAAGAAAAGCCGTTTAGAATCGGCTCGCTTGATCTCTATAATAGGAAAGGCTAAAGAAAGAAAAACTATTAGACCGAAGTCGCATGTTTCATAAAGTTCCCATTTCATTTTTATTTCATTTTCATTCATTAGATTTTTAATTATCCACAGGTAATACTTGCAGTATAACCTACTGGTGGTACACTGCAAATGTGGGGTGTGGAAAACTTTTGAGACTTATATGACAAAATTAAGAAGAAAAGGATACAAAATGAGAGAAAAAATTAGTGCATATATTTGTAAAATGTATGTAGCGGATATTTTCTCTTCAGAAGATATTTTAGATCTAGTCCGGAGAAAGTTTAAAAAGTCGATTTCCCGGGCTACATTATATAGAATTATAAATGAAAATAAAAATGATTAAAACAGAATACTTATGCGACTGGTGTAAGACAATGAACGGTGATAATCAAGAGTTTGCTAATGAAGTTGTACTGATCGCCGGAGGAGGCACTGAACGCAACTGGCATGTTTGCCCTGATTGTTTGCAAAAGGTTATAGACTATATTACAAACAATCTTATTAAATAATTATGAATCCTGAAAATCTAAAACTAGCCGTGCTCTCTGCATTTATCGGGTTCTTATATAGTTTATGGGTAATTTGGTGGCTCTTTATATGAATCTCCCCAAATCAAAACATCGCGGCGGCAAACATCGCGCAAACAAAAGAGCCAGAGGAAACAATAAAGCCGTAAAATGCTGGTCTTGCGAAAAAGTACATAAGGAACTGCATCGGTTTAGTGGTAAAAAATAAATTAAAAAATGAAAGCATACAAAATATTTGAATGGGATTGGACTTGCAAAGGCTTCCAATACGAAGTCGGTAAGGAATATACTTTTAACGGCGAACTTAAAATTTGCCAAGGTGGTTTTCACGCTTGTTTAAAACTTAAAGATTGCTTTAAATATTATAAAGCAGTTGCTTGGAATAAGCTGGCGGAAGTGGAAATATTGGGAGAATATAAAACTCATGATGAAGACAGTAAAATTGTTACGAATAAAATCAAGATTGTCAGAGAAATCCAGTGGGAAGAAATAGATAAGATCGTAACTTTACAAGGTGACAACTATATTCAGGGCGGCAACTATATTCGGGGCGGCAACGATATTTGGGGCGGCAACGATATTCGGGGTAGCAACGATATTTGGGGCGGCAACAATATTCAGGGCGGCAACTATATTCGGGGCGGC
>ERZ1292644.169-Hain-H14-01um-R2-169-length-46057-cov-5_pt1 | contig 46057 bp, 64 predicted proteins | sample MGYA00564402_ERZ1292644 | MGnify/ENA primary metagenome ERZ1292644 (study PRJEB36523, sample SAMEA6512644) | groundwater metagenome | collected 2019-01-09 | study: AquaDiva: Metagenomics assemblies of 32 groundwater samples
TTGTTCTTGATTTTTTGTATCTTTCATATTTTTTTACATAAACCATTCTTTCAAATTCAAGGGTGATTCTCTTGGGAAATTTCCTTGTAATTATCCCCTCAAATATTCGTCCTCTCGCTTTTAAGTTGCCGTGTATGTTGCATTTTTTGTCGCCGCAGTTTTCTGTTTTCACAGCTACCGCTGGCACTTTCCCTTCTGCATTTTTTGTTTTTTTGTTCGCTTTCATTTTGTGTATGTTTAATCGCTTATTGATTCTCCGTCAAATCCGATTTCCACGAGGAGGGATTTGATTCTCTTCCTGTGGTCTCCTTGAAGTTCAATCGCGTTGTTTTTGTAAGTTCCGCCGCAGGCAAGCCTGTTTTTCAGCGTCTTTGCGATGTTCCACACATCAATTCCGCTCTCAAACCCCGAGACAATAGTGTTGATTTTCCCGAATTTCTTCTTCTCGGTTGTTATCTTTATTTTTTGTGAACTTTTTATGATTTGTTCACATACACATGCCTGCTTAGGCAGGCCGCACTTTGGACATATTTCCATGTTATCTGTTGAGTGTGAGTATCATTGCTATGATTTTTTTTATTTCTCCTGTTCTTGAATTTTTTGATCTTGACGAGTTTACTGACGATTTCACAAGTTCCATTTTAAGTTCTTTAAGTTTTGCTTCCCTTTCCTGCCTGCTCATCTTCATTATTTCCTTTGATTTTTTTGTCGCCATTTATTTCTTTCCTGATTTTGATTTTATTTTCTTTTGCGGTTTTGTTTCTTCTTTACTCCTTTCCGTGTTGTTTTTTATTTTTTCCATGACTCCTTCATCAAGGTATATCTTGTCTTTTAATATCGCATAAGGCGATAGTATTGCAACATTCACGCCGACGGTTCCGGGTTTTGTTTGCGCAATTGCCTGCGCCCTGTCGACGACTTTCGCGCTGTCGCCGACTTTTATCATATAACCCTGTGCAAATCTCCACTGCTTTGCCCTCGCGCTCGGAAGTTTTCCGTTTAATCTTATTTCCGCCCCCAATGCTCCGGCACTCATTATCTTCTGCAGGGTTCTGTAAGCGATTATTTTAAATTTCAGCGGTCCGATATTTTCCAGCGACGATGCAATTTCATCCGCCATTATTTGCGCATCAAATTCCGGATTTTTTATTTCATCGATGTCAACATGTGGATTTTCAAGTTTGAATTTATTTTTTAACACGCTGGTTAATTCGGCAATTCTTTCCCCGCCCCTTCCGATTACAAGCCCGGGTTTGTTCGTGGATATGACTATCTTCTCCCCGACTGGAGTGTATTCTATTCTGACCTTGCTTATTTTCCCTTTCCCAAGTGAAATTTTTATGTATTCCCTTATTGCGAATTCATCTTTCTTGAATTTTACGATATTTTTTTCTTCCATTATGAAAAACTCCTGTTTTTTATTATGCAAAATATTGTCATTTTTGAAAAATTTTTTTCTTCCATTAAATTTTAACCTTTGATTTTATTTTTTCTTTTCTTTCCATGGCGACAATTTTAACATGCGTTCTTTTCTTTCTTACTCTCCCGAATTTTCCAAAAGGTCTTGAAGCAATGTTTGAAACAGCTTCGCATATTATAGTATCATTAAGTCCGTTGACGCTTGAATTTGCCGAGAGTGTTTTTAGCAATTTGATAAAATGCTGCGATGTTTTTTTAGGATATCTTCCCGACATGACATTTCCCCTTTGATGGGGAATTTCCCCCCTCATCGGAACAACTCTTTTCTTTTTTATCACTTCCTCCAAATCCCTGATTGCATCCTCAATTTTTTTGTTTTTGATGAACCTGCATACTGCAATAGCCTGCTTTGTTGAAACGGGAATGGAGTAGGCATTGACAACTGCATTTGTTTTTTTTGATTTCTCATCTTTTTTTGCGATTTTTGTTTCTTGTGACGTGAACTTCTTGTTCGCGGAACTTTCTTTTTCTTCAATTTTCTCGTCGGACTTTATGTTTTCTTCTTTGTTTTCCTTTACCTTTTCTTCAATTTTTTCTTTTGCCTTTTCATCGGATTTTATTTTATCTTTTCTCTGCGCAACTTCATGCTTTTTCGCGGTTTTCATTCCCTTCTGTTCTGGATTGTAATTTTTTTCTGTCATTTTAAATTAAACTAGCTAAATGGGGATATTTAGTTCCATATGTGAAAAAAACTTTTGATGACAACACTCCTTTATCTGTTATTGTTATGCATTTCCTGTAAAGATGATAACCTACAAAACAATCTTCTGTATTAGCATGCGGTCTGCAAAAATCAAACCCCTCATCTCCTGTTCCCTTCAATCTCTCTCCAATAAAAATTGCAGGCCCGTAATACTCATTATGTTCATTAAACCCATTTATTTGTCCGCTTCCTAAACTAATTATAACAATGTCTCCTTCTTCAAGTAGTTCCATGTCTTTTTCATTTTCTAATTTTTTTATTTTAATTAAATCTGTTTTCATTTATTTCTTGGATTTTGATTTACTTCCTTTTGTCGCGCCCACTCCCGCCTTTCCGTGTTTTATTCTTCCTCTCGAAGGTGCAAATTCCCCGAATTTATGCCCGAGCATTTCAACTCTTACTTCAACAGGCACGAAACTTTTTCCGTTATATACACTGATTTTCATTCCAACCATGTTTGGGACAATGAGAAAATCCCTGTTGTGGGTTTTTATCAATTTGTTCTTCTGTATTTTTGTCTTCGCTCTGTTGATAAAACTCTCAATTTCCTGAAATTGCCTGAGCAAAAATCTTCTCTGTCGCGACTTTAAATATTTTGCAAACTCACGAGTGTCAAGCTCTTTCAGCTCTTCAATTGTTTTTCCCCTGAATGTGAATTGTTTTTTCTTTGTTTCTTCAACAGATTTTATTTCAGCCATTTTATCTTTTTCTCCTTCCTGTTCTTCTTGGTCTTAGGTGTCCGACTCTTCTTCCCGGCGGAGCATTTCTTTTTGCGATTTTGCTTTTTGGATTTTTGCCTCTTCCCGAGCCGAACGGATGGTCAATTGCATTGACTTTAACTGCAGAGGTTCTCGGCCATAATTTACCCCTGGATTTTTTTATAAAATGTTGCTTCCCTGCTTTTACAATAGGTTTATCCAGTCTTCCCGCGCCTGCAATAATTCCGATAACAGCTCGGCAATTCTGGTTGAATTCTTTTTCTTTTTTCGACGGCATTAGCACAAAAACTTTCTCTCCCACAACTTTGTTCACGACGGCGGAACTGCCGGCTGTTTTTATGAAAACTCCGCCGTCTCCTGGGCGTGATTCAACATTATAGATTCTTGTTTTTACAGGAATGTCTTTCAATTTCAAAATATTGCCCCCTTTAATTTCTTTTTCAAAATTTATTTTTTGTCCTTCAATCATTCCGCTGAATGCAGGCATGAAAAAAATTCCGTCGCGGTATTTTATCTTTGCGATTGGCGCGGTGTGCCCTTTTGAGTTTATCAGATTTATAACTTCCCCTTCTCCGTTAAGTTCTCTTGGATATTTCAGCCTGTAAATGAACGCCCTTCTCCTGACTCTGTATGTCCCGCTTCCCTTCCCTCTTGCCTGTGAAATTATTCTTTTTGCCATTTTATATCATTCCCAATTTCGTCGCCACGTCGATGGCGGGAAATTCTTTTTTTAATTTGACATACGCATATTTTTTGTTTCCTCTGATGAGTGTCCTTACTCTTTCAACTTTAACTTCAAATAATTCCTGAATTTCTTTTTTTATTTCTTCGCTTGTTTTTTCTTTTTCAGTTTTAAATGTCAAAACATTTTTGCTCTCTATAAGCATTACCGCTTTCTCGGTTGTTATTGGTTTTATCATTTTATCAACACCTCGGGAATTTCATGTTGTGAATATTCAGGAAAAAGATTTTCTCCAAACATCAGTCTGTAAAAACATTCTGCTGTAAGTTTGCAGTCTTCAAGCGCGTTGTGCGGTTTTCCATCGTGGACAACTTCTCTTCCTTTTAGTTCTATTCTCTCGTCGGGAATTCCGCAGAATTTCAAAACATTTGAAAGATTCATGTTGCTTTCATAACTATTTGCATCTTTGCTTTGCTTGATAAAAAATTTATTATAAGTATCAAAATATTTTATTTGTGCAATTGTATGTGTATCAAATGCCCGATACTGAAATGTGCGTTTAAGGTTATACTTGTCTGCCTTTACCCATAAAAATCCAATGTCAAACTGGGGATTCTGGCACAAAAAAATTCTGAATTTCCTTTTTTCAATCCATCTAAAAAATATCTCAAGCATTTCTTTCTGTGATTGTTCCTTGGGATTTCTTAATTCGTCCTCGGTTTTTCCTGTAACTTTCAATGAGTTCTCATTAATTTCATCTTCATCGTCGATTCTTGAATCCTGTAAAAATTCTTCTTTGGTGTTTAAGTCAATTGCACCTATCTGCCAGATTCCGCACTTTTCCATGCTCAAACCAGACGTTTCCAAATCAACAACAATCGGCAATAATGTTTTGTTCATATTTCTTCTCCTGCTTGCATTTCAAGTCCGCTTATGATTGGAGCATAACTCTGGCACATTGTTGCATCTCTTTTATCATACTCATTTCCTGGAATAAATCCTTTGTCACATTTTCTTCTCGTTTCACATGTGTCTCTATAACTGCATTCTCCTAATTCTCGTTTTTCAGTTCCGTACTTGTTCATTTTAATTTCTCCGCGAGATTTTTAATTGCATTTTCAGTGTAAACAACAAGTCTTCCCAGCCCGCCTTTAGCCAAATCATTCACGCCGAGATTTCCCGCATTTGCAACGTCAAAAATTTTCGTTTTCATTTTTTCATTTTTTCCTGTTACAATAAGCACTCCCGCGCTTTTTTTGTATCTTCTTCCTCTTGATTTTCCCTTTCCGCTTCTTATTTTTTTGTTTCTCTCTGAAATTTCAGACAAGTTGCCGAGAATTTTTTTCACGCTCTCAATAAGTTGTTTTGTTCCTAATTCCGTTATTCCCGATTCAACTATAAACGGCAGCGATTTTATTTCAGTATCTTTTAATCGCGCATATTTTTTTCTTATCATCTTCTCGTTTGCCGTCGCGCTTAGCGCAGATTTAAGCGCGGTTTCCATTTCTTTTTTGTTAATTCTCTTTTTTTCAAGCATTGAAGAAATTTTCGGCGGATGTGCCCTCATTCCGCCTCTTGCAAAAGGAACTTCTGCCGCTTCCCAGTTAAACTGGCTTCCTTTTTGCGAAAATATTTTTCTCGGAACTCTTGAACTTCCTCTTCCGTAGCCGCTTCTCCATACATGCCTTGCATGGCTTAGTTTTCCTTTTGCAGAATGCTGTTTCCCTGCAACGGGAGAAGGCGAATATGGTTGTCTCCTTTTTTTCGTCTCAAGAACTTTTGCAACAATGTCCTCGCGGATTTTCTCTGAGAAAAATTTCGGCAACTCAATGCTTCCTTTTTCCTTTCCGTCGATGCCGAAGATTTTTGTCTTTGTCATACTTTTACCTCAAGTCTCACCGACTTTAATGAATCATTTTCTTTAATCATATTTCTTATTTGCGCTTCATATTTACGAACCATTGTCAAAAATAAATCCTGGTTGGTTGACGGCTCTTCTTTGCCTTTTTCATAAAGCAGGTAACTTATGCCTTCTCTTTTAACCCTTGCGACAAATTCATAGTCTTTCATCTCAACTCCACAAGTTCATAATTTTTCTTTACTTGTCTTCTCGTTTCCCTCAAAGGTTGGGTTGCAATAAGTTGCCTTTTCGCCGCTCCTTGCACGCTTCCGTTGACAATTATATAATCCGTTTTTATGTTTCCGTAATTTTTTATTCCCGTTATTTTTCCGTCGGCTTTTTTCACGCCGATTATTTTTCCGTTATAAATTGCTCTTGTGAACATTCCAAGCTGTCCTGCCATCGGCGTTCTGAAAGTTACTCTTGCAGGATGCCATGGTCCCAAGCTTCCAGGTCTTCTGACACCTTTCTCCGACTTGTGGCTTTTTAGTGTTATCCCGAATCTTTTTACAGGACCTTGAAGTCCTTTTCCTTTCGTGAGTCCGCGAAGGTCAATTAAATTTCCCTTTGCGAAAACATTTTCCACAGGAATTTCCTTGTTAAAATTTTCTTTGACAAAATTGAGTTTCTCCTCGACACTTCCTCTTAATCCTATTTCCGCAATGTCGGGAGTTTTTTTTATTCCTGTTTTTTTAACTTGCGAATAAGCAATGACTCTCACGTCGTCGTAATCTTTGACGTCTTCAATTTTCTTTTTGCTCTTCGGCAGTTTTAATTTTCTCTTCAGTTCCTTGTCAAGATTTTCAGCAATGACTTCATTGGCAACTTTTCCGTTTTTGTAAAATCTTGCGGAGAAAATTTTTAACGGCGGGCATTCAAGAAGTGTTACAGGAATTATCGTAGTTCTTCCCTTTGTCATCGAATCCGGCGTGTTGTCCTTGACATAAGCTGACTTCATTCCTACTTTGTAGCATATAAATCCCTTCAAACCAATCAAATTAGAATTATTAGGATTAATTGCATTCCAGTTCACTCTAGGCAAGAATTTACTGGCTCTTTTCCTCGGCCAGAACTGCAGACTTCCTTTCCTTGGTGTTCTCTTCGTAGGCATTTCTAAATGATGCGGATAACATTTTATGTTAAGTTCCCTGGAATGAAATATGTAGAAAAAACAGGTTTTTAAAGATTTGCAGAAGAATGTATTGTAACATAAAAACATTTTTAAATTCCATTCCTGAAAAACTATTATGCCTAAAAGGTCAGATGATCCTGAAGAGAAAGCGTATATGCGTGATGTGTATGAACGAAGTGGAAAAAGTCTTTCAAGAGCGGCAAGAATTTCTCAACTGGAAGGGAGGGGTTTTAGCATACCAACACTTCGTAAGTTATTGAGAGCGGAAGGAGCTTATACCCCTCAAAGACAAAGATACCCTCTTGGTTTTGATGAGAAGTATTTTAGACAAGTATTTGATGAACGCGGGGGAGATATTACAAGAATGGAGGGTTACAACGACGGCATAAGTCCTTCTTTAAAAATTATCTATTTAAGATGCCTCACACTTAATTTGACACCAGTAAATGTGCCAAAAGAACTTCTCAATAAAATTAATGGGAAAGTTAGAGGAGAGCACAATGATTTTGCGGTGGATCCTAGTACTATTACTGCCGGTTCAAGGCACCATTATTAATTTCTAATTTTTCTTCACTCCCACGCAGCATAATAAATTCCCGTCTGATGTCCGCCGTAATACATAAGCCATTTGTTGTTTATCTTCATCAGCGTCGGGTCGCCTGGAGGATTTGTAGGAAAGAGGTCTGTTGAATCTGGTGAATTAGTGAAATCAAATTCAGAATCCGAAAAAACATTATTGTTAAAAATAACGTGATAAACCCCCTTATATCCCCAGAAATATAATCTCATTTCTCCGTCCCAGTTTACAAATTCAGGTCCGTCAAGCCATCCCTTAAACACGCTGTTTCTGCTGTCAACAGCCATGCCCTTTTTTTCAAAAGTCAAGCCGTCCTGCGAAGTCGCCCACATTAAGATATGAGTTTCGCTGTTCGGCACTTGCTCTGCAGAATACTTTTCATCTATCGCGCCGCCGTACACCATGACATATTCGCTTCCGGTGTTTATCACCGTCGGCGCTACTACATTCACGAAATTTAATCCAAGATTATTATTCGCGTCTATTCTCGTTCCAGCTTCATCCTGCCATGTCAATCCGTCGGAAGAAATCGCGCTTTTTATGACTCCTGCATTTTGAAAGTACATCCTGTATCTTCCGTCGGAAAGTTTTATCACAGACGGAAATGTTGAACTTTCCTTTCTTGTTCCAGATTCTATGTTCCATGTTATCCCGTCGGAAGAAACAGAGGAATACACTTGTCCGTTAAATCCTGCAACCTCAGGTTCAAGAGAGTAATACATTCTGTAATTTCCGTAGCCAATATCAACAACATCTGCGTCAGCGTATGTTCCTGAAATCGCTATTCCTTTATCTATCCATGCAGGAACAATCTCTTCATTCCCGCTTTCTTCACCAACACCATTTCCATTTGCCGGTTCGTTTGGATTAACATTATTTTCTCCTGCAGAATTTTCATCTTGAAATTGTTTCGGAAGGTAAAAAACAAGGAGTAGAAAAACCGCAACTGCAATAATTCCTGCAACAATTATCACATTCTTTTTCATATCATTATCTGTGAAACATAATATTTAAACTTCACGCCTCAAATTCTTTTTCTTCTTTCATCTCTTTTCCGTCGGTGTTAATGCATCTTACGATTTTTCCTTTTCTCAACGCTTTTTCCCTAACAACTGCGAAATCTTTTTCGTTTTTTGGAAAAATAAGTTCTTTGATGGAAATATTATGTTTTACATTTATTTTCTTTCCTTCTTTAACGTCCCAGAACAAATTCTCCCTGATTATTGAATAAAATTTTTCATCCGTTTCCAGTTGGCAGAATTTGCCATCAATCTTGTTTTCATTTTTTCCCGGCTTTGGAAGTTTTTTCTTCATTTTCAGGCTAAAGCCGTCGCCTTCCATGTCCAAAAGCATGAAGTAAGAAACCTCCGCCAATTTTCTTATCTGTTCCCCGCTCATTTCCTGATTTGAGATATTACTTTGATAATACAATCCTCCTTTTTTTGTTTCAGAGTTTCCTTTTATGTTATTTTGAGACATAATTTCCGAGATGTCTTTTTTGCTCAGCACATCTCCTGAAACTTTGCTGTTTCCAAATTCAGAGCATAACAGAACTAAGTCATTCGCCAGTTCAAAGCTGGTTTTAACCTTGATTTTTTTTGACTTCACTAAATTAAGAATAAATCTTCCGTTGAATTCTCCTTTCCCGAATCTGATGAACTGCAGATGCGCGTTCTCGTCGGTTTTGCCGTCAAAAATATTTTTTATGAAATTTGTCATATTTTCTCTAAAATTTTATTTTACAAAAATTGCAGTATATGAAATTGTGAAATTCTGTTTTTAAATTTTTATCCTGCCAACTCATTAAGAAAAATCAATGTTAATCCGTAATAAATTTCCATTAACGCGAAAAATGAACATTCTTTAATCATCGGCTAGCATTTGCACGAGTTGCATAAATTTATAAATTTGTTATGTTTTATTATCCGATGGCAGGAATGGTTGTCGACGAGGAATTTTTCAAGAAGATTTTCATAAGCGTAATTCTTGCGGTGCTCCTTCTTTTGTCATTTTTTATCCTTAAACCGATTCTTCTTTCAATAATTATGGGGGTGATTTTAGCAATTGTTTTGGAAACCCCGTACAATAAAATTCTTTATTATTTGAAATCAAAAACTCTGTCGGCGGCGGTAATATGCATTTTGATTTTGTTAAGCATACTTATCCCTCTCTGGTTTTTAACCCCGATATTCATTGAGCAGTCACTTGAAGCATATCATCTTTCACAGCAGATAGACTTGGCAAGCGTTCTAAACAAATTTTTCACTTTTGCCTCGCCTTCAGATACTCTCTCTGGAGAAGTCGGCGGAATTTTGAACTCTTTCATAGCAAAGGCAACCAACTCGCTTCTGAATTATTTTTCCAAATTAATACTGGAATTCCCGTCGCTGCTTCTCCAACTTTTCGTGGTGTTCTGCACACTCTTTTTTGTTTTAAGGGACAGTGAGACAATTATCGCCAACATACACAACCTGATACCTTTTTCAAAGAATATTGAAGATAAATTATTCAAGTCGTCAAAAGACATAACTCTCTCTGTTATTTACGGACATATCTTCATTGGTATTATGCAGGGAATAATAGTCGGACTTGGATTCTTGATATTCGGAGTTTCAAACAGCCTGTTCCTGATGCTGCTTGCAATTATCGCGGGGATAATTCCAACTTTCATCGGAACAGCAATCGTCTGGGTGCCGGTAATTGTTTATCTTTTCCTTGCGGATAATAATTTTGCAGCATTCGGGGTTCTCGTCTTCGGTTTGTTTGCGGGAAGCATTGACAATGTGATAAGGCCGATATTTATATCTAAAAAGTCCAAGATGCATCCGTTTCTCGCTTTAGTCGGAATGATTGGCGGATTTTTCTTTTTCGGATTCCTTGGTTTCATCCTCGGTCCGTTGATAATAGCTTACATAATAATCTTTTTGGAAGTTTACAGGGGAAAGGAAGTGGACGGGATTTTCATAAAACGATAGTGCGTTCTGTCGCATAATCGGCTTCTCTGAAAATTTCCGACGATAAAACCTGTAAAAGTTCTGCAAATTAGGCAATCGGACCGAGCGTTAATATTTTAAACTTCATTTTCTATTTTTATTAATGATAAAATCGGGTTACAGGAGAAAAATTGTGGAATACTTCAAGAAAAATTTATTAAAAGGCTACACAGAAGAATCGTTGAAGTGGATGCTGATGAATCAGGGTTATACAAGAACAGACATTACCGCAGCCGTTGCCGCGGCAAAGAAAGAATTGTCTGATAAAGAAAAAATAGCAGATAAGGAAAAACCGGAAATAAAATACGAGGCTTACGAAGAAGGTAGCACGCCTTTGTCTTCGGGCAATAAAAAAACTTTTTGGAGAAGAATTTTTTTCTGGAGGAAATAATTTTTTTATTTCTTTAAATTAGTCCCACCCGCCCACCCTAAAAATTAACTGATTAATGTTAAATAGTAGGATTTTCTTTTAATTTAGATTATCAATGAATGAGCGACAGCGAGTTCGTAATCTCGCAAAATTCTCTTATAGCAAATCTTTTTAATTCTTGGAAATTAGGGATTTATGCGGAGTAAGCCAGTTTACTGAGAGATTAATTCTCTGCCCAAGTTTTATTGGGCGCTTACTTCGAGAAAGCCTCTTTCCCAACAAGGGAAACGAGTGAACGCAGTGAGCCTCCGTCGCATAAGGGTATTGCACCGGTCTTGAGTTTGATAATTCGTGGGAGTTAGCAGACTCTGACGGAAAATCCAAGATTTTCCGGTCTAGAGAAAAAGTAAAATAAAAAACGAACAAGTCAACCGGGCCTTTACAGGCTTCCAGGTTCGATTCCTGGCGGGGGCGTTTTTTTTATTCAAAATAGAAGTTAGGTGTGTCGAGTACGATTTCTTTTGCAAATTGAAGTAAAGTGCCGAGATTATGTCTTTCAAATTTTTTTGAAATTGTTATATGTGGATTAAATTCAGGATAAATTGTGGCTGGTTCTTCTTTGGAAAAATTTCCAAGAATTTTTCTTCCATATTCGTCTAAATTTGGCCAGACATGTCTTATTTGTCTCTCAATATCGGAAAGCAGCATTTTATTTATTGCTCTGAATGTTTCATTTTCATACCTCAAAACCAAACAACCTTCAAAAATATCAAAGAAATATGTTCTGAAATCCAATTCTATTGGTAATTTCTTTTTTAGTCTGTCTAAAAGTTCGCTATCAAAAAACACAGGAATTCTCGCGGAAAAATAAACCGTTGAGTGAAAAATGTCTTTAGGATTTAAGATTAATCCTTGTCCTTTACAATATTCCAAAATATCTTCTCCACTTCCTCTTTCAACCAAAAGTTCAACGACACTTTTCATTTTTCAAAAAACTCCAGCACTCTCGTGTCGGGCGATAAAAGATAAACATGGTCTTCTCTGAATCTTAATCCGCGATAAATTTTCTGCAATAATTCCCTTCTTGCCTTGTCTTTATACATCTCCCAATAATGCATAGGTTTTGTTTCTTTAAGAATTTTCCAGAAAGCATCCTCGGGATTTGGATTCGGGAATTTTGTAAAAACAATGCTGTTGCATTCTTTTCCAGGAAAATCAATTCCTCTTGAACAGCGCGTAGTAAAAATAACGTCTGTTTTTCCCTTTTTAAAATCTTCCACCAGTTTGTTTGATTTGTCTTCGCTCTGCATTTTCATGAGTTCTTCCTTGCTGATTAAATTCTTGAAATCAAATTTTTGCTTCTCGTTTTCCGAAGGCAAATCCGAGAACGCGCTCACATGAACCAAAACAGGTTTTTTTGCCGTCTCAAGACACTTGTCAAGCGACTTGAGATAATGCTCCCTGCTTAATTTTCCGTTGGAAAAATTTTCATATTTGCAGTCTGTTTCCATTCCGGTTCTAATTACTGATATCGCGCCTTGTTGCTGCGTTTCAGCTTCTATAATCTTAAAATTATCAAGCCCGAAAATATTTTTAAGAACCTTATCTGAATGAATTGTTCCCGACATCAAAACAAGAACCTTGTTTTTTTCAACCATTCCCCTGAACTTTTTGGCAAGGTTTGTTGTTACAAGATTTATAATTAAATTATTTTCTTTTTTGTTAAAATCCAAATAAGTCTCGTCAAAGAAATCCTTGAACATGATTGCTGTTTCCTCAACATCCGAGATGTAACTTTCCTCGTCTATTTCTTTCAAAAAATCATCGGACTCAAGAAATATCCTGAATAAATCATACAATCCTGTGTTTTTCAGCGGGATTATTTTCTTGGAATAAACTGCTTCGTTGATTCTCCTGTCTTTTCTAAGATGATTTATTATTTCATACATCTCCTCGATAACTTTTAATGATGATTCGCTTTCCGTCGCCATTTGTATGAGTGAATTCTGGAATTTGTCTATGTTGATGCTTCTTTGATTTGTAAAACTGTCAAGAAACTCGTCGCACTCGTCAATTATTTCAACCTCCGTCAGCGGCTTCCTGTTTAAAGCAGATTCAAGCTGGTATTTTAACGAGTTAAAAATAATCACGTCGGAATCAACATAAGAGTTAAACTGTTCATAAAATTTGCATCCTGGTTTTCTCTGATAAATCGTGAATTTTATGTTATTCAACCCAAGATATTCTTTTTTATTTTGATAACTGCCGTTTTTTAATTCATACTTCTCCGGCAGAACAGGGCTCCAGTACGGGCAAACGCTCGCAACAGGAAGTCTTTTTACATCGTTGATTTTATTTATGTTTTTTATGTTGACATTATTATTTTGTTTAAGATATTCGCGGAGTTTGCCGAAATTTTTTTCTTTTATCTCTATCTTGCAGGGTATTTCTAAATTGTCCGCGGATTTGTCCTCTGGTTTCGGCTTTTCCACGGAATCAAATATGTCATTCAATTTTGAATTTATTTCTCTTTTTATTTTTGGAATTCCTATGTCATTGTCTTCGAGAAATTTGCATGCGTGATTGTTTCTTCCGGTTATAACGCTGATTTTTAATCTGCTTCCGTCATTTTTTAACAGATACTTGTCTGTTTCATAATCTCTTTTATACTGATTTTGCAGGTTCTTCCCGGGCACAATGATTGATGTCTTTCCAAGATTCTTCGCAATGTTCAGCGCAATTGCACTTTTTCCCGTGCCGCAAACGCCGCGGATGAAAATTATTTTCTCGCCGCTATGAATAGTTTCCAAAACTTCGTCTACAATATCATCCTGCGTTTTCCCATTGGAAAAAACTAAAGGTTCTAAGAATTTTTCTTTTTTGTATAAATTCCACATTTTAATTAACATTTCAGCGTCTTTAAAAAAGCGACGGGATACAAATTTTTAATTTGAAGCCTCAGGCAGGATTTGAACCTGCGACCTATTGATTACGAATCAATTGCTCTACCACTGAGCTACTGAGGCGATGTGGTTTTGCGGAAATTTATTTCCAGCTTGCCACTGAGCTACTGAGGCACAAAATTTTCATTTTGTTCCATAAGTTGTTTTTCAAAACACCTAAGGCAAATATTTTGTATTTTCAAATCAAATTAGAATTAGTTATAAAACTTATTATGAGAGTTCAAACTATGAATTAGACTTGACTGCTAAAATAACCTAACCAAACAGCGCAGCCAAGCCTTCTGCCGCAGCTTCTCTTTTCTCTTCCTTCACGGTTTCTTTCTTTTCTTCTTTAGCCACTGCACTCGTCGCAGGAGCTGCTGAAACCAAGCTTGCGTTTTCAAGTTCCTTGTCAATGTTCACGCCCTTTAAGCTGACAACAAGCGATTTTATTTTTGATTCATCTGCTTGTACGCCGGCAGCTGCAACAATTTTCTTCAGGTTCTCTTCGTTGATTTCCCTTCCGAGTTTGTGCAACAAAAGCGCTGCATGTATGTATTCCATTTATTTTTCCTCCCTGTTAATTTTAATTAATTGTAAAATCATTTTATGATTTTTCCTCCGGATTTTTTTCACGGACTTTAACAAAACCGCCCAATGATTTTTCATTAATCGCGGCTTTTCTTATTAAAAATTTAATCGTGTCTTTTGAAATATAGCCCATGCCGACGGCAAATGCGAGCGATTTTGAATTAATTTTCTTAAGTTCTGCAAGAGTTTCTTTCCGGTCAATTTTTATTTCAAGATACATTTTTTTCTCCCTGTTGTCAAAAGCCGATAACGGAATAAATCCGATTGAAAAAGGTTTTATGTCAAGCTTGTTCATGATGCTCGCGGCGGCGTCTGAAATTTTCTCGCCCTTTTTGACGATGACTTTGGGTTCTTTGATGCTTATCTTTCCCTTGTCTACTGTTGTTTTGATTCCCAAGGCGCCGAGTTCGCTTATTGCAGGTCCCGGTGTCAAATCCGTGGGTCCCGCCTCAATTTCTATGTCATTAGGGGCTTCCTGTCCTATCTTCGCTTTTGCCGGACTTTTATTTTCAATTAATTCCGAAGCAAGTTCAAAACAGTCAATGTCGGAAAAAAGAATTGCTACATTGTCGCCTGTTTGTTCTTTTATTTTTTTTATTTTTTCATCTCCGCATTCTTCTATCGCCCTTAGAATTATGTTTTTCTTGACAAACTTGACTATTGCTTTCCCCCTTAATTTCTTGGAGATTTCCTGGAACTCCGATGCAGGCAGATTTTTTATCGAAGCCAGAAGAATTGTCCTCTTGTTTTTCAGCAAATTCGCAAGTTCTCCGACTATCCTTGCCTTTTTTTCATGAGCGGGATTTTTTGTCTTTGCTCTCATTTTGTTTTTATTTTTACAGGTTTACTCATCGTGAATTTTATTTCAAGATTTCTTATATTATCTTTTTCCTGCGGCAATGCTTTAAGCATCGCGTTGTACACAGCGACGATATTTTCAATAATTTCCTCGTCTTTCATGCTTTGTTTTCCGACGGACATTTTTACGCTCGCTTCTTTCGTTCTTATTTTTACGCTGTTGTTTATTTTGTTTTTTATTTCACTTATGCTTTTGTCATTGACATCTGTTAAAATTCCAAGCTGCGGCGACGGCATTTTTCCCGCAGGCCCGAGATATCTCCCGAAAGTTGTAGCAACATTTGCCATTAAATTCGCCGACGCGATGAAAAAATCAAATTTTTTAAGCAGTTTTCTTATTTCTTTTTTGTCGGAATATTTTTTAAAATCGTCCTTTGTTATTGTTTCAACATCATTTCTCCTTGAATCTAAAAAAGCCGCTATTCTTTTGTCCTTGATTTTATGCGGCACGGAAACAAAAATATTTACCTGATTTTTCTTAACATCAAATTTCTGCAGATTTAGGACTAAGTCTAAACTCTGGTCAAATTTTCTCGCTTTTTCTTTTCTTAATTCAGTCAAAGCTGACTTTAAGTTTTCTTCAAGTTCCATTTAAATACCTCCTACATTACGCGTCGCAGACATAGAATCTATTCCGCAACGATGTAGTTTATCGGTGCTTTTGAAAGAAAATTTGTATTTATAAAACTTTTCTCATATGTGAATTATAGCAATACTTATAAATTAATTTTATTTTCAGGATTCATGGAACTTATTGCATTGCTTTCATCGGGGGAGGGAACATGGGCGCAGGTTGCAGGACTGATAAAATTTGGGGAATGGGAAAACATTATTGTGCTCGGCGACGATTTTGCAAAGAAGTTTACTTCTGAAAAAAAAATTGAATTTATAAAAATAGATTTGGGAAAAAAAATTAAGGACCTGCGCGACGAGTTTATGGACAAGCTGAAGGGGAAAATCAGCGGCATGGAAGTTGCATTGTCTGTTGCAAGTGGCGACGGAAAAGAGCACATGGCTTTAATTTCCGCTCTGATAAATATTCCCGTAGGAATAAGATTTGCCGCACTGACAAAAGAAGGAATTATTGACTTGTAATTAATTAAGCGGTTTCTGCGGAGGTTCGGAAGGAGATAGAGGGTAGGGAATTATGCTCGTGGTTGGCTTGGGATATTTGCTAAGGAGTTCATCCTCTTTAGTTTTGTATAAAATCATTGCCTCTTCAAGAGTAATATAGTCATTTCCATTCGCAGCCAGTCTGTAAAGGGACAATAGCTGGCCTGAAGTTATCTTATTTTTATCTTCGGAGTTTATGGACATTTGAAGAAGTATAACTTGAGACATTACTCTCTCTGCTTCTTCATCCATCTTGTATCTTGCCATGTAAAATAACGGATCTGGCGACGTTATATACACTATTTCTGTTTTAATTTTCGGGGTATCTCCGTTATAACCTGAATTTGGATCGGATAAAAAACTGCATCCTGCAAGTCCGGCTGACAATAAAACAGCTGTCAATGTTTTTCTCATAAAATTCCTACATATTGCCGGTTAATAAAAATAGTTATGACGGAAAATATAAATTGAATTAAAAAATAATAAAAAATTAATGGAAATTGTAAACACAAAATAAATTAAAAATCACAAAAAAAGAGCAAACTGAAGTTATCTTCTTTTTTTCTTAGTTCCAGTTTTCCTCTTTGTTGTTTTCTTTTTTGCTTTTCTTTTAGCTGGCATTTTATAAACCTCTTTTTATTTATTCTAATACGCAGAATAGGTTTAAATACTTTTCTGAAAAATTGCAGAATTATAAAAAATATTTTTTATTGTAAATATTCTCCGTCGGTAAATCAGAACACTGAAATAAACCAGTAAACCATTAATATTAAAATTATGAAAAGAATCAAATAAGTTGAAAATGAAAAAAGTTTTTTCGCTTTTTGTTCGCTTTTTGTAAGTGCTAACACTGTAAGGTAAAAGAATCTGCCGCCGTCGAAGATTCCGACTGGAAGCATGTTAACAAGTGCAACGCTGATGCTTATTAAAGCAAGCCACCACAATAAATTGTAGATAAATATGCTGAATCCGTAGAATCTTGGCTGATAATATGTATTTGGTTTTTTAAACGAGGATAGTGCGGAATAAAAACTTGAAACTAATCCCGTTTTTTTCTGCGAATAAAATACGATGCCGAGCCAAGCTTTTTTATTTATGGGATTTTCTCCGAGGACAACATCCTTGTCATAATCTGTTCCGTCCTTGTCCAGGACAGTGAGGGTTATTTTTTCTCCTGGAGAATATTTTGAGAGTTCGCCTTCAATTTCTCCGACATTTGTTATTTTTTCTCCGTTTATTTTTGTTATAACGCTCTCGAGATTTGCATTTACCGCCGGAGCATCATAATATAAAACAACTCCCGTTTTATCTTTTTGCTCTTCAAAAGAATTTTTTGTGACGACATATTGCATTCCGTCGTCGGTTTTTATCTTGTTTAATCCGTCATCGTTCATCAAGCTTAATGCATTTTCATAATTTGCATTTCCAAGATTTATCTCGTTTACTGAAACCATCGCAGATAAGCCCACAACATTGTAGGGGTAGCTGTCATAAATAATTCCCGCGGGGCTGAATGCTAACGAAAAGAAAATCCATATAACGCCGAAGAAGATTATTGCTGTAATGACATTTGCAAATGTTCCAGCGGACAATATTGCAAGTTGGCTGCTGATTTTTTTCTTCACCATTTTTTTCTCGTCAAGCTCAACAAATGCCGCGAGAAAAATAGGAAGGAAAAATGGAAAAAATCCAAATCCCGTAGATTTAATCCTTATCTTGTTGTATGCTGCGAAAATTCCGTGGGAAAATTCGTGGGAAATTGCGATAATCGCAATTATTAAAATCCAATAAGTAAAATAAAACGGCGGCAAAAAATCAAGTTTAAGAATCTGCGGCAAATATGGAACAAGCGGCGTTATCGGCGGAATTTTAATTTCTTTCACGACGGCGGGAAAGCGTATGTACAAATAAACAATTTTGCCAAGCAGATAAAACATCGACACCATCAGGATATACCCCGTTATTATCGAGACGTAACTTAAAATTCCGAGAGTTTTGCTGTATTTTTTCCCGACGGCATTTATCAGTTTTATTCCCCAGCTTTCTTTGTAAAGAAAAAGCAAACCCTCTCTTTTTAGTTTGCTCCTGTTTTTGTAAAGAAACAGCGATACAAATACCGCGAATAAAACAAGGAAAGTTACATCATAAAAAAGAAAATTCATTTTATTTTTTCCTTAGTGGACCGAAAGCCCTCTTTTTGCATTTCCTGCATTTAACTTTTCCTTCAAGAATTTTTATTGGTCCGGCTCTTATTTTGCTGTTGCAGTTTTTGCATACAAATACATTTTTGTAGAGTCGGTTCATCGCTTCTAATATCTTAGCCATGATTAGTTTTGGTAAAAATAGTTTTTAAGGTTTTTCTGTGTTTCAAACTTTATAATTTTCGCTTGATTATTTTTTCACCTTCAATATCCCAGTATTCAACATTTGAATTTTCTTCAAGCTGTTCCTTAATCTCCGGATCGCACCGAATATCCATGTTTTCAAAGTTTTCAAGATCCATTATATTTACATTGTCTCCTATGGATAAAACCTGTCCCTTTCTTTTGTCTACATTTGGAACATCAAATCTTTCATGCCCTGGAACAACAAAAACTTTTTTTTGTCCGCTTATTATTCCAACCGCCTCAACTCTTACCTTGGCATGCCCGTGCTTTCCTGTTTTTGAAATATCAATGCTCTTGACGGTGCAGGGAGTCCCGTCGATTATTATATTTGTTCCAACCTTTGCCTCAGTCGCGTTAATAATCTTTAAAACCATGGACTAATCAAAAAAAATATATTTATAAACATTTTTAATTAGGAATTTGAATGACACTGCAGAAAAAAGATTTCATTGAAATAGAATTTACGGGAAAAACAAAAGAAGGCGGGATATTTGATTCAAACATAAAAAAAGATTTGGAGAAAGCCCGCATTGAAATAGAGGCGAAACCTTTTGTATTCGGTCTCGGAGAAGGCATGTTTCTTAAGGGTGTCGAGGATTTTTTAATTAACAAGGAAATAGGAAAATATGAAATAGAACTTTCTCCGGAAAAAGCATTCGGAAACAGGAACTCAAAACTGATTCAGCTAATGCCTGTAAAAATTTTCAGGGAGCAGAAATTAAATCCTGTTCCGGGAATACTTTTCAACTTCGACGGCAGAATTGCAAAAGTGCTTTCGGTTTCAGGAGGAAGAGTGATGGTTGATTTTAACAATCCAATCGCCGGAAAAGTAGTTGTTTACTCTATTAATGTTCTTAGAAAAATAGAGGATATGAATGAAAAAGCAAAAGCATTGATAGAATTTTTCTTCAAACGCGACTTTAAATTTGAAATAAAAGACAAAAAAATAATGATTGAAGCTGAAAAGGGTTATAACGAATTTATCAAACTTTTTGAAGGAAAATTTAAGGAAATTCTTGGCTTGGATTTGGATACTAAGGAAGTTGAAACTAAAGAAGAGAATAAGAAAACTGAAGAAAATAAATAGATAACAATAATTCTTATAAATAACAAATCTATTTTTTTCTATGGCAATTTATCTCGACGGAAGATTGCTTCTCCGGAAGAAAAGTGTTTGACAATGCAAGAGATTGGAAAGAAATGTCTGAAAGAGAAAAACGTCTTGGCTCTTATCCAAAGATGCATCAATGGGGCATTTACACCCGGAATTCCGAGGGAAGGTTGACTGAAACAGAAGAAACTTTTTCTGATAAAGATTGCGTAACGCCAAGATTAATCCGTTACGAGCAAAACCCCGCAACAATTGAATTCATAAATAACGGAATTGTCGTTCCGCAGCATGTAATTGAAATTTTTTCTTCAGGTAGATTAATACTGGAAGAATCCCTGAAAGAGATTTTGAATGTGCTGGGAAAACGCGAAATTCCGTGCCTGTTGAGTGCAGGTGCGCCAATTGTTTTAAATGCTTATTACATTTCTGAAGAATTAAGAAAACAGAGGAAAAATCGGGTAGAAGAAGTCCTCTTATGATTTCTCTCCGTGAACAACAATAATTCTTATAAATAGCAATTAGTTATCTCAAATATGGACAATATCTACTCAAGTTCTGAAGCTTCTATGTCCGATGTTAAAGCAGTTGACCGCGAGCTGGAAGAAATTTTAAAAAAACAGTCGGCAAAAATAAAAGTTATCGGCGTCGGCGGCGGCGGAAATAATTCTTTGGACAGAATGAAGGAAATAGGAATTAAAGGGGGGGAGTTGATTGCTGTAAACACCGACGCGCAGGATTTGCTCTACACCGACGCAGACCAGAAAATTTTAATCGGAAGAGAACTCACAAAAGGGCTTGGAGCGGGAAGCAATCCAAAAGTTGGCGAGGAAGCTGCAAAAGAATCCGAGGCAGAAATAAGAAAAAAGATTGCTGGAAGCGATATGATTTTTATAACCTGCGGTTTGGGCGGAGGAACAGGAACCGGTGCGGCGCCGTTCATCGCGTCGCTGGCAAAAAAACAGGGCGCGTTGACAATTGGCGTTGTAACCATGCCTTTCACAATTGAAGGAAAAAAAAGAATAGAAAATGCAATGAACGGGTTGGAAAAAATGGAATCAATTGTTGATACGCTGATTGTAATTCCAAACGACAAACTTCTTGAGCTCGCTCCTGAACTTCCCCTGCATACTGCATTCAAAATTGCCGACGAGATACTTACAAATGCGGTAAAGGGAATAACAGAACTTGTAACGACAACAGGTTTGGTTAACTTGGATTTTGCAGATGTCAAAGCCGTGATGTCTGAAGGAGGCGTTTCATTGATAGGAATGGGGGAGGCAAATTCAAGCCAGAGAGCGTTGGAAGCTGTTGAAAAGGCGATACAAAATCCGCTTTTGGATGTTGACATAGTTGATGCAACAGGAGCATTGATTAATATCATCGGCGGAAACGACATGAGTCTTGACGAGTGCAAATTAATTGTTGAAGCCGTCGGCAGCAAGCTTTCTCCGGAAGCGAAATTAATTTGGGGAGCACAAATTTCTCCAGATATGGACAAATCAATCCGCGTGTTGCTAATAGTCACCGGCGTAAAAAGTTCCCAGATTTTCGGACACGGCGAGGATATTAAGGATATGAGGCACAGAGAAATTGAAGAAGAACTTGGAATTGAATTTTTTGAATAAAATTAAATCACAATAATAATTATAAATACTTAACAATTTTATAAAAAATGCCACTCGCCAAAACTTTTATTTGCATTTACTCCCCTGTTTGCCCCGTGCTTCCAGAAGATTTTTCCAGAGAAAATTTAGTTGATTATGAAAAAATTACCCATTATCTTGTTTCTAAATTAAGGGAATTGAATATTCCTCATTTGACTTTTCCTGGCTCTGGCAGTGATGTAATCGCTTATTGGAAAAATAAAAAATATGATTTATATGAAAGGGGATTGGATTTAGAAGAAAATATGTCTTTAGTTGATTCTTTTGCAAATGAAATAAATCCTTCAGAGTTTTACGAATGATGGAGAAAAAGAAATCTTGGAAGAAATTGCGCAGTATCCGTTGGGGCAATTTTTTCAATAGATTGGGACAGAGGAAATGGCGAAATTTCAGCGGATTATTTTTATTTTGGAATTAGCGATGGAAAACCAATCCTAAAAAGACATACTTATGGAAAAAGCATGGTATCATACAAAGACGATCCCGAGTTTGATATAATGAATGAAGATATATTTGTGAAAGAAATTAGACTTAGCGAAGATCAAGATATTGAGTGCTTAGCTTCATAAAAATTTTGCATTATTCTAAAAACTTAAAAACTCTTTTTCTCTTTCTAAAATATGTTAAAGCAAAAATTTGAGGAAATTAAATCCTTCTTCCTTAAATGCAAAAGGGTTTGGTTTGCTTTAAGAAAGCCGACGAAAAAAGAATTTATACTTGTCGCGAAAATTTCCGCAATCGGAATTTTGATTATCGGTGCCGGCGGATTCGTGATTTCTGTCGTTATGAATTTATTTTTCTGATAATTTTATTTAAAAAACAATTAATGCTTAACTTCGTTTCTAAATAAAAAATAAAATTGATTCACTTTATTCACTATTTACTGGGAATATTAACTAAAATATTTTAGGTTTTACATTAACAATTTAGATTAATCCCGAGTGTAGCGAGGCAATTTAAACAAATCTTTTTGAACAGATAGATTTTTAATCCCCCTGTTTTTTTATTGATATGGGTTTGGAAAAACTTCTCGGATTTGTTAAAAGAAAAAAAGGAAATTTTAGGAATCTGCTTCTTACAGGAATTGTGTCTTCAGCGTTGGTTTTATCTTCTTGTGGTAAGGGGAATAATAACAATGAAACCGACGGCGGAACTAACGGAAATAGCGGAAATGGAAATAACACAGAACAAACGCATGTTTTAACTAGCGAAGAAGTCGCGCAGGTATCTTCTGTTTATGATAACCGCATTGTATTTTCAAACCCTGTAGATTATCCCGTAGGCAGGATAATAGTTTCAGGCGATTTAGATAACAGCTTTTTGCGAAAAATAACAAGCAAATCCCCCGACGGAAGAACATTGTATACAACAAATTCAAATTTCCCCGAGGCGGTGGAAAACGGAGTTTTAAGATATTCCGAACCAATTTCTCCGCATAACACATCATTTCGCCCGTTAAAAGAAGGAGTTTCAATTTCAAATAATTCTCCCTTAACTTTAGGGGATTATGATTTTAATATAAATTTCGACAACGTAGTTCTCTCCGACGGCGTAATTGCAAATGGTTATGTTTTATTAACGCTTACACCAGATGTAGAAGCCACTATAGTAAATCATAATCTTGAGAGTTTAATTTTTGGATTAACTTCCGAGGAAATTTCGCATCTTGAGATAACTTCATCTGGCTCAGGAGATATAAACAGGGAAATAGATGTTGCGGAAATTAATCCTGTTCCGTTTATAGTTACTATTCCAACTCCAACGCCGATACCGGTTGTAATTTTTACTCCTGTTAGATTTTATGTAGGATTAAACGGAAATATCTCTGCCTCTGTGCAAACTTCTGTAACGCAGAACGCAACACTAAACGCAGGAATACGCTATCAGAATAATGCATGGACTAAGCTATATAGCTTTTCAAATGATTTTGCTTTTTCTCCACCTGATTTTTCCGGCAATTCAGATTTTGTTGCTTATGCAGGAGCAGAATTAAAATTTTTATTGTATGGAGTTGCAGGACCTTTTGGACAGATAAATGGTTCTCTTGAACTTAAGGTAACAGATTCATCTTTGGATTTATATAGTGGACTTGAAGTTTTATTGGGCGTTGACGCGGAATTTTTCGGAATAGACGACTATTCCACGACGGTTCTTAGCGACAGGGAACTTTTGTTTCATGATGAAATTTCACAGCCGCCGCCTGAGCCTGAATTAAACACAATTATTCTCCAGCCAAATTCTGCAGAAATGGAAGACGCCTTTGTTACACTTTATGTTTTGCCCGACGGAAGTAATAGTTATTCCGGAAGCGATACGACTTATTTGAATGTCGACGAGGACTATTGGTACGGTTCTGGTTCTGAAAGTGAAACTTTTATGAGATTTCCTCTTGATTTGCCTTCAAATGCAAATATTGAATCCGCCAAATTAAAACTTTATGGGCAGGGAGCTTTTTTATTGGAAACTTCAACAGTTAGCGTAAGAAAAATATCAAGTGATTGGAACGAGTCAAATGTCAAATGGGACACTAAACCTTCTTACGGGAGTTCTGTTTCAAGTTCTGTTTTACCCGGTGAAACAACATGGCATGAATTTAATATAACCTCTCTTGTTCAGGAATGGGTAAACGGCGAGACAAATTACGGGCTTGCACTGACAACAAACAGTCACCGTCCTTCTGGAGAAAATGCTTTCCAAAGCAGCGATACATCTAATTCAGATTTAAGGCCGATGATTGAGATATCTTATTATTTACAGCAATAACAAATTTTATAAACCTCCTTTTTTATTTTATATTACTACTCCTTTTTTATTAGGACGTAGCGGAGCTCGAGCGATTTCGTGTAGAAAGTAAATTCCTATTCATGATTCGTGCGAGGTCGGGAGATAAAAATGATTTTTATAATAAGGGTAATGACGAATAAGGAAGAGAAGGCAGTCGACATGATTTCAGACAGAGCCGAGAAAAAAAATCTTAATGTATATTCTCTTTTGCGCCCCCATGGATTAAGAGGATACATTCTTCTTGAAGCCGAAGACAGAGAAAGTGCGGAGGAAGCTGTTTTCAATCTCCCGTATGTAAAAGGGATTATCGGAAAAACAATAAGTTACGAGGAAGTTCAGGATATGATTAAGCCGTCTGTCGAAAACATTTCAATAAAAGAAGGCGACATCGTCGAATTGCTCGGTTCACTGAAAGGCGAGAAAGCAAAGGTTTTAAGAATAGACAAGCAGAAGGAAGAAGTCGTCGTGAGTTTGCTGGGAGCGGCAGTTGCATTCCCTGTAACATTAAAAATAGATAATGTTAAAGTCATAAGGCGCGAGGACGAGGAAGATGAATAAAATAAAAAAATTTTACTATGAGTTTAGATTGGGGGCGGTTAAAAAAGCGATTAGAATTAATGGAGAAAAAATGGGAAGGTTGTTTAATGAAGAGGGTAAAGATTTTAATTACTCTTACAACTGGATAAGATTAGTGAACAAACGGCTGCGTTTAATTTCAATAAATAGTTATTTGGAAAATGAATTGTCTAATTTTTAAAATGCAAATTAAAATTTTGGTTGAGGGCGGAAAAATGACTCCAAGTCCTGCTTTGAGCCAGAAGCTCGGGCCGATGGGATTGAACATAAACAGCGTTATTCAGAAAGTGAACGAGGCAACGCAGAGTTTCAATGGATTGAAAGTCCCGATAGAATTGGAGATAAATCCGTCGACAAAAGAGTTTGATATTAAAATATTCTCGCCGCCGGTTTCAGAACTTTTGAAAAAAGAATTTAAAATTGAAAAAGGCTCGGGCGCGCAGAAAAAAATCAAGGTCGCAAATGCTTCAATAGAGCAGATAATCTCCGTTGCCAAGACAAAACTTCCAAATATGCTTTCAAAAAATCTCAAATCCGCAGTCAAGAGCGTTGTCGGAACATGCGTTGCTCTCGGAGTTTTAATTGAAAACAAGCCCGCCGTTGAAGTTGAGCGGGAAATTGAAGAAGGGAAATACGACAAGGAAATTAACGGCGAGCAAACAGAAACTCCCGACGACAAAAAGAAAAAACTTGACGAATTCTTTTTGGAGTTGAAGAAAAAACAGGATGAAATACTCAAGCAGGAACAGGCGGCAAAAGAAGCTGCCAAGGAAGCTGCTGCAACGACAACACCTGCCGCCGCAACTGCTCCTGCTGCCGTCGTGAAAACTGCCGCGAAAAAATAGCTTTATAAATTTGCTTAAGCTATTTTTTTCATGAGGCTGTGGGGTAGCCTGGTAGCCTTCGAGGTTTGGGACCTCGCGACCCCGGTTCAAATCCGGGCAGCCTCATCGACGATGCGTCAGCAGCGTCGATTGACGGAAAGCGAAGCTTTCCAGTCTTTGGACAAGAGATTTATATTCAGAGATATTCACGAAATTCCATATTTGAAAAATTAAAATGCCATCAAAAACAAAAAAATCAAAATCATCTGCTCGATTTGGAGCAAGGTACGGAAGGAAAATACGCGCCAATCTTGTTGCAGTTGAAATTAAACAAAGGTTGAAACAAAAATGCCCTTTTTGCGAGAAGAAAGGAGTTGAGAGATTGTCGAAGGGAATCTGGCGCTGCAAAAAATGCAAGAAGAAATTTGCCTCAAACACATATTACCTTGAATAACCGAAAATTAAATAAATCAATATTATAGAACAATAAAATGACTACCTATAAATGTTTCAAATGCGAGAAGAAAATTCCAAGTGCAAATCTTGAAGCAAGATTTATTTGTCCTTATTGCGGAAGCAAAATATTCTACAAACCGCGAACAAAACCAAAAAAAATAAAGGCGGTTTAATTCTTATGGAAAATCAGAAAAAAATTCAGGAAATGCAAATTTTGGAGCAGAATATGCAGAACTTGTTGCTGCAAAAGCAGAGTTTTGAAATGGAATTCTCGGAAACCAAGTCCGCTCTTGTGGAAATTGAAAATGCCGACGACGAAATTTTTAGAATAATCGGGCAATTGCTGATAAAATCAGATAAACTGAAAGTAAAAGACGAGCTTTTGAACAAGGAAAAACTGATTGGATTGAGGATAAAGAGCATTGAAAAACAGGAAGATGCTTTTGCAGAAAAACTCGAAAGATTAAGGAAAGAAATTCTTGATTAAAATATTGGTTAAAAAGTTACGAAATCTTTATAAATATCTCCCGTTTAATTTTCATATGGTTTTTGACAGGATAAAAAAGGCTCTTTCATCTTCAGGTGATTCCGACGGGGAGGAATATATTGAAATAGATATAGGAAAGGAAAAAAAAGAAAAGAAAGTTGTTGTAAGTCTCTTCTACTTAAAAAATTATGATGATGTAACCCCGATTCTTAATGCAATAAGGGAGGGTTACACAATTGCGATCATTGATTTTAAGATATTAAAGCAAAAAGACCCGATTGAATTGAAGAGGGCTGTTTCAAAAATAAAGAAAACAACCGACGCGCTTGAAGGAAGCATTGGCGGTTTCGGGGATAATATTTTGATAGTAACTCCTTCATTTGCAAGAATTCACAAGGAAGCAGAAGTTCCGAAGGAAAAAAGCAAATTTGCATAAATTTATTATTCTTTAATTTAAATCCTAATCATAATAGCATTTCTTTATTAACAACTTTTTTTAGAAAACAAATTTTTTACTGACTTATTAAGTATGTGCGTTCACTTTTACTCGCGCCCCGACTTTGCAATAAATAAAAACAAAATTTGTCAAAGTTAAAACACTCGGTTCACGAGGGTAATACTAATAATCAATGATTTTTTACATTAACAATCTAAACTAACCCAAACGAAGTGAGGCAATTTAAACAAGAATTACTTTTTAAACAAATCTTTTATTAACAAAAAATATAAAATAAACTATCTATTCTTATTATCTTATGAACCTGTTTTCATTACTTCTGCTTTCATTTTAATCTTATACTACTCTACTTTTCAAACCTTTGCAATTGAGAAAACTGTTTTTAAAGCAACGATTATTGTTGCCGGCGCGAACAATGCAAGCAAGGCGCCGAATATTGATGAAACTGCATCTCCTATTCCTATCCCGATTAATGTTCCGCTAACACTGTCCATTCCGAATCTGCTGACTATGACAAGAACCGCTCCTGCTATGAGAAATGTTTGCGAGTCCCTCCCAGTGGCATTCATATATCCGACGACAATTCCAAGAAGGACGAGAACGGCATAAATCTGTTTGCTGTAGATTGTTAGCGCAGATATTGATATAAACAGCGTTGTTGAAAGTCCGATGACAACTGCAAGAATAACCCCTATGAGAAAAGCCCATGCGCCGATTTTGTTTTCTCTGGACTTTAGCATTTTTCTTTTTATAATTTAAGCACGGATATTTATAAACTTTTTTAATCCCAAAATTTATAAACTATAAATCAGATTTATTGATAAATATTTGAAATTAAAATGAAAAGAGCGAGTTTATGCCTAATTTTTTTGGCGTTAATATTTTCTTCAGTTGTAGTTTCTGCGGTTAATACTCCCATAACTGTTAAGACTCTTCCAAACCATGACATTCTGATTCGCGCGTTAAAAATAACAGACACTGCAAATAATCTTATAGAGAGCTTTTACGGCGATTCAGATAGTTTCGGGAATATTTCAGTTACGCTGTCTTCCGACGAGCCGAATTTCAACATCAGGGTTTGGGTAAAAAAGGACAATGTGGTGGTTGTTTATGATATATTTGAGAATGAATATCCTGCCGGCGAGCTGGTTTCTCTTGAAGTTTATCCCGAGTGGTATCTTAAGCAGAAAGAAATAGAAAAAACCATGAACAAAAATTCATCTTCAGAGGAAAATGCTGCAGATGAATCAGCACAAGTAGTCAACGTCAGTGATGAGAACTCCACAGAGAATGAAATTTTAAACCAGTCTGATAAAGACTCTAAAATAATCGGGGGAGTTGTCTCACAAGATAAGGGATTTTTCTCCAACAAAATGCTTAATTATATTCTTGTAGCTGTTTTCATCCTGATAATTTTATTTACAGCAGGTTTTGTGATAACAAAAAAACAAAAACGCTCTTTTTCAAATCCTGTTTTATATAAAGTTAATCCGAATAATAAAACTGACGCAGAAAGGATAATGGAAGCAGAAAAGAGAATTAGGGATTCTAGGGAAGAAATTGAAAGAATAAGGAACAGGGGAAAAACCTTTGCGGTTTTTTAGAAAAATTGCAGAATAATTTTCTCTCGCGAATTTGCAATTTAACTTCGGTTTCCAATTCTTCGCTTGATTTCCATGGAACTTTTCTCTTATTATATATAAGATATATAAGACGAGAAAGACAGATTTGATGCTGATAATCTATACCAAAATTAAATATATTTTGCAAGACAGAAATGTTTATAAACCATAGTAACTGCGGAATGATTACAAAAAATGAAAACAAAATTATTGAGTTCATTCCTTACAGGCATATTTTTACTGATTTTGCTAATGACAAGTGTTAGTGCTGCGCTTGTTTTAACTGATGTCGGAGGTCCCTATACTTCTAATCATGATAGTTCTGTTACGGTTACTTTTAATTTAACTCATACAGGAACAATTATGGACCCTCAGACCGGACTTGATTGGTCTACAAGTAACCCCCCTAGCATTGGTTCTTGGACAACTCTTCCAACCTTAGCAACAATCGGCACGGCAGACGGAGATGTAGCTCTTTCAGCTGTATTAAGCGTGCCAAAAAGTTCTTCAGGAACAATAAATGCTAATATTAATGTAGTAAGTGATACTGGTGCTTCCGCTACTTTACCAATAACAATCACAATAAACAACACACCAGAACTTCTTGTTTCTTCTTCAACAATGTTGCAATCTTCAAACTTAACAACATTCACCGTTACAAACGACGGAAACACGCCTCTTTCAAACATTGTTCTTACCCCAACAGGCGACTTTAATGTTACACTTTCTTCTTCAACAATTGCTACATTAACAGCAGGTGCAAATCCCTCAAACATCACTGCTACAAGAACAACTGCATTAAGTTCTTTGGCAAAGGGAACAAATACTGTAACAATTAATGCGACGGCATCAGACGGCACAACCTCAACAGGAACAATCACCCTTGAAAATTCATTCTGCAGCGACGGCGAAGTAAATGCAACTGACTTGATATTAAGCGTTGACTTGGCAAACGACGGCGAAGGAAAAGAAGACGAATGGTTGCTTCTCGACACAATAAAAGTTGACGCTGAACTCAAAAATGATAAAGACGGCGTTGATTTAAGCGATGTTGTCTTTGAACTGGGATTATTCAAGGAAGGCTCAAAAACAAATATAGCATCAGACATGATTTGGATTAGCGAAGATAGTGAAGTATTTAATTTTGGAGATGTTGATGAAGGAAAAAAAGGCAAGCATACTTTTGAATTCAGGGTTAGTCCTGAAGGAATAGACTCCGGAAACTATCTGTTAATGATTAAGGCTTATGAAGACGGAAAAGAAGACGAGCTTTGCACAGGCGAATCAGATGATTTTGATAGTTTCAGCACAAAAAATTATTATTATGAAATTGAAGTAAAGCAGGAAACAAGCAAGAACAAAATGGTTGTTATTGATGAAAGTCTTTTATCAACTCCGATAGACGCGTTGTGCGGCGAACAAACAACCCTCAACTTTGATGTCTGGAACATAGGAGACACAGATTTCGCAGACCAGTTTCTTGTTAATCTTATCAACACAGAACTCGGACTTAATTTAAATACAACTTATGTCGGAGATTTGGATGCAGGAGAAACCGCAAGTCTTTCATTCGTGCTTGATATTCCAAATGACGCTGAAGCAAAAAGCATCCCTTACACACTGGTAATGCAGACATTCTACGAATACGACGCAGACGGAGGAAAATATGAAACTTATTACGACAGAAAATCAGAAAATACCTTCGACGCTTTGTTAAAAGTCGGCGGAAACTGCATCGTTAAAGGCGAAGCAACATTTGAAACCGATAAAACAGATATTGTTTCGGGCGGAAAAGCAGGAGAGCCATTGACTGTCAAGACAACAATCAAAAACTCAGGAACAAAGACAGCCGACTACATTATAAATACGGCAAATTATACTGCATGGGCGTCTTCGGCAAACATAGACACAAAGACATTCACGCTAACCGCGGGCGAGTCAAAGGAAATTACAATAACTCTTGATGTAAAGAAAGGAATTTCAGGAGAGCAAACTTTCAATGTTGAAGTTGTTTCGGGAAATGAAATTGTAATGACTCAGCCGGTTTCAGCTTTAATCGAGGGAAGCAGCGGATTGTTTGAAGGAATTACAGGCAGTTCAATTCTCGGCGGAGGAAGCAGTTACCTATGGATAATCGGATTTGTGAATGTAATACTAATTGGTTCAATAATTGTAGTTGCAGTAAGATTATTAAGGAGATAAAAATAAAATGGCAGAAAATCAAATAACTCTGGACATGAAATGCTTCGGTACAGATGGCACCTCTGATGATTGGGGTGACCGGATTAAAATTCTAAGTGCTCCTATTGAAATAAAAGTTCAAGTTCAAAAAAATAGTGAAAATTTTATAAAGTGTACTTCCATTAAATTGTAAGTATAATCACGGAGCCCACGGGGAATATTGTGGGCATCAGGAAGGGAAGAAGTAGAATGTGTTTATCGGAGAGATTTAACTAATTTTTAATTTAATAATAAATTTTAATTTCTTTTAAAAAATGGCAGAAAAAAATATTGACAAGAAACTACTTATCAAGACTCTTAGAAAAAGATTGCCAAGAATATCAAGTGATGTTGTAACAAAAAGGGAGGAGTATCCTGTTTTTGAGAGGGCAGAAATTGAATTTCCAAATCCATATAATAAAGGACTTTTTGATTTAGTATATGTTCTTGGAATAACAACATCCCCAGATAAGGGGAGGGAATTGTATATGCGCGAAGAGCAATGAGGAACACTGAAGGTAAATTAGTTGGTGTTGGGTACAAAGATTTTACTTCTTTTAGTTATCTAACTGATTACAGGCCCTTAGGTTTAACTACTCTTTTCTAAAAACCTTCTCATAAACCCTTTCCCAGAATTTGTTTTCTTTTTCAAATTTTAAAATAAACAACCCAATTAAATATCCGATTAATCCTCCTGCAATTACATCGCTTAAAAAATGCACTCCGAAATAAATTCTGGAAAAAGATATTATCGCGGCGAAAAAAATCCAGACATATTTGAATCTCGGAAATTCTTTTGAAAGAATTGGTATTGCGCAAAAAACCAAAGCTGCCTGGAATGAAGGAAAAGAAAAGTTCCATATGTTATGGCTTTCTTCCGCCAATACGGGAAGGATTTGAACAAGTCCCTGCTGATACGGCCTCGCTCTCTGCATAGATAATTTAATCAGGAAACTCGCAATTGTTGTCATTCCAAGAGTGAGCCACAATGGCATAATCCATTTTCTTTTATGCTCCTGCCATAAGAACAAACTTGTGAGAAAAAAGAAAATTATTATTTCAGAGCTAAGAAAGCTAAGCCCGAGGAAAAAATTGTCCAATGCTCCATTTCTTGTCATGGAAACAAGGTTTATAATTTCAGAATCAAAATAAAAACTTGCAATTAGCAATACCGCAAAAAAAACCAACAACGAAATTCCTGTTTTTTTCATTTTACATACGGCATAAATATTGAATAACTATTTAAATAGATTTTCATTTAATCGTTGATGAAAAATAAAAACAAATTTCTCGGTATTTTTTTGAGATACGCGATTCTTGTCCTCGCGGCAATTCCAAATCTCTGGATTTTCTATTTTATTTTTACTCCCCTGACTGTTTATCCTGTCTTTTTCCTGATAAAAATTTTCTTTGACGCATTTTTGATGGATAACATCATAGTTGTGAATAATGAAGTCCCTATAGAAATAATAAAAGCCTGCATAGCGGGCTCTGCATATTATCTGTTGCTGATTCTTAACCTTTCAACGCCGAATATGAAATTTAAAAAAAGAATAAATCTTATTTTAATTTCTTTTGCTTTGCTTTTAACAATAAATGTTTTTAGAATTTTGGCTTTGAGCGTGATATTTCTAGAGGGATTTTCTTGGTTTATTCTGACTCATAAATTTTTCTGGTATTTCATGAGCACTATTTTCGTCGCAGGAATCTGGTTTGCCGAAGTAAAATATTTCAAAATAAAAGATTACCCGCTGTATTCTGATTTGAAATTTCTATACAATAAATCATTAATAAAATTAAGCAGGAAAAATCTTAAATTATCCTGATAAATAATGTTAATAATTAAAAATAATAAAATAAATAAATCCGTGCTTTATAATAAATTAGCATGCAGATTTGGCATTAATAATCTTCAGTTAAATTCTGCGAAGCAGACAATTTTGGTTTTTAAATAAAATGGCATTTGAGCTTATCTCACAATTGGCCTCATATCTCTTAATGCTGATTCAAAAAGGGAGTTATTTTGGAATTTTTCTAGGCATGGCTGTTGAAAGTTCTTTTGTTCCCTTCCCGAGTGAAATAATCCTCATTCCGGCGGGGATTTTGGTTGCAGCAGGCAAGATGAATTTTCTTTACGTCTTTATCGCAGGATTGCTTGGAAGTCTCTTCGGGGCTTTTATAAATTATTTCCTGGCGTTGTTTCTGGGAAGAACGGTTGTTGATTTGCTTATTGAAAAATACGGGAAATTTTTATTCTTAACCAAAAAAAATTTGAACAAATCAGACGAATATTTCAAGAAATACGGGGAAATAACAACGTTCATTGGAAGACTAATTCCCGGAGTAAGGCAGTTGATTTCTCTGCCTGCAGGATTTTCAAAAATGAACTTTCCTAAATTTGTTTTTTTCACAGGGTTAGGCGCAGGAATATGGACATTAACATTGATTTATGTGGGTTATTTTTTCAGGAATAATTATAATTTAATAAGCAGGGAAATTAATCTTGTTATAATTTTAATTGTCGTTGCAATCTTGATTGTTTATTTTTTGATGAGAAAAAGAAGAAATAAAACTCACGGATAAACTTCTTTGATTTTTGCAAAACTTTCTGTCATAAATTTCTCGGTAACTTTTAGAACTTCACAATTATTAACATTGAGATTGTAGCATGAGACTCCTGTTTGCTCGATTGAACTTTCATTTGATTCCCGTATCTGCAGAAACATATATCTTCCGCTCTCGTCGCATGTTGCGTTTGAATCTTTAATTACATTAACCCCGAATATTCCGATTTTTGCAAGATTTGCAATTGCAATCACCCCGTAACCTTGGCAGTTTAAATCTCCGGTTGCATTTATTACCATGTCTTTTTTAAGATTAATTTCGCCGTTAAATGATACATCTTCCAATTTTCTTGGGTCATTTCTAAGATAAATATTGTATGGTATCTTTCGTCCGTCATACATCACAGGGAAGGAAGTTTGATAGAGAATTAAATCTCCTTCTTTGACAATTTTATATTCAACGCCTTTGTATTCAAAATTAGTTGCGCTTTTAACAAATAAATAACCGACAAAAATCAAAATAATCAAAACCCCAATTATTATAAAAATATTCCGCAGAATTTTATTCTCTTCTTTTCCCTGATTTTTCGTTTCTGTTTTTTCTTCTTCCTCGCCAACGGCTTTTACTATTTTTTCTCCGCCGTCTTTCTCAACTTCAAAAAATTCCGTAACTTCTTCTTTTGTTTCCTTTTTTGATTTTCTCTTTATTGCCATCTTAGAAATTAATTTTCTTCCTTTTTAACTTTTATTGTCTTACATCAAGGATATTAAATAAAAATTCATCGGCTACCTTAATCAGTTCTTCTCCACTGCCTTCTAAAAAAATGCAGTTCATATCGCGTGTTATTCTTTCTTCCTCACTTTCTTTTATTATAATAAAATTCTCATCGCATTTTTTTACAGGCAAATTGCCGCTGCAGTTAGAATTTTCAGGACATGCATTTTCAATGCCGGCAACAAACTGGAACATGTTCGCTCTTATTTCAGATTCAGCTTCGGCACTCTCGGAATAAACATATAGCATTTTATTTTCGTAATCAATTAATTTTCCTGAAAAATAAATTGCACTAACTTCTTTGGGGTTGTTTTTAAAAATGAAATTAATTTCATTTTTGTTCAAAAGCCAGAAATCTCCCTGCTTTGTAAATTCAAATCCATTATAATTTATTTTGTCTGTGCTTTCCGCGTTTTCCCCCACATTTCCCTGAAAAGAATATCCGAGAACGCTAAATAACATTATAAAAACCAGAATCATCCCGAGGAATATTTGATTCCTCCTGTTTTTTCTTGCATCTTCAGCTTTTGATGTTAGTTTTCGCATGATAATTATAAACTACCTTAATTTAAAAAATTAATCCTCTTCCTATGCTCTAATTAAATATTTTCTCTTAATAATATACTACTAAATTCCCTATCTCTAAAAAGCTCCCGCTAAAAGATAAAAAAAGAAAAGAAAAAGAAAATTTATTTTTGTTTTGAACTTAAGCTGATGAATTTGTTGTTTCTGTTACAAGCGTAGCGCTTGTCGCAGAAGTTCCTTTATACTTTGTTCCACCGTCTGTTGTTACAGCCTGTGTTCTTAAGTATTTTGCAGCATTTACAGTGTCATCTCTTTCGTAACCCGCAACAAGCAATGCAATCTTGCCTGTAGTGTACTTGTCAGCAAAGCTTTGTATCAGGAATTGTCCTGAACCAACGCCTGTCTGCTCTGTAAAGTCAGCACTACAATAAGCTCCTCCTAAAAGTGTAGCAGCAGCGCTGTTAATACAGCTTCCGCCAATAACAATTAAGTTCTTTGTGCTTACTGATGCAACTTCAGAGTCTGTTACAAGAACATCTCCAAGTGCAGTTACGCCTGCTGAACCAGTTGTTCCTGCAGTTACAGTCGCATCGTTTTTAGCAACATACAATTGCGCATACACTTGTTCATCAGGATAACTTAATGTAGCAAGTGGTTGGTCTGAATCTCCAGAGTCAAGTGTCAATATGCTTCCCCACAAATCAGCAGCTTCTGTTACTTTGCTGTTACTTGATAGAGAAGTTCTCCATAGTGATGAAACATTGCTCCATGTATCTCCAGAACCTGTAGTATCTACTCCTAGTCCATCATCTCCAGTTCTACCTGTTTCAAGCAAAATGATGTTTGCATGGTATACGCTGTTATCGTCTTTTTCTTCCCATACAATCAATGCTGATTGGTTAATCAAACCTCCTGTAACTGGGTCTGCAAGATAAATCATTGCTGGTTGACCTGCTGGCTCGCTTGTTGATGTTCCACCATTAGTCAAATTATGGTTCGTAAATACAAATTTAAGTCCGCCTACGCTCCAGTTAAGCGTGTTGTTTTCCATAGTAGTGGCGTGATAACCGCTCGTATTAAGGTATCCAGTAGCTCCATCACGAGTTATGTTCCACATAGAGTTGTACTCTGCTATACTTCCAGGTGAAGTTTGAACTACTGTAGCACTTTCATATCCATCTCCGTCTGGAATTTTGATTTCTGTGATGTTGTATTGAATTACATTTCCAGCCCTTATTCCAGTGCTATTGAATAGCAATTCTGTTGGTTGATAAAATGCAACCTTTGCTCCTTTTGATGTTTGTATCGTTGGGAACAAAACTACAACTCCGTTTCCACTGCTATCTGGATAATCCAAATGAACTTGGTAGCTTTCTGAGGAAATGCCCGCAGCGCCATCTAAATAAACGCCGTAAGTTTTTCCACCTATTATAACGCTTCCAACTCCATCAGATGTCCAAATAGTTTTTGGAAGAGTTTCTCCTGACATCACATCTGTGAATTCAACTTCATCGCCCGCAGTGTTACTTGAAATGTCTGATGAATCGTTCTTGGCATTTGCTAGTTTTAACAAATAACCTTCGTCTTCATTTCCTACAACAACATAACTTTGACGAGTGATATTGCCCATTTCAGCTACTGTAAGATTTCTGTTGTCATCATCAATCATTAATTGAGGACCGCCTGTTACACCCGGTCTAACATTCCCTACAATATCTTTAGTCCATTGGAATTCTTTTTCATTGCCTCTATATTCTTTGAATTTTACATTCATCTTATCATCACTGTTTGCAGTTATGGTAATGGCTTCTCTTGCTGTTGAATCTCTTGCGATATTCAATCCAGCAAAATTTACCTTGAATGTTCCGTAGAGAGGGTCAACAAAAGATTCCCCTGCTTTGATAGCATCCATATCTGATTCTGGCGCATACACGCTTATAGTCAATGAACTCAAATTATTTGGGTTTCCAGTTTCAAAGTCAACTAATGTTCCATCAATGCTGGAATCGTCTTCTCCTGTTTTAACAGCACTGTTATCTTCCAGAGTTACTTTATCACTTCCGGCTACAATTGTTGCAGATAATTTTAAGTTTGTTTCATCTGCAGTTGTTACCGCAATTGTGATTCCGTTAATTTTCTTTGAAGCAGCTTCGTTAATTTCCTTACTATCGCTTTTTCCCGTACTATCTGTAACCCTTACACTTGCAGCACTGTCTGAAGCAGAAATTAATTCAATAGTATATGTTGCTCCTGCGACAGTTACTTCTGCTGTTGGTGCATCACTGCTTAAATCTAATTTTTTAGCACTTTTCAAGAGTACAATTGTATTAGTGTCAGTTGAAGAACTTATAGTAAAATCCATTCCAAATAACTTTATGTTTTGACCTTCTGAATCAGCATGGCTAAAGTTTACAGCTTTGCTAAATGTAGCAGTTGTGTTATATATGTAATTAGCTTGTGTCGTACTTGTTGTTAAAGCGTAGTTTGGGTCATCAGAAGTTGCAGGTTGCCTTTTAAAGGTAATTCTTGGATTTGAACCAATGTCAATTATTTGAGTCATTGAAGCATCTACATTTCCTGAAAAAGAATCGTCCATTAATACAGTTGGGAGATTAGCTTTTGTTAATACGTTTGTTACTGTGTTCAAACTGTCATTAACATAAATCTTTGTTCCGCCTGTAAATAAAGCAGCAGCTTCTCCTGAAACACTTCCTCCAGTTGTTCCTGATGTTGTGCTCATATATGTCTGCAAGTTACCTTGTATGTTTCCTGCTTCAACAGCATCTAATATAGATACCCCTGAACCAGTTCCATATACAACAGCTACGCTTGCAACTCCTCCGGACACGAATGGTGCCGGATAGGTTGCAGCAGCAGCAACGCCTGCAGTCATACCAACCATCAATGCACTTGCTCCTATTGCTGATATTTTCTTAAAACTCTTTTTTAAATTAAACATCTTTCTTTTTTATACCTCCTTTCACCCCATTAACTATATTGCCTAAGGCAACTTTTTTCTCCCCAAAAAAGACAGACATAGGGTAAGACTGCTTTTTCAGGTTGAATATGAATGCAACACCTCTGTTTTTATCGTATTTGTCTACCACTTTATCCCCTATTAGAACACCTTATGGTGTACTAAACCAGAATTAACTTCTATTTAAAAAGCTTTTCCCGAAATCTTACCTTGGATACCCCACTAAACCTTATTTTATGAGTTTTATTTATAAAGGTTATGCTGTCACTTTATTATGATATACATTTTAGGGGTGTTCCTATTGTTATGAAATTTGTTGAATTTTCATATAGGGTAAAAAAATATAATATATATTCTAGAAAGATATATAAATGCAAAAGATATGTTTTTAAGAATAAGTTGGGTATTTGACATGACAACGAGGACAAAAACAAGGGAAATTACAGTCACAGAATCTCAAGGCGCTTTTTCAATATTCAGGAAGGCGGTGTTTTCAAAAGAAGATTATGATTTCTCCGGAATACTTGCGTTAAGGCAACTTTTAAGCAATGAAAAGGCACGGATTCTCCATACAATAAAGACTCAAAAACCCGGCTCTATTTATCAACTGGCAAAGATTCTAAAACGCGGATTTAAGTCTGTGAACGATGATATAAAACTCCTTGAAAGATTTGGTTTCATTGAACTAACTGAAGAGAGGACAAAAAACAGAATAAGGCATCGCCCAGAGGTTGTAGTGGATAACCTTACAATAAATGTAAAGTTGTAGTGTCTAATTAGATTCGTAATAAGCCGTGAAAGTTATATCAAAAGATTCTCCTCCTTTGAAGAAAGGTTGTGTTGCACCCTTTAAATTCGTTGTTCTTTCTCCTTCTATTAGATTCATTATCTCCCCTGAACTCGAGCTTATCAATAATTCATAACCTTTTACAGGTCTATCGCTCCCTGTTTTCCAGCTTTCCCCAACAATATTTGTAAGAGTTCCTCTTAACACCTCGCACGTGTCTCTTTCATCAACACAGATTATATTTTCATTGCATGCAAAAATAAGCTCTTGTATTTCCATATTTCCAAAATTATCAGAACAATCAGATGTATATTGCAAAAACGATTGTATAAAACTTTCAACCTCATAACTTTCAACAGGTTCTTTCTGCCCTGTTCGCAGGGAAAAACTCAAGAACACGAGCAAAATCACAGCCACGACTATTATAATCAGCGCAAATCCAACCATCTCCTCTTGGGCTTTTTTGTTTTTCATTTACTTTTTAACTTTTTTAACAATTTTAATCATATCCTGCTGTAAGCAATGCAATCTCGCATTTGTCATAAACTTTCCCCTCCATGTTTGCTTTTCTGCACAAAGACACGAAGTTTGAATGTCCTGCATTTATATTTGAAATTTTTATTATGCTGCAATCAGGATAATTTTCTTGATTGCATTCTGTTCCATCTGAAATTGGATATATTTTTCTTATTTCAATTCCTGAAACTCCCCAGAAATCTGAATAATCATTTATGTGATTTTTTAATGCCATTACTTTGTCCGCGTCAATGCAATTTATTTTGCTTCCGAAGGATTCGCCGCACGAAAATTCCGGCGAGTTCGCGAGTTTCATGACAAGCAAGAGCGCGTTTCTTTCTTCTAAAATTCCTGCAGACTCCCTTAACTGCGCCAAAAAAAATGTCAGAACAAACATTCCGACGAGAACAAAAAAAAGCGTGATTGCCATCAGCATAAAAGCCATTTGCTGTATTTTTATTTGCCCGTTCTTCATTTTATTTTTGCATTTCATAGTGCGTTATTTTAAAACCAAATTTATTGTATAATTTTATTGCTTTTTTATTCTTTACATTTACATTCAATCTAAATTTCTTAACGCCTTTGTTTTTTGCAACTTTAATAAATTTTTTTATTAATTCTTTGGCAATACCCTTTTTTCTAAATTCTTTTTTAATAAACAAATCATCGACATAGCCTGTTTTTTGAAAAGTATCTGTAAGCAATATCCAAATTAAATACCCTGTAATTATCCTGTTTTCTTCTGAAACCAACATAAATCTTCTTTGATTCTTGAAAATAAAATCAAATTCTTTTTTTATCTTTTTATTATTTATGGGAATTTTTTGTAAAGATATTTTAGAATATTCTCTCAAACTTTTTCTGTTTAACTCCAGATACTGCTCAAAATCTTCTTTTTTTGCTATTCTTATTTTCATTATTTCATTTTACCATAATTTGCATTCGGCAAATCCGTTTTTTTCCTTTAGATTTTCAAGATTATTAATCATCTGATTCAGACTTGCGGAATTTTCAAAAGATTCTTCCGAGCTTGTCAACGAACTTAATTCTGGAATTAAATTTGAACTGCATCCTGCTTGAGATACTATTTGTGCTTTGTCTTCATAAATAAGGGCAAGTTCCTTGCCTCTTTGCATCAGTCTCTTCAATTGACATTCATAAGTTTCCTTGTCAGAGAAAATTGTGGCATACATCAAAGAGTCTCCGTAATATTTTGTTAAATTTTCATCTTTTTCAACGATGTAATTGTTCTCATCAACATTAACATCGCAGTTTCCTCCATTAAAACACACTTCAATTGAATCTGCGGGGCAATTTGTGAAGAAAATATTTTCAAGATTCAAGTTTGAAATTTCTTCTTTTACTCTGTCCGGCGCGTCGGCAAAACAATAATTGTCGTTTGAGGAAATCAAATAAATGACATCCGCGACTTTGAATGGAAATTCAAACGGCTTTGAAAAAAGGAAGAATTTTTTTCCCTCGCTGTAATTCCCTGAAAAGATATTTTTGTTTTCAAGCCGGATGTTAACGTCGGTATCTGTCCATTTGTTAAAGCTTTTTTGCGAGATTCTTATTGTTTGTCCGCCAAAAACACCTTCATTATCGCATCTGTTATAAATTCTTGTTTCCGACGGCAGAATCAATGTTGTTTTTTTTCCAGTCTCAAAACCCGTTTCAAGCGGATTTAACAACACGCCTATTTCTTTGGCGGTTTGCGCATCAACCGCCGTCTGTTCTGTATTGATAATTTTTGTCGTCGCAAAAATAGCAAGAAATAAGATGAACGCGCCAACTATGATTGCAAAAAGCCATGCAAAGGAAATTTGTAACTGCCCTCTTTTCATGTTCTTTCAAGTTTTACAAGTGCCTCCCCAAAATCTTTTTTAATTATCAGATTTATTCTGCCGTTTGCATTTTCAAAACAATAAGGATTTTCATTTTGCACCATTGAATCAATGTCAATATTATTTATTTTATTTGAATCATCTCCTTCGCCGGAACCGACGGGATAAAAGAACATATTTTCTTCTCCATAATAAACAAGTTCAAGTTCATCGTAAAAATTTCTGTTGTTTCCTCTTGCTCCGTCGTTGATTTCATAATCCGCAAAACATACGTATTTTATTTTCGTCGGAAGAAAATATTCTTTTTCCTGGCTTCCTTTGGAGCTCTGCCATATTCTGTCAATGTCTGATTGCAAATCATTTTTGAATTTTCCGATTTGTGCAGAGTTTTGCCAGCTAAGAAATTTTTGTATGGCGTAAAATGCAAAGATTATAAAAATAATTATCAGGATAATGGAAAAAATCATGCCAAAAGATAAGTTCAACTGCCCCCTTTTTGTCATTGATTAAAAAGAAGTTTCTAACTTATAAAATTTGCTATGGAATTAAACACGATGTATTGCTAACTCTACGGGACTTTTAGAAAACAATAAAAGGTAAAAAATCTTTCCTTTTTCATGAAGAAAGATGAATTGAAAAAAGCCATATTAAAAGAATTAAGAAATCCTAAGCTTTACACAGAAAACATAATAAATTATCTTGAAGAAAATCTGGACGATGCTTTTAATGTTTGTTGTCGTAAAAATCTTTCCATAAATGAAAAATATCCAGATTCAAAATATAAAGGGCAATTAGGACAAAAAACAGTTTTTCTAACTGTAAGAATGTTTGATTTATGGGAAAATGCGATTATTGACACTATTTCAGAACATCTAAAAAAGAAATTTCCAGAAATAAAAGTTATTCCAATTAACGACCCTATTGGAGATATGGGAATAGTTTTTCCAGATGGAGAAATTATGAGGTGGGAAATTAAATCAAGTCAAGCATTAAATTCCTTTACGGGTGCTACCCATTCAGCTTCAAAATGTGATAATTACATTTTGATAAATTATGCTATTAATAGAGATTTGAAATTAAGCGAAGATAAAAATAAAGGATTTATTACAGAATTGGCGGTTTTTGTTTGGGATGATATGGAAGCAAAATGGCTCGGAGAACATAGCGAACATAGTAGTTTTACATCATTGAAAATTCCCGCTGAAATAAAATCAAGTCGTCCAGAAATCATTGTTATTGGAAAATTAGAGCCAAAAACTAAATGGTCCAATATAGTCAGAAAAAAATTATTTTGAAAATTCGTTAAGGTTTTTATTTGGGAAAGATTGTTTCAATCTTTTTTCTATTAAGTCTATGTATTTCTGATTAACATCAAAACCGATATATTTTCTTTTCATTTTTAACGAAACTTCTGCAACAGTTCCGCCCCCCATAAATGGGTCAAGAATTATATCTCCCTCATCAGTAAGCCATTTTATAAAAAATTCTGGTAATTGTGGATGAAATGGTGCTGGATGTTCCAACCCTCTTAATGCTGAACCCGTATCAAATCTAAAAACCGTTATTGGTTTTTTTCCTAATGGATGTGGTTTACTGCTTCCTCTTTGAGAAAGTTCCGTTGTTCCATCTGCTCTTACAATATCATTACCATGAACTTTATTTTTAAATCTCTTTAATGAAACCTCTGCATAAGGTTCTCTTATTCTGTCCGTATATGTCTTGAAATTTTTGCTATCTTTTACAAAATGGAAAATATATTCCACTCTATCATTCAACCTTTTTTCTCCCGTCATAGGCAAAGCTGATTTTTTGAACCAAATATATCTATCAAACAATTTTAATCCTGTTTCTTTAACTATTCTATGAACCAACTCAAAAACATAAGTGCTTCTTTCTCCGTTTGTAGCTCTATCATTTATGTTAAGTATAAATGAACCAGTTGGTTTTAAAAATCTCTGGGCTTCCTTAAACAATTCTAAGAACCAATTAACATATTCTTCAGGATTAAAAACTTCAACAAATTTTCCATAAGAAACTGTATCTGCATAAGGCGGAGAAGTAACAACTAAATCAATGTAATTATCTGGAAGTTTTTTAGACAATTCCATGCAATCTCCAAGATAAGTTTTATTTAATTCAATCTCATTAATTTTATCCGCCATTCTTTTATACTTTTTCTTATAATCTTTCATTTTAAATTATTTGTGTTTGAAAGTTTAATCAAGTCAAGCCATTTGTTATTGCCAAGTTTTAATTCAGGAATGGCTAATTTGTAAGGTTCACATCCTATGGCTTGATGTGAACGAATAAAATTATAGTAGATTGAAAGTCCTTTCATAATAGCGTTTCTCGCTTCTATTGAATTATGAACGCCTCTGAAAGTTTTTGTCCTTGCTCTTATGTTGCTGTGCATTCTTTCAACTTTATGATTGAAGCCCTCATTTTTTAACTGCGTAACTCTGTTATGCAATACATTATGTTTTCCTAATTTATTATTGTAGCCGAAAACCGATTTAACGACTTTCAAATATGCAAAAAATCCGTCTGTCGTGCATATTTTTATTTGCTCATCAGTTTTTTCTTTGGCTTTCCCAATAACTTTTTTTATTTCATTTCCGCTTCTTGATTTGCAGAAATTAGAAGCAACCATAAAACGAGTTTCAGTATCAATAGCGTCAATAAACCAAGAATGATTTTTCTTTCCCTTTCTTCCATATTCCATCTCATCAACCTGCATTTCTTCACCGCAGTTTATTTTTAGATTATCAGTGAAGCCATAAATCATTTTAGAATATTTTAAAATCCATTTATAAATTGAAACATTAGAGCTGTTGTGCGGATAGAAAGCCTGCAAATGCTCCTGAACTTTTCTCGTTGAAATTCCTCTATAAAATAAATCCAAACATAAAGTTACTTTTTGCGGAGCATTTTTCATTTTCCAAAATCCTAAATCTTCAACAAACCTTTTTCCACATTCTTGACAGCCGTATCTCTGTATTAATCCTCTGTTCTGTGTTCTTCGCTGTCCTCTTTTTATTATCTTCTCTGAATTGCATTTAGGACATTTCAATACTTTTTTATATTCTATGTTGTTGTTTGTTTGCTCCATATTACTTAATTAACCTTACTTTATTGAGTATACCTTACTATATAAACCTTTCTCTATTAAGGAAGATTTATAAAGAATTATTACTTATGATGTATATGGCTGAAATAAAAATTAAAGAGTTTGGAAAGACAGCTTATAAATGCAATAAGTGCAATCATATTTGGTTTTCTCGTGGAGATGAACGACCTCTAACTTGCCCAAAGTGTAAAACTGCACGCTGGGATAAAGAGCCGAGAAAAAAGAAATCACAATTCACTAAATAACTTTTGAGTTTCTGAAAAATCGTAAACTTTAAACTTAAGAAATGACAACCTCTCTTTCAACAATGAGTTGCCTGTTAAAACACAAAATTTTACTTTTTTCCAAAATAATAAACTTGAAGCTTTTACTATAGAATCAACTTCATCTTTAGAAAAAATATCTATTTCCTTGCATGCTCCTAATAGACAACTTAAAGAAATTGGTAGGGCATTGTTAAAATATTTCTTCTCCATTACTTCTTTTGTTTTAGAAGTTATTAATAGTAATCCATCTTTTTTATTTGCGATTAAATCTGCAGACATTGTTTGTAATTCTAATAAAGGTTTTCTATTGGGATTATCTCCATCATACATAATTTCAAGATAAGAATCACATATAATGCTGTCTATGATTATTAAATCATAGCCCATTTTAATCTTCCTTACAAATGGAAAGAATACCTTCTGTTGTCAGCGGTGCTGCGTCTTCTATAAATACAGGAGAGTTTATACTAACTTTAAGAATAAGATTATCGTTTTGTCCTGCTTTTTCTATTACAGCTCTTGCTTTAATAGACGTATTCTTCTCGTCAAAATTTATTTCTTTTCTTTTCATATATTCTATCTTCATAAATTTGTTTTCCATATACATTTTTCTCCTTTATTATTTATAAACCTTTTCAAAAGAAAAAATAGCTCATAAACTTATTATAATTTAATCAATCAAATATTTAAATCTTTGTGAAAATTTCATAATTTACAAACCTTACAGGCATTCCTAAAAGTCCCGTAGAGTTAGCAATACATAAACACGATAATCTTTAAAAAGTTCTGATTTTGCCTGACTTGTTAAACAAATAAAATGACTCACTCATCAGTTCGTTCGTAAGATTTTAATTGCTAAATTAGGTATCATAAAATATGATGAAGTTTGGAGTGATTATTTTTTATTGTTTGTTGCCGAATGCTCTTATTACTATGCTGCACTTATTTGGCGCCGGCTGATTTCCATACACATCCTTGCACTTTATGTAAAAGTCCGACGATGTTTTCCAGTCTGTGAAATGATTTATTTTGTTTATCGCAGTCATTTTTATTCCGTCTTCTAAAGGATAAGAACAGTCAACATCATCATAAACACACGATGCCTCTTCATTTGTGATTATCTTTAGGTATCTTTCTTCTTTGTAAGTCCTCACAACAATCGGCGATTCGGTGTCTGATTCAACATCAAAGTTTATTGTTTTTGAATCCGCGTTTCCGCCGAGGTCAATGCATTTTATGTAATAAATGTAGGATAAATCTCCAAGCAGCCATAAATCCTGCGAGTGCTGGTATGAATTTGTGTTGAAGAATGCAACATAATCTTTGTCTTCTCCGGTTTCACTGAAGTAGCATACTGATTTTCCCTCGTCATAACCCGCAGATGTTTTTGCGTTTAAAGTTACCTTTACAGTATTTGTTGAATCTTTTACTGTAATATTATTTGGAGATGCAGAATCAATTACCAACGGCTGTGTTCCCTTAAGGATTAATTTATAAGATTCTTCATTGACATTTCTGTCGCTTGCCTGCTGCGCATTTGGCTGGTCTTTGCATCTGAAATAAAACTCGTTGTCAAATCTGTCTTTCAGTCCTGTAAGCGTCGCGGAACATGAGTAAAGCATTCTCGCGTTCATTTCAATTGTTCTTAATGAGCATGTCATTGTTTCTTCCATTTTGTCGTAACTCTGGTCGCGATGACTCCACTTGCATTCCGCAGGCTCGTTGACAAATAACTGCATATCTACTGAACTCTGATTGTAAGCAATAGGCATTTCATTAGGTATGCTCGTCGAATCTATTAAAGGAGGAGTTGTATCAGGACCTTGTTGAACGCAGAATCTGAACACGAAGTTTGCAACATTTGCGTTGCCGCTTGCATCCCTGCATCTTACGAACAATCCAACTTGTCCGTCGCCAGGCATTTCAATTCCTTCTGATTCAAGATTTTTAGGTCCGGGCAGAGACATTGTTTGAGTATGGTTGTATATTGATAAAGTAGTTCCCCCGAAGAAATAACTCATGTTCTCAT
>ERZ1292644.173-Hain-H14-01um-R2-173-length-45586-cov-12_pt1 | contig 45586 bp, 62 predicted proteins | sample MGYA00564402_ERZ1292644 | MGnify/ENA primary metagenome ERZ1292644 (study PRJEB36523, sample SAMEA6512644) | groundwater metagenome | collected 2019-01-09 | study: AquaDiva: Metagenomics assemblies of 32 groundwater samples
GCTGGTCAGGGCAAACGCCCTCCGGGGGCGCGGCTCGGCGCCCCGGCAGATCGAGTGGAAGGTCTCCAGCGACGCCTACGCCGTCCAGCACCGCGTCCTGCGGGGCGGCCTGGCGAAGGAGGATATCGCCAACGCCGACGCGGCGATCCGCCTGCGCCAGAACACCGCCCGGCACGTCAGCGAGGCCCTCGCCCGCACCTTCGAGGACCGCGTCGCGTCATTCGTCACGTCGATCAGCAACGTGGGGAGCGGCGTCTCGCTGGCCGGCGGGGACAAGTGGTCGGATCTGCTCAACAGTGACCCGATCAGCGCCGTCAACACGGGGCACGCCTTCAGCGAGAACCGGGTCGGCCTCCATCTGAACACGATGGTCATTGACAAGGATACCTACCGGATCGCCCGACGGCACCCGATGATCCTTGACCAGCTCGGGATCAAGTTCACGACGGGCGGCTTCGCGACCGACGCACAGCTCAAGGAGGCGTTCGAAGTCGAGAACCTCTGGGTGGCGCGGGGGATCGTGAACCGCAACCCGGGCGGGACGTCGTCCATCGTGAACATCTGGGGCAACAACGTGCTGCTGGCCTACGTCGATCCGAACCCGCAAGGGGTTGAGGTCACGACGTTCATGGTCGGCTTCCGCTGGCAGCCCGAGGACTTCCCGGCGCCCTTCCAGGCCGTGACCTACGACGACCCCGACCCCGGCCGGCGCACCGAGTACGTCGAGGTCGGCTACTTCCAGGACGAGAAGCGCGTCGCGCGGGATCTGAGCTACCTGATCGCGGCGACGCTCTAGTCGTGGAGCGCATCTTCACGCAGGATGTGGGCAAGAACTTCCGCCGGGGCGACGTGCGGAACTACCCGAAAGGCCTGTGGACGAGCATCGAGCGTTCTGCGGGGCGGCCGCTTGAGACGTTCACGAAGCCCGTCGAGGACGCGGCCCGCGAGGCCGTCACCGGCGGCGCGACCACCGCTCAGCGTCGGCGGTAGGGAGGAGCAGGGCGCATGGGGGGATTCGCGCAACTCCTGACGCGGGCGTTCCAGTACGGGCCGCGGACAGTGCCGCTCAGCCTGCAAGGCCAGGGGGCCGGGGCCTACGCGGGCCGGACGGCCGTCGCCAGTGGGATCGCCACAGCGACGGTCAGCACCCGGTCGGTCAACAGCGATAGCATCGTGCTGACAACCTGGCACTCCAGTGTCGGCTCCAACGTCGCGCAGGTCGTCAAGGTCGGCTCCGTCGTAGACAAGACCTCGCTTCTGTTCACCGTCACCCCTGCGCCGGTCGGCACGGACTTCATCATCGGCTGGGAGATCGTCGACACGAGCCAGCGGTAGGCGGCGGCGGATGGCGCGCTTCAAGGAAACCGTCGTCACGATCCCGCTGTCCGGCTTCGTCTCCGGGGGAGTCGCGTTTACCGGCGGGACGCTCATCTCGCTCTGGGTGCCGACCGTCACGAGCGTCCAGATGTTCGTGCAGGTCCCGCCCGGGAGTCTCGACCAGGCGAGCGCGAGCTGGGTGCGGCTCCAGAACGCGCTCGGGAGCGGGGACTTCACGATTGCGGCGGGGCCCGGGAGCAAGGCGTTCACGCTGACCGACGTCCTGAAGGACATCCCGTACTTCCGGTTCGAGTCGAGCCTGGCCCAATCGGCGGTCCGCAGCCTCGCCCTGATGTCGAAGTATGGAGACCTCGCGACGGGAGGGCCGCTCGCATGACGCGCGAGACGTTCGCCTCGACCCCAGTCCCGCCCGTTGTCATCCAGGACATTCCCCTCGTCCTCAAAGAGAAGGTCATCATCGAGATCTACCGCGGCCACCGGGGCTATTACCTCCCCTGGCCGGACGAGGTGCCGGTCGTCCGCGACCTCGTCGTCAACGACGGGCGGATCTGGCTGGCGCGGCGGATCAACGGGGGCGACTCGCAGAGCCCGATCGCCGGCAGCGCGATGGCCTACATGGCCGTCGGGACGGTGGCGACTGCGCCGGCGCTGACGAATTCGATCGTGGCGGGCGAGATCAAGCGCAAGCTCCTTGCGACCAATACGGCGCTCGCCAGCTCGAACGTCTATACGGCCATCGCGACGTTCGGCGGGTTCGCCGAGACCATCCAGTCGATCGCCATCACCGAGGCAGCCATCCTCAACCACGCGAGCAGCGGGCTCGGCCTGATGTTCCAGCGCGTGACGTTCGCCGCCGTGACGCTGGCGGACAGCGACCTGGTGAACTTCCGACTCGAGACGAACGTCGGCTCGAACACGATCTAGTCCCTTCGGGGCGGCGGGATGGTCGGATACGGGTCGGTGCCGCCGAGGGTCTCCGGCATGATGACTCGGCTTCGCGGGATGATGCACCGATCGCGTCGCGTGGGTAGGCCGATCCCGCCGCCCCTCGGGTTCACCCTGATGGAAGTGCTGATCGCCCTGTCGCTGACGAGTCTCCTGTGGTTCCCGACGATGTTGCTCTACGCGAGGCAGTCGCGCGGCGCCATCGACCAGGCGCTGTTCATTCGGGCGCAGGGTGTGGCGGAGCGGGGCATTGAGTCCGCCCAGGCCCGGCCGTGCGGCTGGATCAGCGCGGAGGAGACTGTCACCGACGAGGGCCGCGCCTTCCAGCGCACGGTGACGATCAGCCTCGTCGCCGAGACGCTGGTGCGGTATCAGGCGACGGTCCGATGGGAAGCGTTCGGGCGGCCGCGGCGGGTGGACCTGGTCGCCTACCAGCAGGTGCAGGCCCTGCCCTTCTGCCCGGAATGGATGATCCGGTAGCCGATGCCGAGCGGCACACTCTTTACCTACGTCGATGCGGGGGCCGGGCTCCCGCCGGACGCCGACCGTGGTATCTGGACGCGGGCGGTGCTGTCGCTCCATGTGGTCGGGGTCGTCGAATACAACCCGACGTCGGTCACCCGCTACCACTACAAGCTCGCCCTGCCGACCACGTTCGTCGGGTCGCTCGTCGCGACGCTGTTCCTGCGGACGAAATCCGCATCGCTGGGCGGCGTGGTCATGGAGGTCGCCGCCTATTCCGCCCCCGTCGGGTCCTTCGTCGAGGGCGCGTTTCAGGCGGTCACCGTGACGGCCTCGCCGACCGCGAACTCCTATAGCCTCCTGGAAGCCATCGCCCAGGTCTCGGGCGGCTCGCCGGGGCTGAACGCGGGTCAGCCGCTGATGACGCGCATCAGCCGGCTCGGCACGGATGCCTCGGACACTCATCCGGGGAGCGTCGAGCTCCTCGGCACCCTCTACTCGATGGTCGGGAGCGAGTGATGGCGGGAATTCCTTGTCCCACCTGTGAAGGCACCGGCACCGTCCCCTCGGCCGGGGCGCTCAACGCGCTCATCGTGTTCACCGTCGTCGCGCCCTAGCCGCCATGCCGACCCCGCGCCTTGCGATCGCGTTGACCTTCCCGGCGACGTTCAGCGCGGCGATCTTCCAGGCCAACGTGGACGCGCAAGTGGCCGCGCGTGCGGCGACGGTCACGGCGAATCGACGTGTCCTGGACGAGACGGGCCGGGACATGCTGATTGCGGAACTGCAATTCGTCTTCGAGATCGAGCGCGATACGCTCGCCGAATGGCTGCGCGCCCGCCTAGGGCAGACGGGGGGGCCGACCGGCACGGTCTCGACCCACCGCTGTGCACACGGCGAAGCGGACCAATGGAACTGCCGGGACGACCCGCGCGCGCAATTCGTCGAAACCACGGGATGAGCCGCCTCGTCCCACACCTGCAGCGGTGGATCGACCGCGCGGCGCGCCAAGAGCGCCACCGCCGCGTCCTCGACGACCTCCTGCGGACGGGCCGCTTTCTGCCCGCCCCCGTCAGTGGCGGCGCACGGAACTTCGACGCGGTCGATGACAAGGTCGCGCGGTCCGGCGACGATGCCGCCCTCGACGTGAACGACAGCGACTCGCTCATCCTGCAAATGGCCATCAAGCTCGATACGGGCGGCGCGGCGCGTCAGATCGGTGGCAAGAAGGATAGCACAGCCGTCGGGGATGCTGGCTACTTGCTGGGTGTCGCGTCGAACGAGACGCTCTCGTTTCGCGTCGCCGACGGCGTCGACGGCGTCAACCGCACGGGCGGCATTCTCACCGTCGGCACCTGGTACGTCCTCACGGGTGTGCTCACCGCCGTCGCCGCCGCCAACGACGACATCAGCCTCTACGTGGACGGGACGCTGAACGGCCCGACGAACTCGACGGTGATGGGGAGCCTCGCGAATGCCCGGCCCTTCACGATCGGGGCCAATAGTACGCCCGCGCAGTTCTTCGATGGGGACATCGCTTTCGCCCGCGTCTGGATCAAATCCGGGGCGGCGTGGACGACCGACGAGATCACCCGGCGCGTCGAATGCCGGAACTTCCTCTACGTCCCCAGCGATCCGCACCTGGTCCTCCAGTGGGTGCTGTGGGCGCCGGAAAGCGCACCGGCGACGGCCTTCGACCATTCAGCGCAACTGCTCGACGGCACCTACACAGGGACGACCTCTGCGCTCGATCCTGCGACCGTCATCCCGCCGCAGACGCACATTGTGGATATCGCCGAGCGCATCATCGCCGCCGCGGCGGGGGGCCAGGTCTTCACCGTCACGGCGACCGACCAGATCTTCCTGCTCGATCGTCTGACGAAGGCAGAGGAGCACACGCTCCGCGAGGGTCTCTTCCTCCGCGATACCGTGTCACGCATCATCGAGCGCACCATCCGGGACGCGATCCTGGCTCCAGACAGCCAGGCCAAGACCGAGGAGCACACGCTCTTCGACCGACTCCTCGTCGGCGACCAGGCCGTCCGTCAGCTGGAGCGGACCATTCGCGACGGCCTGTTCCTGCTCGATTCGGTCATCGTCCAAGTCTCGGGCGGCCAGGTCTTCCAGGTGACGGTGACGGATCGGCTCCTCCTCCTCGACACGGCGCAGAAGATCGAGGAGCACGTTCTCCGCGAGGGCGTCCTGATCCGGGACGACGGCTACCGGCAGATCGCGCTCACGCTCCGCGAGGGGCTACTCGTCTCCGACGCCCTCTTCAGCCAGGCGCTGCGGCAGGTGCTGGCGACGGACAACCTGCTCCTGCGGGACAACTTCCAGCTCATCATCGAGCGGACGCTGCGTGACCCGCTGCTGCTGCGGGACACCGTCTCCAGCATCCAGGAGCACCTGCACCGCGAGGGCCTTTTCCTCGTCGATAGCGTCGTCGCCACGCTCATCGAGGGCGTGACGGCCATGCTCACGGGGATCAGGGTCGAGCGCCGGGACGTGCTGGGGGTGATTACGCTCGCGACGCAGGAATTGCTCGGCCGCATCGAACTAGATAGCGTGGACATGCTGGGCGTGACCGTCGGCCACCTGACGCCGCCCGTGGAGCGGCCGTGAGCCAGTTCGAGGTCTTCGAGCCGGGGAACACGATCGTCTTCACCTGGCAGGCGTCCATCGCCCCGGACGCGGCGCCGACCTTCAAGGTCACGCAAGTCAACTGCCTGGGGTCGATCATCGCCTCGCTCACCGCTCAGCAGTCGGACTCGACCCACTACTGGACGCCCTTCACGATGCCCGGCAGCGAGGGGTATTATCGGGGGGAGTGGTTCGCGCTCAAGACGACGGCCGGCTCGGCCCGCCAGTCGGTCCACAGAACGGGCTGGCTGGTCCACACGACGGTCGTGCCGACGGCAGGGCCGTAGGAGAGCACCAGATGAAAGTGAAACCGGATGGTACGATAGATGATTTGGAAACTACCGGATACCTTGCTGCAGTGGAAAATATCTCACGCGCGACGATCGATGCCGTATTCAAGGTCATCGTCCACGCGCCCGACCGCGAGCCTGGCTGGATAGAAGGTCCAGAAGTTTACGCGGCGCTGGAAGGAGCCCTCACGGCAGTCGCGAGGATCATCTGTATGATGAACATGGACGCTATCTTGGGGATGGCGAACGTGGAAGCCATGATGCGAGACTTCGTGCGAAAAGAAGTTGTCTGTTTGCGAAAAGTCGTACCTTTACCTCCGCCTAAAATCATCGAGGGTTTGAAGAATCGCGACGATATCAAGGCAAGGGGGTTGGACTCGTAGTGGATGACCGGCTCGACATCGTCTTCTACGCCCCCGGGATGCCGTTCCAGGGAGACACGCTGGAGCGTCGATCGCTCGGCGGGAGCGAGACGGCCGCCCTCTACATGGCGCGGGCACTCGCCGCCCTGGGCCACCACGTCACGGTCTTCTCGCACTGCGACCGGCCGGGGACCTACGGGGGCGTGATCTACCGCCACGCGAACGACTGGCACGGCTATGCCCGGCTCGCCCCGCACGACGTCTCCATCATCCAGCGGACGCCGGAGGCCCTCAGCCAGCGGATGAACTCGAAGTTGAACCTCCTGTGGTGCCACGACCTGGTCCTGGGACGCAACGCCGGGCCCTTCCAGGGCGTCATGTGGAACGTCGACCGCGTCCTCGTGCTGTCGGAGTTCATGAAGAAGCAGTACCAAGAGGTGCTGTCACTCCCTGAGGGCGTCTTCCACATCACCCGGAACGGCATCGACACGGCGCTGGTCGCGAAGGTACGGGCCGATCTGGCGGCGGGGCGCTACGCCCTGCTGGACGACGGCCGCATCGCGCGGCGCGACGGCCCGGATCCCGTCGTCGCGGCGGCCTACAAGGTCGACCACAGCCGGCTCAACGAAGTGATCGACGCCATGCCCTCGCCCGCCCGCGACCGCAAGAAGCTCATGTACTGCGCCCGGCCGGAGCGCGGACTGGACGTGCTGCTGACCAGCGTCCTCCCGGAGCTGCTGCGGCGCGACCCGGCCCTGCGCCTCTTCCTCGCCGGCTACGACAACACGCTCCCGCACATGGAGGCGTTCTACGCGCACTGCGCGCGCCTGGCGGCCGGGTTCGGCGACCGCGTCGTCAACCTCGGGTTTCTGACGAAGGACCTGCTCTACGCCCACTACCTGACGGCAGGCGCCTACGTCTACACGACGCCCTCCCCGACCTCGGCGCTCTTCCGGGAGATCAGCTGCCTCTCGGCGATGGAGGCCCAGGCGTGCGGCCTGCCGATCGTGGCCACGGCGGCGGGGGCGCTCACGGAGACGGTCGCCCCCGGAGCCGGGGCCTTCATCGGCCAGGCCAACGAGAAGGGCGACCCGACGTGGGACGGTGGGGAGATCCTCGACCCAACCTCTGAGCGCTACCGGGACGCCTTCTGCGATGCGGTGATGCGGCTGGTGCGTGACGACGCGGCCTGGAATCGGGCCTCGAGCACGGGGGAGATGCGCGGGCGCGAGCTGGATTGGTCGGCGGTGGCGAAGGATTGGGAGGCGCGGTGCTACGAGTGGATCGCCGCCCACAACGACGATCCGATCCGGCTCGTCCGCCACTACATCAAGCACAGCGACATCGTGGCGGCGAAGGATTTGCTGCAATCCCTGCCGACCGCGCGTGCGGACAATATGACGCGGGCCGCCGAAGTAATGTTGGGGCCAGATCATCCGCGTGCAGAACAGGCCGAAGAAGCCGATGCGCTTCGCGTTCGGCTCGACCGCGACTGGGGCTTCGCGGGAACCCCGGGGGGCGTCCGCGCCCAGGCCGAAGTCAGCGGGGCCGAGCAGCGCCGCCTCCACGAGGCCCGGGAGCGCGGCGATGGGGCGGCGGCGATTGAAGGCCAAGCGATCGCGGAGGAGCACCAGGAGGCCGACGCGCAGTCGAAGGACGCGCTCCGCGAGCAGTACGAGAAGATCGGCCGGACGCACACCGACGTGTTCGACGCCGTGCCGACCGAGCCGCGCTTCCAGATGCTCGAGGCCTGGCTGCGGGAGCGGACCGACGTCCGCCGCATCCTCGACGTCGGGTGCGCCCACGGGGCCTACGCGGTCAACATGGCGAACCGGGTCGGCCGCCAGTGGGTCGGCGTGGATCTCGACAAGCACTCCATCGAGTGGGCCGAGAAGTTCCGCACGACCCGGGCCAACGATCCTGGCGCGCTGCGATTCCTCATCGGCAATGACGAGATCGACCTGTCCGCCGAGGAGCCGTTCGACCTCCTCTGGCTCGGCGAGGTCCTGGAGCACGTCCCCGAGCCGACGGCATTCATCGAGCACCTCGAACGCTGGATCAAGCCCGGCGGGCACGTGCTGATCACCGTCCCCTACGGGCCGTGGGAGCACCTGTCCTACGAGACCTACCCGCACCGAGCCCACCTGTGGGAGTACGACATGCGGGACCTGCGCGAGCTGTTCGGGGCGAAAAAGACGCTCGCCGTCCACGTCAAGCCCTACGTCATCGACCAGATCCTCGAGCGGCCGCTGGGCTGGCACGTCGTCGAGTATCAGGTCACCGCGGGGACGCCGACCGGGACGATCGACCTCGCCCGCAAACACCGCCTCCAGCGGCCCGTCCAGACGGTGGACGCGATCCTCATGGCGGGTGCGGGGGCCGAAGAGACGCTGCATTGGTGCCTGCGGTCGCTCAAGCACGTCGCCGAGCAGGTGATCATCGCCGATACGGGCATGAACGACGAGGGCCGGCGGATCGCGGCGTCCTACGCGCCGTGGGTGCGCGTTGTGACGGGGAGCGACCCGAAGGAGGCCGGGTTCGAGACGCCGCGGAACGAGGGCCTCGAGCGGGCGACCGCCGACTTCGCGCTGTGGATCGACACGGACGAGAAGCTCGTCAACCCCGTAGCCATCCACAAGTACCTGCGGCAGAACTGCTTCCACGGCTACAGCATCCGCCAGCACCACTTCGCCTGCGACACGACCTTCAAGCCGGACATGCCCGTGCGCCTGTTCCGCCGGCGCGGGTCGCCAGACGGCGGCCGGATGCAGTTCTACGGGATGATCCACGAACACCCCGAAGTCGGCCTCAATAAGGGGCCGGGCCTGACGATCACGCTCTCCGACGTCCACATCGCGCACGTCGGCTACCTCATGGAGCACATCCGCCGGGATCGTTTCGCCCGGAACTATCCGCTCCTCCAGCGCGACATGGCAAAGTACCCGGACCGCCTGCTCCAGAAGCACTTCATCCTGCGCGACAACATGCTGCTGGCGGTCTACGAGATCCAGCAGAACGGCGGCCAGCTCACTCCCCAGGTCGTCGCCCGCTGCGAGGAGACGGTGGCCATCTACCAGCAATACTTCCTCGGGAAGGGCGGCTATCTGAACACGGACAGCATCATCTACTACAGCCAGGCGCTGGAACTGCTCGGCCGGGGGGTGGAAGTGAGCTACGCGATCGGGGCCGCGAAGCAGGGCAGCGCCCTCAACGGCGCGCAGAAGGTGCGGTTCGAGACGCTCGAGGACCTGGAGAAGGAGATCACGCACCACGCCAAGGAAGCGGCGACGCCCTACCTGAATCGGTGGTACTAGTGGTGGCGGCGGGCGTTGTCGTACGCCATTCGGCAAGGACGACACAGCGGTGACTTGGGAGCGAATTCGGTCGTTGGCTTGATGTTGCGGCACACGTGACACTCGCGATGTGTTGCACTTGAAAAGTACCGGAGATGGTATCGAGATCGATGCTGACCGTTGATCGTCAAGACAAGATTCTCTGGCCGATTATCCAAGCGATCGCCGTTGAGGTGATGTATCTGCTCTGGCGAATGCAAAGGACGGCCGAGCAACTGTTCCATGACGTGGCGATGTTCAAGAATTCTGCGGCTACCAACAGTAATCGCCCGATACCCCTGTGTCGTGATACCTCCATGCCCGTTCGGATTCTTTCTGAGGATTGTCGGGTCGCCGTGACGCCGCCATCGCATATAGCATCTCGCGCAAAATCCACGAGAGGCATTGCCAGGGCGTTGATCGCACCCACGACAGGGAGGGTAATAGAATCTGCGGGGCGGAGCCATTACACAAATGTTACTCCGATGCCGCCGGGAGCACAAGCATAGATGCCTATCAGTGCGATGAGTTATACCACAGTGTCGCTGATGCTCCAGACGCTGCCCATGATCGGCTCGCTCACGACCGTCACGACGGATCAGCTGCGGACGTACGCTGCCCAGGCCGAGAGCATCATCAACGCGAAGCTGGCCCAGAAGTACACGATCCCGCCCGCCTATCCGTCCCCGCAGCTGGAGACCATCGCGACGGACCTCGCCATCTACCGGGTGCTGGCCCTGCGGGTGTTCACCGAGGAGCGCGTGAACGCGAGCGTCTGGCCCGACCGCTACAAGGAGGCGATGGCCGACCTCGACAAGATCGCGGCGGGCGAGTTGCTGCTCACGACGGGCTCGGGGACGTTGATCGCCGGCCGAACCGACACCGCCGAGTTCTTCAGCACGACCCAGCAGTACCAGCCGACGTTCCACGAGGGGCCGCCGACGTTGACGCTCGTGGACCCCGACAAGATCGAAGACGAGCTCGACAAGCGCGATCTGAGCACGATCACGAACCGGCTGACCTGATGCCGCCGGGAATCGAGATCCAGATCGACACGCAGGTCGCCCAGAACCGTCTGGAGACGTTGCGCCTACGGTTTTCCAAGCGGACACTCACGAAGCTCATCGGCCTGCGCCTGCTGCAGTGGGTCAATCAGAACTTCCGCCAGGGCGGGGCTGAGCGCCCGTGGGCGCCGCTGTCCCCGAATACCATCGCGGGCCGGCGCCGCGGACGCGGGGCGGGCGGGGCGCAGATGCTCCGCGACACTGGCCACATGGCGCAGTCCTTCACGCCGGGCGCCCCGGACTCGCTCTACGAGGAGACCGATGACTTCGTGCGCGTGGGGACGGCCGACCGCAAGGCCGCCTGGCACCACTTCGGGACGGCCCCCTACACGATCACCACGAAGCCCCCAGACCGCCGCTCGCGGAAGAATCCGAAGCGGCCGGGCTATCTGCTGATCATGACGCCGCAGGGGCCGATCTTCCGGCGCGAAGTCCACCACCCCGGCCTGCCCGCCAGGCCGCTGCTGCCATCCGACCCGCTGGCCCGGACGCTGGCCGAAGAGACGCTCCAGGCCTACGTGGACCAGGTGGCCCGTGGCGCGAGTTGACTACTGGGGGATCGCGCAGGCGATCCAGCGTGTGCTCCAGGAGGAGACGGCCCTGCAGGGCGTCCAGGTCACGATCGAGGACGAGGGCCTCTTCGGGGCCGAGGCGACGCCCTGGGTCGGCATTTACATCGAGGGGCGGACGGCCCCGCCGGACATGCAGGTTCTCGCCGCCGGCCGTCGAACACGGATGCTGGTGCGGTTCGCGCTTTGGTGCTGGTATATGGCGCTGGAGACGGAAGCGGCGATGCGCGGCCGCGATGATCTGGTCGGTAAGGTGGAGATCGCGCTGATGCGCGACCGCACGTTCGAGGGCGCCGTCGCGACGGCGTGGCTGGAGGGCGGCGAGTTGCCGTCCGCCCGGTTGCAGCAGGGGTCCGGGTTCGTCAGCGGGGCGGAAATCGCCCTGATCTGCGACGTGACGGCGCGCGTGGACTAGGAGGAGCGGGCGATGGCGTATGGATTCCAAGGATTCGTCGCGCTCGGCAAACAGAGTGCGTGGGGGACGCCTACGGCTCCCGGTGCCTTCTACGAACTCCTCTCCGAGAGCCTCGTCCAGACCCGCGACCGTTTTGATGTCCGCAACCTCGTCGGCCGTGTGACCGAGCCGGATGACGTCGCGGGCCTCGTCCGGATCGAGGGGGAATTAGTCGGGCCGGCCCATCCGGTCAGTGTTGGTCATTTCATCAACGCGGCGATGGGACAGGGGTCGAAGGCGATCACCGTCGTTCTCTCCGGCTTCCTCTGGCGACTCGACTGGATGCCTTCCCCGTCGGACTTCAGTTCCTTGGCGCCGCTCCCGCCCTATACGCTAGAAGTCTTCCGCGATGTCACGAGCTCCCACCGCTACGCCGATGCCGTGGCGACGCGTATTCAATTCGCCGTCCAGCCAAACCAGGATCTCCGCACGACGCTCGGGCTGATTGCGAAGACGACGAGCGTCATCGCGCGGAGCTCACCGACCTTTCCGGGTTCGCCGACCGATCCCTTCACATTCGACACGGCCAGCATCTCGATCGCCGGGGCCGCGAGTGAATTGGTCGAAGGGTGGACGCTGACCGTGGATAACCAGCTGGAAGGCGTCCCAGTGCTGAACAGCTCGACAGAGATTCACCGTGTCCGACGGCGTGGGCCGGTCCAAGTGCGTCTCGCGGGCACGATCGGGTTCGAGACCCTGACCGAGTACAAGAACTTCATCGACCAGACCGAGCAGGCGATCATAGCGCGGTTCTTCCGGGCGCAGTCCTTTCAAGTAATCTTCGACCTGCCGCGCGTCGTGTGGAGTGAATTCCCGCCAGCGGCCGGGGGCCGGGAACGCATCACGGCCGCCTTCACTGGTATCGCCCGCCACCACGTCGGCTCGGGGACACCGCTCCAGATCAGACTGACGACGACGGACTCGAGCTACTAAGCGAGGGCCTCGCCATGCTCGTCCACCTCAACGGCCGCGAGATCGACCTGCGCCGGGCGCTGCCGCTCACCCTGCGCGACTGGAAGGCGCTGGAGAAGCAGGGCATCGATCTCAACGCGATCAATACGAAGCCGCGCGTCGCCGATGTCGTCACCTTGGTGACGTACGCCCTCCAGAAGGCCGATCCCGCGACGACCGCCGACGAGGTCGAGGGGCTCACGTTCGAGGATGACGCCGTGACGACCGTCCTCGAAGGCGTCCGCGCGGGAAAAGCCTTCTCGACCTCCCCCTCCTCGACGCCCTCCACGTCTTCGCCCGCTCCTACGGATGGACCCTCGACGACGTGATGGGGCATAGCGTCGAGGAACTGAACTACCTGTTGACCAAGATTCGAGACGACGCCGAGGCGATGCGCCGTGGGTGATGTCGCCCTCACCATCCGTGTCCAGGGGAGCGCCGAGGTTCTCGGCCATCTCAAGGCCATCGGCGCGACCGCCCAGCAGACGACCCAAGAAGCCGCCCAATCGACGCAGAAGGCCACGACCGCGACGGCCGACTACCGACGATCACTCATCTTCGTCTCCTCGGCCCTCGCTGGCGCGGCGTCGATCGGTGCCGCACTCGCCCGGGGGAATGAGGACCTCCAGAAAACCTTCACGACGATCTCGCTGACCATTTCCGGCGCATCGACGGTGCTGCATACTCTCGCGAGCGCGATGCGGGTCGTCACGGCCGTTATCGGCATCAAAATCGCCGCCGTGCTGGCGCTCGTCGGGGCGATTGTCTTCCTCGTCAAGAACTGGGATCAGGCCATCGCGTTCCTGCGCGGGGTGTGGGTGACATTTGGGGCGTTCCTCCGCACACTCTGGGCCGAACTCGCGGCGGCCCTCACCGGATTGGGGAACGCCTTTCTCGGCATCCTCACGTTCGATCCGAGTCGGTTCATGGCCGGCGCGCGCCAACTCGATACGGCCCTGCGGAACCTTGGAGCGATCGCCGTCGATGTCGGGAAGCAGGCCCTCCCGCTCCTGGGGAAAGGGTGGGAGTTCCTGACGGGTCTGTTCGGGCAAGCGACGAAGAAAACCCAGGAATTGCGCGATGCCGTCGTCGTGTTGGGGGACGCCGCCGAAACGGCGTTCGTGCGCGCGTTCCAAGCGACATCGAACCTCACGGCGGCGTTGGCGGCGATGGGGTTGATGCTTCAGCGGATCGGAGAACGCGATATCACGAAGCAGCTCATCGAGGGGGCGAATGCGCTTCGTGTCGCCGTTGAGCAGACGATTGCCCCGGCGTTCGAGAAAGTGTCGGCGGAACTGGTCGAGCAATTCACGGTGATCAGCGACTTCATCCGGACGCGCGCCAAGGCCGACGCCGATGCGGCTCGGGACGAGCGGCTCGCCCAACTCACGTTCGAGCTCGAAGTAGGGCGCAAAACGCTGGCCGAGAAAGTCGCCCTCCTCGAAGCGGAACTCCAGGCGGCCGAGCTCACCGTGCAGCAGCGGCGCGCACTGGAACTTGATCTCTTCCGCACCCGCCAGCAGATCGCGGCCCAGGTCAAGACGGCCCTCGACGAGGAGATTCAGATCCACCTCGACCACGCCGCCCGGATCGCGCAGGCCAATCAGATGGGAGCGATCGACTACCTCCGGGCCTGGAGGACGGCACTGGAAGAGACTGGACGGCTGACGGGGGAGATCGCCAGCCAGATCGAGCAGGCGATCTTCCGCATCATGGGTATGAGCCAGAAGACGGCTCCTCAAGTCGTCTCAACGTGGCAGCAGGCGTGGGACGCGATCAAGCAGGGGTTCGCACAGACCATCGGGCAGATGGCGGCCGGGTTGCAGCAATTCAAGGACTTCGGGGACTTCGTCTGGAAGGCGATCCAGAACGCCTTCGCTAATCTCGTCGAGGCGATGGTCACGAAGTTTATCAAGGGATTGGACCTGATGAAGATCGCCCAGCAGGCGTTCGGCTTCCTGAGCAGCGTCCTGAAGTTCATCTTCCCGTTCCTGCCATTCCAGCACGGCGGCGACTTGGTCGTCTCGCGCCCGACCCTGATGGCGGTGGGCGAGCGCGGAGCGGAACGGGTCAGCGTCCGGCCGCTGGCGGGTGGCATGGCCGGGGCGGGGGGCGGCGGCATGACGCTGAACTTCGCCGGGCCGGTCGTCTTCGACGAGCTGACGGCCAGCCAATTCGTCCGCCGGTTCGTCATGCCCGCCCTGAACCGCGAGTACGGCCGCAGGCTCTAGGGCATTTCACGTGGAATAGTCTAAGACCATGCCCGATCCGACCTACAGCGTTGCCGTGGAACTCGTCTCCGGGAGCTTCACCGAGGTCGGCTCGGACTGCCTCCGGTTCACCATCGCCCGCGAGGCGGGCGGGGTCGTCCACGGCCTCCCCGTCGGCCGGGCGGATCTGATCCTCGACAATTTCGACGCCCGCTACAGCCCCGACAATCCCGGAGGGCCGTACGCGGGGTTGCTGAAGCCGAACAAGGCGCTCCGCATCCAGGCGACGCATAGCGGCTCGACCTACAACCTCTTCCGGGGGTTGATCGACCGCTACTCCCCGGAGCCCGAACTCGAGCGTCGCGTGACGCACGTCCAGGCCAGCGACCGCCTGAAAGATCTCATGCGCCGGCGGATCGACTCCGACATCGCGATCGATACGAACCCCGGCAGCCTCGCCTGGGACGTGCTCTCACGGGCCGGCGTGGCGGTCGCCGACCGGGACGTGGATACGCTCCCGGAGCTGAGCACGATCCCGTTCGCCTGGTTCCGGGACGCCCCGGCCCTGCAGGCGATGGAGCAGATTCTCCGGTTCGGCTACTATAGTCTCTACGCCGCCCCCAATGGCAGGGTCACGGTCAAGGGCCGCTACTGGGGCCCGGGCGACGCCATCGGGACGGTCGTCGCCAGCTACGTCAACGACTTCTTCGCTCTCGACTACGCGCTCTCGGACGACGCCGTGGTCAATTTCGCCCGCGTCCAGGGGACGCCCCGCCGGATCAGCACCAGCGTCCAGACGGTCGCCTGGCTACAGGAGCGCCCATTCATCCCGGCGAGCAGTGGGATCGGGTTTACGCTGGCCTACGTCGATCCGGACTCCAACGAGCGCGAGACGCCCGCCCGCAGCATCAGCGTCACGAACAGCGCGGACTACCTGACCAACACGAACTCTGGCGGGACAGGGGTCGACCGCACGGCGCAGGCGAGCGCGCAGCTGACGGTCTCGGCCGTCTCGGCGGTCTGCAGCATCTTCAACGGGTCGGCCGACCCAGTCTACCTGACGAAGTTCCAGCTCCGCGGCTTCAGCATCCAGCGCCAGCCGGAGATCGTCGCCATCGCCCAGGACAACTCCTCGCAGACTGTCTACGGCCGCCGCGACTTCACGCTGGCCTCGGACTTCATCGGCACCTTCGACCCCTACGCCCAGAGCTACGCCGACTTCCTCATCCGCGACCGGAAGGAGCCGCTGGCGGATATCGGCTTCACGCTGAAGAACGTCTTCCCCGATGTGCTCGGGCGGGAGCTGGGGGATATCGTCCACCTCGTCGAATCCAATACGGCGGTCGGGAGTCGGTTCGCCATCCGGAGCATCGAGCACGACGTGACGCTGGCGCGGGGCCTGGAGCATTCCGTGCGCTACGGTGTGGTGTTCTGGATCGACCGCGAGTATCTCGTGCTCGATAACGACCCAAACGGCCGACTCGATAGCCGGCGGGCGGCGTTTTGACCGCGACTGCCGAGGAAGGTGTGGTGTAAATGGCGGACTTCACCGTCGGCGAGGTTCTCACGGCCGCCAAGCTCAACACGCTCATCCCGGCAGGCACGCGAATGCTCTTCGACCAGGACAGCGCACCGAACGGTTGGACGCGCGATACAACGATCAACGACCGCGTCACGCGGATCGTCAGCGGCGCCCGAGCCCCGAACGCCGGGACTTGGACAATCTCCGGGATTACCCTCGGCGCAGGGGCGTCCATCACCGTCGACTTACTCCCCGCAGTCGAAAGCTTCGTCGTCAAAGACGCCGGGCTCATCAGGAGCCTCGGCACTGGGGCAAGCCCCGTGAATCGTCTCGCCGACAGCGTGGCCTCCGACGGAACATGGAGGCCGCTGGTGCGCGACGTCATCCTCTGTAGCAGGAATTAGACGATGGAACACGCGAAGGTCACGGCGTTGCCGATTCGCCACTGCCCCCTGCTCGACCGAGAGTGCATGCAGCACAAGTGCATGCTCTGGGTGCGGTATCAGAAGGAAAACAAGGAGATCGTCGAGACGTGTGCACTGGTGATGGGCGCGATCCTCCAGGAGCAGGCGGTCGTCGAACAGATTCGCACACAGGCGGCCGTAGAAAGTTTCCGCAACGCGCAGGTGGACTCGCAAGCGCACGTCGTGGCGGCGCTGACCGCGCTCTGCCGGATGGCCGCAGCCGCCCGCTCCATGGGGAGGGCGCTGAAGCGCGGTCAGCGCCGCACATAAGTGGAGAGGAGGAGAAGCACATGGGGACCCTGACTGTCTACGGTTCGACCATTCCGGAGAAGTCTTTCACCTATCGGGATGACGGTGAATTGTGGCTGGCGATTCTGGCGGTCAACGACTACTTGGCGTCCTTCCTGCCGACATGGAAAGACGCCTGGGACCAGATCCGGCCCGAGCCGCCGCGTGATCGCGAGTAATCGGCGGGGGCAAAAACTGGAAACCGGCGTTCAATGTGATCAGCGGGACGCCCTGGAACAACGACCAGCTCGGGATGCGCATCGGCTTCACCTACGTCTAGGAGGGTAGTGGTGCTGCGGCGACTCGATCGGCTGGTCTGGGGATGGATCGACAGGTACAGCGACCACGTGCAGCGCCTTGCGGGCCTCTGCGTCTTCGCCGGCGTCCTGCTCTTTGCCCGGGCGGCGTACGCGCAAACGCCAGGCGACCTCCAGCGGCAGATCGACCGCCTCGACCGCGATGTGCAGAACCTCCAGCAGAAAGCCGAGCAGACGCGCGTCGATGCCGACCGCACCCGGCTGGAGGGGTTTCAGCGGCTCGCGGCGGTCGAACGGCAAGTGGCCGTCCTGACCCAGAACGTGGCCCGGATCGAGAATTACCTCCTCGGTGCCTTACTCGCGACGTTGGGCAATGTGGGGTTGAGCCTGACGACGACCGCGACCGTCCGGAAACTACGGGCACCCCCGGCATGAAAGACGACTGGAGCCTCTGGCGGCACATCATCGAACTCGTCAAGCAGATCATCACGCCGGAAGGGCTGATGTTGGCCGCGTCCCTCCACACGGCGATGCGCGTACTCACCCAAGGACCGGAATGGGCGGCGTGGCCGGCCATCGTGTGGAACATCATCATGATCGCGAACCGAACCGGGCGGTGGCTGATCCCCCCGGGCCTTGAGAAGTTCCTGGCGGCCCGCTACAGCACCGGGCTCGGGAAGCAAATCTGACGAGATCACGAAGCGGGCGCCCTCCGGTCATTGGCCCCCTCGTGGTGCGTACAGTGCAACAGATCGCTACGCTACAAGAGGTTCCACCTACTCTGCTTCAGATCGCAAAGACGGCAGCGTTATCGGTGCGCCAAGTATCCGCAGGGATAGAGTGGGCGCGACGTAAGGGCATTGCCCTTCCGATTTCCTTTCCTATTCCGATTTCCCATGCACCTCGTTCCCGTACGCCTCGCCCATTCTGTACCGTGGTCCCTGCTCGAGCCTTCGCCATGTGGCAGGCCCGGCGGTCAGGCCACACGCTTGCAATGATCGGGAACGAGTGGGGCGTGTCGCGAGAACGTGTGCGGCAGATCGTCAACCATGCCGCCGCCTGTCTAGAAGCCCCTTCCACTCCGCTGTGTCGCAGTTGTGGACGCCGACTGGTTATGGCAAATGCGAAGCTTTGCAAACAATGTGGGGGCCGTAAAGACTGTCACTGTCGCCGCTGTGGCGTCGCATTCCGTACGACTGGCGATGGCCGTCGGGCCTACTGCCTTCAATGCCAGACGGAAACCCGCCCCTGTGAAGCCTGTGGCAAACCCGTCACAAGAGATCGAGTGGCGGACCAAGGAACATTCTGTAACAAGCATTGGTTCTGCAACAGATCGTGCTTCGGGCATTGGATCGGTAAACGCCGCTGGGGAAAACCCGTAACATGGGGAGGTGCTGTGGCGTGACATCTTCTCCGCGAATTCTGCACATACCCCACCCCTGCCTCCATCCCTACCTCCGCTGCGCCCCCATCGACGAGTACGGCTACCTCTGCCTCGACTGCGGGCGGGTGCTGGATCAGCACGGAGAGGAGATGGCACAGTGAGCAAATGGCGCAAGAAGCCAGTCGTGGTTGAGGCAGTGCAGTGGAACGGACACAACGCCGAAGAGGTATTGGAGTTCACCCGTACCGCCGAAGGGCCTCGCCTGAAACGGGGAGTGGTAGTGGCCGATGGGCTCTATATCGCGACAGAGGAAGGTACGATGCGTGCCGAGATAGGAGACTGGATCATCCGTGGCGTCAAGGGCGAGGTATACCCGGTAGTGGGTCACTTTGAATGACTTCTCGTGAAGTAGCGAAACTGAAACTGGTCCCGTCCTACCATACGGAAGTGGGCGGTGAACTCGGCAAGACTGGGCTGCCCCTCGACCGTTGGATCGGCTATGCAGTCAAGGTTCTGCGTGATGCCGGGATCGCGACGTATGAATCCTGCCAAGGGGGGCCGGGGCATTGTTTTGCTGAACCCACAATCAGATTCGGTGGTACGTTCACGGAGGGTCTTCGAGCAGTCGCCGTGGCCCTGGATCACGGGCTGCCGGTATTTGAGGTGCGCAGATTCTGAAGCGTCAGGGATGGAGAGATTACCGGGCCGAACTGGGAAATCGTTTTTCACCCCATATCAAAGCTCAAGAAGCGCCAGCGGGAAGCCGAGAGGGCGGGACTATTGGGGGCTCCGCCAAAGCAGAGCCCCCAGGTCATCCGTGCTGTCTAGGCCAGCTCGTGCCGGATGGTCGTTCACAGTCGCTCCACCGGCACCCATCGCTCTTGAGTGGGCGGAGTGGGTCACGCTGGAAATCCGCGATTGTTGCCTCGAACGGACAGGGCGACAGGCTTGACGCGCCCCGGCAAGTCGGGTACGCTGGTGTAGAAGAAGAAGGGAACGGCCGTACCGAGAAGGAGGCACGTGGATGAAGCGCATCTGGGCAAGTCTTGTCGTGGTGGTTCTGATCGTCGTGGGCATCGCCGCCCCTGTGGGGGCCGTCACCACGCTGGAGTATCGGTACTGGAATATCACGGCAACGCCTCTGTCGATCTGGGAACTCAAACTTGAGCCCGCGCGCTCCCGGTGGGGCCTGCGGGGATGGACCGTCTCGGGGTACGACGATGACTCCTGCGGGTCGCATGGCCTCTGCTACCGAAACGACTGGAAGGGCGCGGACATCACGTACGCGCTCAACCTGCGCCATCGCCTCTTCGTTGGGTACTACCGGATCGACCGCACTCTGCCTGACGCCCACGCTATGACCCACCAAGGCGTCCGCCTCGGGGCGATGGGGACGCTATTCACGGCTGGGCGGCTCTCGGGAATCTACGATGCGTCCTACGCGTGGGACCAGTACAACCAGGTCGCCAAGTACGCCTACTCGGAGAATGGGAACGGCGAAGTCGCGGCGAGCGGGACGGGCGAGGGGATCTTCTACCGGCTCGGGCTGCGCTATGACCTCTCCCCGTGGGCTGCGGTGGAAGTCGGCCAGCAAAACGCTGGCTTCACGCTTCCAGCGCATCTGCGGACCGGACTCTTCGGCCGGTTCCAGGATCACGCGTGGAGCGGTTTGACGTTCGGGTTTGTGGTGCGAAAGTAGCCTGTGGATATTGTTGATCTCACCGACCAGCTCCCTATCCATCCGACGAAGACTTACCCATCCCGGTCACTTTCCGTGATCACCAGGCTCGTTCTGCACCATGCGGCGGGCCCAGAAAATCAGACGCCGGAGCAGATTGCCAGGTTCCATGTCGAGCAGCGGGACTGGCCGGGGATCGCGTACCACTACCTGATCGCCCCCGACGGCACCGCCTACAAATGCTGGCCGACGACGACCGTGACCTGGTGCGTGGCGAACGGCAATTCCTCGTCGCTCTGCGTCTGCCTGATCGGGAACCGGAGTCTCCTATCTTGCCCCCCGGCACAGTGGGAGGCGGCCGTCGAGCTCTTCCGCGATCTGCTGGTCGCCCTGCCCGACCGCGCCGTCTTCGGGCATCGCGAGGTGCCGACGACTCCTCCGCAGAATACCCAATGCCCCGGCACATTGATCGACCTGATGGCGTTCCGCCGGGATGTCAGAACTCCTCGTGAGGAGGTGCCCGCATGATCGAATCCCTGACCGCCGCGGCCATCATCGGGGCGGTCCAGCGGTTCCTGCTCCAGGGGTTGCAGAAGTGGTTCGCACTGGCAAAGGCCCACCCGAAGCCTCTCGTATTGGGGCTGTCGGCAGTCGCCGTCTTCATCGTCGTCCGGTGGATCCTGCCCGGCGCCGCGCCGCTGCCGCTGTTCCTCCTGAGCGTCGGGGCGACGCTGGCGGTGCATGAAGTGCTGCGGAAGAAGGGATGGTAGACTGAGACCGTGGGCGCGGTTCTCGGCTTCCTGAAGTCCTACGGTGTGACGGTCGCACTGGTCATCATCGTCGGGCTGCTCTACCAGCAGAACCGCGCGATGTTCGAGCAGCTGAAGAACCCCCTCATCGATCCCGAGCTGCTGAAGAAGGCCATCGAGGCGAAGGAGAAACCGATCGTCGTCAACATCGCGCCGCAGGGGTTTGCCGGGGCGCCGGTGCCCGTCAACGTGTACGTGCGACCGCCCGCCACGCTTCCACCTCTCGCCGGAGCGAAACCCGGGGCGAAGCCGGAGGTGGTGCCGCCCAAGCTCGTCGCGGAGTCCCCCGCGATCTACTGCAAGACGAAGGACGAGTGCGACCGCCTCTACGCGCGGGCTCCCCAGGCGCTGACGGTGGATGCCCAGATTCGGGCCGGCACCCTGGCCACGGTCTGCCTGCAACCGCTGGACGCCGCGGGGGGCTGCCCGGCCGACAAGCGCTTCAGCGGCCCCTTGGTCGAGCCGATCACGTTCACGGCGCAGTTCGTGCTCGCCGAGCGAGGGATCTTCCAGGCCTTGCAAGTAGTAGGTGCACCATTCGAAATCACGCGCGTTCGGACAGAAACGCGCATTGAATCTCAAGCGACGATAGAACGTCGTCTGCCATACCATCTAGGCATCACCCCGCTGATGTTTTTGGGTGGACAAGCTCTCAGCGGAATCGAATATCAGAATTGGCTCTTCGGCGGGGTCTATCGAATCAATGCTGGCTATGGCTACCCAGGGCTCCGTGGAGGCGTGTCGTGGACACTTCCGATCAGGTGAGGCGTTGCCCTTCGTGCGGAGAGACCAAGCCCCTGGATCAGTTCGGACATGATAGATGGAATCCTCACAAACGGAAGTATCAATGTCGGCCCTGTCATTCGCAGTACGTCAGCAACAGGGCCAAGGCTCTACGGCGTGGCACCTGGAGACCTACAGGGCAGTTCCGAAAAGTGCAACGGGCAACCACCTCGCCGACAATCCGCGATCTCGAATGGGCTGCTGGATTTCTAGAAGGTGAGGGTTCTTTTACGTTCCGTAAAGATACTCATCGAGTAGAAGTCGCCCAAGTCGATGAAGAACCTGTGCGCCGGCTCCAGAGGCTTTTCGGCGGCATGGTTCGTGTCCGGTCTCCGAAACATAGTAAGTGGAAAAGTTACCATGTATGGGTTGCAGGTGGTGCTCGTGCCAGAGGGATTATGATGACATTGTTCTCTCTGATGACGAGCCAGCGCCGGAAGGAGCAGATTCAGACTGCCCTGACGGCATGGAAAGGCCGACACTTTCGGTTATCGGCTTGACGGCTCTTTCCTGTGGATGGCGACCTGGCAAAATAGATGGTAGGCCGCTAGACCCCCACCCCTTCGCACAGGATGGCCCAGGTGCGGTTCTGGGAGGCTTCCCCTACCCCTCCTCCCCTCCCTCTCCCAAACGGAAAGGCCCCCGACCATCCGGGGGCCAACCCGTCCCGCTGGGGCGGGGGATCCTAAAAGGCGTCCAGCAGCTCTTTCGCCGCTTCGTCGATCCGGTCGTCCGCCATCGCCTGCAGCGCCTCCTCCAGGCAGGCCGGGTGCCACGGCTTGCCCCGGTAGACCTCGCAGGGCGCCTCGTCGTCCTCGGCCAGATCGCACCACGCGCAGACCCAGATCATCATGCCTCCCTCCCTTCGACCTTGGCGATAAATGCACTCAGGGCATCGTGAACGGCCTGAAATTGGACGCGGTTTCCTCCAAGATGCGTCAGTGCCCACTCAACGCCGAGGCGCTGCGTGATGGCCGCCCGGGCAACGGCTTCCCTCGCGTCATGTTCCACCTGGAGGCGTGCGGTTTCCGCCGCGATCCGCTGCTGCTCGGCGTGGCGGTAGGCGAGCACCTTCCGGCGGAGCGTCTGGTCGGCCTCGACCAACGGGGCCACGAGGTTTTTGAACAACCCGTTGATCGCCTTGACGTGTTCATTGAGCGGTTGGACGAACCAGACCCGACGCTCTTCCGCCGCCCTCTGGGCTTTGGCGATCTCTCCCAGGAGGGCGGTCGCCCACTCGACCTCTTGCGGACCCTCAACAACACACTTGAGCGCAAGATCGCGCACATCGCTGGCCTGCTTGGTGATGGCGCGGACTTCGGCGTCGTCTTGGATGGGTAGGTTAGACATCCCTACTACCTCCGCACCGGGCGGCCACCGTCGATCATGGCATCCCGTTCGTTCATGTCGGGACCGGGGACCCTCGACGCGCCCGTCAATTTGCTCTCACCTTTAGTCCACCACAAGGCAAAACACGCACGGTGCGCGTTGATGGATCCGAAGTCGTAGACCGGACCGGGAATTTCTATGCCGCGATGCTCGCACAGATCGCACCGTTCGGTAACGCGCAGTAGGTGCGGTTCCCGTGTCATGCTCTGGGTCATCCGTACACCTCCTCTTCTTCTTCTACTACACCCATTTTCCCCCTTCGGCGGCCCCCTGTCAAGCCCTCCGGGGTCCCCGATCACCGCGCCCACCCCGGAATCTGGAACCGCCCAAACCCGCGCCGCCACAGGGTTTCAGCCGTTCCGCCGCCCCGCGCCCGACGGCGGGGGCTTGACAGGGGCGGCCTGCGGGGGCGAGAATGTAGAAGAAGAAGAACCGGAGGGAAGAATGACCGACCGCCAAGTCGAAGCGCTCGCCCGCTTCGCCTCGCTGCTCGACCGCGACGGCTACCCGCCGACGCTGCACGAGCTGGCGGCGAGTCTCGGGCGGAGCCCGACCGTGGTGTTTGGCCACTTGGATGCGCTAGTCGATGACGGCTACCTCGCACGGCTCGGACCGCAGAAGAAGCGGGCCCTCTCGCTGACGCCAGAGGGCCGCGCCTTCGTGGATACGGTCCTGCGGATCGCCGCTACCCGCTCGCATTCGACGAACCCCGAGGAGGGCTAATCGGTGACGACGACCATCCTCAAGAAGACCCGCCCCAACCCGCTCCGCGCCTGGCGGCACCAGCAACGGAAACTGCTGTCGATGCGGCGGCTGGCGGCCCAGCTCGGCGTCTCCAGCGTCAGCGTCTTCGACTGGGAGACGGGTAACACGACGCCGAGGCCGGAGAACTTCGCCAAGATCGCGGCGCTCATGGGCCAAGACCCGGGCGCGCTACGCCGATCCTGGGATCGCTGGCTCGAAGGGATGCTGATATGAGCACGCGCGAGGCCGTCGTGGCGATCGTGGCGCTAGTTTTTGCCTTCGGGTTTGTCCTATGGTCCTCGCTCGCCCCCGAGCCATGCGCGAGCGAGGTACGCGCCGTGGAGCTGCGCGCGGTTCGTTTGCCGCTCCGCATCCCCGTGACCGCCACGGCCTACAACAGCGAACCGGCCCAGACCGACACTAGCCCGTTCATCGAGGCGGTCGGCGACGACCTCCGGAGGCTGTGGGCGAGAGGCTTGGCGCCGATCGCCGTCTCGCGCGACGTCGAGCGGTTCGCCCCGATGGGCTCGACCGTCTGGGTCAGGGAGACGCCGTTCTTCGTGGCCGACCGGATCCCGTGCCAGGCCGGGTGGTGCGCCGATCTCTGGTTCCTCTCCAAACCCGAGGCCCTCAAGTGGGGCCGGCGCCAGGTCGTGCTGGAGATCAGGCCGTGATCGTTATCCTCTCCGTCGTCCTTGGGCTGTTCGCGCTCGCGCTGCTCTTCGGCTGGATCGCGTGGGCCGTGGAGGAATCGCTGCGCCGCGGGGACGCGGCGGACAGTGCGCCTCCGGCACCGGAGGCCCGCGGGACGGCCGACATGCTCATCGCCATCCTCCAGGCCCGGGGGTTCTCCGCGACGTTCAGCGGGTCCATGATCGAGCTCACGTGCCGGCGCTGCCGCTGGTCGGTCGCCGTGACGCACTACACGCCGCCGGGGATGATCGACGAGCTGACGGACGGCCACCATCTGGAATGCCCGGAAGCGGCGTGGCTGGTGAAGCGATGAATAAGGTAGAGGCGGTTGCCGCAACGCTCTGTGAGCGGCCCGACCTACTTGTTCGGGTGGCGGAGCACCTAATCACCACGGGGTTACTCGACGAGGACATACACGAGGTCGCAGAGGCAGTGTGCGTGGCGACGTTTGGGCCGCGAGTCCCGTGCGAGTGCGGGTCGATGGTGCTTCCGGGGTTCCTGTGTTGGGGGTGTGAAGAGTGGGTCGCCCCGGAGGTGGGTCGATGAGCGTTGCCAAGCGTAAGCGTTCTACCGTCGGCCGAGCGGCGTGGCACGTCCATCACGACCGGTTGGTGGAGTTTCTGACCGAACCCATCGAGACGAGAAAAACGTACATCCGTCGAGAGAAGCCGAAGAACGAACAGGCTCTTCGGCTTCGACTTCTACGCGTGGTGAAGGGTCGGCTTCCCGTCGCGGTGGCGCAGGCGTGGCAGGCCTACGAGCAGGCGTGGCAGGTCGCCGAGCAGGCGTGGCAGGCCTACGATCAGGCGCGGCAGGTCGCCGAGCAGGCGTGGCAGGCCTACGATCAGGCGCGGCAGGTCGCCGAGCAGGCGTGGCAGGCCTACGGTCAGGCGCGGCAGGTCGCCGATCAGGCGCGGCAGGCGGCGCTCATCGCCCATCAGGTCGAGATCCTCACCCTTCACGCCAAGGAGTGCAAGAACTGTCCTTGGAATGGGCGCACCATCTTTTCCAAGGGGAAGGTGGGTGGAAGAGGACGCTTCTCACCGAGGAAATCCGGTTGATTCGTGCCCTGGAGCGCGCCCACGAGAAGGCTGGACAATTCGCGGTCATGCGGGCGTTCTCGTCCTACCTCCGCAAGACGTTCGGGAGGACGGTCCGATGCCCCCCCGCCTAGCCGCCGCGTCCGTGCCCCGTGGGACGTGTTTTGGGACGACCGCTGCGCCGTGGCGGTGAAGGTGGGACTGCTCGTGCTGGTGCTGCTCGCCGTCGCGTGGGTGGAGGGACGATGAGCGGGTATCCAACATTTGCCGGCAACTCTCCGCAGGGGTGGACGGGCTGCACGCTGGAGGGCGATTTGAGCGGCAAGCGGGTAGTCGAGGTCGCCCCGAGGACGCCGTGACCTTCGGGAGCCTCTTTGCGGGGATCGGTGGTCTGGACCTCGGGCTCGAACGGGCGGGGATGGAGTGCAAATGGCAGGTGGAGATCGACCCCTATTGCAGGGCGGTGCTGGAGAAGCACTGGCCGGAGGTCCCGAGGTGGGATGATGCGACGACGTTTCCTCCCTACCCCTTCGACACGCGATCACCACGCGCAAGGCAGCGGGATGAACACGAAGGCAAGGAGGCGTTCAGTGGCGACCCTTTCGGCAAATGGAGAGTTGACCTCATCTGCGGTGGTTTCCCCTGTCAGCCCGTCAGCCGTGCCGGACAACGACGAGGGCTACAAGACGAACGGTGGTTATGGGGTGAGTTTGCCCGCATCATTCGCTTGGTGGCACCCCGCTACGTCCTCGTGGAGAACGTATCAGGAATCCTTGATCGAGCCCTTGCCCAGGTCTTGGGGGACCTTTCCGACTTGGGGTTTGATGCGGAATGGGGAACTCTACCCGCTGCGTTCTTTGGCGCTCCCCATTATCGCGGTCGCGTCTTCGTTGTGGCCTACGCTCACACGGAGGGACGGCAGGACACTGCGTGGAGGTCGGGACAGGCCGAATCGCCACGGTGGCGAATCCTTACTCCAACGGCTCTTGAATCTCGGTCACAACACTGGCCGAGTGAACCCACGGTGGGCCGAGTGGTTCATGGGGTTTCCGGATGGATGGTTGAACGTCTCGGCAACGCCGTCGTCCCGCAAGTCGCCGAGTGGATCGGGCGGCGTATCCTCGAAGCGGACGAGGCCCTGCGGTTCGGGGTGAGGACAGGGACGGTCGAAGTGGGGCGATGAGTCTTACTGAACGTCGTGCGAGATTCATTTACGAGGGCGCACGACTTGCTGCCGACGCGGCCCGTGCACCCATCGTTCCGGTGGTGTGGGAGCAGCGCGAGCAGGTTTTCCGCGACCAGTTTCTTCGCGTGGTAGAACGTCAGTGCGGGGAGCAGCGGTCAACCTCGCCGGAGGAACTACACGGCAGTTGGATGCAAGCCTACTTCGCGATGGGGTGGGCCTTCAGCCTGTCTACCTCCATCAGCACGTACCCTCCGGTAGCGACATCGTGTGGATAGGGGATGCTATCAAACAGACAGACCAACAGAGGAATCGTGCCGTTTCTGCCGAGCGCCAGCAGAGGAGGCCGAGGCCGCGCTGAAGGAGATTCGAGGGAACGCCCTGCGTGTTCTCGCCATTCTGGATGGACGGGAGGTGACGCCGTGAGCGACGACCTGCGGGCGCTGAAGAAATCTATCCGGCGTTTTTGCCTCCACTTCTGGGCCGCGCCGGTGGATGAGTACGGCTGGCTCTGCTTGGACTGCGGGACAGTTTTCAACGAGGGCAAGCGGTGACCACGATGTTCGGCGAGACGCTCCTCGTCCAGATCGGCAAGACGACGCTCCTCTGCACCGTGGACAACGACAGCCTGTGCCGGGGGTGCGGGGCACCGATTCTCTGGGTGCTGACGCCGGCCGGCCGCAAGATGCCCGTGGATCCGCCCGACGAGGACGGGACGCCAACGGTGAGCCACTTCTCGACTTGCCCGGACGCATCCCGCTTCCGGAAGGCGAAGGCGTGACGCACACGAAGCGTCGTCCGGTCACGAAGACAGCCCCCCGCGCCAAGACCGTGGCGGGACCACCGCACCGCCAACTCCCTGCTCCACCGGCGCGGGAGGATTCGCGCTCGTGGCTGGAGCGCGCGACGCGGCGCTCGCCGGCTTGGTGGATCGGCAAGGTGCAGCGGGAGATCACGCGCGCCTCGACGCCCAGCGACAACCCGAAGCACGACACGACCGACGCGCGCCGCTGGATCGAACGCGTGATGGAGGCCGTCGTCGGCTCGCTCCCCGCGGGGTTCTACGACGGCAACATGCGGGCGGCGGCGGTGCTCTCGCAAGTCCTGGCCCTGTGGTATCTGCGGGTACATCGGGCGAAGTGCTACGACCCGACCCGGCCCGTGGCCAGCCGGCAGCAGGGGCTCGAGGACTGGCTCGGCTACGCGACGGCGCTGGGGGCCCTGGCCCTGGACGAGCGCCACGACGCGGCGGCCTTCCCGCACCAGGACTGGGAGAGCCCGTTCGATCCGGACGCGACCGACGGGACGTTCGTCTAGCCGGTAGGAATTCGGCCGGAGGCGGCGAATCCATGAGGGCAAAAGAGAACCCCCGGGCCGGAAGTCCCGGGGGCGAGAGCAGGGGAATCACGAGTCGTCCCCAGCCTACCACCACCTGTGGATAGGCGTCAAGCCCCCGCCCCCACTCCTAGACGCCCGGGCCAGGAGATGATCATCATGGGCCAGATCGTCGGAACCGGGTGGTTTGCCCTGCCGAACGCCGCCTTCGAGCTCACGCGCTCCCCATACGAATTCGCCGTGCTGGCGTACATCCAGCGGTGCGCCGGTCCAGACGGCGGGGCCTGGCCGGCCCACGAAACGATCGCCAAAGCCACCCATATGAGCCGGCGCCAAGTGCAGGCTGCCCTCGAGGCCCTCCAGGGCCGCGGGCTCCTGTCTATCGACTCCCGAAAGTCTGAAGGGCAATCGAACGGCTATACCGTCCGAATCTGGGTGCCAGGGCCAGCGCAGGACGTGCCACCTGGGAGGGGTGCGCAGGTGGTGCGCAGGGGTGCGCAGGTGGTGCGCACTAACAATACCCAAGAACAAAACCCACCGGTAGTGGAGTCCTTACCCGTTCTTAGATCTTCTCAGTCAAGAACCAGAGCAGTACCTAGTGGGCAAGGGGATAGGCTGCGAGCTTCGGCGTGCGCGGCTGTCGAATTCACCCCCGAAGCGTTCCATGTGCCCCCCGAGACGGTCCGACGCTGGGCAGCGAGTTATCCGGGCGTCGACGTGCCGATCGCGATCAGCCAGGCCCATGCCTGGGCCGTCGCCAACCCGAAGCAGCGCAAGGCGAACTGGCATCGGTTCCTGGTCAACTGGCTGGCGCGGTCCCAGGAGAGGTCGAGGCCCGGCCAGGGGCCGCCGGTGACGCTCGAGGAGCGGGCTGCGCAGATCACCCGCAACGTGGCGCGGGTGCGGTCATGACTAGGCACACCTTCGGCGAAATCGTGAGCATCCTCGAAGCGGCGTACCGCATTATCCTGACCCCCGAAGAGCACCGGGTCTGGTTCGCCCTCCTGCATCCACTGGGGGACGACGCGGCTCGATGGGCGGTCGTGGATCTCTGCCGCACCAGTCGATTCCGTCCTGTGCCCGCCGATCTGTGGCAGCGGGCCCAGGAGTACGACCCACCCCGGTCACGTCTGCCGATGCTCGACGAACCCCAGCCTAGCGAGGAGAGCCGTGTGCGGGGGCTCGCATTGGTGCGTGCGGTACTCCGGGCGTGGGAGAACCGACGATGACACCCCTCCGCGGCCGGGACAAGCACATCTACATCGGCGCCGAGGACGGCGAGGGTCAGTGCATCCGCTGCCGGCATCCGAAGACGGAACATGCGCCCCATGCGTTCGCGGCCGGGCCGCTGACGTATGCGGGCGTCACGCGGCGCGAGCGTGAGCGGCTGGCCGAGGAGCTCGCACCGAACGGGAGGGCGTGGGGGCGATGACAATGAGCATCTTCGCAGATCATGCGTATCAAGCAGGCGAGTATGGACGGTGCGCGATCTGTGCCGGCCCGCGATGGGATGAAAGACATGCACAAGAAGATCAAGCGACCCGTCCGGTATTCGCCGTTCACTATATAACGGCAGTCGGGAGTGAGGCGACAATTCACATTCGGGCTTCGACGGTAGCAGAGTTTGAGAAGGTCGAGGAAGCCGTCGCCGCGCTGCAGGCGATCGGGTGGACGGTCTACGATTCGCGGTATGTCTACGGGACTACGGCGATCGCAGTGCTGCGGAATCCATGAAGACGCGCGTCCGCCTCGGCGGCTCGGGCGCAAGGCGGCTGGGACCGGCGATGCTCCGGAGCATGTTCCTCGTTGCCTGCGCGGACCGATTCGGCTGGCGGGCGCAGACGCTCGAATACCGCTTCGCCGCGCCCCGCCGCTGGCGTTTTGACGTGGCATGGCCCGACGCGAAAGTGGCGGTGGAGTTCCAGGGGCAGCACGGGCCCGCGCACCGCGGCTATTATCGCGGGACGTCCGGGCTTCAGTTGGATTGCGAGAAGTTCTGCGCCGCGGCGGCCGACGGCTGGCGGCTGTTCCCGGTGACGTACCCCATGTTGCGTGAGGACATGGCGGGGGTCGTAGAGCTCGTCGCGCGGGCCGTAGACAACCGCCGCGAAGGGTAGTAGTATAAGAAGAAGAACCTGGGGAGGTGACCCTCGAATGAGCGAACGCCCCGCCACACTTGACGACGTAGATCTCCGCGCCGTGCGCCGCCGCGGCGTGGGGGGCAGCGACGTCGCGGCCGTCGTCGGACTCGATCCCTGGCGGACGGCCCACGACCTGTGGATGGAGAAGCTCGGCCTCGTCGAGCGCGAGGTCGGGGAGGCGGCCTACTGGGGCCAGGTCCTCGAGCCGCTGATCGCCGCGGCCTACGCCGAGCGCCAAGGCGTCGAGATCTATCAGCCGCCGTCCCGGTTCGTGCGGGGCGAGCCCTGGATGATCGGCCACATCGACTACTACGTGAAAGACCAGCCCGTCGGCGTGGACTGCAAGATGACGAACCCGCGCCAGGCCCACCGCTGGGGCGAGCCCGGGACGGACGAGGTGCCCGACGAGGTGCTCACGCAGACCCAGTGGTACCTGCGGCTGCACCCGGACTTCGAGCGCTGGGACATCCCGGTCCTGATGGGCGGCCGGCTCCTGATCTACGCCGTGCGGCCGAACCGCGAGCTGCAGGAGATGCTCGTCGGCCTGGCCCGCACGTTCTGGTTCGAGCACGTCCTCGCCCAGGTCGCCCCGCCCGTGGACGCGAGCGCCAGCGCCCGGCGGATGCTGGAGCGCCTCTGGCCGCGGGACCTGCGCGAGTTGAGGCCGGCGACACCAGACGAGCTCGACCTCGCCGCCAACTATCAGGGGGCGCTCGCCGATCTCAAGGAGGCCAAAACCCGCAAGTATCTCCTCGCGAATAACCTGCGCGAGGCCATCGGCGACGCGGCGGGGTTCCAGGGGCCGGGCGTCAAGGTGACGTGGAAGACGCCGAAGGATCGCCGGATCACGAATTGGGAGGCCGTCGCGAGGGCACTGTGGTTCGAGATCGGAATTCGGTTTGACAACGAAACCCTAGCCGACAAGAAGCTTCTGACACTGAATCTCCAGACATTCGAGGGATTGATCACGACCTACACCCGCACCGAACCGAGTACGCGCCGCCTGGTGGCGCACTTCGAGCACGACAAGGAGGGACGAGACGATGGACGAGAACGAAAACGCGCGATCACCGCAGGCCGACCAGCCCCCGGTCTCCCCGCCGGCGAGCCTCACGAAGACGGAGGAGCGGAAGTCCCCGGGGTTTGAGCTCCCGACGAACCTCCCGGCGCTGCCGGGGGTCGGCGTCGATCTGATCACGCTCGGCCGGCTGCTGGCGGCCAGCGGCTACTTCCAGGACGCCCGCGCCCTCAGCCAGGCCGTCGCCAAGATTCTCGCGGGCCAGGAGCTGGGCATCGGGCCGATCCGGGCCATGACCGATATCCATGTCATCACCACGGCGAGCCGCGACGGCGAGCAGCGGACGCGGATCGGCATGAGCGCCGTGCTGATGGCCTCGCTGGTCCAGCGGAGCGACCGGTTCCGCTACGACGTGAAGGAACTCTCCGACCAGGCCTGCGAGCTCGTCTTCCACGAGCGGCTCGACGGCAAGGAATGGCGACAGGCGGGGCCGTCCCGGTTCACGATGGCCGACGCCGATCGGGCGAAGCTCACCGACCGCAACCCGACCTACCGGACCTACCCGCGTAATATGCTCTTCGCCCGGGCGATGAGCAACGGCGCCCGCTGGTTCTGCGCCGCCGTCTTCGGCGGGCCGGTCTACACGCCCGAGGAGTTGCGCGACACCGACGAGGAACCGGCCGCCACGGTGGCCCAGCCCGACGAGAGGACTGCGAGGACAGCGGGGGTCACCGCGGTCCCAACAGCCCCACCCGCCAACAAGAGCGAGGCCGTCGCGCGGAAGTTGAAGACACGGGTGAAAACACTCGCCACAGAAACGACAGTGACGATCACGCCCGAACCCCCTGGGCCGGCGTCCGAGCCAGCGCCATTGCCGGCGGAGGTAGTAAGAACACGCCCAAAAGTCTCGGCCGACCTCCCCGAGGCCGACCTGCGCGAGCGGCTCGAGGCCAACATCGTCGCCCTCGGCGTTCCCGGGCGGGAGATCCCCGCCCTGCTGGGGCAGATCACGGGCAAGCGGGCCGCCGGCGAGTTCGGCCCTGACGATTATGTGCGGGCGATCCGCGTGACCGAGAGGATGCTGGACGGGAAGGGGCTGGGGGAGGCGATCCGCCTTGCCGACAAGGAGGCGACAGGATGAGCGTCTTCGGGTGGACCGTCATCGCGCGGAAAGGTAACTATCCCCTTGCCGCACGTATAGGGTCCCTGGTAGTATTGGTTCTATGCCTTGGTGGGTGGCATTGCTCCGTCCGATCATCCCGTGGTTATTTCGTATGAAACCCATGCGGGGCTGGCTCAATAGCGCAGGAGTAACCAACGAACCCAACATCATCATCCGACGACCGCATGATAGTACGAGCGAAAAGCATTGGATATGGTGGCACGTGGAAGTTGAAAATCTTCCAAGACCATTTCCATTGGCTATAAAGACCGCAGAGCGATGTCTGGTAGACTTGAAATTCATTCCGTTCATATCCGGGCACCACATTGAAGAACGGGGAAGATGGGCGACAGATACCGACGAAGGTGAAGTCGAAACGGTTGATCTTCGGGTGGGCGATAGGCCGCAGAGGATACCGATTGTTTTACGGTCGATCATTGATGTCCCGCAGTGGCGGTACGCGCCCATCGAAGCAGAGAAAATCTACGCAACCGGTGTCACATTCTTACATCACAGGGTAGGCTTACCAATCCTACCAGTGAACGAATATGCTGTACAAATAACCGTTCACTCTGGTGTACTCGTTTGGCGAACTGAATTCCACCTCATGATTCCAGTTGAAGGCTTGCGGGGATTTGTTCTTGAGGAGGCGAGTCATGGCTAGAAAGCCAAAGAAAATATCTCCGCTTACGCGGCGTGAATTCGAAGGTTTACTCACGAAGTCTGCAACGATGCGGGTGCCCACGAGACCGATGAGCAGATCGGGACGCGGTCTATCAAGGTCGAAAACATCGGCATTACGTCGTTCCGGTGATTCCACCTGAAGGTATAGGTGTCCAAGTAGTGTTGGAGATAGGCGCTGCCGACGACATGATGGACGCCACCGATGCCACGCTTCACCAGACTCCAGAACCCTTCTATGGTGTTCGTGTGCGCGTCGCCCATGACATAGACTTTGCTGGAGTGGTGGACGCGACGATGGACGTATCCGGCCTCCCCGACGGGATTGTAACTCGGCAACTCGTCGGTGAAGACCGTGCTCTTCGGCATGACGTATTCCTTGATCGTGGGCATCAAGGACGCGGTCGAAGCGTCGGGCTTGACCTTGGCCACGATGCGCCCCTTACGCTGGCTGAGGCCCATGACGACTTGCTTGCCCGCCGCACCCCGTCCGCGTTTGCCGGAACGCTTGCCCCCGAAATAACTTTCATCGGCCTCCACCTGTCCCGTCAGCGGGCTGATGCCTTCATCCATCAAGAGCCGCACCTGTTTGAAGATCCGCCACGCGGTCTTGTAGGTGACGCCCAACTCCCGCTCCAATTGCTTCGCCGCGATTCCACACCGCGTCGAGGCCATCAGAAACATGGCGTAGAACCACGACCGCAGGCGCGTAGGCGACTTGTGGAAGATCGTTCCGGCCAGCGGATAAACATGATGCCCGCAGTAGTCGCAAGAGTAACAGGGGCGCCGTACAATTCGGTGGTGCGGCGTGACGCGCTTACAGGTCGGGCAGATGATGCCCTTTGGCCAGCGGGCCGTCTTCAGGTACTCCAGACACGCCGTGTCGGTGGGGAATTGCTTGTGGAAGGTGTGGATCGTGTATCGCTTCATGCCTAAAGTGTACCAGAAAGGATACGTGCTGTCAAGGGATAGTTGCCCGCGGAAATCATGACGGGACCGACGCAGCTCGACCTGATCCCGCGCCCCGTCGGCGAGGAGCCGACCGCCAACGAGTGGTACGCGGCCCGGTTCGTCTCCTGGGCGTACATCGCCAGCCCCACCCGCGGCGAGATGCGGCGGCTCGTCGGGGAGATTGTCGGCGGCTCCTGCGCGGGGCAGGTGATATGGAAACCACTCACTCACGACTTGGCGGGCTGCCGGTGGGTCGAGCGGGCCCTCAAGACGCTGGGGTTCCCACAGCGGCAGTTCGCCGCCCTGCGGCGGCCGGGGCTGGGGCACTACCTCGACGCCCTCTGCGCGGCGCTCGTCGGGCAGGGCGAGATCCGGGTCACGATCTACCCGTTTCAGAGGCAATCCGATGGGCAAACAACTATCTACTGGACGGTCGAGAAGGTGAAGAAGCCGTGAAACTGCGGCTCGCCGACGATCTCGCGCTGCCACCCGAGGCGGTGACCCAGACCTTCGGCATCCTCGGGATGCGCGGTAGCGGAAAGTCCAATGCGGGCGTCGTCATGGCCGAGGAGATGTACCGCGCCGGCCTGCACTGGGTGGCACTCGATCCCAAGGGCGACTGGTGGGGGATCCGATCGGGAGCAGACGGGAAGAGCTCTGGACTGCCCGTCGTCATCTTCGGCGGTCGCCACGGCGACGTGCCGCTGGAGGCGACCGGCGGGGCGCTGGTGGCCGACGTCATCCTCGAGCACACACTCACGTGCGTCCTGGACCTCAGCCAGTTCAGCGAGGGCGACAAGATCCGGTTCCTCGCTGGCGTCGGGCGCGAGGAGGGATTCGCCGGCCGGCTCTACCGGCGCAAGGGCGAGCAGCAGGCGCCGATGCACCTCTTCTTCGAGGAGGCCGACGATTATCTGCCGCAGAAGGCCATGCGCGACAAGGCGAAGCTGCTGCACGACTGCTCGCGGCTGTTGCTGTGGGGCCGCGCGTCCGGTATCGGCGGGACCGCCATCTCGCAGCGGAGCGCGCGCATCCATAAGGACGTGCTCACGCAGATCGACACGCTCATCGTCTTCCGCACGGCGGCGCCGCAGGACCGCAAGGCCATCCTGGGATGGGTCGAGCATCACGGCCAGAGCCAGAAGCTGATCGACTCCCTGCCGGGCTTGCATAGCGGCACCGGCTGGGTCTGGTCGCCGGAATGGCTCCAGACCATGCAGCGGGTCAAATTCCTGCGGAGGTCGACGTTCGACAGCGGCGCGACGCCGGTCCTGGGCAAGACCGCCCGCCGCCCGGCGACGCTGGCCGACGTCGACGTGGGGGCGCTCAGCCAGCGCATGGTCGAAACGATCAAGCGGGCCGAAGCCGAGGATCCCCGCCACCTCAAGCGCCGGATCGGTGAGCTCGAGGCGGAACTGCGCCGCAAGCCCCAGGTGCTGAAGCCGGCGATCATCGAGCGCATCCAGGTGCCGGTGCTCACGGGCGCACAGCTCAAAGAGTTCAGGCAGCTGGCGGTCCAGTGGGAGAAGACGTCGCCGGCGATCGGGCAGCTGGCTGACCTGGTGGCCCGGGGCGTGGCCGCTACGGCGGCGGTGCAGCAGGTCCTCGAGGGCGTACAGAAACACGCCAACGGGACGAAGACGGCCCCCCAGGTCGATGTCGCGCCCGCCGTTCGTGCGGACTACGCCCCTCGGAGGGTCGCGATTCCTCCCATCGAGGGGGCCCCTAAAGTCCACGCGGGTGCCCGGGCCATGCTGGGAGCCTTGGCGCAGGCCGGATCCCAGGGGCTCGACCGGCAGACGCTGGCCGTGCGGGCCGTGGTGGCGGGCAAAGGCGGGACCTTCACGACCTATCTCGGGCGGCTATTCAGCCAGGGGCTGGCCCATGCGGCCGGCGGCCGGATCGCACTGACCGCCGACGGCCTCCAGCGGGCGCGCCACGATGATGCGCCAGGAACCCCCGGTGACCTGATCGCGGCGTGGATGCGGAAATCGGGCATGCACGACGGCGCACGGCGGATGCTGCAGGCACTAGTCGAGGTCTACCCCAAAGGCCTGACGCGCGAGGAGCTCGGCGAGCGTGCAGGCGTGATGATGACGGGCGGGACGTTCACGACGTATCTGGGGCGCCTGCGGTCCCGGGGCCTCATCGAGGTCCATCGCGGCGACGTCATGGCGAGCGCCGCCCTGTTCTTCGCCGAAGAGGCGCGGCGATGAGCGTCCCGCTAATCTTCGGCCGCGATGGCCACCTGTTCGTGTCGATGCAGTTCCGCGAGGGCCTCTGCATCCTCTGCGGGCGGCCAGTCATCGAGCACGGCGGCACAGCGGTAGGCGCAGGATTCTTCACGACCCGGCAGGAACACGAGGAGGGGAGCACGATGACACAAGCCGTGGCAGGCACGAAGAAATCGCGGGCGCTCCACGAGGAGCTGCGGGCGATGCAGAAGATCGGCGAAGTCCTCGCCGGACTCGACCACCCCGCGCGGGAGCGCGTCCTGACGTACATTGTCGGGCGCATCCGGCACGAGGCCGCGACGGCGGCCGACGAGGCACTGCAGGCGCGGATGCGGTTCACCCCCCCGCCAGCGAACCCATGAACCGGGACGGTCCAGGGGGTTGGGGAATCGCCGATGCTACGGCATGGAACTCTCGCCCCGTCTTCTGCACCGTGGCTATTGCCCGCTGGGAATCCTACACCGGTGAGTCGGCTATACTTGACGCGTCATGAGCGAATCCCGCACCCGGTGGGATCGCCAGAAGGGCGAGTCGCGCAAGGCCTACGCCGACTTCCTCGTCTATCGCGATCTCGGGCTTACCCGTAGTCTTGCCGAAGTCGCTCGCCGGTCGCGGAAACACGTCTCACTTATCGAGCGCTGGAACAAGCGGTGGGACTGGGTCGGCCGCGCCGACGAATGGGACGCCTACGAGCAGCAGCTCGCCGACGAGGCCCTGCGCCGGCAGATCGACGAGCGTGCGGAGCGTCACGCCCGCACGGCGGACGCGCTCCTCGGGGTCGGCATCAAGATCCTCGACCGGCTGAACATGCAGCTCGACGAGGTCGACAAGCAGGGCAAGCCGACGCAGCGCGTGACGCCGCGGGCGGCGCTGCTCGCCGTCGAGGCCATCAAGGTCGGGCGCCTGATCATGGGCGAGCCCACCGAACGGCTGGACGGTATCCCCGTGCTGCGGATCATCATCGAGGACTCGTCCCGCGTCCCGACACCCGTCCCCTAGCATGGCCGTCGCGACGCGCCGCAATATGATCAAGCGGCGGTGGAAGGCGCTGCCCTTCCAGGCCGAGTTCCTCGCCGACAACGACACCGAAGAGATCCTCATCGGAGGCGCGAAGGGGCCGGGGAAGTCTGATGGTTTGCTCATCTTCAGCATCAAACGCCGCACGGAGTTCCCCGGCAGCCGCGGCCTGATCATCCGCCGGGAGTTCGCCGATCTGGTCAAGGAAGGCTCACTGATCCCGCGCAGTGAAGAGTTGTTATCCGGGATCGCGCAGTACAACCGCCAGGAGCACAAATGGCGATTCCCGAACAGCAGCGTCATCGAGTTCGGCCACGCCCAGCACGAGTACGACATCTTGGGCTACCAAGGCGCGCAGTACGATGACATCTGCGTGGATCAGCTCGAGCAGTTTACTGAATTGCAGTACCGTATTCTGCATGGTGCTGCGCGCACGACCCGTCGTGACCTCAAGCCACTGTTCCGGGCAAGTGCGAATCCCGGTGACGTGGGGCATGCGTTCGTGAAATCCTATTTCATCGATGTGGCACCACCTCGGACGGTGTATATTGACCCCAAGACGCAGCTCCGGCGTAAGTTCATCCCAGCAACCTACCGCGACAACCCCTACCTCAACCCAGAGTACGTTCAGTATCTCAATGCGCTACCAGAACCGTGGCTGTCGGCGTGGCGCGATGGCAAGTGGGAAGGATTTATCGGCCAATACTTCAGCCCGTGGCGGCCGGACCCACCCTACGTCTGCGACCCGTTCCCCCTGCACCCTAACTGGCCGCGCTGGATGGCCTACGACTGGGGGTCGGCCTCGCCGGCTTGGGTCGGCTGGCTCTGCCGGGCGCCCTGGGGCACGATCTACGTCTACCGGGAGGCCTACTTCGCCACCCAGGAGCCGCAGACGCGCCGCTGGGTCGGCACGGGCCTGACCGTCGACGTCCAGATCCGCCAGGCCCAGGCACTCATGGCCATCGGCGAGGCAGCCTCGCCCTGCTACGCCGGCCCGGACGTGTTCATCAAGGGCGGGCAGACGGGCGAGTCCCACGCCGACGTGACGGCGCGCCTCGGCGTCTCGATGTCGCTGGCGACCACCGACCGCGTCCAGGGCTGGCAGCGCCTCAAGCGGGCGTTCCAGCCCCGGCGCGTGGACCGCGACGGGCAGACGGTCGAGGAGCCCGAGGTCGTCATCTTCTCGACCTGCCCACACCTGATCCGGACGCTGCCGCTGCTCGTCGGCAAGGAGAACACCGAGGATATCAAGGACCTGCAGGAGGACCACCCGGCGGACGGCCTGCGCTACGGCATCATCGAGCAGAGCGGGGAGGGCGCCTCCGTCGGGGAATTCCTGCTCGGCCCCCAGCTCAAGACGCTGACGGAGCGCGAGTCCCCATGGGCACGATGAACCGAGTATTCTTTTCAACGGTGTCTGCGCATTGGGCGACTCCAAAAGACGTGTATGCGGCGCTTGATGCGGAGTTTGGGTTCACGCTGGATGCTTGCCCATTGTATGGGGATCGCGAGGAACTGGGGTTGATGAAGTCATGGATCGGTCAGCGGGTATACTGCAACCCACCCTACGGACCGCCGATTCGCCGCTGGCTGGAAAAAGCGCAGGAAGCGGACATTGCAGTCTACCTAGTCCCCGCGAGGACCGATACGAAATGGTGGCATGCTTTTGCGATGGCCGCGAATGAAATTCGGTTCTTACGCAAGAGATTGCGGTTCGGCGGGGCAAAGAATAATGCCCCATTTCCATCCGTGATTCTAGTGTTCCGAAACGGCGCGACAGCAGGAGAACCGCCGCGCGCTCCCTAACTTCCTTCGACGAACACCTCCACATCTTCGTGAGGTGAGGGATGCCCTCGCTGACGGATCGCCTGCGCGCGATGGCGCGCGCCTACCGGACGCCCCCAGCACCACCGCAAGGCGTCTTCGGCGAGGCGGCCTTCGCCGATCCCCGCCGCCTCTTCCCGGGCGGTTGGCTCACGCCCTACAACCCGACGCTCCTCATCAGCCGCCGCGGGTGGCGCACCGTCGAGCAGATGCGCCAGGACGACCAGATCAAGGCCGCGATGGCGTTCAAGAAGGACGCCGTGCTCTCGACGGGCTGGCAGGTCACCTCCCCCGAGGGGTTCCCCGACGACTGGCCGCCGACGCGGTTCGTCGATCGCGAGCTGAAGAACGTCGAGGGCACGCTGGAGGACGACCTCCGCGAAGTCCTCACGGCCTTGGAGTACGGCTTCAGCGTCACGGAGATGGTGTTCAACACGCCGACGCGCGGCGAGTTCGCCGGCGCCGTGGGGCTCGAAGCCCTCAAGACCCGCCACCCGTCCAGCTTCCTGTTCGACCAGGACGAGTTCGGCAATCTCAAGCCGGACGGTCTTGTGCAGACGGGGACGGCGGCTGTGGCCCAGCGCCGCCTGCCGCCGTGGAAGTTCGCGATCTTCTCCTACGACCTGGAGTTCGAGAATCTCTACGGCCGCACGGACCTGGAGGCCGCCTACACGCCGTGGTGGCTGAAGTTCAACACCTACAAGTGGCTGGCGATGTTGCTGGAGCGGCTCGGCATCCCGCCCATCTTCGCGATGTACGACCCGACGACGTACACGCCCGAGCAGCTGGAGCAGCTCAAGACGCTGGTGACCAACATCCAGGCGGCGACCTTCGGGATCATGCCGCGCAAGGGCGGCGCGGCGGGCCTGGAGATGTGGGCGCCGGAGATCGCCGGCCAGGCCACCCGCGTCTTCATCCCGGCCATCGAGGCCTGCGACCGCGCCATCGCCCGGGCCCTGCTCATGCCCGGCCACATGGGGCTGACGGCCGATACGACGCAGGGCAGCTTCGCGCGCGCGAAGGTCTCGTTCGACGCCTTCCTGCTGATCGTCGAGCGCCTCCGCAAGGAGCTCGCCGCCCGCGTCATGCAGGATCGGGTCGTGCGGACGCTGGTGGATCTCAACTTCGGGCCGCAGGAAGTCTATCCCATCTGGTCCTTCATGCCGCTGACCGATGATACCCGGCTGGACCTCATCACGTCCTGGAAGGAGCTCGTCAGCGCCGACGTCGTGGTGCCGCAGGACGGGGACGAGCAGCACATCCGCCAGATGCTGCGCTGGCCGGAGAAGGCGATGGGGACGCGGATCGCCGAGGGGCGGACGGTGCAGACGGCGCCCTTCGGCGGCGGGCCCTTCGGCCCGGACCCGGACGAGCGCGGCCTGATGCGGCAGTACGCCCGCTACGACCGCGCCGTGGCCTACAAGCGGATCGAGCGCGACCTCGATCGGCTCGAGGCCGAGGCTCGGCAGCGGATCGGCCAGGCCATCGGAGATCTGCGAGATCGGCTGCTCGCCAAGGTCGGCGGGTCGTTCCCGAAGAAGCCGGGCGACGTGACGGCGATCGAGAGCCTGCGCGGCATCCAGGCCGTCCACGAGGCCATCCGCGAGTTCCTGCGGGCGGCCTTCGAGGCGGGCGACCGGGCGCTCCGCGCCGAATTGCCGTCGCGGCGGTTCGCCTTCGAGCCGGGCCTGTTCGTGCCGGCGGACGCGCTCCGCTGGCTCGCCGCCAAGGCCGTGACCATTTCCGGTGTCCTGGAGCGGCGGCTGCTCGACGAGGCAAAGGCCGTCCTGCTCAACGCCCTGAAGTTCGGCGAGCCGCAGGCCGAGACCATCGGGAAGCTGCGGGCGGTCTTCGAGCCCTACCTCGGGAACCCCGACGTCGTCCGCGATGGCAAGATCCTCGAGGCCTTCCGGCTGGAGACGATCATCCGCACCAACGCCACCGAGGCGTTCAACCAGGGGCGGCTGACGCTGGCCTCCGACCCGGACGTGCGGGACTTCGTCAAGGGGATGCAGTATAGTGCCGTGATCGATTCGCGGACCACGGAGGTCTGCCGGTTCCTCGACGGCAAGGTGTTCCCGATGGATGAGCCGGAGCTCCGTCGGCTGTCACCGCCGAACCACTGGAATTGCCGGTCGCTGCTGGTGCCCGTTGTCACGGCGGTAGACGAAGGCGACTTCATCACGCCATCGGAGATCGGGAAAGCCGAGGAGCTGGCGCAGCAAGGATTCAAATGAGTAAGAGGATTCTGAATGAGTGAAGTCATCAAGCCCCCCTTACATGACATGAGCATCCCGAAAGTATCACCCGAAGCGGAGAAGATTGCGATTGAGCTTGTGGCTCAAGCGGAGGCGAAAGGGGCCTGCGCGGTTTGTGAAGAACGACCTCCTGTCCTCGTCATTTTTTACGCCCTGGTACTGGGCAAAACACCTGGTCTTGTCGGAGGAATATGTAGAGAATGCGCAGGTAGCATCAACCTGTTGGGGCATATAGAAAAGGCTTGGTGGCGCATCTACGGCGATGCCCAAGAAAAACCTGACTAACCGCCAGCGGTTCCTCTACGGCGCGGTTGGCGCCCTCAGCCCCAACGTCCTCAATCTGCTGCTCGTGGACGCCTCCGCCGTTTTTGCCTCCCTAACGGTGCTGGCGCTGGCGTTCTACGCGGTGCGGCTCGGTGCCCTCTCGCTGATCGGTGGCTTCTGGGCATCGCTGCATCGCAAGGAGATGGAGCCCGTCAAGCTCTTCCAACTCGGGATCGTCGCCCCGGCCCTTATCATGGGCGGGCTGAACGCCGCGCAGGTTGGCAAGGGCGCTGCATGGTCGCCACAGACTGTGTACGCGCAGACGCTCCAGCCAGCCTGCGCGAAGTACAAAGGGCTCCTGCTCTTCGCCCGCCCCCAAGAGACGACTGCGGAGCAGGCACAGCGCGGGCTCTACGGCAAGGCGTCCGCGCGGACCTGGTTCGTCGTCGCCAGCCTGCATCGGGAGTTCGAGGAGGCCGTGCTGGCCGCGGCGAAGGTGCAGGCGGCCACGAAGCAGGGCGCACTCGTCTACTGCGCGCCGGACCGGCGCCACCCGGGGACGCCGTTCGCTGTCGTGGCGGGTGAGCATCTGACGGTCCAGGAGGCGGACGCGCTGCTCAAGCGGACGTTGGAGGCTGGCTTCTCGACGGCGTTCCTGTTCGACGTGGCGAATCCGTGAAGAAAAGTGAGGCGATCGCGATCATCGCCCGATTTGAACCAGAAGAAGATAGTGGTCCGCTACCCGATTCCGTGAGGTCTGCTATTCGTTCCATCGGGGATGGGCGCAAGATTCCTGGCGGGTGTTGGGTTTCAGACACCAGGTTTGCGTTTGTTGATTCTGAGGGGAATCCACACCTGAGCATCGCGAAAGACCAGGAAGTGGTTGATTACATCAATCGAATCGTTATTCGAGACCCATGAAGACGCGCCGCCGCCCACGCCCCACACGGCAGCGCCGGGTGCCCGGCGACCGCAACCTGCCATCCGAAGTGCTCCTCGCCCACCGCGAGCTGCAACTGGTCCGCGCCTACCAGACCGAGGATCCGCATTACATCCACGTCCGCCAGCGCAAGCGCGACGAGGCCCGGCGGCGGAGTGCGCGATGACCGCCGTCTATCCCCTCTTCCGGGTGCGGCGCGTCCTGCGCGGAGGGCGGCCCGTGCAGCGCGACGGCGAGGAACTCCACGAACTCCAATGCCCGCGCTGCGGCGTATGGGGGCAACTCGACCGCGACCAGCTCGAAGGCCGCGTCTCGGCCGCCTGCGTGACGCCCGCCTGCACGTTCCACATCACCGCGCGGTTCGCCGACTTCACCGAGGACGAAGAAGTCCCCCGATAGCAGGAATCGCCGTCCGGCGTCGCCAATAGACGCGCGAGAGGTGCGACGACGCGATGGCGCCAGTCACGAAACTCTACATCGTCCGCAAGGAAGGCGACCGCTGGTGCGTCTACCCGAAGAGCGGCGGGGATGCGCTCGGATGCCACGACACCGAAGAGGGCGCCCAGAAACAGCTCGCCGCCATCGAGGCCAGCAAGGCCGCGCGCACCCAGGGCGAGGGGGCGGCGTTCGCCGCGTACTTCACCGCGCTTCCCGATGCCACGATCGCCGACGCCATGCGGGTACTGACGGCCGTCTTCGCGGAACCCACCGGCGAGGTCGGCACGATCCGGGGCGTCGAGATCTTCGCGACCGGCACCCACAACGGGGACGAGTACGGCGAGGCCGACCTCGACGAGATGGTCGCCTCCTTCCCCCACCTCGGCTACAAGCCGCCGCTCAAGCAGGGGCACGGCGAAGGCCAGCGCGCCTACGGCTGGGTGGAGAACCTGCGCCGGGCCGGGAGCAAGCTGCTCGCCGACTTCGTGGACGTGCCGAAGAAAGTCATCGAGGAGATCCGCGAGAAGGGCTGGGGGCCGGTCAGCGCCGAGGTCTTCTGGGACCTCGAGCGCGCGGGTACGACCTTCAAGCGGGCCCTCAAGGCGGTCGCGCTGCTGGGGGGCGACGTGCCGGCGGTGCCCGGGCTGAAGCCCGTCTACGAGAACCTCGCGGCCCTGAAGTACGCCGGCATCAAGGCGTACACGCACCAGCCGCCCCGCGCCTACTGGATCAGCCGTGCCGGGATGGCGACGATCTGCGCGCCCTGCGCCGAGAAGATGGCGGCGCTGAACCTCTCGCGCGTCCGCCTGGCGCTCAACGCCGAGGGGCAGTACGCCATCGAGAACATCCCGCCGCAGATGCTCCAGGGCCTCTGCGAGCATTTCGGCGCGTCCGAGGGATTCCGGACGCGCTGCATGGAGTCCAGCTTCGGTGGCGAGTTCGCGCCGACCGACCGCGGGGCGTTCTGCAACGCCCTCAAGGACGCCTGCGGGATGATGGCGCAGCGGGGGGACGACCGGACTACCATCAGTAGGCAGGAATTCGACCGTCTGGTACAGTATGTAGGGGCGTTGGTCGCACGGTTGGCAGGAGGGCAGTCGATGGCCCAGCACCAGGTCAAGGAACGCAACGGCGAATTCTGCGTCTTTGCCGAGGGGAGCGAGGAGCCAGTCGCCTGCTACCCCACACGTGCAGAGGCCGAAGCGAGGGTGAGCGCGATGAGCCAGAAGGATGCCAAGACGCCGGAGCAGCAGATCGCCGACCTCCAGGCCCAGGCGGCCGAGAGCAAGCGCCTCGTCGAGGCCGCGCAGGCCCGGGTCGCCACGATCGAAGGCGAGCGGCGCGCCGAGCGGATCACCGCGAAGGTCGCGGGCCTCAAGCTCCCGGCCCTGCGCCCGCACGTGAAGGCCCTGCTCCACGCCGTCGCCGGCGAGGCGAAGGTCGTCAAGTTCGCCCAGGCCGACGGCAAGGAAGCCGACACGGCGCCCGAAGCGGTCGTCGACGCGATGATCACCGCGCTCAACGGGCTGACCGACCGGCGCATCTTCGCGGAGCTGTCAGTCCATGAGAGGAACGGGGATCCGTACGACGACGCGAGCAAGGAAGTGGACCGGCGCGTCCAGGAGTACCTGTCGAAGAACCCGACGGTCAAGGAGTACGACGTCGCGCAGGCGGCCGTGCTCACGGCCGACCCGGCGCTCAAGGAAGCATACGCGAGCCGCACATAGGGATCGACGCAGGCAGGCTGAAGGAGGCATTCTCCGATGGCGATTGGATTCGGGCGGCAAGAGACCTACGTCGGCCTGTCGGCGGTCGCGGATCTGAGCGCGAAGCAATACCACATCGTCCGCCTGTCGGGGTTGAACCAGGTCAACCAGGCGTCGCTGGGGACGGACAGCGCGATTGCGGGCGTCCTGCAGACGAAGCCGACGAGCGGGCAGGCGGCGGTCGTCGCCTATGCCGGAGAGACCAAGCTCGTCGCAGGCGGCACCATCACGGCGAACGATATCCTCACGTCGGACTCCTCGGGTCGTGCGGTGACAGTGGCGTCCGGCCAGATCGCGGTCGCGAGGGCGCGGACGGCTGGTGCCGCCGGTGACGAGATGTCCGCGTGGCTCTTCCCGCCCGTCCGCTGGGCGGGCGCGGCGTAGGCGCGTAGGCAGAGACAAAGGAGCGGGACCCCCATGTCGCAGTGGAAGACCTACCAGGCCACGATCAGCGGGAAGGACGTCCACCACGATGTGCCGCTTGGCAACTTCGCCGTGCGCGCGTTCCAGAGCGCCGAGGAGTATGTGGCGCCGCGCCTCGTGCCGCCTGTGCGCGTGGAGCACGAGACCGACCGCTACTACATCATCGACCCGAACACCTGGCTGGTCACGGCCAACGACCTCCGCGGGCGCCGCGAGGCGCCCCGGCAGAACGAGTGGAAGGTCACCAGCGAAGAACCGATGAAGGCTGAAGGCGAGTGGCAGG
>ERZ1292644.174-Hain-H14-01um-R2-174-length-45556-cov-8_pt1 | contig 45556 bp, 68 predicted proteins | sample MGYA00564402_ERZ1292644 | MGnify/ENA primary metagenome ERZ1292644 (study PRJEB36523, sample SAMEA6512644) | groundwater metagenome | collected 2019-01-09 | study: AquaDiva: Metagenomics assemblies of 32 groundwater samples
CGTCAGTTTGATTCGACTCAGGAGGCGTGGGAGGCGCGGGAGGCGTGGGAGGCGTGGGAGGTGCAGGAGACGCGGGAGGTGCGGGGGGCGTGGGAGGCGTGGGAGGTGCGGCTGGCGCGGGAGGCGTGGGAGCCGCGGGAGGTGCGGCTGGCGCGGGAGGCGGAGGGAGCGTGGGATGCGCGGGGGGCGCTCATGGTTTACTACGTCGTCATTACCGGGCGGCTTGCGGAGGACAAGAATATCCTGACCACGGGACTCCGGGAGGCCTACCAAGCGGGAGCAGAGATTGTCCTGCTGTCGGGACCGGACGAACTGGGGTGGGCGTAGCCTCCATGGTCATGGCTCTGTGCGCGTTTTGCGAGTGTGGGAATCCTGCGTGTTCGCATCGCCCAGGATCGTTGAGACGCGCTGCACAAGGCGCAACACCCCTTCGCGGTGCTGTTCCGCGTCCTCGGCGGCGATCGGCGCGGCCGCTTGGGACCGGAGGAGCGTGATCTTGTCCACGAGCACCCCGAACGCGACGGCCGCCTGCTTGCCCGGCGTGCCCCCATCCGCGAACGCGCGCCCGTGGAACTTCCGCAGAAGCTCGGACGTGGCGGCGAGAAGTTCCTGGGTGTTCGGGACGCCCTTGGTGAGGTCGTTGAATCCCGACAGCGGCCGAGACGGCGGCGGGGTGGACGGTGAGAGCGGCGGGGGCATCGCCGGGCCGATCCGCATTGTCACCGGCGCCACATGCTTTCCTTTCGCCACCGACTGCGCCTTGGCGAACCGTCGGCGCGTGACGCGCTCGCGTTTTTCAACCGCGCGCAAAAGCGCGGCGCTCAGTTCACCGGAGGGATCACATGCATCTTGAATTAACGGATCAAGAACGTGCGCTGCTTCTCTATGTGGTTCGGTTGTCGGCATTACGGTGTTACGGCCTATCGCTTGATCTGTCGGCTGTTCTTCGTGTTCTTGAGCAGAAACTTCAAAACGTTGCCGATCCACCGGCGACAAGAGATCAAGAATCGCCTTCGTCTCGGCGTCCATAGAGACCCAGTCTACCATACAAGGAGGACAGAATGGATCGAAAAAGTTTCCGCGATTTGGCGGACCGCGCACCGCTCGCGGATCTCGAAACCATGCTCACCGCCTTGGCCGACGAACTGGCTGGGCGTAAACTCGTCTATGCAGCGCATAGTCTCCGACAGAGCGCGCGGGTGCTCGCGCAAGAGATCCGGCGCCGGGACCGCCACCAGGCGATTGTACGGAGGGTAACATGAACGCCATCGCCTATCTCCGCCGGTCCGCGAAACCCAACAAGGAAGAAAAATCCCGAGACGATCAGTCCGCAAGCATCGAGCAGCAGGCGGCCGCCATCGCGCGCTACTGTAAGCAGACCGGGCTCGCCGTCGTGGCCGCCATCGCGCATGACGGCGTGAGCGGCGGGCGGCGGCAGCGCTTCACGGATCTCTGGGCCGCCGTCGAGAAGCACCAAGCCGGGGCGATTGTCACGTACCATATCGACCGGCTCGGGCGCGACCTTGCGCATCTCCTGGAATTCCGCAAGCGCTGCGACCGCGCCGGCATAGCGATCCACGTGGTCGGCCAGGGCAAACTGGAGCCGGTGAAGTCCTCAAACGGGTTTATCAACATGGCGGTCCACGGGCTTGTGGCCGAGCATTACCGGCTCGTGATCGGCGAGAAGACGAAGGACGCGCTGGCCCGGCGCCGGACCCAGGGGCGGCGGTGGTGGGGCGGCTCCCGACCGCCATATGGGATTCGGGCAGGGGAAAACGGCCAGATCATCAACGAACCTAACGAATGCGCTGCGTTAGAAGCTGTGGCGACGCTGATTTCGACGCAGGCTGGATTGTCGGTCCGGGAGCTAGGGAGGATCCTCGCCGCGCGGGGAATTGTGGCGCGGAACGGCCATCCGTTCGCGCCCAGCACCCTCTGGCGCCTTTGCCGCCGCCCGCGCCCGGAGAGCTTCTTCCCGCCGCCACCAGGTGGTGAGAATCAAGGGCAGCCAGCCGAGAACGAATCCGCCGAACAACCCAGTTAAGACGACAAGATGCCACGCCCCGATCGAGCTGGGCGAGAGCAGCGGCGGATCCACGCGGAGGAGCGCGAGCCACGCGGGGCGTTCGGTGTCGAGCCGATCCAGTTCCTGCAGTAGTGTAAGACGGTATATCCCGTGCTGCGCGCGGGGGAGGGCGCGGTTCACCGGCGCCGCGAGTTTCCGCCGAAGCTGCTCTTTGCGGTCCGCCGTGCGGGCGTTGTGATGATCCACATGTTTTGTCGCCCACCGGAGCAAGAGGTCCTGGGGAGTTCCGGCCGTCCAGTGCGTGATCGTAAACTCTACGAATGGGCCAGCAGTGCGGACACTCACCGGCAACTCGAACTGGTACGGTGCTGCCGTGACGAGAGCCGCGGCGAGCTCTGGCGAGGAAAACTCGATCACGATGCGGACAGTCCGAGGCTGCTGGAGTTGGGCACGCGGCACCTGCTGGAACGCACAGGTGGCGAGCATCGGCAAGACTGCCGCCAGACTCAGCCGGAGCCAATGGGCGAGCGCGAACTGGCACCACTCAAATATGGTCATTTAAACCTCGAATTCATAATACCCGCCCTTCCTTGCTCCAGGGTCATTTCCCCGTCCGAATGAAGTGCTCCACGCGCCGGTGAAGCCGATCCGATCCTTCCTGGATCAAGTAGTCCTCGATCCAATGAATCTTACACAAGCTATCACCCGAGCCACTTGGAAATCTCCGGTGTGAAGCCGCCGACCTCTTGCCAGCGGGCGAACATTCGATGGTTCACTTCGACCTCCTCGGGCGTCATCGGAGACCGAAGGAAGCGATGCCACCGGCATAGTTGCTCTCGGCTTGCGGCCTCGACCTGCTCCAATGTCGGATATTTATCCATAATTTACTCCACCGCCAGCTTCGGACTCCGTCCGCTGATCCGCTGGGCGGTGAGCGGCCCCGCATTGAATTCAGACCCGCAGCGGCTGCACCGAATGTTCTGGCAGAAACCCCCGCGCGGGCCAACGAGGAACTCCTTGTACGTCTGGCAGTCCGGGCAGATCTGAAATTCCAGGCTTTTTCGTTCAGTTTCGGTGCAGTCCTGGATCATGGGGTCTCCACGCTGTTTTGGCTCTCTAACTCCTTCTCCGCGAGCCAGAGCAGCATTCGAATCTCCCCGATCACTGTCGGACTAATTCCAGAGGTAGTCACAAGTTCTTTGATCTCCGCGATCTCCGCCAATAGGCCGAAAAGATCAGCTTTGTCCATGTCCTAATCGCTAGGCGGAACCCGCCACGAGACGCCTATTTTACCGAAACCCACGCTTCGATGGTCTTGATCTCTTTCAGTTCGTACACGCCGATCCGTCTGGGCGGGGCACCCAATTTCGTCAGATTATCTGGCGTGAGGCTTGATTCCAGGTAATCCGCGTCGCTATCATGCTGGATGCCAACATAGATCAGTTTTGGCAGGGACTTAATCTTCATACTTGTTCTCCTCTTCTCCTTTCAACCGCCAGTTTTGCCGGGGCGCTCCCCGCAGTCCCAACCACCTAGCCGCCTACTACCGAGACCTCAGATTCGGCGGCGGGTCTGGTCTCGCACCCTGTTCGGTGTACCGCGAGGGCGTCCCCGGCACTCCCAGCAAGCCGCCAGCCAGACTTGGAGAAAATTCCCCCCAACGACGGCCTCCCACGGCCCTTCCGTCGCCACAGCGCAGTACGCCCGGATCGCGGCGAGGTCGAGGGGCTCAGGCATTATCTTCCAACATTGTGGGGAGACCAGGCATCGGGGGCCTCCTTACCATGCCACCCACTCTCCGAGCGAGTGGCGGAGAGCGGCGCGGCACTCCTCGGGGGTCCAGAGTTCTGAGTGCCAGTCGAGGTTCATGTCTTCGCCACTGGCTGCGGCAATAAGCCCGAGTTGAAGAGCCGAATGAATTGCTCCACGCGGGGACGATAGAGCGCTGGAACACCCTCGATGCTGTGACAGGAAAACGCTACCGCCGTCGGGCAGTTGTCCCAAGTGTGGCAGTCCCACGCCGCCGCTACCTTCTCAAGCCCCTTCCCGCCCGCCGTGAGGAGTGCAGGCAGCACATCGCGGATATAGACTTCGAGTGTTTCCCCAGTTTCAAGCGTGAGATACTTCGCGCCCCCCAAGTACGCGCCCTCCAGGTTCGCGCCCTTCAGGTTCGCGCCCTTCAGGTACGCGCCTTCCAGGTTCGCGCCCTCCAGGTTCGCGCCCCCCAAGTTCGCGCCCTTCAGGTTCGCGCCCTCCAGGTTCGCGCCCTCCAGGTTCGCGCCCTTCAGGTACGCGCCCCCCAAGTACGCGCCCTCCAGGTTCGCGCCCTCCAGGTTCGCGCCCCCCAAGTACGCGCCCTTCAGGTTCGCGCCCTTCAGGTACGCGCCCTCCAGGTACGCGCCTTCCAGGTTCGCGCCCTTCAGGTACGCGCCTTCCAGGTTCGCGCCCCCCAAGTTCGCGCCCTCCAGGTTCGCGCCCTCCAGGTTCGCGTTGGATTTCACCGCCTTCGCCACGGCCCGCTTGATCGAACGAGCTTCGACCGCAAACAAAACGGCGCCAGTCCACCGAGATTTAATTTCGACCTTCATTTGCTCTCCTCCTTTCATTTTAAGCCCTTCACGACGCCTTCAAACTCTTACAATCGCTCCCATCGGGAAACTGATGCCAGATCTTTCCATCGAGGACACGCCCACCGGATTTAGGGGTTGGTCCTCCCCATTGTTTATGCAGGAAGCTCACGGCTCACGGTGTCCTTACTAGCCTCAGAATCAATGCCACCATTAGAGAACCACTAAACGTCGCCAACGAAAGGGCAAGCCCGAACAGAAGACCGCCAGTGAGCCCGCTCTCGGCAGGAGACCAAAACTTCCACCACGATGCGCGCTTAATAAACTTGCTCATAGATTACCTCCCCGCTTTTGAGGCATCACGCAGTTCTGAGGCAAAGCCCCTCTTTCTCCTTTCAACCGCCAGTTTTTAAGCCCTCCTTTGCTACCAGTCATTTCCCCGTCCGAATGAAGTGCTCCACGCGGGGCATGGTTACAGTCGCTTCGCACAAATCACTTCCTCAAAGTCGATCCGGGGGCTCCCCTTGCCCTCTTGAAGTCGTCGAAAGAAGCTCTTGTGTTCCCGGCGATCTTCTCCCCCGTCGAACCGCTGCTGGCCTTCCTTGGCGATCAGCCACGCCCGGTGTCGGTGAAGAACTCGAAACCCGACGGCCTCGAGGAGTCGGCAGGTCTGTCCGGGCAAGTCCACGACGACCTTATGTCGGACGAACGGTTTCACCACGAGGATGATGTGCCCGCCGGGCGGGAGGAGGGCGAAGCACTGGGCATAGATGCTCGCGCAACTCTCCCAGTAATTCATCGGTGGAACTCCCTCAATCTGCCCCGGCGAGTTGCCGTAGCGAATAAATCGGCTGGGGTCTGTGTCCCGATCTTGCCCTCGTTGACCCCCCCGTGTGCCCGGATGGTCTTGAGAGAATGGCAAGTTGTACGGGGGACTCGTCACGACCGCACTGATTTCCCCCTCCGGCATCCGCCCAATTTGGCCGGGGGCTTGGCCGTACCCCGCTGCGTCCTTGGTTCCGAGGTCGACGGCCTTCTCGGCTTGGAGCCCACCCCAGGAGCCGGTCTGATCGGGATGGTGGCCGCCACCGACGTAGGGTGGACTCGACACGATGGCAACAGGGGCCTTGTAGGTTCCCTGCTGCCGGGTGAGAGCTTCCTGAATATGCTTACGAATGTTCTCATCCGTCCAGCGCCCATGCTTGGGAAGTTTGGCCATGACCGTCTCACGGTACTGCTCGACCGCTTCGTCCATGCCTTCCCCGACCGCAACCCTCAACACCCACGCGGCGACCGCCCCGCCGACGGCTAGATCCGCGTAGGGCGGTGACGAGATCACGGCCTTGAAATCGCCGAGGGGAAAGGAAGCAACTTGACCAAAACTCATCCCATAATCACCGTGGAGCGCGCCACCTTGTTGCCCTCGGGCAGTTTCCTTGCTTCCTTGCCTCACGGGACCGGCATACGGGGGCGACGACACCACGCCGGCAATCTGCGACCCGCCTGCAACCAGATCGAGCAAGACCCGCGCGTCGCCTTGGATGATCTCCGGCATGACTCGGCCCAGTCGCTCCCATGTCTTTCGGTGCTTCTCCAGGCAGGCCCGGCCCAGCGCGGCCCAGTGGGGTTCCAGCTCGACGCCGAGCCAGCGGAGCCCGGCGTTCGCGGCGGCGATGCCTCCGACGGCGACGCCGCACAGGGGATCGAGCACGAGGTCGCCCGGCGCGAGCCAGCCTTCCCCGATGGCGTGAGCGTAGAGGCGCTCGATCAACTTCTTGCTGAATTTGGCTGGATGCTGGAACGCCTGGGGGACAATCCAGGGAGCTAGTGAGCATCCGTAGCAGCCGAACCAAGAATCAGCGTATTCATTCATTGCCCGACAAGCTCCGCCAGCGCATACGCCAGGAGCGCCACCGCATCCGCCTCGTCGTCACTCAGGAACTCCCGGCCAATGGGCCAGCGCGCCGCCGTCACCGTCTGCATCATGTCCTTGTCCGCATTGCCGTGCCCCGTGACCCATTTTTTGAGCCGCGCCGAATGCACGCCACTATGCTGGTAGCCCCGGCGCGCGCAGAATTCCTGCACTCGCGTCGCCAGGCCGAGGTGCAGTTCTGTCGCCGCGCCGCCCCGGTGATGGGCCAGCTCGTACACGAGCAGGGCATCATCCGCCATTTTTTCTTCAAGCGTGGACGCGGACCGGAGCGGCAAGCATTCGCTCAGCCAGCGGTTGAAGCGGATATACCGCATCCCGGGGCTTTCCCCCCGTTTGAGATCGAACGTCTGCACACCGCTTTCGACGCGCGAACCGCCGTTTGAGAGCGCCCAGCCGGTGCGGACGCCGAGGTCAAGGGCCAAGACCATCATTCGCGCCGCTCGCTTTCTTTAAGACATTGGTATGCGTCTTTTCCGCATCGGCAGCAGGAGCGCCCTACCATCGCGTTGTGCTTATGACGTAATTCCACGGTGATGCGCCATCTTCACCGCGGCACCATCTGCAAGTCTTCCGCCGCCCGCTGTGCCATGGCTGCGATCTGGATGAGCTCCGTGAGCGCGGCTTCCTCGCTTTGATTTTTCTCCCGCACGACGATCCAGAATTCCTCGACTTCTTCCAGGAGCACGGCGTAGGCTTCATGCAGGCTACAGAACGGGGTCGGGTATTTCTCCCTGGCGTCAGCGAGTTCACGCCAGACAAGCGTCCGAAATTGTGTCATCGCTGTCTCCTCTTCGGGTTGCGACGTTTGAATGATCGCGTGCCTTCTACGAGCGCCACCAGTTCGGCCCTCCAGCGTCGGTGATCCGCCTCGCAGCCGCCTTGCCCGCAGGCCAGCGTACAGACGTGGCCTTGTGCGTACCGCGCCGCGAGCTGCCGCCGCCTCCGGTCGCGCAGTTCGGCGTCGGGATCGTCGGCGTTGTGGTTCTTTCGGGGTCTCCCGGGTGTTACCATCCCGGCGAGTTTTTCAGTCAGGTCGCGCACGAGGGCTTTCGCCTGTTTAATTTCTTCCGGCGACGCGAGCGGCGGCAATTCCAGGATGTAACTTTTCGGCGCCACCACCAGAGGCGGGGTCGCCCATCCGCAGCGGTCGCAGGCGTCCGCAGTATCGGGAAGCGGGCGCTCACAGTCGGGGCAGTCAGGCATTACAAATGTCCTATTCAGAACAAACCAGGCACTGGTTTACTGGTTCGGGTTGCATTCGCCGAGATACTGCTCGAACTTTGTCGCGTTGAACAGCGTGACGGGCCGGAGATACTGCTCCATGTCCGTGCCCTTCCACCGGCGCACCTGCCGGGCAATAATCGCCTTGCAATCTTCGACGGTCGCGCCGGATGTCAGTCGGAGGCAAATCAGTTTCAAGTTCGTGTCCACGGCGCGGAAGTGTCGCCCTGTTTTCTCGTTGAGAAACCCCAGGATGTGTCGAGCCTGGGCTGCGATGCCGTCCACTGGAGGAGGCATGTCGTCAAACATGAGTTGAGGTGAACTCTTTCTTTTTCTTTGTTCCATTTTCTTTTTCTTTCTTCTTGCTCTGATTCGATCGGTTTGTCTATACAGAAGACCTAGGTAATTACGGAGAGGTTCTTATTGCCTGGAGACTATAGTTCTATGTACACTGGCACGACATTTGCGTGCACCCACCGATAAGTTTCCCGGCGGCCGGGCCTCCCGCTGAGGCCCCACTGAGCCCCACCGCGTGGCTAAGCCCGCCGCCGCCGGAACGGGCTATTTCTTTTCCGGGGGCCTGATGAGGGCCACGAGCTTTGTAAGCTCCGCCTGGAACGCCTCGAGCTGGTTCTGCGCGGCCTGGTGAAGCGCCATGTTTTTGCCGAGGTGCTTGTCCTGCAAGGCCTGGAGGAGCTTCGGCCGGAGCTTGAACTCGGCCAGGATGCCAAGATGTTCGTTGATCTCGTTGATTGTGTTGGTCCGAGCAGGATCAATCTTTTCGGGTGGTGGAGGCGACTCAAGCAAGAGTTCTCCCGGGGGCGGCGACGCGGGAGCGCCGGATGGAATTGGGACCAAACTGTCGGGTGCCGAGTCCGTTGTTGCCGCTTCCTCTACGATCTTCGCGGCCAGTGCGTCGAGTGTGCTGGTCGCCGTCCCTTGACCGGCCGGTTGCCCGTCCAGGGCGAACGCTTCCTCGGGGCTGATCTGCTCGTCGTGGATCGCGTTCCAGAGGCCGCGCAGATCGGCCACGTCGGAGCCGGTCCATTGCGCCAGGGGTTTTTCCGCCCAGCCCTCGAGCTGCGCTTGGCTGATCTGCCAGCGGGCGAACGCTTGGAGGATCGCTTGGCACGTCTGCGGGCTCGCGACGACCTCCGGCTTGCCCCCGACAAGCTGGCGGGCCTTGCCCACGTAGGCGCTCACGAGATAGGTCGGCAGGCCGGCGAGCGTCGCGTTGCGGATCGCCTTCGAGACGCCGGACTGAAACGCCTGGAGTTGGCGGTCGGGGGGCAGCACGGCGGCGAGTTTCCCGCCGCGCGGCTTGTAGAGTTTCGAGGCCCGGAATGGCCGGGCGATCCGTATGTTCGATTCGAGGTCGATGAAATACCCCTCCACATCCCAGCCGGTCGCGTCCTCCTTGAGCGGGATCGCGCCCGCCGCGGCGTTGCCCCAGCGCCGGAGGAGCGCCATCGCGGAATGGATGGACGGCCCCGTGATCAGGGTGACTTTCGTGCGCTCGCCCGAGCGGTCCTGGTACGGGATCGCGTAAAAGGCGTGTTTCGCCTCCTCGGGCGCCAGGTCGAGTTCCGCGAGGGCGCCCCGAATCACCTTCTGCTCGTCGCGGGGGCGTTGCATCGAGACGGCCAGCATTGCGTCGTTCTGGATGCGCATAAGGGTCGCACCTTGCGAAACGAGGGCGCCGGCATCCGAATGTATCTCCAGGGGTTCGGGATCAAGTGGCTGCGGCGGTTTCGGCGGCATCGGAGAGTTCCTCCTGGTTTGGTTGAAGAGTTTCAAGCAACGCAGACAGATCGAGCGGTCCCTTCCGGCGCCGGAGATCGCGGTGCTCACTTGGAGCCACCGTGTACCCGGCGCGCGTCTGGAGCCGCCAAGTGTAGCTGGTGCCGTCCAGCAGCACGCCCGCCTCCGCGTCTCCGATGGCCTCCATGAGCCGGGCCTTCTGCTCGTCGGCGACCCGCTGCCAGCGCCGCGTCTCGATCAGGGCGTGCTGACGCTCAGCGTCCCACCGAAGCGCCTTCTCGGGCAGGGGTTTCACGAAGCCGGGCGTTGGGGCCGGGAACCGGGCCAGGAGCACCGCCAGCGTGCCCGGCAACCCGTCTAGCTCCGGGGGTTCCCGACGCTGGACCTTGCGCCAGAACCGTTCCTCAAGGCCCCAAAGGGCCTCGAGGAATCCCTGGTGCCGCTCCTGTTCGAACCAGACCAGCTCGCTCCGGGCGAACACGACGAGCACGCCCCAGGCGGCTCCGAGGATCCCCATCTGGTGCTGGAGCTGGACTTGATAGCCCGGCAGCAAGGCGTCGTCAGGGTCCAGATAGGGTGCCCACTTGATCTCGACGGGACCGGGTTCCTCATGCCCGGCCGTCAGCGCGAATCCATCGATGGTTGCCCGTCTCCAAGGTTCTACCTTGGAGACGTAGTTATGGTGAGGTGTCGGTTTATACAAGCGATAGGCCGGGACCATGGCCTGAAAGCGCCGGAAAATCGGCTCTTCCAGTTCGCGTCCCCAGGCCATGAGTTCCTGGTTCCGGGGATCGGGCGGTGGCAGCTCGAGGCCGATCTTCTCGCAAAAGACTTCGTATGGGGTCCGGTGCTTCGAGGCTCCTATCAGGGCGGGCGCATCCGACGACCCGATGCCCTGGCGCCGGGCGGCGAGCCAGGCGGCTTCGGAGGGGTATTCCTCGAATTCTGCCGTGTCGAAGGCGTCCACGGGCTATCTCTTATCTATTCCTTCCCCGGCCCCTCATCGTCGATCCTGGGACGACTGTGGCCCGCACAGCCGGGCTAGATGATGATCCGCCCACATTTCGGGCAGCGCTTCGGTCCTGGCCTGCGAGGCACCCACTCGTGCCCACAGGCCCCGCACGCAAGCGTCGGCAGCACATCAAGGGTTTGGCGGGTCTTGGTCTCTATGTTAGGCATAGTGGCAGCATCTTGGTCGGCTTTTACCTGCTTGTCAAGCTCTTTTTTCGGGGTGTCCGTTCAAATGGCGATGCGCCAGCGCTCCGCCGGAATCCGCTTCACGCGCCGGTTATAGTGGCGGCTGAGGGTTGCTCGGTGGAATTGAAGATGTCGTGCGCACCGGCGCCCGTACCAGGAACCGTTCCCGGCATGCTTGATCTTCTTTACCGGGTTTCTACAGCCGGATTTTAAGCAGACAGTCGTTACCGTATGCCGCCGTAGTACGGTCCCAGCCTTGAGCAGAGCCATTCGCACCGTATGCGGATCGGTTACACCAAACTCCCGAGCAAGTTCCGGTGTAGAGGCACCGGCCTCGTAGCGCGCACGGAGAACTGGACCCGGCGGAAGTTTCTGGCGACATGCCCACGCTCGGCGGCGGGCGCAGCGAGGTGAGCAAATCCTACGGATCGGATTATCTTCTCGCCCTAGATATTCGAAACACACTCCGCACATCCGGCAGACGCCGATACGGGGCCATCGGACACGCGGCCGCCCTCTAGTGATCTCGATGCGCGTATGTCCGTTGAGGCACCGATAGATTCGGCGGTTTGGCAATCTGATATACTCTCGCACCAGGCTCCCGCATGTGGCGCACACACTTTCACGAATCGTGCCGCGTCGCGTCGCAGGATTCTGCATATTTCTACCCTCGCCGCTTTATAGGATACTACCTCAAGTTCTTTTTTCGGGGGTGTTTAACGTGCGCTTGAAGGGTAGTGTCTTCGAAAAAGACGAGCAGAAGCCCGTGACGAAGTACAAATCCCGAGGGAAACTGCGTTGACGATTATGGGCGGTTTCGCGGGATCGACCATGAACCAGTCGCGGGTGCATGCGAAGCAGGAGATCCACCGCCCGTCGATCCGTAAGAAGATTGAACCGCAATGCGGGCAGGCGGATGGGACAGTGGTTAACGCGCGTTGCTCGACGCCGGCGATGCGGGCAGGAAGCCCCGATCCCAATCCCAGCACTCCGCCCAGCTTCGGCTTCGGGCCTATTGCCAGCTCCCTGTAAGAGGATTCACTGCCATTGTCCAGTACGCAGTTGTTCAGCCAACCGTTCTGCGCGAGGACCAACTTGTTTCGCATAGCGCGAATCTAAAAGCTCATCAGCGGCAGTTGCCCATTGCTGGTGTTCCATGGCTGCGAACATTTTTCGAAATGTCGAAAGCCCCGTGATCCCGAGGTTATATCCCATGTTGACTAGGACGGCCCGGCGGGGGTCGTTCAGCGTGGCAGTCCAGGGCCATTTGGCCAGAACCTCGGCTGTTGCTTGCTGCACATCGTTTTCAAGCAGGAACAGAGCCTCATGGTGTTGGAGGGGGTTTCGCGTGAGATTTCGTCCGTAGCCGACCGCGACAGTGCCGCCTGCGGTCAGAAATGTCTGCCAGAGATCGGTCAACCGCGTCGCGTCAGGGTGGGCCGACACATCAGGATACGGCGTCAACCGGAGGCCTTCATCGCGGCGGATCTGTTCGAAGGCGCTCATGGTGAGTCTCTTCTTAATCGCTGGGACATCCGTTCCGGGCCGGTACGCCACGCAAACCCAGGGGGGTCATTCGTCGCCGCCGCCGAACTGGTGCGTCGCGTGGTCGCGGAGGTGCTGATCGAGCTTCCGCCCCACGTCGCGGAGCGCGAGCGTCATGGTCGAGAGATGGTTCATCGCCTCCTCGTGCTGGTGCCGGATGAGGCCGAGCAGGAATTTTGCGGACAACGCCACGACGAGCGTGATGACGCCCATCAACGCGCTAAGGACCGTCGGGAACCAGTCGGTCATTTCAATAATTCCAGCAAGCGGCCAGGTGGGACGCCCTTTCGATTGATTTCCAACAACTCGCGCAAATCGGGGTCGAGCCCTTTGAGTGTGGCCTGCGCGAACAGATCGGGGCGGCGCACCGCAGCTTGTTGGACCGCCTGTTTGCGAATCCCTGTGAGCGCGCCGCGAAAGATATAGCGCTGGAATGCCAGTTGCGCGCGCTGATATTGCGGGGCCGTCAACAGCGCAGGCAGCTGCCGCTCAACCTCCGGGGCCATGTGGGCCGCAATCTCGCGATCCCAGGCGGGAATCCCGGTTCTGGGTTGCAGTTGGCGAAATTCGAGTCCTAATCGGTCACCTTCTTGCTCGATCAGATTCTTCGTTTTGATGTTCAATCCCGTCGCCAGGCGCAGCCCCGGGGTTTCTTCTCGCCGCGTCTCCACGTGCAGCGCGGACTTTGATTCAGGAAGCGTGCGCGAGACGCCTGGGATGCTGCTGAGAAATGGGTCGATCAAGGGGCGATCCCGCACGTCGCGGAATGTCGGTTCTTCCCGCCGGGATTCCTCGGTTCCTCCGATTTCCACGGCGGCCTTCAGGTTGCGGAAGGGGACGGCGAACCCCCCGAAATACTGGCCCGCGAATTGATAGAGTAAATCCAGTTTCTGCTCGACCGCTCCGGTCCGCAGCAGATCGGTGACGATCAGCCCCGTGCCCGCGATCCGGTTGATGCCGACCAGCCCCTTCGCCAAATCCTCGACCTTGAGTTTTTCGGGATGCGCCATCGCCTCCGCTATGAGCAGATAGAGGCTGAACGGGCCGAAGGCGCGCGTGTCGATCCGCCGGTCCGTTCCAGGGATTTTGATTTCGTACCACCGTTCGCCGCCTAGAGCAGACCCCCGAATCGCCAAGGCGGTGGACAGCTGGACCGTCCCGATCATCGCGCGGGACATAACCTTCGCGGCTTCTTCCGGCGTGCCCGTCGCGATCGTCCGCAAGGCGGCCGGCGTCAGCAGCCGGGCCGGGTTGAACTCCCACAAGTAGCGCGCCGCGTTCGTGGCGAAGCGGGGGAAGGGGTTGATCGTCGTCAAGAACGGCAGTTCTCGATAGAGGCCCATCACCGCCCGGGCAAAGGGTTGCCCGGCGCCCGGCGTCTTGGCGAAGGTCACCTCAAGGGCATGATCGACCGCTTGTGTGACAAGATCGCCGGGGATTTGATTCGGTGCCAGCGCCTCAAGATCGAGCCCCTGTTTCCGGGCGAGTTGCCGAAGTTTCGAATCGAAGGCGACCGTGCGGAAAAATCCTTCCTGGAGTTTGTTCAAAGGGTTGATGAAACTGGACAGTTTTAATCCGAGCGTGGCTTCGCCCGCGATGGTGGCGGACAGCTGTTGGGCTTCGAGCGGAAATTCGTCCAAGATCGTTTCGAGGCGTTGGCGTCCCGCCGGGGATAATTTCCGGGCGACGGCATGAAAGTTCTCTAGTCCGGCCTGAATCGTCTCTCGAGCACCTCGCCCCTCAAAGGCGGCGGTTAAGGCCGAGTCCGCCGCGTCAATGGTATAGCGCGCGGCCTGCGACCACGCATTCCGAACCGCCGTGACCCACTGGGACACGAGCAAGGCCCGGCGCGGCTCGTCGATTTTTCGCCACGCGCCCACGATCCGATCCCATGTCGTCAGCGGCCCCGTCTGTGTCGATAACTTCTCAAGCGCGGCTGCCGCCTCCGGTTCCTCGTTGAACACGGCTTGGAGGCGTTTGCTCAGCACGGACAACTGTTGCAGCGTTCGACCAGAGGCCGACACGGTTTCCGCGTAGAATTCGGAAAACTGACGGGCCGTCAGATTGCTCCGACGCAACAGATCAGGCAAGGATTCGACCGAGATTTCTCCGGCTTCCAGCGCATCTTGAATGTTGCGAAAGAGTCGTTTCGAGGTATCAAGCGATCCCCGCAACGCCTCTTCCGAGGCTTCAGCAATCCGCCCCGTCATCACCGACGACACTCGTGATTCGATCAGCGGGGCTTCGCCCAGTGAGATCGGTGGCTTCGCGGGACTCGGGATCGCTTCCGCCGGGGCCGGGCGGATCGGTTTGGCGACCGCAGGCCGTGCGACCGTCGAAACGGCTGGGGTTTTTGCCAGCCGGGGAATCAGCCGCGTAGCGGACGCTGGGCCTAGAACGCTGAGGCTTAACTCCATGCCCGTTTGTAGGGATTCCCGCGTCGGTTCCTCCATCCCCGTCGCCGCCTGAAGCAATCGGCTAGCTGGATCGGCAAGGGTTCGAGCCCCCGCGGTCACGGGGGCTCCGACCGCGCGGAGCGATCCGAGCAGCAGGTCGATGAGGCCCGTCGCTTGCCCTCGGCCGATCTGCTCGATCCCCGCCTCGGTCTGCCGGCGACCTGCGGTCACCTCTGTTCCAAGCGTCTCAAATGGCAGCCGAACCAGCCGCGTGAGTTCTCCGATCATTTGGGTGATGAGATTGGGCTCGGGCTCCGGTTCGGGCTCCGTTGTTTTCGAGGGCGCGGGCGCGACAGCCGTTTCATGCGGCATGGGCGGTTAGCGTCCGGCCTGAAGTGCCTGAATCAGCTGAACCAACGCGCCGACATCGAGACCCGCCAGCACACGCAGATCGGCGTCCTTGATGTGCGCGAGCATAGGATCATGCTCGAACGGCTTGCCGGCCTTCGCCCCTTCTCTCCCGCTCAATTCCGAAAGAATCAGGGCGCGCACATTCTTCGCCAACGCTTCCTTGTTGCCTTTCGCGGCCACCACCACCTCTGCTTCCCTGATCTGGGCGGCATTCGGTTGTCGAAATCCCTTGCCGAGCAAATAATCCTGGATGGGTTGGGAGAGCGCCTTAAAGGCCGGCGATGGACCGCCCGCTTCGAGTTCGCCCCTGATTTTCCCTTTTTCTGCTTCGGCGGCCTCCAGGCCTTTTTGCTTAAGATGCTCGGCCTCAACTTCTTTCTTGGCCGCCCCAATCGCCGCCGCACTAACCGGCCCCGGTTGCATCTTTCGAGGATCGAAGCCCGCCTTTGTCAGCGCTCGCGTGATTTCCTTATCGACCAAGCCGGTCACGCCTTTCGTTGTCTCCAGGGCTTCCGCCCTTGCGACTTCGGCGGCGACGCCCGGCACGGCGAACCCGCGCACGGCGAGCCGATCCTTCACGGTATCAAGGCCCTTTGCGTAGGCCCCGACCCCACGCAGGGCTTCGAGCAGGGCGGCGTCCTCCACCGGGTCCATCGTCGCCTCCAGAACGGACATCGGAATCGGTCCTTTAAAGCTGTCCCGGTTGCGTCCGAGGCGGTCGATCCTGGCGAACAGCTCGGGGTATACGTGCCCCATCGAGGCCGCGCGGAGCTGGTCAAGCGCCTGGTCCATGTTGCCGGTTTCGATGCTCCGGAGCACGGTGGGGAACAGGAGCCGCCCCATGCCCTCGGGCAGGTACTTCATGTACGACGACGCGAGCGGGCCGAGCGTTTCGGGATTGCTGAAAATGCCCTGGAGGATTCGATCCGTCCCTGGCGCGGCGTTCTGGCGCGCGAGTTCCAGGAGCGATTCCTTGGCCTGCGCCGCCGCCTCGGGCGGCATCAATGACAACCGGGCTGAGAGCTTCCCGGCCTGGTCGAGCAGTTTTTCGGTGGCCCCGAACCGCGCCTGGAGAAGCCGGCTCGCCTGCTCTGATTCGCGTTCTTTGCGCTTCTCGGCTTGTTCCCGGAGCTCCAAGGTCGTGCCGAGCGCCGCCGTCGTCGGCTTGCCTGTCTTGCCGGATACATACATATCTGCAAGTCCCGTGAGGAGAAGCGGCAAGAGATCGCGGACAAAACCCGGCTTCTCCGCGCCCGGCGCAAGTTTCGCTTGGCCCGTCCGCGCTGGGGCTGTGATGGTGGGGGCCGCCGCCTTTTGTGTTTGACTCTGCGCGCTGGCGCGCTGGACAAGCTCGTCGAGCACCGGGTCGGGCGCGAACCGGCCACCACTAGCGCTGAAGGTCTCCAGTTCGGGATACTCGGGCATCAGGCCGCCTCCGCGATGGTGTCGAGTGCCGCCTCGACGCGCGCAGTCCGGCGCTGGAGCCCCTTGATCGCCGCGTGGAGCAGCCCGCTATAATCCAAGAGATTGACCGTTTCCCCGTCATCCGTGATCTCCGGCGGCGACAGCTCCAGGATCGGGCCGATGTGGGGCGGGCCTTCGTCTCGTTCCCACCGATACCGGTAGCGGACGATGGGCGTGTCGGTGATCTTCCGCAGCGCGCGCTCATACTCGTCAGGATCGAGCGGCCGGATCGCGCGCTTGTACTTACGCGAGGACAACAGACCGATGCCTGCCGCGCCCAGCACCGCCGCCGGTTGGAGTGTTGCCATCCAATTGAACCCGCCGCCGCTGGTGCGCCCCGTTTGCGTCGTCGCACTGCCCGCGAGCCGTTCCTGGGCGAGGCGGGACAGCATCGGATTGACCGATCCGAACAGCTCGCCCGCGCCGCCTGTGGTAAATCCGGGCACGCCTCCCCCTCCCCACGGGACACCGAAGGTCGGAAGCGCCGCGCCGACCGCCGACGGGAGTTGCCCGGTCGTTAAGGCGAGGCGGTTCATGAATGCGCGCTGCCGGAGCCCTTCCTGAAACTGACGGACGCCCTCGGTAAACTCCTGCTCCGCCCGTCCGACATCGAGCTCGGCGCGGGCGCGGGCACCGCCAAGCGTGCGGGCCAGTTCCGCGCGGCGTTCCAAGACCTCCCCGCCGATCGGCGTATCGGTGAGCCGGAGCCCGCGCGAGGCGGCCAATTCTTCGGCGAATTCACGGAGGCCCCTTTCGGCGTCCGTTTCCGCTTCGCCGAACACGGTGCCGATCCGTTCCCGCTGGGCCTCTGAGAGCGGCGGCGCTTCGCCCTTGAGGTAGGCCAGTGCCCGTTTTTCAGAGAGCTCCCGGAGTTCTTTCTGTTCCGGCGTTTCCGGCTTCGCAACTTCCCGAAGCAGTGCCTGCTGCAACTCAAGCTGCGCCCGCTGGAGCGGCAGGGTTTCCCGCTGGAGGGCGAGTTGTTCGGCGATGACGGGTTCTTGAAGCGCGGCCAGCCGCTCGATCCGGGCGGTCTGGGCCTTCTGCGCCTCGACCAGGGCGGTCGTCGCAGTGAGTTGTGCGCCGAGGAGCTCCTTCTGCTGCGGGAACACAGCCTGAAGCGCCTCGTTCTGGCGCCTCAGCTCCCCGATCTGGATATCCAGGAGCTCGTTCTGCTTTTTCATGAGATCAAGTTCTTCCTGGCTCTTTGGGGGCATGGCGACTGTCGTGACGGTTGTCGTGCTGCCTCCGCCTTTCCCGCAACTGCAGACGAACATCTTCAGACCACACCATCGACACGAACGAGACAGGAGACGAATCAACCAGCCGGTCATGACTTTGTCAGCCGTTTCGCAAACAGCGTGAAGTTGTCGCCCACGGTTTGCCCTCCATACCGGGTGAGCATTTTCTTGAGTCCCGGCTGGTCCGTGATTCCGAGCGCGATCTGCGTCCCGTTCCGGCGCATCAGCTCAAAGGCCATCGCGTACAGGAGAAAGGCGGCGTGCGCAGGTCGGGCGCTCAACCGTCCGTGGCCAGCGGCTCCGCGTCCTTTCTCGGATGAGGCTAACACACAATCGCCGACAAAGCCAAAGGGCACGGCGGCGGCCACTTGCAAGGCCCCTACCACCCGATCCTCGCGTTCGGCCACGAGCCACCAGCTTTTGATGCCCGATCGCTGCCAGTCCACGCCAAGGTCGGCCAGGTTCGCCTCGCTGAAGAGCTTGCCGATCGCGGGACCGTCGGCGTCCGTGGCGAGGCGGATGGTGGGGGCTATCACGGCAGCGGGATCCCGTAGGAGGAGGCGGCAGCCTGGATCGCGGTCACCTTAGAACCCCGCTATCCTTCTCGCCCGCGCCTTTTGGTAGATCAGGTCACGCTCGGCAAGCGTGATTTCGAGGTCCGTGAACATCTCGTCCACGTCCTGTTTGATCGCTGCCGAATCCTGCCGTTGGAGTGCCAAGTGCATCGGGGTAGACAGAATCTTCCGCAGGCTCTTCCGCGTAAGGCTTGCTTGGATATCGACGAAGAAGCCGGGCCAGTCCGGGAACGATGGAGGTGGTGCCATCACCACCGCGAGTCCTTCATGGGTCCCTGTGGCCAATTCAGCGACTGCGGAGGCCCGTTGCGCCTCTGTCCACTCGGTCTCGATCACGTCAAGGTCCTCCTCGGCAATGCCAAATCCGAGAGCACATTCAGTGAGGAATCGTGGACCCGCCTTCTCAGTATCCACACGTTGAAGCCACCGATTCGTACTCACCTGCTTGGCTCGTAGCACCCTCATCTCGACCCTTCCTTATTCATACGCATAGACACGAGCATAATTCTGCCCAACGGTCACTAAGGCATTTTCCGAACGTATCCGAATCGTCACCGTCGTAATGGTGGCATTCGGCCGCAAGATATTGGCCGCATTGATCCATTGCGTCCCGTTCACCGCATCCACGGCCCGGAAGAGCATCCCCGTATAGGTGGTATCCCCCAGCGGAGGGATGAGAAACTCAAAGGACGCAAAGTTCGCCTCGTTGGTGGTGTTGGTAACACTGAATCCTGCCACTCCTGTCATTTCCGTGGTGTTGAGCACCACTCCTATGGTGACCGCAGCGGCCGCCCCTGAAGTCTTCCGTATCCGTCCCGTAATCCAGATGCCGCTCGTCGTAGGGATCGACACGCTCGTAAAGGTTTGCCCATCCGCCAAGTTCGTCGAGGTTGATGTTACCTCAGTATTCGAGCCTCCAATCCGGCTTAACCCGCCGCCGGCTGTCATCGTGGTCCCGGCGATCGTCAGGCCGCTCCCGGCGGTGAGCCAATCTACGACCCCCGCCGAATCGTCCCAGAACATGATCCGGTCGGCATTCGGGTCGACAAGCGACGCGCCGGTGCCCCCATCGGCCAGCGTGACATCGGTGCCCCCGCTGACGTAGATCGTGCCGGTGACATCCTGAAACGTGATCGTCCGCGCCGCCGTGAGGGCATGGGTAAGGGTGGCCCGGAAGGCGCCCGTGGCCTCGAGGCGGTAGATCGCCGTCAGCGCCGCCCCGGCGACGCGGGCCAGGACGTCGAGGACCGTGTCTTCGCTGGCCGCGGTCACATCCGTCGCGATCCAGTCGAGGGCCCCGAAATCAGAGGGATTCTCATCCGCGGATTCGGCCTGGAAGAGCAGGCCGATTCCGATGCTCGCGGCGGGCGCCCCTGTCGTGTCACTCCAGAGGGCGAAGTTGCGCGTGACCGTGTTCGTCCGGCCGTCCTGCGTCCGCCACGTCAGCTCGTCGCCGCTCCGCCGGAACCGCCCGTCGGCGGTCGGATCGGCGGCCTCGTCGCGGAATTCCAGCTCGCCGAGATCGATGAGATCAAACCCGTCCCAGTCCACGTTCGCCGTCAGCGGCGAAAGCAGCGAGACGGGGTTGTTGAGGATCGAATCGAATTCGGCGTTGAGGTCGGCCGCAAAGAGTCAAAGCACCTCTGCGGCTACCCAGGTTTTACCCGAGCAAGCGCCAAGGTTTGATCACCCCCCTTTCATCTATTTCGCCCGTAAACGAAATAGATGCCGCCACTAGCATGGGCGTAAAGATTCGGTAAATTCATCCCAGCACCGCCGTCCGCCCGATCCCCGCGCCCGTGAGCGAAAGCGCGAGGGAGTGCGGCTCGAAGTCCACGTCCACGGTCCCCTGCTCCAACTCGATCTGGAGCGCCTTGAAGCTTCCGGCGAGCGTCGTCGGGAAGCGGTCGATATACCGCCCGCCGCCCAGGGGGCTCGTGTCGAGGACAAACTGGTCCGACGAGGCGCCGAGGGTCGGGACGCCGCCCTGGGTCACGCTCTCCGTCTGCTGGGTCGCGCCGTCCCGCTGCCAGCCGAACGTGAACGATGTATCGCCTTTCGGCGTGACGCCGATGCGCCCGCCCTCAAGCGTCTTGTCGTAGGTCGGGTCGCCGAACGTCAGATACGGAAAAAGAATATCGATGGTATAGGCCGTCCCGCCGAAGTTCCGCGCAGTCCGGTTACCGCGCATCACGCGCCCCGTGTAGGTGCCGTACCACGGGACCGTCTCGCGGTTCGTGTCCCGCACGATGCCGATGGAGGCGACCGACGCGGCCGGCCAGAGCGCAAAGCGCGCCGGCGTGAAGCGGTAATCCCACAGGAGGATCGCGTTATTGTCGGTCAAGCCAGCCCGCGCGACGGTCCAGAGGACATAGCCGCCCGGCACGAAGTTCTGGCCCCACACGAAGCGGAACCGCGAATGGTTCAGCTGCGAGTTGAAGTAGCCTTGAATCGCCGCGGAGATGAACGCCTCGTTGAAGTCGCCGAAGGCCGCCGTCGCCACGAGCGAATGAATGCCCAGGTCGGACCACCAGAGGAGATCATCCCGGTAGGGGACGATGGATTGATGGTTCGCACACGGGATACCCCGGATGAACGGGACCTGGGCAAAGGCGTCCGAGCCGGTCGGGGCCGAGCCCGTGATGAAAATGATGCGGCCCCGGTTCGGCCCTTTGAAGACGACAAGCCGATTTTTGTGAGACGCAAGACCGGTAATCACGTCGCCGTCGTCCGGCGAGATGTCGATGGAACCGCTTCCGGTCCCGGTCCAATCGGCTTGGTTCGAGAGCACGGTGTAGTAGAGCCGGCTTTTGTTCGAATCCACGCCCGCGGCCCACATCCGGTCCTTGTGCTGGATGTGGAAGGAGAAGTTCGGCGGCGATCCCCCGAGGTTGGCGAAGGTCGTCTGGTTCCACGTGGCGGGCACATCCGTCGTCGAGGTCTCCGCCAGCACGAGGACGTCGTTCATGATTTCGAACGCCGGCATCACGTCGGCGACGCGGCCAGTGGCAATCGAGGTCAGTGTTGTCTCGCCGGGCGTCCAGGAGTAAATCTGCGTATCCGCGTAGACGACCACGCGCTGGACGGGATCGCCGGACGCCGTACTCCGGTGGTAGTCGAAGATCCCCATCACGTTATCGCTCGCCCCGGTCGCCGTCGTGTTCACGTTCGAGGCGCCCGGCATCTTGCGGAGCCAGCCATCGGCGCTATAGACGAGATTTTGCGCCTCCACGAGCCAGGGCACGGAGACGAGGTTGTCGCCGCTGATCCGAGTCGGCGCCATCGGGCCGGCCTCGGGGTTCCAGCCACCGTCGAGGGAGAGCGTGAAGGTTTGTTCTTCAGGCATCAGATCAGTTCCGCTTCTTCCGCCTCACGGCAGCCGTCGCTCGATAGTCACGCCACATGCGGAGCTCAATCCGATGCTTGACGACGCGGAACTCGACGCGATGAACGAGGCCACAGTCACAGCAGCGCAATTTATAGCCACGCCGAATCGGCTGAACCCATTGCCCCGGTTCTGGCTCATCATATTTCATTCCGCCATCTGGTCCCAGCGCGTGCCCGTCACGAGGCGCCGGGTCCGGGGCGCATAGGGCCGCCGCGCGTAGGCCACCGCCGTCGCCGTCGCCGGGATGAGGCGGGGCCGGTCCTGGGTCGGCCCCCGATTCGCGCGCGCCCGAAGCATCAGGGCCGCGTACTTGCCCTCGAATTGCTCGGCGAGTATCGCGTTCTTCTGCCGGGTCGCCGCCCAGAGCGCGATGGCCTTCCAAACGAGCCCCTGGCGGAATTTGAGCGGCACAATGGGCTGGTCGGCATCGGCGGAGAGATTCACCGCACCGACCCCGGCGCTCGAGACGGCGAGGTTCCGCGTCCAGTAGCGGTACGGGATAATGTAGGTCTGGTCTGGTGCTGGCCCGAACAAGACCCGCGGGCGGAGGCTCACGCTCCCGGACGGGCCGAGCTCGATGAGGGTCGCAACCGTCGGCGACCCGCGCACGCTGTTTCGGCTATAGCGCCGGTAGAATTCCTGTGGCCCGATCAGCCCGATCTTCCGGTCTTCATCGAAAAAGCGCACGTCGATCACATCATCAAAGTCCGATTCGAGCGCATACTCGTCCTGGAACACGGCGTAGCCCGCAGCGGAGAGTGCGGAGTCTCCCGCGAACGGCGTCGAGGAATCCAGCGTGATCTGCGTTGCCGAATCGACGGACGAGATCAGGTGGACGACAGGCTCGGTCCCGAGTGTCATTTTGCGGAGCGCCGCCGCGTTGGCGTCGCCGAAAGAGTTTGTGGTCGTCCAAACCGTACTGCTTCCGGTCACAGTGCGCCGCGTCGTGAGGGTGGTAATCGCCACGGTCACTGTGCCCGTCGTGTACAGCGGGATTGTGCGAATTGTCGCCCGGCGCTCCTGCCAGGGTTGCGGCTCCTGGTGGATGTCCTGGAGGGCCTTATTCAAGAAACGATTAACGACAGTGTTAAGCGCGGTGACGCCGATGGCCTCCTTGACGGATTCGAGGAAGTCGGTGCGGAGCTCGCTCAACGTGGCGGGCGCATCACCTGCAGCCATTTACGCCGAATGTCCCTTTAAGAACTCAGCGGCTTTCATCGCCGTGAGCGCGACGAGCATGCCGTTCAGCACCGACAAGATATAGTCGTCCGCGAACATCCCCGCCTGCCAGTTCAACACACCATGAATGACGATGGCAGTCCCGACCGCGATCAGCCGGAGATAATACGTCGGAAGAGTCGGCCACGCCTGCTTTGCGACCTGCGTGAGCAGCAAGACAGCGCCAACTTGCCCCGCCAAACTTTTCAGGGTCGCGATGGTCAGAAACGTGTCAGGAGGAGCAGGCATCATCAGACTCAGATCAGCGCCTTGCGCCCACGCCCGCGATCCACATACCGGGCCGCCGAAAGCACCACCTCGGACGGGGCGTTCCGAGAGACCCACGCCTGCGGACTCGTGCCAGTGAGCTGCACGTAGGCGCCTTTTTTGCATGTGACCGGAAGGTTCTGTCCCGGCTCCTGTTGGCTCGGCGTCGTGTTGCGGACATAGAGAACTGGTTCCCGCGAAAACGCGATGCCCGTTGCCTCGTAGATGTCCGTGTCGAGGATGGTGAGCGTGGCGTCGTTCGACGTGCCGGTCAGGATCGCGCTGTCAATCGTGCACGGGCCGATGAACGCGGTGATGTCCCGCGTGACCCAGAACGTGTCCACCGGGAACCGCTCGCGCGGATAGATACGGAGATCATCGGCGATGATCCCGCCGATCAGGACCGTCCCGGCGTCCCCCGCCGCCGTCCCGCTGACCGCGCCGAGCCGGGCCTCCGAGATCGCCGCCTGGTCCAGGGCCGTGATCTGCGCCCCGACCTGCCCGCCGTCCACGTAGAAATCAATCGTGCCGTCGTTGGCCGCGCCGGCGTCAATCGTGCAGGACAGTTCGACCTGATGCCACGTCTTATCGGAGCGCGTAATCACCAGGGTCCGCGTCGCGCCCGTCTCGCCGGCGAAGAGCCGGTAGTCGTTCCCAGATCGATCCACGCCGACGACGACTTCGTTCACGGCACCCGCAGACTGGAGCGCGAACAGGATCACCGCGTCGCCGTCGTTCAGCAACAGGTCAGCGCCAAGCAAGACTGGAAACCAGATGTTGATGGTGCCCGCGAGCGCGGTATCGAAGTCCGCCGTCTCTTCGATGTATCCAGTCGCCGTGCCGCTGAGGACGAGGCGCAGCGCATGGGCACCCTGCCAAGGGGCCAATCCCTGGCGGGCGAGCTCGGCGTAGTGCGGGAAGCCAAGAATCGACGAGGCGTCCGTTTCGGAATCGAATGCCCCGAGCGTTCCATCGTCAAAGGTCTGGTGCGTTAACCAAGGGAAAGCGATAGTTTAGGTCCTCCTGTTCGCCGTCATCGGCCCTCGATGACCTGGATCGCGCTGCTGCTCGCGGCAAAGCACCGCAACGCGCCCTGTGGCACGGTCACTTCGAACACAATCTGGCTATGGGCGCTTCCAGCCGCCGTCAGGCGCCAGCCATCGCCGGATGCCGCATCGGTCCCGTCCACCTTGCAATACACGACGTTGGACGAGTCGTTGATGATCCCGAGATAGCTGCGAATCCGAGCCGCGAGCAAGATGGCCCCGCCATTCGTCGCCACGGTCATCGCGTGCTGGTGCGCGGTGATCGGGGGCTGCGCGCGAGCGGGCATGACAGTTCCAGCGACGACCGCGAACACGGCGAGGCAGCACAGACGCCGGATCATGCGGAGTCCTCCCGACTCATCAGGCGCCCAAGGTAGAGCGCCGATAGGAACGCCGTCGGCCCGATGCGGAACGGAATCGCGAAGCAGGACGCGACCAGCACCGCAAGAAATCCCGCCGTCGCCACGTCGGCGAGGCCTCGGCGCCAAGCCGCGAGGGCGAAGGAGACCGCCGTGGCGAGCGCCAACGCCACGCCCACCCAGCCGAATTCCAGGGCGCCCTGCAGCCATTCCTGGTGAAGGAACTCCCAGCGTTCGCCCGCCGCCTGAATACGGAGCCGATGGCCCACGGCGTTCGGTCCCCACCCCACGACGGGCCGGATCAGCGAAAGCGCCCACGCGTGCTGCCAGATCACCCACCGATGGGCCAGCCCCGCAGGATCAAGCAGCCACACATACAGCGGAATGCCCAATCCCGCGAGGCTCGCGACGAGGAGGCTGGCCCCTCGCCATCCCCTCCGCCAGCACCACCAGCAGGCGGTCAGCACCACCAGCAGGAGGCCGACGGTCGAGCGCAGGAACGCCAGCAGCGCGAAGACAACCGGAACCGCAAGCCAGGGTGAGATGGCGGCAACAGCGGGAAGCGACAGACCCAGGAACAACGCCGTATCGGTCCCATTGGAAAACCACCCGATGGCGGGGGGGCGGGCGAGAAGATAGCCTGCGGCGAGATGATTCTGGACGCAGGCCTGCATGAACGGTCCCGGGAGGCATTCCGAGGGGCGGGCGCGCCCCTCGAACTCGAAGCGGACGCCTCCCTGGTCGCTCAACCCCCAAAACACCGGGTCATGGCCGGCGAATTGAAGCCCCATCCAGGCGACTTGGAAGAGCGCGGCGGCCGAGACGGCCACGCAAACCGTCCGCCAAGCGGATCGATTCAGGCGCGCGATCAGGAAATAGCACGCGACCCACGCAAGAAGCCCGAGCATCCCCGCGAGCGCCCAGCTGTGCATGCCCGCGGCGACGAACGCCAGCATGGTCCAGACGAGAAACGCACGGAGCCAGAGGCCGGGGACGAGCCAGACGAGGCCGATCAGCCCGAGAACGATGAACGCGGCGTTCTTCGCTTGGGCAATCCCGATCCCGGTGGTGGCGGGGAAGCTCGCCAAAGGGAGGAGCAAGGCAACGAGAATGAGCCAGTACATAACCGCCATTGCGGTCTCCCCATGGAATTTAATATTCAATAACGATCGTGCACACCAGAATCGCGCTCGCGGGCAAAAAACCGGAATCCACCGTCATCCGGCATGTGACCAACTCGCCGACGGCGAACGTGTCCACGTCCTTGGCCTGGGTCGCCGAGTTGTACTGCGTGTTCGTATCGCCATCGATCCTGGTGAGCAATCCCGTCGCGATCAGCGTCGTCCCGGACAAGATCACGGCTTCGGCGTGGGCCGCGTTGCTTGTCACGGCGCCACTTGATTGCAGGGCCACGCCGATCACGCTCCCCGCATAGGGCATCCGCTGGTAGGTTGAGCCGGCGGTTGCCGGTTCGTTTCCGGTTCCGCCCCCCGAACTGCTCCCGAGGATCGGGACGAGCACGCCGTCGCTTCCGAGGACGACGCGGCCGCCGTGCCCGTAGGAGTACGCGACCTTGTACCCGCCCGCGGCATTGATGTCGCCCAGCGGGAGCCGGAGGCCCATCGCGCTGCTGCTTGCGTGCACCTCGTAGCCGACGGTCCCGCTGGCCGGAAGGAAAAAGCTCTGTATGATGACGTTGTGCCCGGTGGCCCACAGGAATAAGACAGACGCCAGCACGGCGATGGCCGTCGCCGCCGAAACGCCCGCGATCTTGAGATGCCGCGCCCTCATGCGTTATCTCCCGCGCCGACCAGCACGTGCTTTTCCATGTGCCGGGTGAAGTTGGTCTTTCCGAATCCGCCGGAAAAGATGCGTCCGCCGCACGCCGCGTGCGTGCATTCGTACACCTTGCCGCCGTCCGTGTGCACCCGCAGGGGGCGTTTCGTGAACGTCACCGCGATGCCTAGGTTCGCCAGGCGCGTGACGAATTCCTCCTGCGTCTCTTTTTTGCCCCAGTCGATGCTGTCATAGTTCGCCTTGGCGTCGGCCGAGAACGCGAACGGCCGGTTGATCTGCGCGTTGGTCATGAGCGACTGCGTGGCCATCGACGGCCGGAAGCGTTCGATGTTGCCGAAGTCCCGCGCACGGTTGTCCGGCTCCAGGCACCGCCGCGCCCGCTTCCACCAGAGGACGGTCTGCTTGTTCTCCAATTCCCAGGCGTCGTGATGATCGCCGGCGCCGGGCGGTTTGTGCCGCATGGCCTCCTGGCTCGGCATGTGCTCCGTGAACGCCGCCAGGGCCGCCCGCTCGAAGCGCACGAGCTTGTCGCGCTGAGAGACCGTCAACGGAGGCGGTGTCTGCCGCTCCAGGTTGCGCTTGCGCTGCTCCGCCTGCGTGCGCAGTGTGCCTGGGTTGACGATGCCCTTTCGCCGCGCCGGGTCGTTCAGCACCGTCTCGACTTCTTCGATGTCCTGCCGGTGTTCATCCCGCTGTTCCGGCCTCATCCAGCTCACAGCGAGCAGGGGCTTGATCTCGGGATCGTTCGCGAGCTTGGTGACGGTCTGATCCATCAGAAGTTCTCCCGTGCCATCGTGCGGACCCGGCGCCCGAGCACCTTGTGGACGCGGCGCGCTGGGCCAGGCGTTTTCGGCATCTTGTAGTTCGTTCGACTCCCGGTGGCCGTCGGCGCCGCTGGGCGTTTGTCCGGGACCGCGACGGGCGTTTTTACGTCTGAGGGTTCCTTGAATTCGGAGTGGTACGGGTTCGGCATGGCCCTACGCCTTCTTCTTCCGACGCTTCGGAACTGTGAGTCCGGCTTCGCGCGCCTCGGAGATCCCGATGGCGACGGCCTGCTTCCGGCTCTTCACCGCCGGACCCTTGCCGCCGCCGCGCTTGCCGGAACGGAGCTTGCCCTCGGCGAACTCCTCCATGACCTTGCCGATCTTCTTCTGCGCCTTCGGCGAGTATTTTACTTTCGCTGGGCTCTCGTGCGCCAGGGGATGCTTCGACGAAATGACCGGCTTGTGCGCTGGTTCCCGGAGATTCAGCCCGCCGCCCCCGGCGGGGTGGACCGGACTCCGGAGGTCGAGGGGCTTCATCGGCATGACAGTGGCTCCGTCAGTTGTAATCTATCCTGAGACCTGGGATCCGAGAATCCCTTGCCATTTCCTGATAATGTTTGTATACCGGGCATAGGAACGATACTTGGCAATGAACGTATCAAATTCCTCCGCGCTCCCGAACTCCGGTCCTCCGCCCGGCCAGACCTGGTAGAACCAGTGAGCGTAACGTTTCCAGATCGTGCTGTCCACCATCGCCCAGTCGTTCACATCCGGGAAATCCACCTTGTTCGGGAGCGTGATGAGCGTATAGGCGCCATAGTGCACGTTCGGGTTGTTCTGGGCCGTGTCCACCTTACCGAGCGAGGCCACGATTTCATACCCCGTCTCGTAAAGATCAATCGGGATGATGAGCGTGTCGCCGACGGCCTGGATCGGCTCGGCTTGAAGGTCGCGAAAGCCGCGCATCTGAATCTGCGCCGACGTGACGGCGGTGGCCGATAGCGCGGCGATCGCCAGGTTGTCGAAGCCCGCGCTCGTCGACGCCCCGGTCGTAGTCGTATGCGAGTTTGAGGCCAGCGCGACCCCTTCGGTGTGACTGTAGAAGAACGTGTCCACGCTAAACAGATTCCGAAGGAAGCGCTGGCCGTCAAACTGGACGCGGCGCCACATGGAATCGAACAGTGCCCGCGCCCGTTCATCGATAATGTTAAACTGGTCGTACTCCACCAGTGGTCGCTCGATCTGGACGCCCTGGCCGAATTCTACATAGGTCGCGGTGGCGTCATAGCCCTGGTAAAAGGCGGCGTAGTCGAGGGAGCCCGTGAACTGGCCCGCGCGCGCAAGCCCGGACACCTCGCTGTAGCGCTCGTCGGGGCGCATCGGCGTCGCTGGCGGCGTCACCGACCAGAGGAACGGGATCATGTCCCGGTCGCGCTTGAGTTCCCGGTCTTCCGCCTGGATCTCGCGGAAACGAGCGTCAACCAAATCCCCGAACGACCCCGCGACCATCACGGCCCCGACCTGATTGGAGTAGGCGAAGCGCCACGCAATGGCGACGGCAGACAGCGCGGATACGGCAGGAGAGGATCGCGTCAATTTCAGGAGCGGCGCGAGGATACGCGACGCGATGTTGACGACCGAGAACAACGCCAGTACCACAATCGCCCTTGGTGTCATACCGACGCCTCCGTCTTTACTTGGCGCTTCGAGACGATCTCGCACGCCTGGGATCGGAACGGTTCCCCGAGGATCGCGCCGAGCCTCTCGGCCATCGCCCCCAGATCATGTTCGAGTTCGCGCACGTCGTCCTGGAGCTGCCTAATAGTTTTCTGGGAATGGCTCTCGTTACCCAGAAGGTGGGCATTGTCCGCTTCGAGCGCCCGCAGCCGAGGCTCGAAGTCCTGCCCGCCGTCGCTGGGATTATCCGTGCCTTTGTCTTTCGCCATCAGGATGCCTTTCGCGTTTCAATTCCTCGACGATAACCTTTGCGATTAGTCTGCCGACCAATCGCAACAGTGCCTTCGCCGTCCATGATGCCCGCGCGCCAGCCGATAGATCGTTCGTCTGTCATGTCACAATGTCACGAAAGCTCGTTAAAAATGTGATCCCGCGCGATGAAATGCACATACGAATCGCTCCGCCCGTTCAGGATCACCTCGACGACCGTGGCATTCCCCCCCGTCCCGACCGCGATGATGGCGTTCGCTTCGAGGAGGTTCGTGGTGAGCTGGATCGCCCGCGTGGTCAGCGGCAGGTAGGGCGCCTGGAGGAACTCGTCGCTGACCGCGATGGCCCGGCGAAACGGCACGGTCACGGTGATCGAGGTGGCTGATGTGAACGTCGTGATCTTCCTTGATTGTCCGACGTTGGCCCCGCTGATGCACCAGACGATCCCGTCGTCCATCGAGGCCGTGCCCACGTCGGCGTCGGTGATGAGCGTCCCGCCCGCGCTCGCCGCCGTGTTGGAGAGGAGCACCAACGCGGTCCCGGCCGCCGCCCCGCCGGACATGAGCGCCCGGATAATGGCGTCCGGGTTGACAATCACCCGGACCATGCCCTCCGTGTCGCCCTGGGTCGCTGAGTAGGTCAGGCTCCCGGCGAGCCCGACCGACCGGGGCGACGCCAGCCCGGAGGCCCCGAGCACGATGCCGAGCATGTCCAGCAAGCTCGTGGTCGTCGCATCGGTAATCTCGCCGCCATCCGCCCCGGTCGCCGAGGCGATGACCGGCTGACCTTCAACGACGGTCGCGGAGAGCTTGTAGTCCAGGATGTGGTAATCCGAGCTCCCGTCCAGTCGCTTCACCGCCTGCATGTCGTGTCGCCTCCCCTTATTATTTAGCCTGTGAAGCCTTCCGGCACCGGGCAGAGCCGACGCCGGTGCTCGGCATCCATCGCCGCCCGCGTTACTTCAGCCCGTCCGCGCTTCTCCTCGGCGATCAGCACGGGCAAGAGATCGTAGGATTGCTTGCAGCCGTCGCACCGCCCGCCCTTGCTCCGAATATCGGGGTGTTTCGCGTAACCGAGCCGCTTGATCCAGTCGCCATACTTCCAGATACAGGGCTGGCAGAGAATCACCGCGCCCATCCGCCGCTCCATCAACTCCCCGATCCACGCGGCGGGCGGGATCGTGGCCTTCCGGCGCGGGAATAGCTGGCTCTTCACCTTGTCGATGGTGCGCCAGGCGCGGGGGACGATGATCGTCAAACCCATAAAACTTCTATCCAGACACGCACATAGGCCCTTGCCAGAACCCAAAACTTTCGTTCATTCCGTGGCCGGCGTGCAAGCTGGTGAAGTCGCCGGAGTTCTAAGCAGTGTTGTTCCGTGAACTTCATGCCATCCGGCCCTTTTTGCGCAGCTCCGCCTCGTCAGCATGGTTCAGCGTCTTGATCGCGGCCTCCTTGCTACCCCGGAGCGTGACATAGAACTCTTGGTGCACCGGTAAAAGCGCGTTGAAGATGCGCTCGCCCTTGGATTTCGGCTCGTTCTTCGGCGGCCGTCCGCTCTGGGTCTCGCTTCCGCCGGGTGTTCCTCCGCCGAGCCCCCCGCCCCGCCGGAGCCGGTCGTACTCCTGATCGTTCGCCATGTCGCTTGCCTTTTCCGGCCCGAGCGCGCGCTCGATGGCGAGCGCCTGGGTTCGTGGATCGTCCAGGCCCATCCCGAACTGGTCCTGGAGTACGCCGAGTTCCTGCCCCACCTTCTGCATCAACGGGCTATTCCGATCCCTGAGTTCGGGGTGTTTGGAAATGGCCTCCTGGATTTTCTTATTCGCCCGGCCCACAACCTCTGCCTGGTGGGTCTTTTCTTGCTGTTGGAGGAAGCTGCGCCGACCTTCGAGCCTGGCCAGGAGCCGCGTCCGCTGCGCCTCCGTAATATTTTCGTCTTTCTCGGTTTCGGCAAGGGCGGCATCGACTTCCGCCGGCGACAGGTCTTCGAGTTGCCGGGGCTGGTTCTGTGGCTGCCGACCGCGTTCGCCTTGTTCTCGGAGCTGGCGGTTCTCGCCTTCCAAGCGCAGCCGCTCGTTCCGCTCCCGCGCTATCTGCGCCTGCAGCAGAGCGATGGCGGGATCAGTCTCTTCTTCCTGGTCCTGCGTTTCCGTTTCTTCTTCTGCCATCATCAACCCCTAAAAACACGAAAGCCCGGAGAGCGATTTGAAGTCGCTCAACCGGGCTTCGCGCTGTGCGAGTGTCCCGCGATCTTATGTCGCGCGGGCTATGTCATGGCGTCACGCGGGTAGTGTCATGATTCGGGGCCTTGAAGCTCCGCAGGATGTTCACGTTGCTCACGCCGCCCTCGAAACAGTTCACTTCGATCCGTCCCGTGAACCTCTTCGGGAGCTTTTCCTGGCGGACACGCTCCAACACCCAAGCCGGAATCTCAAAGCGTTCTGGTTCATCCGCCATTATTCGGTACCAAATCGCTAGCGCCCGTGTCAAGCAATTTTTCGACGGCCCGCTGGACGGTGGCGTTGCGCTGGATGAGGGTCGCGGGCAATTCGAGGGCTTGCCGACCCCGCTCCAGGCGACCGAGCGCGCGCTGGAGGTGCTGCTGGATCATGCCGAGCTGTTCGCCGGATTGCCCTGGTTTTTCAAGCTGTTCGCGCCAGCGGGCCGCTTCCGCTTCATCGGCTTCCTGGAGCGCCTTGAGGTGCGCCACGTAGATGTTCCAGGATTCGTCCGACAGCAGTTCCTCGAACCGGAGCGCGACCATGCGGCTGGCGCGGGCCTGCTGCGCAAGGACCACCATCGGATCGGTCTGCTGGCCATCGCGGTCCTGGCGCTGGCGGAGGGCTTCGATTTCGGAAAAGTCAGGCACGTGCAGCACACCCCTTCAGTGTTTTACGCCGTTTCCGCCGTCACTGGCTGGCGCGGCGCTAGCTCCGCCTGCGGCTGGAATTCCGGCTCGGTCGGCAGCGCCTCCGGCGGCCCGCCGCCCTGCGCCGCGGTCTGCTGGAACTGGGTCGCCGCCGTCACCGCGAGCTGGCGGTTCCGGTGCTGGCTCACCTGGATCAGCCAAGCCCGGAGCAGGTTGACCTGGCGGGGCACGATCACGGGCTGGATGCCCTTTTCCGGGTTGCCCGTGAACGGCTCGCTGTTGATAAACTCGAACGCCTTCCGAAGGTGCGCGTCCGGTCCTTCCAGGGGCACGCCGGACGGCATCTGGTCGCGCAGGATCAGGTCCAGGGCCTCCTCCCACAGGAGCGCCGGGCCGAACTGCTCCTCCGGGGCCTTGAGGTACTTCTTCGGATCGAGCCGGAGCGCCCGCACGTAGTCCTTCGCCGCCTGGTAGAAGCGGTGCGGGTCCGTGATCCCGAGCTGGAAGGCCAGCGGCGTCGCGGTGATCGTGAGCATCGATTCCAGCGCCCGGATCAGGAGGGCCTGGTTCGAAAGCAGGAAGTCGGGCCGGAAGTCGAAGTCCATGTCCGCGTCCACGTCCTCGGCACTGAGCGAATCGTAGGCCTGCTCCCTGGCTCCTTCCCAGCCGAGCAGCCGGATCTCCTTGCCGGGCGGCAGGAGCTTCCGGTTCATCCGGTGAAAGTTCCGGTAGAGCTGCCGGATGCCGCCGAAGAGCCGGATGAGGAGCTGGTCCGCCCGCACATCGGCCTGCTGGAGGAGCGCCGCCGTGGTCCCGAACGTCCTGAGCGCGGTTGCCTTGCCCTGGGGCACCTGGCCGGACTGGAGCGGCCCGAGGGCCATCTGCCGATCAAAGAACTGCATCACAATCCCGAGCACCGTCCACGCCCACGTCTGGTCGCGGCTCGCGATGTTCGGAAACCAGACCGTCTCGCGCGGGTTGCCTGGCACCGGGTAGCCCTCGCCGGGGGCCAGCTTGACCTGCTGCTGATCGAACTGCCGCTGAGCGGAGGCCGCGTAGAAGAACCACGGGAGGTTCGCCACCTGCGCAGAATCATAGGCGATGTCGAACGTGCTCTTGATGATATCGTAGAGCGCCTCGCCGAGCTCGAGGAACGAGATGCCGTAGTACCGCCCCGGCACGGGGATCGCGCATGCCTCGGCGAGCGGGCGGTAGGGCTGCTTGGCCGGCCACTTGTCGGTCAGCAGGCGGGCTTCGCAGAGACGCCTTGCATCGCGCGCGATGATGAACAACACGTCTTCTGAAAGACCGTCACCATCGACATCCCAGCGGTCGAAGCAGACGAGCAGCGGCACACGCAGGTTGCCGTCGCCCTCGTGCCCGGCTACGTTCACATCCGGCTGGGTATGGGTGCGCCCCTCCATCTCGTCCTTCTGCTCCTGAAGTTTTTCTTCCTCCTTCGCCATGGACGGCGGCATCCCCGCCCCGACGCGGGCCAGGTCCTCGACCTCGCCCAATCCGTCCTTGTCCAACCAGTTAAAGCCATCCCGCCGCCCCTGGAGCCGCCGCACTTCGTCGAGGAGGTAATCCATGGCAATGAATACGTAGGGACTCCCGCCGGGGTTCGCCGCAGTCGGCGGCTGGAGGTTCTGGACGCGCGTCGGCACGAAGACCTGCGACACGTCGAGGTTCTGGAATACCGGCCCTTCGTGGAGCACCTGCGCGCTTCGCGTCACGATCTCCAGGCCGCCATCCTCGTCTTCCCAGATCCACGCCATCGCCGGTCCCTGCGGGGTCGTCAGGCGCCAACGGGGAACGACGGTTTCCTGTCTTTCGTCGTCTGGCTTCGTGTCCGGCTCAGCCGTGCTCCTCGGCGGCAGGATGCCCGGCCTCGGCGGGCCGCCGTCGCCGGACCCATCCTCGCCCATCAGCAGGCGGTACACGTAGAGGTTCGGATCGCCTGCCTCGGGAACGGGTGGCCGGTAATGCAGCTCCGTGATCGTGCGCTCATCGCGCACCCACGGCGTCAGCGCGACCCAGTTCGCGTCCTGGAGGAAGATCGAGCACATGTCGGCGAACTGGCGTTCCGCGACCTCTGCGCCGGGATCAACCCAGAGCTGCGCGTCGATCAGAGCGCCCACGCGGTCCTCCTTCGCGACGTTGCCTCGCGACAGCGCGCGCGGCGTCAGGAGCGGGCGCATCGTCATGAGCACGTTGTAAAGCCCCGCGTTCGCCCGGAGCTCCGCGCTCTGGAGGATCGGGATATGGACGTTGGAAGCGTGACTCCATGGCCAAGTCTTCTCCGGGAGCCAGCCCCGATATTTGGCATAACGGTTGAGCCGATCTTCGATCCAGCGGCCCCGGTCGCGGTCCTGGCTGATCTGCTCGAAGCGCTTGAGGACGCTCTCGACGACCTGCTCCTCGTCGATTCTGAGGGCACGACGGGGACGGAGGGGAAAGATGCCGGGCATCAAAATATCCTGATCATGCTCACGAGGAGCATTGCGCACCCCACCACGAGGAAGCCGTCGATGACATAGCCGAACCAATGATACCGCCACAGAAGCGATTTGGGTTCCCAATGACCACCCACAAACGGACGAGAATACAACGACGGACCGGATTGCACATCGGGCCGGAACCCTGGTTCACACCAGAGATTCGGAACCCATTTGGTCGCCCAGCACCATTCCCACCAAATCCACTGGGGACCGTTGAGACGATGGTAACAACGGAACCATAGCCACCGAGAACTGAAATACAAAACGATTTCCGCATGTTGTGAAAAGTTAAGACCTGATCTCAATTTTCCGCCATTCCAAATCCAAAGCATATTTATCTCCACAATGAAAGCAAATCTCCTGCTCCTCGTCGATCCGAAGCGCGCGGCGCGGGCGAAGGGGGAAGAAGCGGGGCATGCTAATCCGCCACGATCTGATTCAAGGACAACATCACCCATTCCCAGCTACGGTCGGCAAGCCCGAGACCGAAGAAGGTGCCGATGGTGACGCCCGCTACGACTGCAACTCCCCAGGCGATATAATTATCGCGCATCTTTCTTCACGATCCTGTAAATCGTCATCCCGCACTCCAGGCACGTGCCCCGGATCGCGGGCGCCCCGTTTTTGAACGTGATCCGCCTCGGGTTCTGAATGGGCTGCATCGATTCGCAGCGTACACACCAGGCGGTGTCAGGTCTCTTCATAAGACTTTCGTTGACGCGCTTTCCCTTTTCCTCGCCAGGACTGGCCGCCCGATCTCCCGATCCTCCTGACGCCAATATATCACGGCTACCGGCCATTTCTTCGCCAGGGGCAGCACGGTGCGCACAATCTCCCGGCGCCTCCGCCCGGAAATTTCGAGGGCCAAAATGATCCGGTCCACGCACGCATCCCAGGCGGCCTGGTACTCTTCCGGCGTCAGCTGACTCGCGCAGTCGCGGCAAAACGTCACGTCGGCCTCCGTCCCGTCACTGAAGAGGAACCCGACCTGGACGCCGTGCGGCAGCATCGACCCGACCCGGCTCGGATACCCGGCGAGCGGCCCGGTCTCATGGACGCCGAGCACTTCGAAGCATTCCCGTAGGCAGGAGAGGCAGCACGCAAGGCGCTTCGGCCCGAAATTCATTCCGGGTTTTCGCTTAACAGCGCGGGCAGCGATTGCCCGGCATAAAGCGCGTCCAATTTCGGTAGCAAGACCTGTCCGAGGGTCTTGGCCGAGCCGGGGATCACGACATGGGCCAGAAAGATTTCCTCGAACGTCACCAGCCCCGAGGCGACCGCTTCGAGGTTCGCCTTGAGCGTAAGCACCATCACGCGCCAGCGGCGGCGGCGCTCGGCTTCCCAGTCGGACTCGTAGCGGAACTTGCCTTTCAGCGGCACTTTGACTGCAAATTGAAAGCTTCGGTCTCCATGCTCAAAGTACAAGAGCGCGCTCCCGTCAGACTCGTTCATGATCCCAAACCGAGAGCATCCGTAGCGCTCCAACACTCGTTCAACTTCTACGCGGGAGCGGTCAATGGGGACCGAGGTTTTCTCCGCGTACCGCCTCATCTCGTGCCTTCCTGGTTTCGGTCATCCATATCCGCGCCATCCTTCCGTTCTGGTACTCGACGCGGCAGCCCGGCATGTAAGATTCCGCCAACAGAACAGTATTGAGCCACTCAGCCGTCGTCTCGTAAGCCGACCGGAGGATGATCGCGGCACAGCACTCTGGCATCAGTTACTCCCGCGCGCTCACGGTGGTATCCTCCGTAGTTCTTTCCCGCAATCCGGGCAGCAGATCTTCTCCGGGTGTTGCGGCGGATCGACGCCAGACCCGTTCGGCCAGAGGACGTGGTGGAAACTCTGGAGGAGCTGCCCGTCGGCCTGTTGGTTTTGGCGCCGGAAGAGCTTGTAGGGGCTCCCCTTGCAATGCTGGCAGAACAGTAGGCCCTCGACTTCGACCTTGCGTTCAGGGTTCAGCGTCGGCATCTTTCATCATGCTCAGATAGATCGAACTCTCACCCGCAGCCTTCGCACGTATCAAGAAGTCCCGTATCGTACTCATGAACGAGCACTTTTCCGCAGCCCTCGCATCTGCTCATCCAGCCGCGCCATCTGTGTTCGCGCCAGCTGAATTTCGTCCGACGAGGGCGGCAAAGGCGGAGGCACAAACCGCCGCACAGAGCGCGCAGGCAGTTTTTGCGCGCGCCGGGCCTGTCGGCGCCATATCTTCCACCACCTACGAAAGAAATAGAAGAGTTTCATGGATGAAATCTGCGCCCGGTCGTCCTGGAGAATGCGGCTCAAAGAGCGTTGCGAGCGCGGGCGCAGACTCGAAATCCGAGGGCGGCTGACCGGCAGCGTGAAGGAGGCTCCTGCATGGCGCAGGAACTGGGCGCCCGCGCCGCCGGTCTCTCCGGAGCCCGCCCGAGCCCCGCTCATCTCGGCGCCCAGGTCGAATATGCTATCCAAAATAGTTCAGCCTATCGACGCGGACCTTTTTGAAAAACTCGGGTGAGACTTGGAAGGGATTCCGTATCGGTGATGTATTGTCGAATTTCCGTCAAAGTAAGGAAGCCGCCCCGATGCGGAACTCTAGCTAATAACGTCTCTAGTGATTTTCTTATCGGTCGCGTCTCTTCACCCATGACTCGCGGTACATGTTTACAAGTCTCGTACGCCGCTATATCTCCAGTCTGCAGACCCGGTGCCTGTAGCTTCGTCATGAAGTTTACCGAGTTCACCCGAAACCGTTCCCGGAAGTCACGGCGGTGGATCACTTCGTTGATCATTACCCAAAATGGACCTTGACCGTCATCACCTAATTCAAACACATAATCGACTGATTCTTTGATGTCCTGCTCATCAAGCCATTGGCAGATTCTCGCCATGCATGTTATAGCGCAATAGCGATAGATGTTTCCGAACTTGTTGCGGTCCTGTTTGCTGAGTGCATCAAGATCACGCCGAACAATCGCGCTCATCGTTCCGAACATCGCTGTCTCGCCGATGATCCTGAGTAGCCTAACAATGAACGATTCTCGTTTCCGCTTACCCCAGTCATATGGCGGGATACCACGTTCAAAGTCGGTCATGTGAAAGACTTTGACACCGTTGTCTCGGAGTACCCTGCGCCAGCGTCGGCCGAAGTCGATCCAAGCATTTGCCTCGGCCAGATACCCAGCTAAGCCGATGATACCCATGGCGGCAGGCTTTCCTAGATTGGAAACGCGGTCGAAAGTTGCTTCAAGATCAGAGTATGCCCTAAGAATCACAATGAGTCGCCTACGCCAGTCGCCCTCAAAATCTAAGCGGCACCAAGTAGCGAGAGAATCATTGTCATGCTGGCAAGATTCTAACCGAGATAGATCGGGTGAGTCAAGTAAATGATTGCCCGAAATGGAGCGGTTCCTATCCATCCCAATCATCCGGCAGCTTCGCGAGCTTCTTGCGAAGCGCCTGCCGGGCCTTCTGGCGCCAGGCCTCGAAGTGTTTCACCGCCTTCACGCGCTCGGCCTGGTCGGCTTGCTCGTGCTTGACCCACTCGCCATGGCACTCGTCGCAGAACACCACGGGATCGAGCCGTCCGACGGCATGGCCGTCGTGCCCGCGCCGACAGCCGGGGCAGAGATCATCGTGCTCCGGGTGTTTGGGATGGAGCGGGACCGCGTGATCGCAGCCGTCGCAGGCGATTTTGATGGCCATCACTCTTCCTCTTCTAATACCCGGTTTGTGGATTCCTGCCGACGCCTTGCGCCCCGATGCGCACGGGTTCCCCCCGCCGGAGTGCCTGGAGGCCACGCCAACTCGGCGCGTCGTTCATGAGGTAGCGCAGAAGCGCCGGGAAGTCGGAGTTCTTCCGCGACGCCCGCTCCAGGCTCCCGCCGCCGTCCCGGCGCGGGGCGGGGATGAGGGTGTAGTGGGTGATCTGGAAGCGCGTCTTCCGGCAGGATTCGTGGATCCGGAGCATGGGCTGGCGCGTGAGCGGGTTCGGGTAGAGCGCCGCCTCGATCCGGTCGATCCCCACATCCCAAGCCGTGATCGCGTCGTCGAACCAGAACCCCACGTCCTCGAAGGCGCGCCGGATCGTGAACGGCTGCCCGTCCACCTCCTGCGCGAAGCGGTTCGACTGCTGCGTGATCTTCGGATCGCCCTTGCGCCAGACCGGGGCGAACTCGTGCCGCCGCTCGACGGCGTACACGGCGTCGCGCACGCGCTCGGCGTTGCCCTCGATCTCCTCCTCGTGGACCATCCACACGGCGTCGTTCGGGTCGATCTTGAACCAGCCGCACGCGGCGGGGCGCGCCTGGTGCGGGTCGAAGTAGAAGATCACCGGCCAGGCGTCCGGCCCGGGCCACGCCAAGTCGTCTTCCGTCCAGACGTTCGAAAACCATTCCAGGCCGGCGCTCTGGCAGTCGGGGCACCGCTCCGCCACGGGCCAGACCGGGACCGCACACCGGAAACACCAGCACCGCGGCTTGTCCTGGAAGCCCCGGATCACGAGGCCGGCCAGGTGGATCGACTCGCCGTGGAACCGGGCGCGCTGCTCCTCCGGCGTGAGTCCGCGCCCGACGCGCTCAATCTCCGTCTCCGAAAGAGTCGGGTTCCGCTCCGTCCAGAGCTGGATGGCGAACGTCTCGCCCTGGGGATCGCCCTCCAAGCCCGGCGCGAGCACCTGGTCGAAGAACCACCCCGCCGCGACGGCCAACTGGCGCTCGTCCGGCGCCGTGCCGCCCGTGATGATCTGCCCGCCGTAGTCCAACGTCCTCAGCGTGTTCGCGCGGTGAATGTCCTCCGGCGGGATCTCGTCCTCCAGGATCAGATGAAACGCGCCCTGGTTGAACTCGGAGAGCGACTGATCGACCGACATCACATGCAACACCGATCCGTTCGCCAGCGTGAGCATCCGGTGGCGCTCAGACCAGCTTTGATCCCAGCTCCCACTGATCAACAGGCGGCGCGGGATCAATCCCCAGTGGCCCAGGCGCGGGTCGCCCGGCAGGCCGTCCTCGTTCAGCTTGCCCGACCATTCCCACCACTGAAGCTTCGGCTTGAGGTTGATGTCCCAGGCCGTCGTGAGCGACGTGACGACGAGCCGGACGCGGACCGGGGGGCGGAGCTTCACCGCCGGATAGCGCCCGCGGAGCAAGAGCGGCACGATGCCCGTCATCTGGATCGCCGCCTCCGCCAGCATGACGCCCGTCTTGCCGGCGCGGTTACCACCCTGGATGCCGACCTGCCGGGCCGTGGCCAGATGCACCCCCTCGGCCTCGGCGTTGACCGCCTGGTAGTACACGAGCTGGTTCAGCCGGTGGTCGGCGCGGACGAACTTCGCGGCCTCATCAAGCAGGGTGCGCAGGTTCCGCTTCGGCAGGCGCCGGAGCTGGGCGTCGGAGAGATCGGCAGCAGCAAAGAGGTCGGCAGGCGCAATCATGCCGAAGCGTCCTCGTGGTCGATTCCTTTGCGCGACTGAGCCGTCGTTTTGGTCACCGCAAACCGGTGCTCCTGTATCTTCATAACCGCAGAGTACAAATCCTGGCTTCCGGGAATCACGCGGAACCGGAACTCCTCACGGAGTTCCTTTCTAGCTCCCGCCAGCAGGCCCGGCACAAATCGGCGCCGATGCTCCAGAAGTGCGGATGGTTCTTGCAGAATCCGCGCACTCGCCGCAGGTTTTGCAGTGCCCGCTGGCGGTTCTCCACAATCGTCCGGCGGCGTCGCCGGAGCCACCAGTCGGGCGGGCCTGGACCGTCCCGCTCGCACTTCATGGTTTCCGTGCGAACGCCAGCTCGCGCCACTCGCGCATATAGCACTTGCGGCAGAGGCCCCGTGCGTGAACCGGCTCGTCGCAGTGCTCCCTCACGCATCGGAGTCCTTTCGCGCGCATGTTGGAAGGCTCGGAACGTTCACCGCGCGGGCGAATGATCCCGGCCCTCGCCGCCTTGTTCTTCACGGTTGGCCTGCCGGTCTTTTCCATGGAGGGCCTTTGAGCCACTGCGCCGCGCACTGGTTGACCACGGTTTCTTTCACTCCTTGGGTCACGAGACTTTGCGCCGGGCGCCCATCATACAGGGCCATCCGCCGCCAGCAGTAGATTCTCGCGTGGGCCTCGTGGAGCTGCACCTGGGCGTCTACGACCTCCCGCCGGACCGCAATCCCGTACCGGGTCACGGCGACCGCCGCCGCGAGGTTCGCCAGCGTGAGCACGGTCATCGCGACGGCCCAGGCCACGCGCTTGGCGGTCCACGCCGTGAGCCAGCGCTCGTGCGCGGCCAACAGGCCAGAGAGATCCAGCCGGGTCTTGCCCTCGCTATCGGTCCAGATCGTGAGCATTCACATTTCTCTTCAGTGCCCACTCCCTTCAGTCTCCTTCACCAGCCGTCGCACGGCGGGGTGCACAAGGGCATTAAGGATTGTATCCCATGCGGCAAATATACGATTAGGAACGTCCCACCCAATACTTTCCATTAGCTGATGTGTTGCCCTCGCTACCGCGAGGAGGGCATCGCGCTCACTGCGAACCCGCTCTTCAATTCTATCAGCCTCGTACTGGTGCATAAGCAGTGGAGCGGTTTCCTGCTCCACGTAGGAGCGGGCGCAGTTGCGGCATAATGTATGGTGACAAAAACACTCATTATGCCCGGATTTGGCACAGTGGATAACCCACTCTTCTAGCGACCGCGGCTCAGGCATCGTGGACCTCCTGTTTGAGCCACGCTCTCACGACATCCTGATACTCGCCATACGTGATCGCGTTGCATTGACACGGTAACCAACGCGGAACTCTATTGTCCGTCGTGTCTCCGCCCCACATCCAGACGTGCCGCCAGAGACTACACATGGTTATCTAGCAAACGCGGTTCAGGCATTATTTCCTCGCATCATCTTGACTCTTCTCTCGCACCATTACGGCGCATTCTTCATGTAGTTGCCAGTCTCGTTTAATTTGTCTCCCGTCAGGGAAAGAGAGTGTCACGTGGGCACGTTCAATGAGACATTTAAGGGTTACTGTTCTCCGCTCAAGATCGGGGACCAAGCGTGGAACGAACGATAAACCGCACCAATCACAAGTTGGCTCGCAACATGACTTAGGCATCATCATGCTCCTTCAGCAGCCGTCGCACAGCGGGGTGGGCCACAGGACATCCCTCATAGTGCGGAGGGCCATTCGATAGCCAAGTATGCCCGCAAATCCTGCATTGCGAAACACCAACTGCTTTCGACACAATCGAAGCCCGTACCACCGCGAGGAGGGCGTCGCGCTCCTGGAAGAACACCCGGACCTCATCGGCCAGATTGCTCTCGTCCACCGCCGCCACATCGTCTAGGTATTCCTCTGGATCTTCCGCATCGCGGACCCTTTCGAGCAGATGAATCAGGGCAGCGAGTTGTATCCGTTGGCTGGTGACTTCCTGCTCGGCGTAGGCGCGCAACCGGGCAGCCACTTCGGACTCCACCTGCTCTAGAGAGAGGTCCTTGGGCGCCCCAGAAAGGTTGAGCCATACCAGGAGATCATGAACATGCTCCTTCAGCGACCGTGGCTCAGGCATCTTCTCTCCGTCGCGCCTCACCCGATCCCCGGGATCATCCCCGGCGGGACGCCGCGTGCGGTCGTCACCCGCGGCCGCTGGGCCAGGACGCGCAGGACCGCCTGCGCGTCCAGCTGCCGCCGGACCATCGTCACCGCGCGCAGGAGCTCCAGCTCGATCCCCTCGAGGCCGAGGCCCGGCGACCGGACTTGGATGTTGCCGTCCGGGAGGCGGATGATCTCGACGAGGAGGAGCGGAGGCAGCGGCGGGCCGCCCGCGCCTTCATCGAGAACCGGGTGCGGGCCATCGGCGTCACTCATGATCTCCCCCATTCCCCACAAGAGATTTTATCGGGCGTTCCTGTGCAGTGCGTCGCAGATGTTGCGGTTCTGCTCGGCCCAGTCAAGGTTCGGGCTTCCGTCGTCACCGCCGGGCCCCCCGCCGGGCTCGCCCAGCGGGATCGCGCCCTCGAGGCCGTGGTCGGAGGGGGGAAGCTCCTCCTGCGGGATCGCCCCGGCGCCGGACCCAAGGGCGGCCTGGCGCTCGGCCCCGGCGGCCCTCGTGGTGCCGGAGGCGGCGTCGGGGGAGATCCGCCCGACCTTGGCCCCCGATCCCACGCCCAGCGGGAGTACGTCCTTTGCGGGCCACAGCCCGAACCACCTCTGGACGTTCACCCTCCTGCCGCAGCGGCACACGGCGGCGTTCCCCTCGCTCGCGGCGAGTTCCACGGCGAGCAGGCGCCCGCAGCGGCAGAAGAACCGGCCCTCGCTCACCTGCGGGCACTGCCACCCCAGGCCGTCTCTATCCCTGACGACCACGCGCAGGACTTCGCGGGTCCTGGTCCCCTGCTGCTCTTCGCGCCTTTGCGTCGTCATCTTGCCGAGACGGTACTTTCCCGGCACTCCCCCTGTCAAGTAAAATTTTCGCGGGCCCCGGAGAGGCCCCCCGGTGTTTCACGTGGAACATGAGGCGTTGCCACTTTTTTCTCTCTCACATGAGGGCGAAGATCAGACACACCCGAGATCAAGGAGATAGTCTGTTGCCTCTTTCATAAGCGGCTTCCACGGCCGGTCCTACCAAGAACCAGCGTTCTGGCGTGCAAAACGGACCAGCGCCAGTTCACGGTGCCCAGGGGGTGCCCAGGTGGGGGGGGGTGATCTGGAGGCCGAGGACCGGTCCCCCAGGGCGCGCGGCGCTGGCGGAAAGGGGGCAAGGTTCGCGGTTGGCTGGGGAAGCAAGGGGAGGGTAGCCGGGCGCGGATCAAAATGCAGCCAGGCCACCTTGTCCGGCTCTCCGCTCGATTTCCCCGAGATGTGAAATATTGCTCACACTCACATGGGAGGCATTTCAGCCAACGATTTCAAGTCTCGTTACCGTTTTCACAACATCGTTTGCCAACCTGGCAAGGCATGGTGGCGGGAAACCACGATCTGTTCCCAATAGACCTATCGGGAACGCGGAGAGCTGGGTGCATAGAATTTCAGCATGTTAGGCTCGGAAAACTTTACTGGCTACCCGGTTATGACAAAATTTGTCACTGACAAAATTCGTCACACGTAGAGCTGAGTGACAAAATTTGTCACACGTAGAGCTGAGTGACAAAATTTGTCACATTTTTTTACTCAGAGGCTCGCCTTTTATACCGGGATCAAGGGTGGCGGTGGTCTCGAGAAGCATTGGGGGGGTTCAACTCTGAAACCCTTTATTCACAAGGCTTAGTTCTCGAGAGAATGGTGTCATTGAGATTGCCGGAGGTAGATTAGGACACTACCCACCCCTCCGCTCTTCCGAGAGGTCGCTGAGACAAGGGGGTCTCGTCGGCTCGCTTCTCGCTCCCCCTTCTCTCTCCCCCCCCCCTCTCCCCCCTCCCTACACGCTCCTTCCCGTACCAGAGAGGGTAGTGGAGAATAACGTACCACTACCCACAACTTGTTTCTTCTTTTCGGTTTTCACTGCTCTAAACGAAACTACTTCACCTGACTTCGTTGTAAACTTGACCGTCGTTGGTTTTTTTACAGTTTTGACAGCAACAAATCTGACCGGTTTCTTTGCCATAGTTATCGGCTGCCTCCTCCTTGAACAATTGCCGCCACATCCTAACGTACCACTACCCCAGAGAGATTCTACTTGACAGAGACCACTACGTCACGTAAGGATCGGGGCGGGTAGTGTCTCAGTTTCAAAGCTGAGGGACTAGGAAGGGTTCGGGCGGGGTGGGAGGCTTGGGCCATGCCTAAGCGGCCAAGGGGACCCCGCCGCCCTACGCTACTTGCGAATCACAAGGCGCCACGCCTTGAGCCCGTAAGCAGCAGCGTAGAGGCGCCTCCCGTTCCGCAGGGTGATCTAGGGACGGTAAATCACCTGGTAGCCCTGCGGAACGTCCTGCTCCTCCTCCACCACGTTGACCACCTCCTTCCTGGAGGAAGGAACGAAGCAGTAATTAAAATAGGCCGAAGCGGGGTGTCTCCGAGGAACCATGGTACGAGGCGAGAGAATGAAGAAGGGAAAGGGGTGGAGGCTTATCAAGGGGCGCTTGCCCAAGATGGATCAAGCATCAAGGCGGCGGTACCACAATGAGCGGGGACGCGGGGTGTTCGCGGACCTGCTTCGCTTCCGCTCCGCGGAGAGAGTCAATGACCGGGCATGAAGTCCGGCGGATTCGGCAGCGGCTCAAGCTGACCCGGGCAGAACTGGCGGGCCAGCTCGGGGTGGCGCCGAACTCGATCTACCGGTGGGAGACGCACCGGATGAAGATCCGGGAGCCCGTTGCGCGGCTGTTGCGCCTTGTCGCCGGGGTCCTCGCCAAGAACTCGGTTGCACGAGCGCCGTAACCCCTTGATTTCCCACGCGCAGGACGAGCATTATTTTCTTGACAGGGTACTCTACGTAGCGTAGAGTTAGTAGAAAAGGGAGGAGACCATGAAAACCACAACACAAGAGGCAGCAGAAATCGCCCGTGCCCGCGTGAGGGGAGGATATGATGCCTAAACCCATGTGGAAAGTACTGACACACGATCTCCGAAGCCCGATTCAGCACGGTGAGCCGCTCTGGAATGGGGCGCTTCCGTTTCGACTGCCACGAGTGACGGTCGATCCTGGCCCCGACGAGTGCGCGGCAGGGTGGAACTTCTGTGACCGGCTGTCCACGGCCTTGGGGATTGCGGGGTTGTGGCCCACGGGGAGGCCGAGCCGGGCGTTCTTGATCGACGAGCCCGAAAACCTCCTGGTGCGCGGCAATAAACTCCGGTGCAGCACGGCCCTGGTGGTGCGGGAGGCGACCGAGCAGGAAATCGCCGAAGCCCTCCTCGAATTCTCGGCGGTGTTCGGCGTCCATCAGGCGGCCATGGCCCAGCAGCAGGCCGCGTGGAGGAAGGCGTTAACCCGTCCCACTCAAGAGCCAGCCGCTATTCCGGCGTTCCTCCAAGAGGCTCTCACGGCTCGGCATCTCTCCTGGGCAGTACGTCAGTTTGATTCGACTCAGGAGGCGTGGGAGGCGCGGGAGGCGGGGGAGGCGCGGGGGGCGTGGGAGGCGTGGGAGGCGCGGGAGGCGTGGGAG
>ERZ1292644.178-Hain-H14-01um-R2-178-length-45264-cov-14_pt1 | contig 45264 bp, 56 predicted proteins | sample MGYA00564402_ERZ1292644 | MGnify/ENA primary metagenome ERZ1292644 (study PRJEB36523, sample SAMEA6512644) | groundwater metagenome | collected 2019-01-09 | study: AquaDiva: Metagenomics assemblies of 32 groundwater samples
CTCGTTTTACGGTTGGCTCTACCCATTTACCGCCTTCTACGAGGGGGTGAAAAGGTGGCTTGCCTTGATTTTGATTCTTTGCTGTAAGTTCTTCCCAACGAGCGTTTTCTGCTGGCGTTAATTCAGGAGCGAGGTTTCGCTGACTTCGGGAATACTGCGTTGCGAATTTTTGCATTTCTGCTTGTTCAGCTTCAGTAAGAGTTTGAGCAAATCCTTTATCCCTCGCACTTCTCGCCCAATCGCTCTGGGCTTCTTCCATAAAGGTTACTTTCTGTCCTTTGTAGGTGCGTTCGTTGAGGCGGAGGTGGGAGATGGTTGGTTCGCCAAAATGAGGGTCTTTGAAAGTCCCACCTGGTGCTTTAATCAATATCTCCTTATAATTCTTTCCTCCAGGGAGTTGGTATTGGGAGAATTTGGTAGAATCTTTCGGCAAAGATTCTTGATTCCATCCCTGAATGTTTGTTGGCTCTGGTTTTGTTCTCACACTCTCCTCTAACCCCTGCAATTCAGGAGCAAACTCTTTGGCTTCCGCACTCACGCTTTGTCCTTTGATGTTTTGGAATTGCGACTTACTCACGATATAAGTATCTCCGTCTTGTAAAAGGATTTTGTTGCCTTTGAGTTCATAAGGAGTTAGAGCTTCGCCTTCTGGTATCTTTACTTTGTTGCCGTAAATATCGGTTGCAGAAACATCTCGTTTAAGTTGGATGTCAGGATACTTCGTCATTATATCTTGGGCGGTCATTCCTTTTGTGCCACGGAGGATTTGAGACAATTCTTGTGTAGAGGGTGTGAGTTTGGGTGATACTACCACTTTTGAAAATCTTGGTTTAAGAGATTCCTTAGCATTCTTCCCAAATCGAGCAGCTTTGCTTTTTATCTCAGGACTTATCTTGCCTCCAAGAACGGTTCCTGCTAACCCCAAAGCACCCATCTCTTCGTTATATCGAACTTTCCACTCCCCATTCTCATCCTGATATGGCTCGATTCCGAGCGCAGCTCCATAAGTTTCTTTGATTCCCTTCCTCGCTGCTTCTTCCCCACCAAGATACACCTTCTTGAATCGTCCTGTCTTCGGATCGTAGCCTGATGTTGCTTTTGGTATTACGGCTTGAGGTTTACTTTCTTGAATACCTCTTTGAATAGTCGAACCTGTTTGTTGCTCAAGAGGGATAAAGCGAGGTGGAGGGAGAAGTTTCTGCCTACCACGCGCCGCTTGTTGTGAAATCAGCGATTGTTCAAAATCATTTAATATCTTTACAGATCGGGGTTCTAGATTCGCCTTTCTTGCTTGTTTAAGAGCTTGATTTACGATTCTTTCAGGGTTATTTATGAATTCAGAATAATTCTTACTAACAAATGCACCTATAAGGCGGGAAACACGACCAATACCTGGGACTTTCCCAAGAACCTGATCAAAGATCATTGTCCCGATGATTGTATCAAACCATCCGCCAATTCTACCTCCCTTAATCACACCTCCATGTAATCCTTCAAGAAGTGAAATCGCTCCAGCATAATTGCCTGATAAATCGTTCATCGCCTGAACATTTGTGTCAGGATTATTCGTTTTTATCTTCTCTTTGGCTATATAACCAATCTTTTTTGCAACTGGTGAACGAAGACGATTATTTATGTCGAATCCAATCCCCCACATACCATTCTTAATGTTATGAAGTTCTAAATCAGTTACTCGCTGACGGCCATATCTATTGGTTTCTGCATCAATAAGTTCATCCACATGTCTATTCTTAATTTTAAGTTCAGCTGCGCTCCCTGTTGTCTGTGCATTTTCAGATTTTGCCTGTGTGCGGATCACTTCTAAATCATTCTTTTGTTGAGTATTATCGAGAGATTGGGCAAGACGCTGATCAACGACAGTCTTTTTCTCTGAAAGACGCTCTGCTTCAGAGATTGTATCGAGTTTCTTATCTGTAGTCATCTTAGGACGCACCTCTTCTTCAGCCAAAAACTGAAGTGAATCGTCAAGATCCTTTCCTTGCTTCACTTCAATTCGCTGAATGTCTGTTTTTCTTGGGTTGAGTGCTTCACGATAGCTTTCTATAACTTCACCAATCCTTTGAGAAGGAGTTTTAGTGGAAAGTGCTTTAAATCTCTTTGGGATAATTGAAGTATCAACAAACTTTCCTTTAATGAGGGGAGATAAACCAACAGCGAGTGCTCCTCCAGCCGCTTGTGCATAAGCTCCAATTTTATCACCTTCTTTTAACTTTTGTTCAGCATCAAGAATCTCTGAAGCGCCAACAGCGATGGTGGGAACTTGTCCCGATAAGGCAAGAGGAGCAACAGCCGCCCCTGTCTTTCCTGCTTCATAACCGAATCGAGCGGTATCTCTTGCTTGTTCTATCGCGCTCTTCCCAATTTTCTTTATATCAAATCCCTTTCCTATCTTTGCACTATAAAGTTGCTTCGCAGTTTCGCCAAGTAATCCAGTTATACCTCCGATTGCTCCTCCTGCTCCCCCAACTATAGCACCAGCAGTTTGAAAAGGAATGCGAATTCCTGGAAGTTCAGTTGTTCTTTGATATAGATCAACGGCTTTCTTTACACCTCGTAATGTTCCTTCTCCTAGTACTCGACCTGCGAATTCAATATCTCCCAACGCTCCTGGCAATTTAGGCTTCTGAAGAAAAGACGATCTTTCTTGCATAGAAGGTAACTGTTCTTCTTCTAACCCTTGGACAAAAGAATAACTATCTTTAGGAAGATCGTTGATATTCAATTTTGGGGCTTCGACCACTGAATATGAAGAAGGGTCTAAGTCTTTGATGTTCATAGAGGAGACATATTACCTTGTGCGTCTACTGAATAACGCTTCCCGCTACCTTTGGGATATTCGACAGTTTGAGACTGTTCGCCCGCTTGAGGCTGTCCAAAGGGATTTGCATAAGTATCTAGTGGATTCACAAAGGCATTTAGCGAAGAGACGGATTTATCTTTCATGATTTCCCTTACCCGAACAAGTCTGTCTTTTAATTCAGCAGGAGAATATTTTATAGACCCAAATAATTGAACGTATTCAGCATCCTCTTGTTCACCCCATGCCGCTCCTGTGATTGAATTCCTGTATGGCTGAATGGCAGAGATTAAATGTTGATTTATCGCAGTCAACTTTGGATCAAAGTCCCTTCCAGCAACATTATATGCATACTGTGCTCCACTTCTTAAAATACCTGTCTTCACACCTTGATCAATAAGAGTTATCGCTTTGTCAAGGTTTTTAATAGCTACTGTCTGATTACTATAATCTCTCTTGATTTCTGCTGGTTGATTCTTCAAAACAACTGAAGCTACCGTTGCGATTTTATCAGCATCATTCCTCGCCCTCGCGATTGTTTGGGAGAATGTCGTCTGTCCGAATCTACTCTGGATAGTCGCTAATGTATTCCCTATGATCGCATCAAGATCAGTTTTGAATTTCGTTATTTCAAATCCTCCACCTCCGCCCCCAGCGCTTACAGGAGGACGAATTTGCTGTTGGTAAATCTTTGAATTCTTCGTTACTTTCTGATTCGCGACTTCAAGGGAATCAGTTGAAGAGATGCCAGCATCTGGATACTTTTGAGCTATATCAATAATCTGTTGACGATCCTTCGTCCCAGCAACTTTACTGAGCCTCAAAAGAGTTCCCTTTGGATACCCAGATTTCTTTTCAAGATCAGCAAGCTCTTCAGGATTCATATCTGCGAGGATTCCCGAATTCCCAGAAGCAACAAGATTATCAACGAATTTTGTTGATTGTTCTCGTTGTTTCAGCTCCGCAGTTTGAGCTTCCTTCATGAATCCGCGCACTGCTTCGAGAGTATTTAGGGCTTGAGCTGATTCCCTTTTTCTTTCTTGAAGAGCAGTATCAACGCCTGCGAGTTGTGTCTCGACCCCTCGCACTTCTTTATTGCGAATAGCTGATTGCTGTTCAGGGGTGAGAAAACGAAGATCTTCAGGCATAACATCGGTGCGAGCATTGAAGCGAGCATCCACTAAAGCATTGCGTTGTTTTAAGAGATCTTGGTCGCCACCCATCCCTTGGGCTTGTTTAAGAAGATTCCCGATTGCTTCATTAAAAGAAATAAGGGGATCAACGGTTTGTTGTGGTTGTTGCTGGATGTTTGTCCCTTCTCCAAAACTTAAATCTCGGTTCTGTCCTGGTAGAGTTTTTATTGGGATACCTTCAAGATAGCTCCCAGGAGAACCAAGAGCTCCTACGGGCCGCACATTGCTAAAGAACTCTCGCTGAAGATCACGAGTATTTAGAGAACCTGGGATCTTCGCGTATTGTCCTGTTCTTGGATCTATTGCCTCTTTGACAGTTGTAGCCATATTAAGTTGTTTTAGCTGCTCTTAATTCTTTTTCAGCATTGATGTAATCAAGTTGCTTTAGTTTTTCAGCGGAAGTCTGTTCTTGTTCCAGCGATCCTCGAGTCCCAGCGGTTGGAGAGAATAATGCTCGTGATCCTGTTGTTCCCGTTAAACCATATTGTCCCGCTCCTGTCATAAGCCCTCCTCCTGTCCCGATACTCCCGACAGGAACTTTTTGGAACTCCGAGAATCCTATCCTTCGTTCTCCTTTCGTGCCAATATCCGCTGCACTTCCAAAAGTACTTGCCTCAAGTCCAGAAAGCTCGCGTTGTGCACCTTTAGCAAGATCAGCTTCTGCCTGTTTAATCGAATCTGCACCCGTGGTGAATTCAAGTCCTCGGCGAGCGAAACTTGCTTGAGTTTGTTCTTGAGTCTTGCCGAATTGTTCTCCTAACTGTTCGCGTCTCGCCTTATAATCTTGTGCGATACGTTCAAAAGAAGTCCCTAAGTCAGTCTCTACTTGAGTAAAAAGTTGTTTGAATTGACCCCCAAGCTCTGTTTTCGCTTGTGTAAGGAATAGTTGCTTCATCTCATCGGTAATCTCAATAGCAGGGTTAACTCGTTGTTTCTGTTCCTTAAGAACACCAAGATAATCTTTAAAAGCATCAAAAGATTGTTTCATCGCATCTGTCCATCCTTCTTGTCCTGTCTCTACTTTACTTTGAGGAGCAGTGGCTGGAGCTTGCCCTGTAATAGAGAGCTGTCGAGGAGATGTCACATTAGGATCAGAGGGGACACTCCTCGCTAGGGGAGGTTCTCCTGTTTCAGGGAAGCCTGGTGGTAATCCTTGCTCGATGCTTGCTGGATTAACCGAAGTAGGCACTCGTGTCTGCCATCCAAAAGGAGTCCCATAACTCGTAGGAACTTTGTAGATCTTATTCGTACTCAGAACATCTTGAATGTATTTAAATCCTTGTTCTCCTCCTTCGTACTGTATAGAAGCAGGAGGGAGCGAATCTACAGGGGCTGTAGTCTGCCCTACGAGTTGTCCGCCACCATAAGTAGCAGTTTGTTGAGTCGGAGCTACAGGAGCGGCGCTCCCCACGCTAGTAGCGATACCATCCATTCTTTGCCACTGCGAAGATATGAAGGGAAGCTGATCGTTGGGAATTGTAAGAACGTGTCCTGTTACTGAATTGCGTACTTGTGCCATATTGATAAGTTAAAAATCTCTTTTATTATTATGCGATCACTGCTCCTTGCGCGGAAAAATACCACTTGCCATTCGTGAAAATACCCATTGCGTTTTGCCCGACTATGGAGAAAGTTATCGTTGATCCATTCCCCATGTTCGTTGGTGTAAGAACCGCTGTATCTGCTCCAACAGTTTCCGTAGCGTAGACGATGAATAGTCTTTGTCCCTCTGTGCCATTAGCGAGGGTAAGAGCATCCCCCGTCCCTGTAGTAGTGATCTCATGGATGCTCCCTGTTATTCCTACTGCTCCCGCTCCTGAAGAAGTTGTTGTGCCGTCAAAAATTGTCTTTCCAGTCGCTGTAAGCGTCGTACCTGTAATTGCCCCTGCTGACGCGCCGCCGATAGTAACTCCATCAATCGTTCCACCATTCACATCTACAGTTGTTGCGATGCCCAAGTCAGCGATAGTCCTTCCAGCATTAGTCCAGTTTGCCGCGAAGGAAGTGATAGAAAGATTCGCGAAGGTCGGAGAAGAAGTAGTTGCGACAGCTTGATTCAATCCATCAAGGAAAGCCCATTCAGAAGTCGTGATTGTGTTTGCGCCGATAATAAGAGAAGTAATGGTCAAAGCATTAAAAGTCGGAGATGATGTTGTAGCTACGGCCTGATTCTGTCCATCAAGGAATGCCCATTCGCTTGTGGTGAGTGTGTTAGCGCCGATTACAAATGATGTTCCTGTAATCGCAGTTCCAGTGATTGCTCCTGCTGTTGTCCCTCCGATAGTAACTCCATCAATCGTTCCACCATTTATATCTACAGTGGTCACTGATCCAAGATCAGTCCATGTGCCAGTCAACGCTCCACCTCCACTTGCTGTCAGTGAAGAAGTAATCGTTACCACACCTGCCTTCGTCACACGGAAGGGACCCGAAGCGGCAGTGGCGTTACCAATCCATAAGCGATAGGTGGCATCATCAGGAGAAATGCGAAGAACATCGTTTGTTGTGCCGAAGGTAAGATTCCCAGTAGAAGCAAGAGTTGCGTCTCCGCCGAGGAGTTCTGTGCTCGTTGTGACCCATCCGCCAACAGTCGCACTCCCCACCACCGACGACGAAGCCCCCGATATTGTAATAGAAGAGAAAGTCGCCGCGCCCGCATTTGAAATCTTCGATGGCGCAGCGGCATACGTAGCAGCGCCCAGCCACATATTCCCATCAATGTCAATATGAAAAGATGTAGCATCTGATCCACCAATGTCAATCGTAGACGCGGACACTGCTCCCTTCACTGTTAAAGTGTTTGCTGTCGTGACATTCCAATCAATAGAGTTGGTGGAATTCCCTATGATCCATTTATAAGTTCCATTTGAATCATCAAGTCCCCATCGGTAGCCTGTGGTCGTATCTGTGAAAGTGCTTTTGCCATGATAAAGCACTGCTGCAAGAGAACCTGAGCTGATGATCTGCGGAGAAATGAAGGTATTGAGATCGCTCAATCCTCCACTATAATTTCCAAAAATCAATTCCTTTGGAGCATACTCAATGTCACGAGACAGAAACTCGTTGTATCCTAGGGCTGTGATGTCATTTTTAGAATATGCCATACTAATCACGATAACCTTCATCAATTACTTCACTTTGAGGAAACTCTAAGCCCGTAAATTCCCATGGAGTCCCTGAGTTAATTGCTGTTATCTTTGGGAAGAATTCATTCCCCCGCAAACCGATGTTCTTGAATCTTTTTTGATATGAATCAATACTTCCTAAGGAAATGAATGAACCCTTATCAGCTTTCAAATGGAGTTGTAACCCCTGAAAATGTTCTACAAGAGCGACAACTTCATTCACTACCTTCGTTCTTCCTCGTGAAGTGAAAGAAATAGCAGGAAGTTCCACCTCTGATTCGATTACTGTTCCATTGTCGGTATTCCCACTATTGATTGTTTGGACGAATCCATCTGTATCACCACCGACCGTTGTGATTGCTCCTGTTGAAGTTATGAATTGCGAGAAGACTCGAAAGCGGTCTGCTTTATTGGACATCGTCCACGTCTTGTCAGAGATAGACCAAACCAACGAAGCATTTGAATATATAATATCGTCTATCGTAATTGATCCCACTGACCACTCAACAATGATGCCATCAGTATATGCGGAGATGTCCCCATAGAAACTTGGTGAGATCGCTTCCACGTAACGCCTAATCCAACGAGAGATATTAACTGGCTGTCCACCTGTTGTTTGATAGAAAGCGACTCCATTCACTCCTTGTCCAAAGAAATATGTAACCCCTTGATCATCAGTGCAAATTGATTCATGGGAAGGAGTGCCAACATATCCTATCTTCTGAAGTTGATCTTCATCATAGCGATACATCCCTCGTTCCTTGAAGAAAAGAATAATGCGCCCATTACCTGTCAATCCTGTAAGATTCCCTGCTCCATCATTTGGATTCACTTGCACAGTCTTATTCCCTAAAGTCCACGATACAGTGCCACTCGACATCAACGAAGAAACATACGCCGTATCTGGATTTGTAGAATTCCCAATAGCCACAACGCGAGAGTTAATAAGTGCGGCTATCTTTGTTATTGGAAAGTTAGCTGCATCAAGGTTCCCCCCTGTCGTCACAAAAGTTATACCATCGGTTGAAGTCTTTATTGCTAAAGTACCATCGAGAACAGCAAGAGTGTCAAGATAAGTCAAGAATCGTGTCTTCGCTGATGTGATCGTAGCGACTGAACTCCACGTCGTTCCATCATATCTATATAAAGACGTTGACGCTGAGGCAAAAAGAGCATTGTTCGCTGCAGTAGAACTTCGGAAATTATGAAGTCCTGTGACAGTATTCCCAGAAGGAGCAGACCCTACCGCAGTCGTCCCAAGTCGTTGACTGATTGATCCTCGAGGACGATGGAAGATAGCGTTGATTGACTTACGCACCGCACTATTCGGAATCACTCCCTTGCCGATCGAAAGATCGTCAATAAGCCCTGAAGAATAGTCTGCCTGTATCATTGGAGTCGTTATCGGGAACGGCATATCTTAATACCAAGTAAGTGGATAATTGAATCCAGTATCGGGGACGGCGGGTATAAGTTGGACAGCCTGTCCCGAAAGTTCATTCCGCAGATATTTCAATTTTCGTTTCTCATATTCCAAGACCATCGGATCATTGATTGGAAGAGAGCCGTTCGCCTTCTTCTTTCGGATCATCATCTCAAGGTAAAACTGTATGAGCATCGGATCGTTCACTGTGAGTGCATCGCTGTCTGTGTTTACTCGAGGAGGATTGATATAATAATCCATCCAGATATTCCGACCATTAAAATCAGAAGAGATGGGTACATCAAATTTTACGCTCCCATCATCAATTGTATATTGAGTGGGTTCTCCAAAAGTTATGTTTTGAAAAACATTCGTTCCGCTTGTGATCTCAGCAGTAAGCGCTGTGAACCCTGTAAGTGTACCTGTTGAGCGCGTGTTCCCAGTGTAGCTATATGAAGTCCCAGCGATATTCACTGATCCTGAATCATCGAAATCTCGGCTATCAGTAAGCACCATCGTTGTCGCGCCTACGGCAGCAGTCGAAGAAAGAGTAGTGAAGCCAACTCCATCCATAAGAGCTTGGTATCCTGCCTGATTGATGTAGGTAAGATTCTGCCGCTTCGCGATTCTTAAACCAAGCATCGAACCATTCGTATTTGTATCTTCAATATCAGAAGGGAGTGTGAAGGCGATTTGTCCTGTCGCAAGGTTCCCAGCATCATAGTCGATAACCGTAAAATCTCTCCCTTGACGGAGCTCTTTCTTTATATCCAACTCTCCAGAAAAGATCTGATCGTAAACCCATTGTGCAGTGAATTTTCCTATCATCTCTTCACTCTGATTTGCGAAGGCATTGCGGCGAATATATCCTACCGTGTTAAAATCATGCCCAGATGATCCTACCCCATCAGAGAAAGCACTGTAATAAACCGTCGTTACAAGAGAATTGTGAAATCGCGCTCCATAGAAGGAATAAGTTGTGCCTGTAACAATAAAATCAGTGAACAACCCTGTGATATTTATTGGGTTAAGATTATTTCCGTTGAATTGCACAATAGTGCCACTCGTTGAAGCAGCAGTCGCAGCGTCTGTATCTGATCCTCGTATCTCAATTTGATCGAAAAGAATCTTCTGGATCGAAGAATCAATTCCATGAGCAAAGGTAACTGCCTGTGAGGTAAGAGCAGTGCCTGCTGTTATTGCTCCATTAATACGTTTAATTTCAGCATTCTTATTCCCTAACCCCTCAAATAATAACAAATCTTGAGGATTGGTATTAGAGAATCCTAAGTTACTTCTTACTGTAAGTGCTGTTCCTCCAGCTGCCACTGAAGCCGTAAGATATGTTTTAGGTTCAAGAGGTTCTGGATGATAAACTCGGATCACATTGTCTTTTACTAACTCAATCTTTGGAAAACTATATGCCATAGTATTAAATTATCTTATTCATTGCACTAAAGATGGATTCGTATTTTATATTTAGGCGCTCGGATGTCAACCGACCAATAAGAGACTCTCGACTCATGTATAACTTGGGGATGAACGACTAACCTCATCCTTGCAACAGTATTTTTTACGCTGTCCTCAACGAATCCATCGTTAGTAAAATGAATTATTCTCTTAGTGGAGAATCTCTTTTAATGTTTGAGAGATTCTCGCAAAGAGAACAACCTACCCCTTTAATTGCAAGCGAGACACGCGAGCACCAAGTGCCGTCATGCCGCCGAATCCAAGGAGACCAAGTAATACTTTCGCAACATCTTCACCAAGTACCCCAAGAAGTTGCAAGGTAAAAACGAGTCCGGCAAGTCCTGCGCAGATATAAAGTTTTTTCCCCTGAAGAAAGAGAACGAATGATTTGAGTTTTTGCATATTATTTTCTTAGTTAATTAACGCGGGTAGGCGAGAGGAGTTGAACCTCCGATCTTCCACCGTGAGGCAGATGCTTTACCGCTCAGCTACGCCTACCATTTTTGCCTATGTATATCATGATATACATAGCTGTTTATTTTCTTATTATTTAATTAAATTTTCCCCTCTCAACGTCGTATTTCGTTAAAGTTAAAGATATGTCCTTTCGACCGAGAGACCGAAAAAATATCGTTGATTACATCTGTAAGTGAGTAGTCCCCATACACGAGAGCGTTCACATACATACTCCAATTTCGTCCCGCGCTGTATCGAGCTCGATCATAGGGAGCGAATCGCGAGTAGATCGCTTGCTGGAGCATGAGAGCGTTGCGTTGTTCTGATCCAAGGTTCCGTTTCCTTCCATAGAATGTCGCCCAACCCTCTTGCGGCTTTGGTTTCGACGGTTCATTTGGAAGATCGATCGAAGTCCAACCATTTGCAAAGAGCGGGTAGTTATAGGGGAAGTAGCCGTAGCCTTCTTGCCCCCACCCCAAACCCCATGAGTTGATAAATTCGAGCTGTTCTGTCTCATCGTTATAGCCTGTCGCGGCAACCGCGTGTCCGAATTTTTCTTTCCAATCAGGCAGTGGAAGAACACCATTCCTGTTAGGAGCCGTATTCTCATACCACGTCGCGCCCACCACCACGGGTTGCTTCCACATCCAGAGAGCGTCTGTAATGCCAGAAAATGAGTTCTGCGCGCCTCTGTCGATCAAGACGGATGATTTGACCTTTCGCGTCTGCGCGTGGAACAAAGCGAAGCTAGACAACGCAGGAAGTACAGGGTCATCAGGATAGGGAGCTTCAGGGGCATCCACCTCAAACGGAGTCCCGTATTTCTCTGGAATGTAAGTGCTCATGGAGATATACGTCCCCTTGGCCGCATAGCCGTCTTCTTGTTTCGCGAGAGTGTAGATGCCTAGCCCAGAGAAGTCTTCAAAACTCCCTGTTTCAATCTTCTCTTGATACTCACGGAGATACGCCCCAGACCAGCCAACGCAATCGCTTATAAGCTGTGTCCCCACAGGTGGCATCTTGTCACGGATGCTGAACTTCTTGGGTTTTGAGAGACGATTCTCCGCAGACACGAAGTCTGATCCCACAGGGACTTCTGGGAGTAAAGGATCAGGGATTCCACCCCCTTTTTCGCTATATCTTTTCTTAAAGAAGCTGAACATATCGAATTGAATTTGTTTAATGAAGAGTATCGCTGGGTCTTTCGGATCAATAATCGCTGTTAACAAGAATGAAGAGATTAACAAGGTTGTAAGCAAGATGATGACAAGCCATTTGTCCCACTCCTCAAGATGCTTATGTTGCATAGAGTTGGTGGGAGGAGGTAAAAGTTTCAGAGAGAAACTTCCCATGAGATGGAATTTATTACCCCCTCCCTCGTTAGAACGGACGCAAGTTGTACATCCGCCGACAGGTCATGCACGTCCACGGTCTCCATGAGATTCGCAGAGGCATTGCTATCAAGCAAAATTTGCAGGCGATCTGCATGATGCACAGGATCGTAGCGCGTTTCCGTCTCATTTCTCCTCCTTCTTGATCCGCTGTGATTCTCCCTCCTGTAAAGCTGGGATCATGAAGCCGCAACTGCCGCAGCGGTACCAATGCTCTTGAATCCCGCCACGCCAGACTGTCTCCTTGTACGCCCAACATCCACATCTGGGACATTTGTTTTCACTCATTTCGTATCCCTCAACCATTCACTGGATTGATTGATCGTCTTCGCCCTGCACGCGGGGCAAATTCCATGAGAGATCATGGAATCAAACGCAATCCCCGTGTACTGTTCGGACGTGATCTTTATCCAGTGACCTTTCTGCTTCACAGATTCTCGGCATTGAGCGCACAAGACAATGAGCTTTTTCTTCATCGCCTCTCTCCTTCCCTACACAACAGGCCGCGCATAACGACCATGTGATTGTCGCGTTTTGGTAACGCAACAGATCATCGAGGTCATTGCTAGTGAGGAATACCCACCCACGATCCGTCTTCCGAAAGTTCCTGCAACTTTCACATATCTCTATCTGCATTTTTCTCTCCTTTTTCAAAGAACCTAACGCTTCAGTAGAAACAACACCAACCCCCCAATGATTGAGAGGGCAAAGCCGAATAACGTCGTGAACACCCAAAACAAGACCTTATCCAGCTTTGCGCCAAGGTGCACAATATGGTTATTCTTCAAATCATCAATACTTTCTTCAAGTCGCGTAAGTCTGCTTTCTATTTCAATGTCACGTTTACTTGACATATTAAGCGGTTAATAATTTCTGTTCCAATGCTCCAATCTTCACGTATGCATTTTCAAGTTTCTTATAGAGTTGACGCACTGCTCCAATCGTCAACATATTCGCTCTGCTCCAGTTTATGAAGTGCTGCCCATCTTCGTTATAAGTAATAATTCTATTTCGTGCGAGTATCTCTTTATTCTCTTCAGTAAATTCTCGAAACATCCCTTTTATAGGATCATGCACTATTGTGGCGTTTAATGTTTCAAGTAAGACGCTGTCATCATAATCATCAAATTCAGTCCACGCAGTTCCAAGATTTTGATGACCTGACCCTTCCGCATCGAAAATGAAGCTAGTTGTTGTATTATTTCGTATGGCTACAAGATTCGCATCTGCTCCACAAACAGTAACACCTGTACCACTTTTTAGTGTTGCTTGAAGAATTATATTTCCTAATCCCGCTGTAGATTTTGTCGTGTTATCTGTTGTATGAACTGAGTATAATTGCATTCCTGTAGTCGTCTCGCTGATTCCATAAAGAGCAACTCCCCCTTCTGCCCCGCCAACTGTTATCAAGGCGCCATACGTATCTGTTTCTGTTACTCCAGTAACGCCATGAGCAACATTTGAGTTTTTTAAAGAAATGATCTCATTTGTCGCTACCCCCTGATTGATCGTAAGACCAGTCGTCATGGTGGCGTTGGCGGTGTCGTTGATATAGACAATCCCCCCATCAGCGACAGTGAATATCTGCGTCGCGCCATCAAACGCCCTGATGATGTCCGCTGTAGAATCTTGTTGAACGCGCAAACCGACAGCTCCAGTGGCAAGTGTATTGTCATTCACAATCTCAAGAAGATTCCGTGCGCCTACATCCGTGCTATTTGAATAGACCCGCAGAAGATCGCCTGTCGTGAGTGATGAACCCGTAATTGTGAAGGCATCGCTTGTTGTTGCGGTTGTATCTAATGCGTTCGCGCCTGTGCCTGAGTCAATGTCGAAGGTTGAATCAAGATTGAGTCCCCCATCAAGCTGTAAAATTCCTGCACCGCTAAGCGAAGCAACTTCCGTTGTGCCATTATCGGAATACCAGTTCATCAGTTTACCAAGAGAGATCGCGCTTGTTGACCGCCACGAGATAAGAACTGCCGCCGCGCCGTCAGTCATGTTCGAGATGAAGGCATGTTCATTCGCTCCTTGCGCTCCTTCTCCCGCGGAAGTGAAAGAGATGTCGCCGGGGACATTGAATTGTAGGGTATTCGTTACGTGAATCTTTGCGTTGCCGCCGAAAGTAATACGTCCGTATGTTCCTCCTGTAACAGAGAGAGACCCTGTTGAAGAGGATGTCGTGAGAGAGGAGATAAGCGCTTCTGTGGATGTAACATCAAAGAAATTCGTTGGACTAACACCAATTCCCACTTTACCACTATTCAAGATTCGCATTGCTTCCGTTGTGCCGTTGTTCCCGACTTGGAAGATATGATCCGCGCCAGCCGCGCCAATCCCTGTGGTGGTTTTGTAGGTTAAAGTCTGCGTCGTTCCTGTGCCACCAATTAAAATGGGATTTGTGAGAGAAGTGTCAATTACGTACGCACCTGTACCAAACGTTCCTGCCACAACCGAGGCCGCGGGAAGCCCTGTACAATTTGTCAATGTTCCTGAAGTAGGAATCCCAAGAATTGGAGCAGAAAAAGTTTTTACTCCAGCAAAAGTTTGCGCGGCTGTAGTAACAAGTCCACGAGCGGTGGCGGAGGCGCTTGGTAAGTTGAAAGTATGTGTCCCCACGCCATTATCTACAATCGCAAAATCTGTACCTGAAGAACCGACAGCGATTATCTGTGCTGAAGTGGCATCAGCATTTATCGTTGTTGTAGCGATACCTGTGATGGGAGAATTCACCCATGAAGCTCCATTATAATAGAGGACATTCCCCGTAACGGGACTTAAAATACGCACGTCAGAAAGATTCGTAAGAGGAATCGTCTCTGCTTCACCAATATCAGCTCCCCAAGCTGGCGCTCCTCCACTCACTCTTAAAACTTGATCAGTCGTACCGATCGCAAGACGTGTGATATTCGTCCCGTTATGATAAAGAAGATCACCAGTAGCAAATGAAAGACCAGAGATGTTCTGAACAAACAACTCTTCGGCAAGAGTCAACTCGCCTCCTGCGCCAATTCCTTGTCCAACGCCAAGATAACTCATATACGTAATTTCACTTCCACCTCTGGAAATGTTAATTTGTAAACACGTTCAATACGACTGCGATAAATATCAAGATCTCGTTGATGTGTCTCAAGAAGAACTTCTAAACGCTTAAGTTCAGCTTCCTTCTTTGTTAATTCTTCCTCAGTCATAGATTGGGAAAAGAAAGCGCGTGCTCTCTCATTATCCTTTGTTCATATACTCTCAAAGTCAATTCACGCTCAGTAATCTCCTTATCGCGTTTTACAACTTCCCCTCTCATTGCCTCTATCGCTTGGAAAGATTTATTCTTCTCGTCCTCCAATCTCTTCATCTCTGCTTGTTCTGAAGCGAGTTTCTCGTGAGAAAGCTTTAATTCTTTCTCAACCATCTCGCGCTCCACTTTAAGTTCTTTGATATTCTGTTTAAGTGCTTCTTCTTTTTCATGAGATGAATCCACAACATCAACTATCTTATCAGCATCTTTCTTCAAGTCCACATTCCTAGAACGGAGAGAATCGCGCTTGACAACTAAGGCATCGATGGTATCTGTCATCTTCTGGTAATCTTCCTCAAGATCTTTCATCTCATCTTTTAAACGCAGGACTTCAGATGCGAGATCATTCTCAAGCTTCTTCCAGTTTATCTCAAGATCGGCAAGCGAAAACAGTCTCTCTCTTTTCTTTTGAAGAAGGACGTCAAGTTCACCCTGAACCTTCGCTTTCTTCGCGATAAGCTCCATTGTCTCTTGAGTAACTTCTGGTGCTTGAATGATCCTCATATTAGTTTGCGATGACACGATACCGCACAAACCCACCAACATTTACTGCTGCTGAAAGATTCATGACAAATCCCTCATTAAGCCCAAGAGTGATGACTCCGAGACGATTCTGGATCGTATTCTCAATTGCGATGGATTGATTCGATTGAAGTCGTAGAAGACCACCATAACTTGTTGAACCTGTCTTTAATTGCACATCCACCGCAGATCCCCCAACAACAAAATAAAGTCCATCAATGACGATGTATTTCCCTGCTCCAGGAGCAGAGATCACTGTGTTGTCTCCTGAAGCTGAAAGGTCTATGTCAGCCTTTAATAGATATTCTGTATAATTCATAACCCCCATCAGGGGAGCGGAGCGACCGCTCCCCTATTATCTAGTTAGTTTTACCGAGCAAGAGTGTTACATTCCCAGTTCGTGCCATCATACGAGTGACAGATCATCGCGGCGTCAGCTGCTAGAGCTTTCGCTGTGTTCACTGCCGCTTCGTTGATCGCATCTCCTGAAGCAGGGAAGACATCCGCTGATTGTGCGCCATGGTTCACGATGTAGACCAACTGTCCAGCCACAGCAGTAGGAAGCGTCACCGCGTCACCTGCTGTCGCACAAATTGAGATCTCATTGACACCTCTTGTCAAAGCGCTACCACCTTGAATAGAACCTACATCAGCGGTGATGGTCGCTGTTACTGCTTGACGAAGGATACCTGAAGACATCAAGAAATCACCAGCCGTTATAGTAAGAGCGGCAGTTCCAGAAGCGTTGCCTGCGATCGTAGTCGCGCCGTATCGTCCAACTGAGAAGTCATTTGCAGCTCCGTCATAACACTGGATATAAAGACCAGTGGAAAGAGTCGCTTCGACCGCCTCAAGAGATAGAATCGTTCCATCAGTTACCGCGGTTCCAGAGATATGCGCGATTGTTCCACCCGTTGTAGTATTCGCCGCCACATTCAGGAAGCCAGCTCGAGCTGTCGAAGTAAACGCTCCTGTTGCACTAAGAGAGATCGCTCCATTCGTCGCGATCGCGCCTGCCGTTGAAGACGTCGCTCGAAGTAGCGAACCAGAGGTAAGCCCTGTAGTAGAAGTAAGCTGTAAGAGCACACCTGTCGTCATTGCGCCTGCTTCTATGAATCCCATGCCTGTGCCTGTGTAGATGCCAGTCGTTATAAGCTTCAGAGCATTCCCTGCGGTTGCCGCAGTTAGATCAACTTGCACACCAATGCCGCCTGTAGAAAGAGCCGCTGCAGAGACGTTGATCGCTGTACCTGCCGTCATCCCATCAGCGATGACGCTCACTACCTTACAAGCGCCCGTCGTAGAAGGTGTTTTAATCCTCAACATCTCACCCGTATATCCAATCGTGAAGCCAGAATTCTCAACATTCAAGACAGTTGTGGTAAGTTGTGCGGCAGCTGTCGTTTTTAGATTAACGAGAGTGCCTGTTCCCACTAACGCGCTTGCTTGCACATCAAGAACACCTGCATTTGAAGTGCTTGTAAAGATCCCAGCATGGGTGATACTGACGATACCGTTCGTCGCGATTATTCCTGTCCCACTTGTCGTCACACGAAGCAACGACCCAGAAGTCATCGCCGAAGTAGCGTTTGAGAGTTGTACACCGATGCCAGTCGTAAGCGCATCTGCAACAAGGTTCAAGACTGTCCCAGCCGTCGTGTCATTTGCCTTAATCTCAACGAATCCACCGTCCACTGCTGAGGTAGAAGTGAATGCTCCTGTATGAGTGAAACTTATAATACCATTCGTCGCGATCGCGCCTGTGCCCTGAGCGGCAACTCGCATAAGTGACCCGCTAGTCATCGCCCCGCCAGAGTTCGCGATGTTCAGTCCAATGCCTGTCGTAAGCGCATCCACTGAAAGATCAACTGCTGTCCCCCCTGAAGTGATACCATCTGCGAGAATATCAATTACTTTACATGCCCCAGTGGTGGTGACGGATTTGATCCTTACCATTGAACCCGTATAACCAGTAGTAAACCCAGATGCTTCTACATTAAGAAGTGTAGTATCAACTTGCGCTGCGCCTGTTGCTTTGATATTAACAAGTGTCGAGTTTGCCAATGTCCCAACCATACCAGAAGACTGCACATCAAGTAAGCCAACATTTGAAGTTGACGTGTGTGCTCCAGTCCCGCGGATCGAAACGACACCGCTTGTCGCCACCAACCCAGTCGTCCCTGTAGAGAAGCGAGCGAGGCTACCTGTCGTGATTCCAGTGGAAGTTGAAGCGACACTGATACCGATACCTGTCGTCAATGCATCAAGCGCAGCCATATCAATCGCCGTACCTGTCGTCATTGAAGAAGCAGAGATATGGAGTACTTTACCAGCCGCAAGTATGTCAGAAGCTGTAAGTCGAAGAAGAACCGTCTCATCATTTGCAGAAGTCGCGAATTCATTGAGCACTGCGCTTGTATTCGTTGCTGCTGTTGAAGCGATATTCAGAAGACGACCTGTCGCGGTATGCACCGTAGAAGATGAAGTGATGTTCACCACCAATCCATCGGTCACTGCGTTCGCTACAACGTGAATTGCTTTTCCAGTCGTCAATGCCGCTACAGGAAGATATACTGCCGTCCCTGTCGTCAAGCCCGAAGGCGTGATTGTCATGAAGGACGTAGTCGTTGAACCTGTATGCGCTCCTGACCCTGCCACAACAACCACCGAAGCAGTAGTCGCTGTGTTATTTGTGACCGTAAATGAAGCAGCATCATCATCATCAGTGATAGCCACTGCTCCATCGAGAAATCGAGTATCTCCTACTGTGACTGTAAAGATATTTGAACCTTCAGTGCCGTCTATCGTCAATTCTTCAAGGATAGCGACACCCGTCTTTGAGACGCTCCACGAACCGCTAGTCCCATTAACATCTTTACCTGTCCCAACATTCGTGATCTGGAGAACATGTCCTGCACCTGCGCCAGTATTCTTAAGAGTGAAGACATCTCCTGCTCCTGCTGAACGATCAAACGTCAGTGTCGTCCCAGAGATATTCATGTTCGTATCGTTCGCGTAGATCGCATCGAGAGTTGGAGTGACGGCTGAAGGTGCGCCTGCCGCGCCAAGAACCGTAGTCGTACTTCCATTGTTCCAAACTAACTCATCAGAACTATTTGTATAGAGCACGCGGTGCCCTGAAGTTGTCGTCCATGCTGTATCTGGAGTCTCAAAACGCAAGATGCCTCCAGTTGATCGTAGATTGAGATTCTTTATCGGTGTAAACTGTCTATCAACATGTGTTGCCATAAGATTTGATGGGAGATGGAAATCTCCATCTTGGAACCTAACTTCCATCAGGCATAACCATCTCCCTAATTTTCAATTAGCTGTTAGGGCTTAGCTATTATCCCCCTGACTGTGGAAAATACCGCGAGGATCATTATGTCCATACGCGAACATAATGCTCGATGTGTATTGGATTTCTTTTGTACGATAAACGATATTCTGCTCATCAAGAGTGATGGTTTGCGATTCAAAGTACTGCAATCCATACTCATCACGTTTATATCGCGTATCGAGGGCATGCCAATTCGTTGCTGATGAGAGGTTTGTTATTGATGTCGCGTCTCCCGTTCCAAGAAGGAAAGGAGTAGACACAAGCTCAAAATCTCCAATCGCAGCGCCATCATGCGAGAATTCACCTGGGATCTTACCTTCCTTCAAAGCACGTTTTATCTCACGAGCGCGAAAGTCAGCTGTAGTTCCTTGTTTCGTCACGACAAGGTTTGGTGACATTATCATTGGTTTCCCTACTGGAGTCTTCACAAGAGCAGCAACACGATGTAACCCTTTAAGACCTGGATAATCAAGATTCATGTTCGCTGTCGTGCCGTCTGAGACGATATTTGACCATGCTGTGCCTCCATCTTCTCGGGTGTGTGAAGCACTCGCTAAAGCCAAACCATCTCCTCCTGTGACTGTCACTGAATAATTACCTCCATCATCTGAACTCGTATAAGAGGTAAGATATGCGGCATCAAGCTTCTCATGAAGTAATTCTTCACGACGAAGATAACACGCATCCCAAAGTTCTCTTACAACGCGAGTGACATTGCGTTTCTTAATTCCGAATTTCCACATCTGCTTTGAGAATCCAGAAAGTGTGGAATAATCTACTTGTGTGTCAATGTTGTTACAAGTATTTACAACTTCAAGTAGAGTATGCTATAATGATTGTATAATCATTTATTCATTTTATATGTTTCGTAAAGGACAAAACCCGTGGAACAAAGGTATGAAGGGGTTTCGGGCAGGAATCCCACACACTAAGGAACATTCTCGGAAGATCGGAATAGCCAATCGACTTGCTCTTAAAGGTAGGAAACTCTCATCCTCTCATAAAGAATCCATTGCTGAAAGTATGAAGGGCAAGCACCTTAATGAGTTGAATCCTTCGTGGAAGGGAGACAACGTCGGATACGTGGGACTTCATAGCTGGATTCGTCGCCACTATGGTACAAGGGAGCAATGTGATAAGTGTGGAACGACCAAGAAACGAATGTATCACTGGGCGAACATCTCAGGATCGTATAAACGTGATCGAGATGATTGGATTCGCGTATGCGTCCCGTGCCATAAGGCATTCTTCACGAAACATACTACTTGAATTGTCAATGTGCTTGGTAGAGGCATTTCTGCTCTACTCCTATGATTCATATTCCCATAGGTTCGGACTATTGCTTCAGCTTTCGCTGTCTTCTCGCTTAGTCTCTCACGGTGGCTTTCGCCTTCCGCCTCGTTGGCATTCTCAGCGTTCGAGTCAATCAGAGAAGATTTTACAAACTCCCACTTAGCGTTAAAGTTTGATCGAATAATTGCACAGGTGACTGTGACACAATTGAAGCTGATTCAATTGTTCGTGATGCAGATTTCAATCCAGAAAGTCCAGAGTCTTTCGTAAGCTGATCTGTTACTCCTGTAGTAACATTATAGAATTTGCGAAAATACTCCGTCTTCTCTTCATTTCCCTTGAGCCAGTATTTCTGGATTGCAACATTCACTGCATCCGATGCCTGAGTGATTGTTAACGGACTTGCGATATTTTTGAATTTAACATCCACTGTTTATTAAGACCATAAGTCGGAGTTTCTTTATGGCAATCGACACAAAGTGTTCTGCCATTTTCTAAAGAAAGTGTAAATTGAGGATATAAACATCTCGGATAAATGTGATCGACTTGTAGTCTTTTCCCAGTAACCTTACAAATCACACACATATAAAGATCACGATCCATTATTTTCCTTCTCCAGTCATTATATTTTGTGCCAAGATAGACTCCATCATAGGATCTTTGGATTCCACCTTTCCATTTATAATGTTTCTCTCCAAATGTTTTCCCCTTACAACTTTCTCCTATTTTCCTTCTTGTTTCGAAACTTAACCTCCTCCCCTTCATAGCATTACTGATCTTTATTTTCTGCTCTTTAGAAAGAGGCTTGGTCTTTTTTCCCTTCAATGGTGAGACCCTACCCTTAAGCCAGCTAACTTGTCCTAAATTCGCTATCCTATTCTTTTCTCGTATTTCTGGAGTTCTCAGGTATTTTCCCTTTTCCATTGATGTTCCGTGGTGTTAAATAATAATTCAAGATTTTAATTAAAGTTATGTTGAAGTTGACTGTAATCGAGTGAATTCACCGATAAGTTTCTTGTCGCCTGTCACTCCTACGAGCGCAAGCGCAAAGAACACACCCGTAGCCCCTGTCACATCAGTATCTGAATTATTCACTGTGTCGAAATCCGTTAAAGCCATGCTTTCATACAACTCAGTTGAATCGGTATTATTCGCGGTATCAACTTCCCATAACTGTCCCTGCACGAAGGGGATGAACTTGATCAAGGTTGCGGTTGTCGAGATCGTCTCATTCGCTACTCCCACGATTGTGTGAATAGTCGAGGAAGACGTCGCACGTTCAAGCACGTTCCCATTGATAGCAAGGATATCTCCAACTGCAATCGCTGTCCCCGAGGTCACCGTCCCTTCGAGGGTGAAGTTCTCAGGAAATCCTGCTACGAGTCTCATTGACATATATTGTTAGTTAAACATTTCATTTAATTCATCTTCGCTGAATCCTTGAAAAGCTCCTCGTAATTTGGGATTCGGCGCTTCTTTCGCTGCCTTTGGAGTAGATCCTCCAGTGCCTTTTGAATTTGCTTGAAGTTTCTCTTTCGCAGCAGCGACACTTGCGATGGTTTTGGGTGTGATCTTTGAAGGTTTTATCATCTGGTCTGCGAGATCAAGAATCTTTCCAATATCTCGAGGATCTTTCGGAGCCTTGAAGTACTGTTTTGTTACCTCGTCGAGTTTCTTCCAATTCTTATCGTCAGGATCATTCTCTGCCTTATACTCTGGATGTTTTTCATACCAAGCATCGGTAAAGGAATTTACTTTCTCCTTATAAGTGATTTGTTGAAACTCATCACGAGTCATGTACCCCCTCGCTCTTGCAGCTTTATCAATAAGCTCAACATCTGATTCAGCAATGTCAGAGAGATCATCTCTCTTCTCTTTAGGGACAACCAAGGGAACTTCTTCTTCACGGACAGAACGCCGTTCTTTCCGAAGTTCAACAATGTTGTGACGAATCTTCTCTTCTTCTTGATGTAAAGCCTCAAGGCGTTGTTCAGGAGTAGGCTCAGTAACCTCAGGGACTTCTTCCATTGGCTTCTCCTCCGTTGGAACGGCAGGTTCGTCACCCTTTGGTTCAGTTTCCTTTGGCTCTTCCTCCTCCTTGATTTCTGGCTCTTCTGCTTCCTTCTCTTCTGACTCATTTTCAATCTCAGCAGATTCTTCTTCTTTAATCTCCTCATCCTTCTCAAGATCGTGACCATTTCCCATCTTTAGACTTGACATAATCGTGTCTTGCCGTTGTTTTACTTCCATTTTTACTCCATGAAGTGGGAGACGACATGATAATTATAGAAAAAGCCCCCTGCATAGGAGGCTTTTAAGAACTGCTGAATATGAACTGGGCAGAACATACTCAGAAGTTCTTTAAAACCTCCGATGCCCAGTTACTTTTCTCGTTGTTAAATAAACTCAAACAAACTTATATGTTGTTGTGGATTGTATATTCTTCTTAACAAGTTCACACCAATTGCGCACATCAAATTCTGCTGTAGCTCGACGGACAAGTCCAGTCGAGACGTCTCGAGTCTTCGAATCACGTGGAACCCTTCTATCAAGACCCAATGGAAGAAGGATGGAGATTGAGAAATTCCCGTGTCCTGCTTCATTGATCTCAAGGTCAAACCCTGCGCCAAGGATCTCACGCACTGCTTCATTCCATTTCTTCGGGATCAGCGTCTTTGTCAAGTCTTCCGCTTCTTTCATCTCTGTAAGATTCTGAACGACTGCGGATGATGGAGGTATCTGTGCTTGAGGAGGTATCTGTGAGACTTTCTCGCTATTCATGACTTTCTCAGCAAGGGGGATAAGAATGTCGGTGAGTTGGTCTACTTTCTTTGCCAATTCTTCTACACGATCAACTTTAGGAGTTCTTGACACAGCCTTCGGGCACCCATTCTTATGTCTGAACCCACGTGAAGTGCAGGTGTCACAGAATGGTTTAGCGATTGTCGGCGGATTAACTTCAATGACGGTTGTGTTCTCCATAGATCAAGGGATTAAGATATTAGATTTTTTAGTTTTAGCGGCAGCTCCTGCGTAGATCGCTTCTGCTTCATCAATCACATCGAGCCATGGAGCTTGGATGGTAATAATTTCTCCTTTCTGGTAATTCCTACTTGCATTCCAGTTGAAAGTGAGGAGTCGTTGGGTCTTCTTCACGCGATGAAAGTTAGAGGGGAGAAGTTTCTTCTGAGTCTCCGCTGAACCAATTGTGAGCATCATCGCGAGAAGATCGGCTTGAGTGATGATGAACTTCTCTTCCCCTATCTTGCAACGAATTGCCTTACACCCCTTCACATTCTCTGTATCATTCCAGTTCACTTCCATCTCAAGAAAACGATTCTGGGACTTATCTTGTATCTGTACAAATTGATGCTCATCAATCATTCTCATTTGCAATCTCAGTGAGACGTTTTAGATACGAGGCGATGCCAAGTATCTTCCCATCTCTTTCCAAGCTGCTCTTTAGATATTGAAATTCAGTCTCGCCTGTAGCTACTTCTTTCTTCCATTCGTCATTCATCATGCTCCCGACCCGCTGCAAAATCTCAAACTCTCTACTCTGAACGAAGTTCTTGATGAAGGCGATGTCAGTCTTGTTCATAGTCTCAACCCCTTCACTCCTCCACCAAGTGTCTGTGACTGTCCAATTGAATGCCTAGGAACAAGAGGTTTTAGTAAACCTGACTTTCCTACTTGGCTCATCTCATTCATCTCTGCCCCTCTAGCGACCATCTCCTTTGGCATCGTGATCATCCCGTTTGTCGGATTTGAAGAATCAATGAAGAGAGGTTCTTGCATCTCAATCCCAAGATACTGTGATAGAATCTGCTTTTGCACTTCAGGCATTAAGGTCTCAAACTTGATTGAGATCGTGGGTCTTGGTGGTTCTTGAGCAGCTTCCTTGGGTTGCATTGCCGTTTCGTACATCTGCATCAGATGTTCCTCATCAACCCAGTCGTCTACATCTTCATCATAAACTTTCACGATCTCTGTGATCGGCTTGAGAAGAACAGGAATATGTTGAGGGGCAAGCAACATCTTCTCAATGGCTGGGACGATAAGATTGAACATGTCTAGCTTCATGCGCTTCGTCAGATCCTTTGAAGGAGCAAGCACTGATTGGGGTTTGATACGTATGATCCCCTTCCAATCAAGACGATGTGTCGGGAGGTCAATCCCAAAACGGTAGAATCGTGACTCCTTAGACTCGATCAACTCACCCTTATCATCTTGCTCAAGACCATAGCTTCGCTCTTTATACACATTCAAATAACGCTTCTCTTCTTCACCATCTTTCATTGAGAAGGAAAGATCTGAAGGATTCTCTGATTGTGCCGCCTCAAGGTAACTCTGAATGTGTTCAGGTGAAAGTCCCATCTCTTCTAGTGCTCCCTTAACAAGAGTTGGGTCGTTATATTCCAAGATCTCAGGTGTTGAAAGGATCTGCTTCTGCCATGAGATAGTAAGATACGCCTCTTGCTGGAGAAGATCGAGTATGAAATCAAAGGGCGTCTTCAATCGTTCAAGCGCAGCGCTTTTCGCCTCAAGATCTTGTCCAAGTGTCTTCCCTTGGAACTTCGAGGTTAACTGCTGGGTAACACCAGAGACATTGTCTTTTTGTTCTTGTAGGTATTGTAAACCCTTCCAGCTTTCCGCACCTGGTCCTGGAATCTCAAGGAACTTCACTGCCTGTGGATCTACCACCTGCTCTCCCTTTCCTGGCGTGATGATGAGTTGCCCATTCTCACCCAGCACGTCGGTGCCTTTGTAAAAGAACATCTTATAAATCGAAAGTGTCAACTGGTCAATCGTCATGTTCTTCAGACGATCAAAGAGGATAGAGTCATTCCGAATTATCTCGTAGATACCAATCCCATAGATGCTCTTATCGTCTCTGAATGACCAAGGAGAAGAGGTAATAGAGAGCATCCCATCGTCATTTGGGAGAGGAGAGAAATAAAGAGGCACGCTGGCTGACGGAACCCAGATCACGTAAAGATCAAGTTCTTGATTCTCATAAAAACCCACTGTGATGTCATCTTTCTTCGCTGAATCATCTTCACCCTCCACTTTCTCTGGTTGGACGCGCATCCCCTCCTTCACCATCACATGGTTTTTGTAATCTTTAAATATGCGCTTGAATTTCTCAAGTGAGAAATCAATCTCCTGATAGCAATCATCAATTGACAAGGGATCGCCTACACGCGAGTTTGGAGACATCCAAACATTCCAAGGAGAGAGACTCTCGCGACACAAATCATTGAACTTCACCAATCGCTTCTCTTCATACTTATCCTTCTCTGGGTCAGAGGGGTAATACTCAGTGCGAACACTCTTCTGCATCTCAATGAGCTTGGGATACGTCTTCATGTAGCCCACACCATACTTCGCCATGTTGAAGATGACCTTCTTCAGCTCTCGTTTCGCTCCAGCCACTTCCCAACTCTGCTTCCAGTTCTCATAGGCAAGTTTGGTGTTCTTCTCGTAACGACTCCCAGAAGGAATAAAAACAGCCTCAGGGTTCTCATCAATGATGATTGAGAGCGCAGTGTTTACTTTCACATAAAAATCAGGAGAAGCGACGTTCGACTGCCATCCCTGATCACGCCCTAGTTTGATCAATCGTGAGGCAAGTCCAGTCGTCTCATCTTGTTCAAAACGAACACGCTTCCCGATACCAAGTTCGTGGGGTTGATATTCGTTGTCCGCTTCCTTCCAGATGTCCTCAACAGAGCGCTGTGAGTAGCCCAATTTCGCTTTACGCGCATCTTTCAATGTTTGCACGCGATCGGTCATGAAATCAACAATCTCAAGTTCCTTTGGAGAAAGCTTGACTGACTTCGTCTTCGTCTCTTCTGGTAGTTTCACTTTAGGCATTTCGATTATAGAAAGAATTTAGATTCAATGGTGAAAGTCGAGTTGATTGTTTCAATTTCTCAAGTTTCTGCTCAATGGCAGACTTGGGCTTTGCAGTCTTCGCTTCATGGAGTGACTCAAGGATCCCTCGGATCGCATCAGCTACATGGTCTTCACCACTCGTATCCACATCCTCCATGTTCTTCTCATCCATCTGTAATTCAGGAATGGTGCGAATTGAGTTCAGACATCCTTTAAAGAAAAACATCTTTGGCTTCTCGTCTGGTTGGATTCTTAGATACTCATGAAATAAATTCCATCCAGCGATCCTATTCTTCGGCCAAGGTTCAGAATAAACTCCATTTCGTTGGTAGATCTCCGCAATCGTCTCGCCTGAACCTGTCTTTGAGTAGCACGCTGAATCCATCACCTGTAATTTGTAACTCTCACCCAATGAAAGTCTTGCAATGTTCTGCGCGTTCACATCAGCATCAAATCCTTGTTCTTGTAGGTCAGGACGATGACTGTAATACTCCCGATACCAATAGATCCTCCCATCGTAGTCCACTGCTCCCCAGATCCCTGCGGTGGGAGCGTTCCTCCCGTGGTCAATGCCACGCAATCTTTTCCAATCAAGAGGGATCGGGAATGGATCAATGACGTGTTTCCCATGATCCCATTCTTCGAAGTACTGTCCAGCAAAGATGTCAAAGTCTCCCTGCCGCCATGCACGCCCAAGTGTCCCAGTCAGCCGTTCAAGATATTCGATATATTCCTTATTCAGATAGGGGTTGTCTTTGTAGTTTGAGGGGATAAATCGCGTCTCCTGTTGCCGTCCTTCCCGCTGAGGAACGACAAACTCTTTCTTCACGAAGACATGCCCAACACCTCCTGGATTGAAAGAGGCATACATCCGTGGCCTCCAATTTAATTTTGACGTTCTCAAAGAACCTTCAAGTTTCTCCGCCTTTTCTTTGGTGATTTGGTTCAACTCTTCAACCGCGATCAAGTCATACTCGATTCCGATGTATTTATCAATATCTTTCTCGCTCTCAAATCCGCCAAGGAGAACTCTAGAGCCGTTTGGAAACTCAAGGTTTCCCCTCGATGGATTGTACTTGTACCTCACCCGTCCCCGGAGTACACGGTCAATCAGATCCTCAAATGATTCTTGTGCTGCCTTACCTGTCTGTCGAAGGAAGAGACATTTCAATCGTTCAATTCGTTGGCAATCATCAAGCGCGACTTGAGCAAATACACAGTGACTCTTCCCCGGACCACGTGCTCCTCCTGCACCTAGTTTCACTGCTCCCCCTGAATCCATCCTCCTCGCCTCAGCATGAAACTTCAACTGCCAAGGGAGTGGGATATATGAATTTTGCAAGAAACACTCAACCTGATCTTTAGGCACTCCAGTCTCTTTCGCAAGATTCAGGAACTTCTCAACTCCCGTAAACTTTGGTGATAAGGTCAATAATTGAGACATCAAGTTTGATGGGATTGCTCTGGTCATCTCCTCCTATGAGAGGTTGTTCGGGCTTTCCTATGGCGTGCTCGATAAGAAGTTTCGCTGCAGTGGGATCTGGCTTCAATGTGTAAATATGTCCATCAGAATCTTGGAATCTCAATCCCTTTGCAAGATCCCATTGTGCCTCAAGAATCTCATCAAGATGTTCGCCAACCTTAGCGATCAAGATCTTCTTCATCTCTTGACGTTTCAGAGTGATGTCGAAGACCTGCCCCTTCTTCACTCCAGCTCCTGGACGTGCTCCTCCAAGCTTTCCCATATAGAAATAGAAACAAATCTTTCAATTACTCAAACCACTCTCTAAGCTTGATCTCTAACCAAAGCACACTAAGAATGATCCCAAGAGGGATGAGAGTGAAAGCAGCTATGATCCCAATGATTTTCAAAATGATTTTCAATGCGAATAGATCCATACTTATCATCGTTGGCTAAATTCGATCTTCTTAATTGGCAGGGTGATGAAAGAGCCATCTTTATCATTCGAATCAATTAAAAGAGCTGAATCCCCCTCAATGTTCATACAGAACTTCCCTATCTCTTGCCAAATCAATGACTTACCATCTCTTTGAGGGATACTTATGATCTTATCAAGAAGAGGAGTCTCCATATCATTTGATCCTTCACAGATTCGGTTTCTTTAACTTCATTGTCCCATTCTCATCTTGCCGTCAGTCGTCTTACGCATCTTGGATTTCCTTAAATTCAATCTTCTTAACTTTCATTGTGATATATAAGTCACTATCCTTAGGGTCTTTCATCAAAACTGCTTGTTCTCCAACCGCATTAGAACAAAATATACCGATCGGTATCCAAGAAGTGATTGTAACGTCTTCACCGCTTAACTTAAAGATCTTGTCAAGAAGAGGGGTGGATATTCTCTGTTCCATACTATTTCATTCTCATCTTACCATCTACTTTCATTGAGAAACCTCACCAATAACACTCTGATTTAGTAAAGCCGCGCACGTCAAGAAGACGGAGCCGCACGGACGTGTTTTAATCAATGGGTTATCCCTGATATCACTATATCTTATTTATTAAGATATGTAAACACTCAGACTGTTAATAACTTGCTGTTTACATCCTCATCCACTTGATATAAAGTTATTAACAGATATGCTCAAATTGACGTCGGATAATCAAAGCTCTCTTGGTTTCCTCTCTCACAGCTCAAAACTGTGGCATGACCGACGTCATGTTGAGCGAGGGGAGACCTAGTGAGCTTTTTTGATTATGAAAAATGGATGGGTTCCATTCTGGCGAACGATGTTAGATAACCCAGTAATTCGCGGGAATCCGAACCGAATCGCGGTCTGGTGGTACCTCCTTCTGAATGCGACACATGATGAACAACAAGCTTGGTTCATAAATAGGTCAATTCTATTGACTAAAGGTCAACTCATCACTGGTCGAATGAACATCGAACAAACAACAGGGATAGCTAATTCAACTGTGCAGAACATCCTGAAACTGTTCGAAAATGAACACCTAATTGAACAACAAACATCTAATAAAAACCGTTTAATCACAATACTAAAATGGGATAAATGGCAAATAAATGAACAACAAAACAAACAACCGATGAACAACAAACAAACAACCGATGAACAACCGATGAACACATACAATAAGGTAAAGAATGATAAGAATGAAAAGAACTTATCTATTGCGGCTCTCGCCGCGACGCCATTCTCCTTTGAAGGAAAACTTCATCTTCTAAGATCTTCTAAAGACGAACGTATGAATATAACCGCACTGTATTGGGAAAAGAAAGATCTTTCATTCCCATCTAAAGAAGCGTATGAAGCTGGATTACGGCGCGAACTGCATCCTGCGGGTGAATTAAAGGGTTATGGGCTTCCACGAATTACGGCAGTGATAGATTACCTCGAGAAATACGCTGATTTCAAGTGGACACTTGAGACGGTTGTAAAATACATCAATGAAGATTTAAACAAACTCATTCTCAAAACAAAGGGCGAGGATGAATTTTTAACCCATTTAGGGGCAAAATAACATGGATCAACAAGTAAAGAGTAAAATTTGGGCAGATTGGACTGCGCGTGGAAAGCGCGACAATCTCGTCTCCACATTATTGGGATGGATGCCGCTTGCAGAATTGGAATTATTGAAAAGTAAAAATGCAGTACAAGTCTTAAAAGAAGAGAAGATAAAAAATAATTTTCTTGGGGAATATACGTATTTTGAATGTACTATCCGGCGTGATTATCCTATTCTTGTGGTAACGAATCAAAAAGGTGAGGAACGGTTTTTTGATGAGGGGGGAATAATATCGGCGCTCCAACAGCGAAGGGATGATCTCAAAAAGACGTTTAAAGGTGAACGAATGGAAATTCAATACTTTCCACGAGCGTATACGCGATACCTCGAAGAAAAAACTGAAATGAGTAAAAAACAATGGGGAGCAGATCAGTATAATGAAAATGCAAGTGATACTTTACGATTAGTTGTGGAGGAATTTAAAGATCATATTGATCTTAATGAAATTTCATTTGCATAATATGGCAATGCGTCCATGCGACAAGTGTCTCGAGAATAACTGGAAATTTAAAGTTGAGGATGGTTGGTGTTTTGCGACGTGTATTTGTGGACACGAGGTTGAATGGCAATTAAAAGAAAAGCGAGAATTACAAGTCGGCGCGATCAGTCTTTATCAAGAACGACTCAAACAGTACAAACGATTCTTCGGAAAAATGACTCACCAGGATGACACGGTTACTAATGAAAAGGTCGAGATGATAGATTCTTCATCTTTACGTAGAATCAACACCTAACGTGATCCTAGATGACCTAGGATGAATGTAGAGTATGAATATCAAGTTACTTTCACCATTTGCGACACAACCGGTAAGGAAACATCAAACCGATGCTGGTTTAGATCTTTTCAGTTGTGAGACAAGGATCTTGAAACCAGGAGATCGTCATCAATTCAAACTTGGACTTTCGATTGAGACTCCGATTGGAACCTTTGGATTAGTTCAAGGTCGATCTGGACTCGCTATCAATCATGGGATAACAACGATCGGGAATGTCATCGATGAGGGATACTCCGGAGAGATATCCGCGATAATCATTAACACAGGTAAAGAAGATGTCGAGATTAAAGTAAAGGATCGGATTGCCCAATTACTGATCATCCCATATCTTGATGAAGAGGTCATGATCGTTGATGAGTTTAATAAGAAGACAGAACGTGGAGACTCAGGGTATGGGTCTTCCGGTAAATAACCTACTATGTTTAAGAATATCTTAAAGAATGCTGAGTTCCTACAAGCATACAATGATGAGATAAAACCAGGGATGAAGTACAAGGACTCAAGAGACACCCGGAAGTTCTTGCAAGAGATAATCATTGAAGCTCGGAAGTTTCGTGTCATCATCAATGAGAACCGCAAACAACCGACAACAACATAAACAACTTGTCTTCATGAACTTCGCGAAGTTGATCAGTACGTTAAGTACCTGCTCACGACTTCAAGTAGGTTCAGTTGTCACCAACGAGAATCTATCAAAGGTGTACGCAATCGGGTATAATGGGAACTCAAGAGGTTTCCCGAATAAGTGTGACTCTGAAGAGTTAGGGAACTGCGGATGTATTCATAGTGAAAGTAATTCTCTAATCAAGTGTGGAACAAATGATCAGAAGAAGATCCTCTTCGTCACGACGCTTCCATGTATGAGATGTGCTAAATTGATCATCAATAGTGGGTTCAAGGAGATCTTCTATAAAGAGGAATATCGAGATCTAACTTCACTTGTTTACTTTAAGAAAGCGGGGATAACGATAACAAAAATATGAGCAAACCGTACAACACTACAGAATTACCAGTCTTCTCTGCACTTGAGAAAGGAATCTCACATCGAGACTATTATGGACATGCTTTCAGATGGTCGCATGTACTTCATAAGGCAAGTATTGGAATGAAGATATTAGATTTTGGGTGCGGTCATGGTGGTTTATATGAGATGTTCTATCGTAATAGATATTCACCAGCTAGATTCTTAGGACTTGATATAAGATCACAAACGATTGAATCAAATAAGATAAGTTTCCCAAAAGCAGAGTGGAAGGTTGAAGACTTGGTAAACATGACAAATAACCATGGAACAGATTGGGATCTGATCTGTTCCTTCGAAGTTGCGGAGCATGTTTCTCGATCAAGGGTTCCTAAGTTCTTAGATAATATCTTAAAACATTGTAATGAACGAACATTAGTCTTATTAAGTACCCCTTGCTTCTCTGAAAAAATTGGAGCAGCCGATAACCATACGTATGATGGTCAAGATGGGTTTGGAATTAGACGGCAAGAACTTACAAGAGAAGAACTAAAAGAACTTATTGAACCAAGATTCAACATTGAAGAAAATTATGGTACATTCGCATCTCAAAAAGATTATAAACCTCACATGACGGATTCAGAATTAGACATGTTTAATAGATTATCAAAGTATTATGATACTAACTTACTTTCTGTGATCTTCGCTCCATTATTCCCGGCACAGAGTCGGAATAACATCTGGATCTGTAAAATAAAATAGTTATGTCAATCTACATCTTTGAGGGATCAGATAAAGTAGGAAAGACGACAGCTGCGAACCAACTATCAAAAGAACGAGGGATCCCGATTATCAAGTGCTCTCAGCCAACTGGTGACCCATATCGAGAATATGTCGAAAAAATCTTAGCTTTGACAGAAGACGTCATCTTCGATCGCTTCCTCTATGGTGAACTTGTCTATGGTCCTCTTTATCGAAAGAGATCACAACTTAATGATATTAAAGTCTATAATCTTGAGTTATTACTTCAAGTGAGAGATACGATGATCATCCACTGCAATGCAAAGATAGACTTCGTGAAGAAGAAATTCATCTCCGAGAATGAGACATTCACAAGACAAGAAGATATCGAGAAGATCTTAAATGGATATAAAGAGCTCTTCAAGTCACCTCGTTTACTTCCAGTGATCCATCGGACGATCCCAACTGATGAACCATTGACTCTTCCAATCTCTCGATCAATCCCAACTATTCTTCTTAAGACACGCTATATTGGGTCTCTTCAACCGAGTGTTGTCTTTGTCGGAGATCGGAACAATCAACGAGCTCAAGGAAGATATGCTGAGATAGGACTCCCATTCGATTTCGGTCGTTCATCGACGATCCTTCGAGGATTGATAAAAGATGTAGGTATCAAGTCTTTCGGGATGACGAATGTTTATAAACATCATCTTCAAAATGAGAATCAACGGAAGATCCTTCAAGAGGAGATCGAGACAATCCATCCACGAGTCCTTATCGCACTTGGAAATAAAGCTGCTTCTGAACTTAAATCTTGTGGTTTTGAACCAAAGGTTCTTTGGCACCCATCTTTCCTTGGACGATTCAAAGGAGCACAACGACCTGATTATATTAAGAAGTTGATTGAGATATGTCAATGAAGATGAAAAAAGAAAATTGGGGTTTTCTTGGATCTCCAAAACATCATAGAGCTGTATTTTACAATATCTACGAACGACTTAAAAGATATGGTAAAGAAGTATCACCTCGTAGCCAAAAAACAATTGAGATTGAGAATTTTAATGTTACATTTCCACCGTATGTTAGATTTTGTAATTTTAGAGATCGAAAATTCAATTTAGATTATGTGAAAAAAGAATTTATCTGGTACTTAAAAGGAAATAAGTATGATACAAGCATCATTGAGCATGCAAAATTATGGAAAAATTTTATTAACAACAAGGGAATCATCAACTCTAATTATGGACAATATATTTTTAATAAACAATTTGATTTTGTGATCGATGAGTTAAAAAGAGACAAAGATTCAAGACGAGCTGTAATCACAATACTTCAACCATATCATACAATTGAAGATGACTTAATAGATGTGCCATGCACATTTGGTTTAAGTTTCAGAATTAGAAACAATATGCTAAACATGACAGTTAAAATGAGATCTCAAGATAGTTATTTTGGATTAGCATCAGATATTCCTACTTTTTCATTTATCCACGAGATGATATTTGTTAAGCTAAAAGAAGTCTACAATGAACTTCAATATGGTGAATATCATCATTTTGTTGAATCATTCCATATCTATGAAAAACATTTTTGGTTTTTAGATAATCTTAAAAATAAAGTATATGGATTGATATATTGTCCACAAATCTCAACTGGAAGTGAAGTAGATTTCCTGATAAAACATGATTTCTCATACATTCCAGGTGAGTTCAAGTTCAGCAAATGGATTCTAGACTGTTAATAACTTGACTAGAAAGTTATGAACAGCCTTGATTTTCATGTAACCTTACATGTTTCTTAGACTATGTACAAGCCACTTTGTATGATCTATAATGAAGGTATGAATGATTTAGAAAGACAAGCGATCCGAAAGATAGCCTCAAGAGGAGGGAAAGCGAGATGGAAGAATATATCTCAAGAAAGTCGTCGAGAATATATGAGAAACCTTGTTAAAAAAAGATGGAAAAAAATGAAAACAATAATATGAAATACAACTTGTCCATCGAGTTCTCCTCACTTGAGGAATTGCAGAATTTCATCAAGAAAGATAAACAAAGTTCTACGATATCTCCACCTTCTGTTGATCCTTTAAGGAAATTCAAAAGGTGGACAGAATTTGAACTGCAATACCTGAAGGACAATTACAAAAACTTCAAGTCTAGAGAAATCGCTAAATCCTTATGTCGCCCTGTTACAGCTGTTCAACAAATGGTCTTCGCGATGAATCAGAAGGGTGCTAATCTGAAGAAGATAAACAAAGCAGGAAAAGTAAAGGTCGAAAGGCTCCCCGTACTTAATCAACTAACCTAACCCTTATGTATGATAAATAAATATAAATACGGCTGGATATATTTCAAAACATTGAAAGCCAAACGTCAGATCGCACAATTATTCGTCATCTAAATAAAATAGCCGTAGTTTGGGGGAGAGAATGGGAGTGCTATTTCGTCCTCTCCTCTATCCCAAACTACTTACTCCTATGTCGAATTTCTCAAACGACAAACTATACGATAACGTCGCCGACGTTGTACCAAAGCCACTCCTCGACAAACTTCTCTCACAAGGATTTACCCCATTTCAGATCATCTGCATGTATAAAGAAAAAGCACTTGATGAGAACGAATGTGTAGAATGTGGTCAGAGTGAAAATAAACACACATCTAATTGCGTTCGTTACAATTAAATCTATGAAAGTTCTTAATATCATTCAGCAGAAACTCAAAGTGCCTAAAGCGCAACGAAATGATTATGGTGGATTCAATTATCGAAGTTGCGGAGATATACTTGAAGCTGTAAAACCATTACTTGGTGATGCGATACTTACAATGACAGACGAACTTGTGTTGGTCGGTGATCGGTATTATGTCAAAGCTATAGCAACACTTTCAGAAGGAGAAAAACTAATATCAGTATGTGCATTTGCTCGTGAGAGTCTTGAAAAGAAAGGGATGGATTCAAGCCAGATCACCGGTGCAACTTCTTCCTACGCTCGTAAATATGCTTTGAATGGTTTATTTGCAATTGACGACACGAAAGATGCGGATAGCCAAAAGCATGACGACGCAAATTCTGCCCAAGGTGCGAAGAAAAAGGCGGATAAGGAGTTTGATGCCTTCATGAATGTAAAGCCAGTTACATACGCTACCACGTCTACTGCAAAGTCAACGGCGACAGGACACATATATAAATCTTGTCAGCGATGCAAAAAGGCGGTGAGTCGTGAAGAAGAGAAGCAAAGTTTTGAACGCTTTGGGCAAACTCTTCATGTTTCGTGTGACCCTTTATAATTATGTCTCTTCGCCTTCAACTTCTCGGATACCTTACAAAAAGAGGATATTGGATCAATGGAGGAGAACTTGAACGTCTCCAATTCGATAAAATGTATAAGATGAGTAACGCCTCACGAAGGATGCGAGAACTCTATCATGACGGGTTAATAGAGCGTAAAATTGAGAATGGTAGTGTCTGGTATCGTGCTAAAAGTCATTCACGTGTTGAGAATACCCCAATTAAACAAGAACAAACGCAAGAACAATTATTTGATCTTCCTGCTCCTCATTTTCGAGGACATTAAAATATGGGTATAATTTTTGACTTTTTATCAATCTTAATACTTCTTACGGTGTGGTATTTCATTATTGGATACTTCACGAGTAAGAAAAAATAATATGGAGAATAGTATTCCCAAATGGGCGTATTTATTAGGAGGTGGAGTAATCTTATTGGTAGTTATCTTAATCGTTAATCCGTTTGTGATCGTATCTGCTGGAGAAAGAGGCGTTGTGCTTACATGGGGAGCGGTCTCAAATGATGTGCTGACTGAAGGAATCCATTTCCGTACTCCTATCGCACAGAAAGTAAGAAAGATCAACGTGCAGATTCAGAAAGAACAGGTTACAGCATCCGCCGCGTCAAAGGACTTACAGATCGTTACTTCATCCGTCGCGTTAAATTATCATCTTGACCCCGTGAATGTGCATCTTCTTTGGAAGAACATCGGGAGTGAATATAAGGAACGTATCATTGATCCCGCAATCCAAGAGGCAGTGAAGGGCGCAACAGCTCAATATACCGCCGACCAACTTATCACGAATCGATCAGAAGTCAAAGAGAAAATTAAGTTGGCACTCTTTGAGCGATTGTCTCACGAATATATCATTGTTGATGAGTTCTCTGTTGTTGATTTCAATTTTTCTGAATCATTTAATGATGCGATTGAAATGAAAGTAACTGCGGAACAGTCTGCTCTTGCCGCGAAGAATAAACTTGAACAGAGTAAATATGAAGCGGAACAACGCATTGCACAGGCACGTGGAGAGGCAGAAGCAATCAAGATTCAAGCACAAGCAGTTAATAGTCAGGGTGGAGCGGATTATGTGCAACTTCAAGCGATCAAGGCATGGGATGGGAAGTTACCTACACAGATGATCCCCAACGCGACAGTGCCATTCTTGAATCTGAAATAATATGAGATATGACAAGGGTTTTACTTTAATAGAATTACTTGTTGTTATGGCGGTTATAGGTATCTTGTCTTTATTGGTAGTGTCGAAACGGAAGCTGGTTTACCCATTCTTGAAGCGCAAAGATTTAATTTAGGAACTAACAAAAATGAATAAAAACATAAAACACCTTCATTGACAATCAACGCAACCATGCTATACTTTCTTCATAATAACCTTAGCAAACATGACTCCGCATTTTGTGGGCTTCCTGCTAAGGTTTCCCACGAAATCGGAGTTTTGTTTTTAGAGTATGAAGAGAATCCAATTAGGTGGACATAAGTATGGGAGTCCTATACAAGGATATTCGCTTGTTGATGATGCAGATTACGAATGGTTGAATCAGTGGAAATGGTTTTGCGGCTCAGATGGATATGCTAAAAGAAATATTCCTATAAAGGATGATCCGAATATAAGGCAAAAAAGTATAAGCATGCACCGAATTATTTTAGAAGCGAAAGATGGTGAAGTGTGCGATCATAAAAATAATAATAGACTAGATAATCGAAGAGAAAATTTACGAATATGTACTCCAAAAGAGAATTCACATAATAGAAGTATTCAAAAAAATAATCAATATGGATTTAGGGGTGTAGGAAAAATATTGAGTAAAAGAGGTAATGCGAAATGGATAGCACGAATTCGTGTAAATAGAAAACTTATACATATAGGAACATTCCCAAGTATTTCTTTAGCAGCTCATGCTTATGATGAAATTGCAAAAAAGTATAATTTTTCAAAAACAAATTTTTAAAACCTTAATCCTCTTCTCCCTGTCCTGTCTCCTCTTAACTTTCCTCGGTACATCAGCTGGAGCGCAAAACACTCTCGCTTATATACACGAAAAGTACGCTGGTTTGAAGGGGGAGGTCTCTCCCAAGGTTCTTCCCCCGCCAACGGATTACATACTCTTAAAATATGCACTACCAATCAAACGCACCAATCTGGGACAAGGATCACCAAAGCAGGGGGATTATGACAATAACAAAGAAGCAGTGGGAAAATCACAAGGACACCTCGGAGCCTCAAGGAGAAACATTCCCGATATTCAAAAGAAAACAAGAACAGTCAAAGCGTGGGTTACTGCTTTCACAAAACACGAAACCTGTCCCAATCGTAAGTGCATTACAGCATCTGGAACAGAAGCTGGAAGATATATTGCGGCTTGCCCAAGAGCCATTCCCTTTGGTACAAAAATTAGAATTGGTGAAGAACGATTTATTTGTGGCGATCGGTTACATCCAAGGTTTGATTCAAGGTTTGACATCTGGTTTGGGGAAACTAAAGCCGATTACGAAGCGGCAAAGAGATTCGGGAAACAGTGGGAAAAAGTAATAATTTATAGATAAATATGTTCGTAACTCAAAAACAATTTAAGAAATTAAAAGAAGATAAAGAACAAAGCCCATGTCCATCTTCAAACTCGAACAACTAAAAGACCTCCCATCAAAAGAAATACGAGCGCACCTCAAATGGGCGCACAGCGAGATTATCGAATATACAAAGTTTATCGTTATGCTTGAGAAGGAATTGAAACGAAGGAAATAATATGTCTACATTAACAACGGAGAAGTTTGAGAAAATAGTATCAAGAATGTGTGCTGGATTTCCTCTTGATAAAGTTGATTGGAATAAAAGAGTAGCCCCACATCTTCGTGAGCTTCAATCCCTCATCCAAGACGTGCGAAGGGAGACGATTGAGTCCGTGCTGCCGAATAAGGATGAAAAGATTTTGGCTTGCGATAATTATTCGAAGGATTTAGATGAGTCTATTCACTTCGATGATGGATTTACTGAATGTCTCTCTCTCCTCAAGCATAATCTAAAATCTAAATGGGGAGTGGAAGCGAAATACGTATGAAAGATTTTACTAAAGAAGAACTAGCAATTCTCTTTGAAAAAGGATGTATCAATGCGGGTATACGATCCATAGAATATGGTGAAGATGCGCATATAGGGATTGCTTTTATTCTAAAAACAATCATTCGCCTTTTTCCTCAAGAAATAGCAAAGACTATTTTGGAACGCTGGCCATTATTAGAGAAAGAAGCGAAAGACATTAAATAAGATTGATATGCCAACCTGCAAATGTGCGAAGATAAAGAACAAAGCCCATGTCCATCTTCAAACTCGAACAACTAAAAGACCTCCCATCAAAAGAAATACGAGCGCACCTCAAATGGGCGCACAGCGAGATTATCGAATATACAAAGTTTATCGTTATGCTTGAGAAGGAATTGAAACGAAGGAAATAATATGTCAAAGACAAATGATTTGGATAACGCGCTGGATGAACTCTTTGATGATGGGAAAAGATACGGTGAGGATTTGGGATATGCAAAAGATGACGCGCTTTACGAGTTGAGGATAGAGGCAATATCAGATGCAAAAAAATTCATTCAATCCCTTTTGCGTCAACGCACTGAAGAGATTGTTGATAAATTAATTTCTCATTGGAAGGAACGTGAAAAGAATGACTGGGAAGGAAAGAACAAACAACACATATCCGACCTCATCGCTAAACTCCGCTCGGAGTATTTGAAATAATATGAGTGTAATCCATAAATGTTCAGAATGTAAGTTGGAAACGAAAGAAGGAGCTTATTGTATTTGCGAGGATTGCGTAACAAAGAAGTTAGAAGAATCCTATAACGAAGGGGTTATAGATGGTAAAAAAGATAAAGAATAAGATTATGATTTGGTCAGAGGATTGGTTACAACGCCTCAAAGAGGTTAATAGTATGAAGAAAAGCCCAAGGTATTTCGCGATAAAGAAAATGGCGGAGGTGGGGAATGGACAGGGGATCTTTTTGTCAAAGTGTTGCAATGCAAAATTAACAATGCGTTCTGGCAATGGAGGAGTTGAGGAATGCTTTGTGTGTAGTTGTTGTAATCATTTCTGTGATCCTCAAGAATGCACCACTGGAATATCAAACAACCACTCGATAAAAATATAAGTGAGAAGGTATGAAAATTGTACGTATAGAAAAATTTAAAAAATCCAGAGTTCTTCTTCAAACAACAAAGTTTTCTGAAAAGAAGATTGATGTTCTTGTTGAAAAGGCGAGAAATCCAAAGTTACTTGAGAGCGGTATCGTATTAGTTGATCTTCCACTATGCGAAGGGGGGAAGTAGGGGTTGAAATCCATTCAAAGTGTACAAACATTTAAAGAAAGATAAGAATAAATAATATGGAAATCAAATTCCAAAAATGTGATAGATGTTCTAAACCTAAATATAGTGAGAAAGAAAGCGCGAATGAAATAATCCTGAATTTATTTATAGAAAATCGAAATGGTACAGATACGAAAGAAAAGATTAGTGCTGATCTTTGTGAAGATTGTTATAACGATCTTGTGAAATGGTTTGTAAGTAATGAATCCATATACGGGTAGATATTTCTTGATAAAGAGTGATAATAGACTGAAAAAATAATATGGAAAAATTAAAATCCATTCAGAAAGAACCTCGATTATACTCGTTTGTCATTTCTCCAGAGCGTATCCAAATGACAAGTGAGACAGGGAAATTTCAGTTTGAGTCGAAGATAATCCCTCAATCTGTTTGTAACATCATCGCGTATGATCTTGATGGCGCAGCGAAAGTAGTTACAGAATTAGTGAATGGAAAGGGATTGACTGCGAAGCACACGAACGATGAGCCGCTAGAAGAATTCCTAAAACTGACTACCCCTTTCTTTGAGAAGACGGATATACAACCCATCGCGATCAATGCTCCTTTGGTCGAATCGCCCACAGTGGCGAGTAAGGAGAACTGGATTGCATACTTGAAGGATGAGGCTAAAAAGAAGGGATACAGGTTAGTAAAGAATAAAATATGAGGGTAAAATTCGATACAATCTTTGAAGAGAGAGACGGAGAATTGTACTTCAAGCAGAAAACAAGGATTATGGGGACTAGCTTTTCTAGCGGGATTAACGCAAAGGGGAGTCCAATGATTAACTTTGATTTATTTAAAGAGAAGGATCTTGAAATTCAAACCGATGGAGATGAGATAGCATTAAAAGGAATCTATAATTAAAATGGAAAACTGCATACACAAAAATCTTGAAGGAATTGTAAGATTTGGGAAAGTTCAAGAGATAAATAAAGAATACTTAGAGCAAAATATCTTTAATCTAGTTACAGGCTATACATTCCTCGATGGAGTGTATATATGTAAAGATTGTTCTAAAAAATTAAGAATTAACATAGCAACGATAATAGATTAGTATTAGAGATACCTAAGAATTAAATCTATAAAACTATGAATACCTTTTCATTGAGCCACCAACGTGTCGTTGATTTCATCACCGTACTCGACAATTTACCTAAGGATGCGATCGCCGACAATAAGACTTACCGTCTCCGCAATAACGCCCTCACTGACCTCGAAGAACAGAATAAAGAGTATTCAGAGATGACAGTAGAACTCCAGAAGAAGATTCGTGATGAATTCAAAAAAGAGCTGGAAGAACTTGACATAATAGATGCGAAAATTGCAAAAGAGAAAGACAAAATCGCTCTTCAAACACTACAAGAACAGAAGAAAATTATGGTTAGTGTCCTGAACAAGAAAAGTAGTGAGAAATTCAAGAATGAACAAGAGAAGATTGAAGAAGGAGGCAAGAAGGGAAAAACATTCAAACTCGGTAATGAGAAATTCAACACAACAAAGAAGCTCTTTGATGAGCATGGGTTTAAGTTGTTCAATGATCGTAAGGCTTGGGGAGAAATTGATTCTGCGTTAGAAGCAGCGAAAACTATCGAGGAATAAAATCTTGACTGGGTGCTGTATCTTAGAAAGTTTTTCATGTTTCCTTTTTAAGTGTAATCGGCTTCAAAGATTCGTGTAATGAGCGAACGCCCAGCTATGAGATTAAACCCTCCACAGAAGAAGATCATCAAAGAATTGCTTCGTGAGATTGTCTTAAGAAGATATGGGGAGAGATGTTTGCGATGTGGAAGGAAAGAGGGCATCCAGATGTCTCATATCTACTCGGTTGGAGCATATAAGAAACTTGAATATGATGAAGACAATATCAAGCCTTTGTGTATCCGATGCCATCTCTATTGGTGGCATAAGAACCCTATGGATGCGAAGGATTGGATCGAAACGGTCATCCCAAAAGAACGCCTTCAAAGATTGAAGTTACGCGCACAATCAAATAGCAAGGGGATAAATGATTATAAGCTCCTTCTTGTGTATCTAAAACAGAAGATGAAGGATATATCATCTTCTGCTAAAACTAACGCCTAGCGATGCCGTAGTGATCCTAGGATGAAGCTATGGACATTCTACAGATTCCGAGTACCATCGAAACCTACTCTCGTCGTATGGACGGCACTTTGAAGCTCGTCATCTCTTGTCAAGAACTTGCCCCAGAAGATATGGCAACACTCGCAGGGCTTGCAGGAAAGTTTGGGAATTTTGTATTCAAAGAATCAACCATACAACCAGAAGATATACCAAACGATAAAACTATAGAATTCAAAGATGTGAAAACACTGTCAGAGAGACTTCGGAATACGCTCTATGTCCTCCATGTAAAGCGAGGTGGTAAAGCAGAAGAATTTGACAAAGCAAGAAAAGATTATATGGAGAAGTTAATTCTGGGATTGAAAAATCAAATCGCCGAATATGAATAGAAAGGGGTATAAATTAAATAATCGATGTAGATGTGGGAAAATAATTCTTGATACAAGTAAGAGTTGTTATAAATGCGGAAATAAGATAAAACCAAGAGGCTTAGCAATAAATAAGATACATCATTTTTCTGAAGAGCATAAAAGAAAAATAGGGTTGTCAAATAAAGGGAAAATTCTTTCTAAGAAAACGAAAAGAAAAATAAGTTTATCAAAAAAGGGGCATAAGATGTCTCTTGAGGCGAGAAGGAATATAAGCAACGGGCATAAGGGGATAAAGCACCCCAATTGGAAAGGAGGGATAACGGATCTAAATACTTTTTTAAGAAGATCTTGGGAGATGAAAGTATGGAGGGAAACCATTTTCAAAAGAGACAAATTTACATGTCAAATTTGCAATAAAGGGAGTAATAGATTACACGCAGACCATATAATACCATTTAGTTTCTTAGTTAGAGAAGGAGTATTGTTAAAAGATTTTTCTGGAGTCTTTGATCTTGACAATGGAAGAACACTTTGTGAGGGTTGCCATAAGAAAACTGATACTTATATGTATCGCGCAAAACATCACATAAATAATAAATTATTTGATGCCCTGTATATCTATTGGTCAGAGAACACAGATAAATCCATCGACTTTGATATATTCTACAAACAAAAGATTGAACAGTACATTGATTTAATCAAAGAGAAGTTGGAGCGAACTGTTGCCCACTCGTCTTAATCTTTGGTGCTTCTAAAAAATAGTTAGTCCAGTATTCTCGGTCTCTACATATTTTTGTATTACATCTTACACAAAGAGTATTTAGATTTTCCTCCTGACAATTATTTTTATCAAAATCAATATGATTTACACAAAGAACTCTATTTAATTCTTCCAATTCTTCTCTTTCAGTTCTTCCACACAGACAACAAATAAAGTTATTTCGCTCTCGTATTTTCCTTTTCAAGGAAGGACTAAATTCACTGGGATATGGATTATTTGAGATTCCACCTTGCCACCAAGGGTGTTTTTCTCCCCTTAAAACAACACTCCTTATTTTTTGTTTAGTTGCTTCTGTATGATGTTTTCCTTTCATCCATTTCCCATATCCTTTTTTAATAGCAATTTTACTTAGTTTCTTTTTATGATTTTTAGTCAAGGATTTTCCTAAACATCTTTTTCTATTTATTTCAGCAACCCACGGTTTTGGTTTTCCTTTTGAAGATAAACCAATTTTCCTATTCCTAATAGGGTTTTGAGTTATTTTTTTCATTTGTTCAGATGTATGAAAATATATTCCTCTTGGCATATTCCTATTTTACCATTATTTACTGAATAATTCACCGCTTGGTTGCTTCAAAGTTGGCGATTCGCCTTTGATGCGAGCCACAATTTCTGGAGTCAAGCGCACCCCCATTTGTTTCGTGGTTTTGGTGGAGATGTCGAAAGTTTGAACTTCTGATGGATGTTCTTTTGCGTAAGTTACATAAGCACTCGGTTTGATATTCGTTCCTTCTAAGCTGTCTTTTGGCACAACTTCAAATTTTCCATCTTTGACTTTTGTTACTACGAGAGTCCCTCTATTGAGTTTATCCTCTACAATCAATCCCACTTTCAAATCTTTTGGATTTAGTGGTTGCCAAGATTGCTCATTGAAATTAAGGAAATGCCAAGTATCTTTTCCTTTCTCTATCGGCAACCCCATATCCAAAGTAACTACTTTCCCGCCTGTAACATCTTCTACGATGTTTTTGATTTGCTTGTCATAGAGATTATTCGCCCATTCACCGCCAAACTTTAAGCCTTCGCCAGAGAGAGTGCCTGATTCTTTGGACATTATCTGGTCGGCAAGACCTTTGCCGAGGACTTCGTCTAGTTTTTTGCCTTTCGCTTGTGCTAATTTGCCATCAGCACTTAATACAATACCTTCTTTATTTATTCGCAAACTACTACTTAATTCTCCTTCCTTGAAGTTGAGTATTATTTCCTTTTCTGCACCACCTGACAAAAATTGGCTTGTTCTCCATTTTGCGTTCTCTAAGTAGGTCGCCAAGTTATACCTCGCACTTGTTTGCTCACCGTTTATCCAAGCGAAGTAGTCGGAGTTGTTAGCTACCGCCTCTTTGAGTCCTCGTTTTACGGTTGGCTCTACCCATTTACCGCCTTCTACGAGGGGGTGAAAAGGAACTCCGCCAGCTTCAGGATTTACTATTTTTGCTAATCGTCCAAATTCAGCGTCTTCAGCATCAGTTATTTGGTATCTATTTCTTTTCACAACCAACGCATCAAATCGTGCTTTTTCTGTTTCTGTTCCTCCAGTATGAAATCCCTTCTCTCTCCCCGCCCTCGCCCAATCACTCTGCAATTCTTCCATAAAGGTTACTTTCTTACCTTTGTAGGTTCTTTCGTTTAGACGGAGGTGGGAAATGACATTAGGTTCGTCCCAGTGGGAGGATTGGAAAGCTGATTCATTTATTTTTGCCAGTTGTGCATCTGTAAGATTTTCCATTTTTACTCCCTCAAAAGTTTCTGGCTTTGCCTTAATCAATATCTCTTTATAGTTCTTTCCTTCGGGGAGTTGGTATTGGGAGAATTTGGTGATTGCTTGAGATTGATCTACATACATTTGGGCGTTTCTTTTTGCGTCTGCTAATGAATCTACAGTTTTTCCAAGTCGCCCACCTTTTTCATATACATAAAACTTACTACCCTCTGGTGTGATAGTTAAATCTTTTCCATTGAAAGAAGTATTAAAATCTCCATTTTTGTTTGGAGTCCACTCTAGTTGTTTTTTCACACCACCCCTCACACTCTCCTCCAACCCCTTCAATTCAGGAGCAAACTCTTTGGCTTCCGCACTCACGCTTTGTCCTTTGATGTTT